>Ga0137371_10002014_pt1 | contig 16190 bp, 8 predicted proteins | sample SagtaG_7_FD_104919 | JGI IMG/M metagenome (GOLD analysis project Ga0137371, IMG submission 104919) | Vadose zone soil microbial communities from Sagehorn Ranch, Mendocino, California, USA - Sage1_R_40_16 metaG | ecosystem: Environmental > Terrestrial > Soil > Vadose zone | place: USA: California...
AGGACGTGGAAGGGAAGCGTCGGCTGCTGCTCCCCCACTATAACCGGGCTGGCGTGCTGGAGCGCGTTGAACTGGATGGCCAGCCCTTTGTCGTTCACATCGCCCACAACGCCAGGGGACAGCGCACATTGATTGCCTACGGCAACGGTGTCATGACGCGCTATGCCTATGATAGCAAAACATTCCGCCTCGCGCGTCTGTATAGTGGGCGCTACACGCAACCCGATCCAGTGACATACCACCCGGCAGGAACCGTGCTACAAGAAATGGCCTACGAGTACGACCTGCATGGCAATCTGCTCGCCTTGCATGATCGCACGCCGGGAAGCGGCCTACCGACGGACCCGGATCAACTCGACCGCACCTTTCGCTACGACCCGCTCTACCGTCTGCTCTCAGCGACGGGGCGCGAATGCGATCTGCCATCGCCTCCGCCGCCCTGGCTTGACGAACTCCGCTGCACCGACCTGACGCGTACGCGAAGCTATACAGAGCAGTATTCCTATGATAGTGTGGGAAATCTCTTACACCTGGAACATCAAATGGGAGGCCAAAGTTTCAATCGCAGCCTTACGCTGGCCGCGGAAAGTAACAGGCTGGCAACGCTTATGGTCGGTTCGCTTCGCTTCGATTACAGCTATGATGCCAATGGAAATCTGCTCCAGGAGGGGAACGCACGTCACTTCGCATGGAATCACCTGGATCACCTGAGGGCATACGCGACACAAACAGATGCTGCTGAGCCATCCATTTACGCCTATTACCTCTACGATGCAGACGGCCAGCGCGTTAAGAAACTCGTGCGCAAGCAGGGAGGACAGCTTGAAAGCACGGTCTACATCGATGAGCTGTTCGAGCACCAGCGCGTCGGCACGCAAGAAAACGACACCCTACATATCATGGATAGCCATAAACGCATCGCGACGCTCCGTGTGGGCAATCCACTGCCCGCCGATGCAACGCCAGCAGTTAAGTATCACCTGGGGGATCAACTCGGCAGCAGTAACGTGGTTGTCGATGCATCTGGTGCCTGGCTTAGTCGTGAGGAATATACGCCGTACGGCGAAACGAGCTTTGGCAGTTTTACGCACAAGCGCTATCGTTTCACTGGCAAGGAGCGCGACGAGGAGAGCAGCCTCAGCTATCACGGCGCGCGCTATTACTCCCCCTGGTTGTGCAGATGGCTCAGCATCGATCCACTGGCGTTGACTCATATGACGCGCTTTTTACAGCAAGGTGTCCACCTGAATCTGTATGCCTATGTGAGCGGGAATCCTACCAACCTGGTAGATCTCTCGGGCCTGGACGCAAAGAATTTTGCCATTGTCCTGTCTCCTGATGTAATCGAACCTAAGGCAGCAGAAGAGACGAAGAAATATGCGGAGAGTTTGAAGGGATACACTGTCCTGCAGGTCAAGAGCCTGGAGGACCTGGTATCACAGGTCAAGGGCCAGCTTGGGCAAAAGGATACTATCGCCAACATCGTCATTGTCACACATGGCACTCCTGGAATCCAGCGGCAAGTAGACCCCGAATTTTTCTTGCCCAGCCGTAACGGAGCAGCCAGGTGGCAATCGAGAGTCACGCTCCAGAGCGCGGCCCGTGAGCTCACCGGTCTGAGAGACATACAGAGAGCGACAACAGACAAAACCTTGATCTCCTTCAGAGGTTGTGACCTTGGCCGCTCAGATGCGACCTTGATCTCTATTGGACAATTCTTTGGTGGGCGAGGAGTGCGGGTAGAAGCGGCGAGGGTGGGAGCAGAATATCGCTGGTCTGAGAAACCGGGCGAACTCACGCGCGTCGGCGTAGTAGTCGGGAAGCGATTCTTCGACTTCACGAGTAAAGCAGCCGAACGATACATCCGCAGGCTGACAGTCAATCAGGGTCCATTCGAGGTGGGCCCTGGACAACAGCCACTTGGATCTAAACCAGACGTTGAGATTCCGGTTTTCCAGCGGAGACAACCATAGTCAAAAGAAAGCATGCGGTGATACCGGGGGAACTATCATGAAGCTACAAGGAAGAAACCTGACTACCGGGCTGAAGGGTCAGGATGTTGCGCTCCTGCAGAGCGAACTGGCCGCACTTCATTTTTCTATCGCACCCGCCGAAATCAGCGATACCTCCTTTGGTACGACGACCAGGCAGGCCGTACTCGACTTCCAAAAAGCACAAGGGCTGCCAACAACAGGTATCGTCGATGAGGCAACAGCCACGCGCATCAATGCAACCCTGGCAGAAGCGCGGGGGGGAGCGCAGCAGTTTGTCGTCCAGGGACATGTTCACCTGAAGGACGGTCACGCGTTTGATGGGTGCTCGTTCGCGCGTTCGATAAAGACCTGCGCAGCGAAGAACCGCTGGGACAGGCTATCACCATAGATGGTGGCAGCTACCATATTACCTACAGCCCCGACCTATTTCGCCGTGCAGATAAAAACCGCGCCGATCTGATTGTGCGTGTTTTTGGACAAAAGGGCTTGCTGCTTGCCACCTCTGATATCCTCTTCAATGCTCCTGCCATAGCCACCATCGACCTGACGGTCTCTCCTCCCACAATCCCCTTATCGGAATACGAGCAACACCTGGTGGATCTGACGCCGGTCCTGGAGAACGTCTCGCTAACAGAGCTGACGGATGAAGATGTCGCCTTCCTGGCAGGCGAGACGGGCATTGACAAACAGCATATCAACATACTGCGGCAGGCGGCACAGCTTACGCACGCGATTGGCATATCAACCGCGGTTCTCTATGGATTGGGCCGTGAGAATATCTCTCTCAGCACAACGAGCCTCGCCGCCACATCGCTCGACACGCTTCGTAAAACATTAGAAACAGCAATTTCACAGCGCATCGTCCCTGCCAGCCTCCACGACTCGCTGGCAGATATCATGCATCGCCTGAAGCAATTGCAACTGCAACAGGCACTCAAGACAAGAGAGCAGTTCACAGCGCATGACTTTACCGGCCAATTACTCAACCAAAACACGGGCGCAATCCTGGCGGGTTTTACCATACAAGCCTTCGATCTCGATGCGGAGACGACTCCCCAGGACCTGGGACGTGATAGGACCAACGCTCAAGGACTGTTTGCCTTTACCTATACCACCAGCAAAGCATGGGAAGCAAACCACACCGAACGCAAGTTGCGCCTATCTATTCTTGACCAGCAAGCACAGGAGATGGCACAGGTAGACATACAGGCCAGCCTCGGGCAGGATGCGGTGATGGCAGTTCATGCCTCCATTCCAACTGCACCTGTGCCTGTTGCACCCACTACGACGCTTGCCCTTCTCTCAACCGAACCACGGGTGACACAAACACTGATCCAGCGCGGCTATACCAGCCTGGCCGCCATTGCCCGCGCACCACGCCCAGACTTTGTCAGCTTTGCACAGGATACCCTTGGTGACGCCGGAGCCGCCCAGTTACAGGAGATAGCGCGCGCGCAGACTCACTTCTTGGACAACGCTTTGACCAGTCTACGCCTCTATAATCTAAATGGCTTGCTTTTCAAGCAGCTTGACGACGCATCAATCCTCGGCAAATTGCTCACGCCGCTCTGCGATTGCCAGGACTGCGAGGCCGCTACCAGCCCAGGAGCCTACTTAGCTGACCTGCTCGAGTACACCCTGACCCATGTTAAAAACGGGCAGGATGCCCTCACGCTGCAATTCCTCGCGCAAACGTTCCATCAACCATTCCGTGACCTTCCCTCCTCGTGCGACGCGGTAGAGACGCAGGTCCGGCAGGTCCGCCTCTGCGTCGAGGTCTTGCGCAACAGCCTCAATACGACCCAGGCAACGCTTTCACCTGGCCAGCAGAGCACGCTCGAACAAACAACTAAGCAATATCTGATTGCTGCCTATACCGCGCTCCTGGAGCAGTTTGGCACCTCCTACGAGGAGATTCGCCTGGCTCGCCATGCCGATGGAACGAAGCGAGCGGCGCTAGCAGAGCGCCTGGGCATCGATCTTGACACGACGCGCCCCGACCACCTGGATGCCCTGTTCCTCGACTCGTCAGCAGCGGCCACTTCTCCTTCCGCGCTGACGGAACAGGTGTTGGAGCGACTGTTTGGCCTAGTTGACACAACCCGTAATCCGCTCGTCACCGGTACACAGCCTGAACTGCTGACCTGGCGACTGGAGCATCTGCGCGTCCTGTGGAAGCAAGAGGACTGGTCAACCGACCCGACCAGCGCCAGGAACCCTTTCATTGATCCAGACCTGATTGGTCCGGGCGACCTGAGGCAGCCAACGGTCGATGATCCGGCCTTTCAACTCTGGCAAGAACGAAGAAACTGGATAGATGGGCAGATGACCAGCCTCAAGAATGAGGTACTCTCTGCCACGTTTCCCACCCTTCCCGCATCCCCCGCCCCTGTCGTTCCCCCTCTCCCTCACACTCCCGCTATCCCCAGTGTCACCGATTCCTCTTCATCACCAGCATTGACTGCGCTGGACACTATCATTGCAAGCTCGCTTGGTATATCGGTGATGGACCTGGCAGCACTGGCCACGCAACGCGCGCAGGGGAACACCATTGAGGCACGTCTGCGCCAGCTCAATCTGAGCAATGAAGCCTTTTCCTACCTCTGGGACATCCGTACGCTTCTCGCCAATAATGCTCCCCTGCTGGATTCAGAGTGGGACGATGTGTATGCTATTCTCGTACAGGCGAAGAAGCTGCAGGTGTTCGCGCAGTGGCGACAGCAAGAACAGGAACGGAGCATCTTCCTTGGGCCCGATTTCTTCACGATTCCTCCACTACCCACGATCTTTCCGCCGCCTGAACCCCTGCCACTACCGTCCTGGAGAGCGTCAGCAGATGCACGACGCGATTGGCAGCAGACGTTGCAGTCACGCATAGATCAGGTGCAGGCGACCAGAGATGCTCTTTATGCAGCGGTGGACGCAGTTGAGGAAGCTGCACTGCCGAAACTGCGAGATGCGCTGATTATGTTGGTTCAAGCAGAGGGAAAGACGCTGCAGGCCAAGGCGAAATGGATTACCGATCATCTATTCATCGACGCTCTCGCCAATGGATGCCTACAGACCACGCGTATTGCCCAGGCCATTGAGAGCATGCAAAACTTACTCACTGCACTACGTATCAACCGCCTGCACGACACTTATCCCAACCTTGTACTCTACGCAGACCATTTTGACGAGGAATGGCCATGGCTTGGTTCCTATGCAACCTGGCGCACGGCTCTCCTGGTCTTTCTCTACCCGGAAAACCTGTTGCAGCCGGACTTACGCACCTGGCAAACACCTGCCTTCCGCGACCTCACCACCAACCTGCGCGGCAACCTTCGCCTCAATCCGCAGAGCGCCTGCGATGCAGCTGCCAACTACGCTGACTACTTCTACGATGTGTGCCACTTGAGCATAGGAGCATGCTGCCAGGCAACCACACGCATGCACACGGGAGACAGTTGCCGCACGCGAACCGCGACTGATTACCGCGAACTCTTTTACCTGTTCGCGTTTGCCAACACTTCATCACAGAAGGTGTACTGGTCCGCGTACGATTCCAGCGACGCATCTGGCTACGCGCAGACGTTCTGGGAGGAAGTACCGGAACTCAGCGGTGTGCTGAATATCATTGGTGCAGTGCCATATCAGCTTGCCCCCGACCAGCGAGCCGTCTACCTATTCGTGCGCTTGCAACGAGGCGGCCAGAGGCTGGTCTTTATCAAATATGACCTGGAGAAGCAAGCATGGGGGCAATCAACCGAGCTTGAACTGCCAAACAAAGCCACCAACTTTACAGCCGCCGTCAAGCAGACGAAGACTGAAGATCAGCCGCCGCGCCTGGTCATCCGTACCGAGGATGGCGCGATCTATGATCGCAAACTGAATGCCGATGGCACCGACTGGGAAGACGCGTCAGCGGACAACAAGAGACAGGACCAGACGTCAGACACGAAGCAGCAGGGTGACAAGACAAGCAAAGATGCATGGAAACCACTGATCGATGTAGCGCGCGGAGGCGACTTTGCAGCACTCTTTGCAATGGTCGAGGTTGCTCCTGATGAATATTACCTGTTAGTGAGTACCCTCGACGCAGTATGGTATCGGCTCTTTGGCAACCATGACGACGGACACTGGCGTCCGTTTGATAGAGGCACGTTTAGCGGCGCGTTTTCCTGGCCCGGCACATCTGATCTGTTTGTCTTTACGACATATGCAGCCACCACCTATCGTATACTCAAGCGCTCGGATGTACCATTGGAGCAGATGCCACCGGACGTGATCAGCGATAGCTCGGCCCTTGATCTCTGGCTGGCGGACGTCGCCGGTGTGATGGTGTACGATATCTTGCCGACCTACAACATAGAGAACCATGATCCGGGACAGGACCTGGACGAAAACAGCCCGCAAGGGAAATTGTGGAAAGAGGCGAGCGCTCTAGTGCAGCAGTTTACTGCCGATCATCTCTCACTGGGAGAGGCTCTCTACAGTGTCAACCATCATCAAGGCGTGGCGTTTCTCTCGCGCGGCGATAGCGATGTGTTTGCCCCACCACCTGACTCGGTTATTCTCTCTACATTCCCCGAAGTCGTTTCCGGTATCAGGAGCGGTGAGCCTGCTCCCTCCGGGCTGGACTACATCGTTCCACGATCAGGCACAGCCGATACATCAGTGCAGATTGCATTCATACGGGGCAGCGGAGAGGTGGGTAGCTATCGCTGTAGCTTTACGCGCTCAGATGACGCATTGCAGGAAGATACGCCGATACGCTTGGCCCCACAGGTCACAGGGCCTTTCTCCCTTGCAGAGCAGTTGTCTAGCCAGAAGCTGCAAGCCGTACGCTTTCTGGTGAAACAAGCGTTTGAGCTGAACAATGATGGCCCGGCTTCGAACAGGACTTACCTTGAAGAAGCCTACTACTTCGTTCCGGTCCTGCTGGCGCTGCAACTCCAATCGCTTGGACACTACCCCGCCGCTCTCGACTGGTTCCGCCACGTCTATGACTACAATACCTCCACCGATGCGAGAAAGATTTACTACGGGCTAGAGCAAGAACAAGATGCCCACGTTGTATACCAGCGTGCCGACAACTGGCTGCTCGATCCCCTTAATCCACACACCATAGCCACAACACGTCCAGGAGCGTACACGCGCTACACACTGCTCTCTCTCTCTCTGCTTCCTGGAATTCGCCGACGCCGAGTTCAGCCGTGATACATCAGAGTCGGTTGCGCGGGCGCGAATCCTGTACACAACAGCCCTCGACCTACTCAACGGTGATGAGCTACAACAGCAAGGGGAGCTATGTAGCGATGTCATTGGTTCGCTTGATGTCCAAGTCGGCCAGGGCGAGTGGGCTTCCGTCTTCGAGCGATTAAAAGCCGGGCTGTGGACAATATCTGACTCAACACTGCTCAAAACTATCGTCGCCCAGGTGCAACAGGTGTTGGCAGCCGATGAACCGATTACGAGCCGCTTCGTGAAGGCGCAGGCGGTGATTAGCAGCGCGAAAGCAAGCATACCTGCATCACCAACACTGGGAAGTGTAATCGAAGAGAGGGCGCAGCTTCAAGAGCAGGTGCATACGGCTCTGCTGGCACAGCCTCGCATCCTCGAAGCTGCGAAACAGGTTGGGATTACGGCCGGAGCAGACTATGTTCACGCACTCTCCCTCGTTTCCGGCGTCAATAGTGTAGCCTTATTAAAAGACCGTGTTGCATTACCCTGGCTGCGCCAGCAAGCGCCGATGACCAGCGGTAAAGACGGTACAGCGGCTACGACTATCAGCCCCCTCGTGATACGAAACAGCGAGCAGACCCTGCTCAGTCACTTCTCGCCGCTTGCCCCGACACACACAGCTACACTGGCGAAACTGGCAGAGGCCGATGCCTTGCAGACAACGAGTATCGCGCGCATGCTGGGGCAGCAATATATTCCGGCTCCTTCCTATCATTTCTGTATTCCTCACAACCCGGAACTAGAAAGCCTGCGCTCGCGCGCTGATCTCAATCTGTATAAGTTGCGCACGTGTCGCAATATCGCGGGCCTGGAACGCCAGCTAGACCCCTACTCGGCTCCCACCGATACGACCAGCGGCTTGCCCAGCATTGGCAGCGGCGGTCAGCTCGTCCTGCCGGGGGCGGTGACGCTTCGCCCAACTCCCTATCGCTACTCATCGCTGATCGAACGAGCCAAGCAGCTCGCACAGCTAGCAGGGCAGATTGAGAGCGCAATGCTCACGGCCCTGGAGAAGCGCGATGCGGAAGCGTATACGCTGCTGAAAGCGCGCAACGATGTCCAGTTGGCTCAGGCAGGTGTGCGGTTGCAAACCCTGCGCGTCAAGGAGGCAGAGGGGAGCGTGAAGCTGGCAGAGTTGCAGCGCGACCGTGCGAAGCTGCAAGTTGACCACTACAAAGCCTTGCTCGCAGTGGATATCAGCGAACTGGAAGGCAAACAGCTCGAACTCCTGGGGCTGGTCTCTGGCCTCTACCTGACGGCGGCTGAGCTGGCAGCTATTCCTAACCTCATTGTCGGACTAGCCTCCGGCTCGATCATCGATTTCGCGGGCACCGTTTCCAATGTGGCGCAGTCTATCGGCACGCAAGCCTCTATTACAGCTCTGCAGGCCAGTTATGAGCGCCGCAGGCAGGACTGGCAATATCAACAGACACTCGCCCAGCAGGATAGTGTGATTGGCGACCAGCAGGTAACAAATGCTGAGGATCACGTTCGCGTGGTCGGACAGGAGGCGGCCATCGCGCAAATGCAGGCCGATAACGCCGAGGTTGTTGTAGAGTTCCTGGCAAACAAATTTACCAATGTCGAACTCTACTCGTGGATGAGTAATGTGCTTGGGCGCGTCTACGGCTTCTTCCTGCAACAGGCAACGGCGATAGCCCAGCTCGCCGCTAACCAGCTCGCTTTTGAACGGCAGGAAGTGCCTCCCCCCTTTATCCAGTCGGATTACTGGCAGGCACCCACGGATAGCGCAGCAAGCAGTGTTGAGGGCAACGCCCCTGATCGCCGGGGCCTCACCGGTTCAGCCCGCTTACTCCAGGACATCTACCAGCTCGATCAGTATGCCTTTGTAACGAACCAGCGCAAGTTGCAACTCACGAAAACCTTCTCGCTGTTCCGGCTCGACCCCTTTGCCTTTCAGCAGCTTCGTGAAGCAGGGGTGATGGTGTTTGAGACGGCGATGGAGCAGTTCGACCGCGATTTCCCCGGTCACTACCTCCGCCTCATCAAACGGGTGCGAGTCTCAGTCATCGCACTCATTCCTCCGACGCAGGGAATACGTGCCACTCTGAGCTCGCGTGGGATATCACGCACGGTTATTGGGGGTGATGTCTTTCAGACCGTCGCCATTAAGCACGACCCAGAGATAGTGGCTCTCAGTTCCCCACGCGACGCCACTGGACTCTTTGAACTCGATGCACAATCCGATCTGCTCCTGCCTTTCGAAGGCATGGGTGTCGATACGACCTGGGAGTTCAGCATGCCTAAAGCAGCCAATATGTTCGATTACAATACAATTGCCGATGTGCTGATCTCTTTTGAATACACGGCCCTCAACAGTTTTGCCTATCGCCAGCAGGTGCTCCAGACGCTCAAGCCGACACTCAGCGCGGACCGCGCCTTTAGCTTCCGCCAGGAGTTCGCCGACCAATGGTACGATTTGCATAACCCCGGCCAGACAGCGACTCCGATGATCGTACGCTTTGCGACCCGGCGTGAAGATTTTCCGCCTAACCTGGACGCACTGCTGATCCAGCAGGTCGTGCTCTATTTTGCTCGCAGTGCTGAAGTCCAGATGGAAATTTCGGTCGGGCATCTGCAGCTTCGCGCGGCTGGCAGTAATAGCCCTCTTGGAGGCACTGCGGTTTCACTTGATGGTGTAATCAGCACGCGCAAGGGAAATGCCGCGAGTTGGGTATCGATGATCGGGAGTAATCCAGTAGGTGACTGGGAGTTGGCGTTGTCTAACGACGCGCAGACCCGAGCACTCTTCGAGAACGAGCAGCTATCAGACATCTTGTTGGTCATTACCTATTCTGGGCGCACGCCGACATGGCCTGGGTAGTGCATAGTACTATCTCTTCTCCTTGCGTGAAGGCTATTGCGATCTACAAATTCGCTCTCTTTGTTCACTGCATGTAGATCGATTCTCATGAAAACATCCTTTCATGACTTCTTCTCGACTCTGCATGCTGTACAACATGTTCCTTTGTCAGTAGAGGTATGTGCTGCAGGAATGGCAAGTAAGTTGGTCCACACCGAACCGTCTATCTACATAAAATAACGTGAGTTCGGGATAAGGAATAGCTCCTGGTAAGATAGAGAAGAGAACAACGCCTCTGCCTATCCCCAGGAGGTTCCGAGAATGAGTAGACTCGAAGTATTTTGTTCGGTGGACGATTTCTGGCAGCAGTTCGCCCCAAATTGGCACACCACATGAGTGGCGTCGGGACAGCGAGAGCGCTTGCGTCCGACCCAGATGCATCCCAGCGAACTCATGACCATGGTGATCCTGTTCCATCAATCGCACTCTCGAACGTGGAAGCGCGTATGACACCGAGTCCGTCCAGCGCCACCGACGTAGCGAATTTCCCGCATTGGTGAGCTACCAGCGGTTCGTCGAGTTGATGCCCACGGTGCTCGTTCCGCTGGGAGCCTCTCTGCATACGCACCTGGGCCGCTGTAGCGGCATCAGCTTCATCGACTCGACCGCGCTTGCGGTCTGCCGCAACCCACGCATCCACCAGCATCAGGTGTCTGCCGGGCGCGCTGCACGTGGCAAGACCTCGGTCGGCTGGTGCTACGGCTTCAAGCTGCACCTGGTCGTCCATGACCAGGGGAAACTGTTGGCATTTTGCCTCACGCCTGGCAATGTCGAGGATCGACGGCCTGTCCCTCAGCTGGTCATAGGACTCGTCGGCAAACTCTTTGGGGACCAAGGCTCTCTCTCCCAGCCGCTGGCCGAGCAGCTGCTGATGACCCATGGCCTTCACCTCATCACCAAGCTGCGCAAACAAATGCGCACCCGTTTGCTTGCCTGGTCGGACACACTCCTCTTACGCAAGCGAGCCATCATCGAGACCATCACTGATCAGCTCAAACACATCTATCAGATCGAGCATTCCCGGCATCGCAGTCCTATCAACTTCCTGGTCAACTTGGTCGCAGGGTTGATTGCCTACTGCCATCAGCCCAAAAAGCCCTCTCTCGGGTTGCAACTCCTCACTCTACCTGAGGCGTAGCTTATCCCGAACTCACGTTAAATATCCCACGGGCAACCCGCTATAGGTAGGTACAAGTGGAAACAACATAACAGATTTCGTGGTTCTTTTTCCCTGAGGTTGGGCTTTAGCCAATGGTTTCAGCATCGACCCTCCACACGCCATTCTCATCGACCAATTGAATGGTAGCCAGGGCAGTTCGGCCATTGCCCAAGGTGAACGTGACCGTGGCAGTGGCGGTTGAGCCCTGCTCTTGCACGTTTCTTTCCGTCCAGGCCTTGACCCCACCGAGAGCCTGCCATTCTTGAGCAAACTGCGCTTCACTGAGACTGTTCATCGCCCGCGTCGAGAGTTGATTGTAGGCAGTTGGGTAATCTCCATTCTTGAGCGCATCACAGTAGGTCGCAAGGGTTCTGTCCGGCGTAGAGCGGGTCAGGTACACAAACGCACCCACGGCGGCGAGAACAACAAGAATAATGAGAGCCAAGGCGATAAAGTAGGCTCGACGCTTCTTTGGCCGTGGAGCGAGAAGGGGAGATTGCGGCCCAAAGAAGCCTGCTCCCTCACGAGAGGGTGCGCCGGACGGAGGAGGCGGAGCGGCAATCGACTCTGCTGCGCTCGAAGCAGTCCTGCTGTTCGGGACACTTCCAGGTGATGAAGGAACAGGCGGCACAGAAAGCATGGTAGGCTCATCTTGGTTAGTGGTGGGAAGCGGCTTGCCACAGCGCTGACAGAACAGGGCAGCAGCAGGATTATTCGCTCCACAGTGGACGCAATACATCGTTGGCCTCCTCCAGAAGTAGGTTCCTTAGTTCTTCTCAGAACCGATGAATGATCGAAATAGTAGACAGTCGTCCGAAAAATTATATCCCATACACGCGATAAACGATAGAGTTGGCTGTGCTGGCTACGTGCGATATCCGCTCGCCAAATGAGGCCTTTGAGAACACCTTCCCCTGTCTCTCGCACCTTGCCTGTAATGGCTACTTGGCACATCTGTTCGAAAATTTACAACTTCGTCTTCCCCATCCATCTCTATCTTTGCCACATGGAACGCTTCGGAGGAAGAAGCAGAGGAGTTCTACTCACCGCTTCAGAATAACAGCCTCACTCATACGAGAAAAACAGGCGCTTCCTTACAGAACCCGCTCAGGGAAGCCATGCGGGAGATGTGTTAGAGATGTTCAAAAGCTACCTTCACCAACGACAGTGACCCATGGATGTACCTCGACCACCTACGGGATTGCCGAACATGTTTTTATCCAATTAGGATATCCTTTGGTAGTCATGGTGGAGACCAGCCAAGATCGGAACTGCCATCACCTTGTCCCCCATGGTGAGAGGAACCAGAAGGTCCACATGACTCAGGACCCTGCTGAATACCTTGATGCGGTCGTGCCCGGTTGAAGTAGGCCACAGACACTTTAAACACACGCTGGAGCTGCTTCTCATGAAAGATCAATAGGTGGTCTAGGCATGCTTGTCGCACACTTCTCAAGAAGCGTTCGCAGATTGCATTGGCTCGGGGAGCATGATAGGGTGTTTTAAGAATCTCCATAGCACGCGTTGTCGCCACACGAGCGAAACTGGATCCAAATTTGTAATCGTTATCACAAATCAGATATTTCGGTGCTTGCCCATATGGGGTAGCTTCTCGCAGCGGTACGCGCCACCCAGGGATCGGTAGGGGACCCTGTGACGCCGACATGGATCACCCGTCGTGTTTTGAGCGAGGGTGTTGAAGAACGCAAAGAGCGGTCGAAAGAAGAGATCGCTCACCTGCAAGAAGTCGCAGGCCCAGATATCTGCCGCCTGATTGCGCAAAAAGGTAGCCCATCGCTGTCCTCTTGGCTGGGATGTGCGAACTCGTCTGATGTATTTTGGATGGTTCGCTTGCACACCCGAATGCCGAGTTTCAGTAGTTCCCGACGAATCCGCTCAGCATCCTATAGTCGATTCTTCACTGCCATCTCCCTGATCAAGGCGACGGTTTCTGCGGCTACCTTCGGCTGATGAGAGGTGGCCTTTGACCTGCGTTTCCAGACCAGGCGAAAGAGCTCACGATGCGAGCGTCCGCAGTGTTTCTGGTTGAACAAGGAAGAGGGCCTGCTTCCATGTTCGAACCAATTTGGCCAGCAATACGAGGAGCATTCGATCTGCCTTGCGATAAGCTGGTCGTTTCAACTAAATAAAACGTCGAAACAAAAGCGGGAAATGTCATAGAATAGAGGGCAAAATCACCACGCAAAGAGGACTGAAGATGAGTCGACCCAGCGAAGTATCCGTGCGCCCCTTGAGCGAGGAAGAACAGCAGTGGGTTCCGCGGATGTATCACCAAACGACCGATGCAATGTTGAAAACCGACTGTCAGCTCATCTTGCTGTCGGCCCAGCACTATAGCGTCCCGCAGATTGCTGGCCTGGTGTTCTACCGTGAAGTTATGGTGGCCGATCCCATCCACACCTTCAATCAGGCAGGACTGCAAGGCCTCATCCCTCAGCCGAAAGGCGGGCGGCCTGCCAAGCTCACTGCCGACTGGTTGAAGAGGCTGCTGGAATTGGTCGAGAGGGATCCACGCGACCTGGGCTATGACTTTTCGAGGTGGACGGCCGGATTGCTCGCCAAGGTGCTGGTAGAGCAGATGGGGGTGCAGGTGAGTGAAAGCTGTGTACGACGCACCTTGCATCAGCAGGATTCCACCGTGCAGCGTCCTGTGCTCACAGTGAGCCGTCCTGACCCAGAGTACGAGCAGAAGCGCTCCACCCTTGAAGATCTGCAACGACGCGCCTTGGCAGGTGAAATTGATTTGTACTACGAAGATGAGGTGGATCTGGCTTTGCTGCCAGGCGTGATTCGGGGTTGGAGCAAACGCGGCTGCCAACGCAAAATCCAAACTCCTCGCCAAAACAAAAAGCGGTATGGAGCTGGTTTGATCCACTGGGGCAGTGGCAAGCTCTACTGGGCAGTTAGCGAGCACAAAGACAATGCCTTGTTGCGCTCGGTGCTCACGCAGTTGATCGCGCAGGCTCAAGCGCCTGCGGAATCCTCGCCACGCAAAAAGTATGTGGTCGTCGACAATTATCGCATTCACTTCACCAAAGCGGTACACGCCTGGCTGACTGAACATGCCGATGAGGGCGAGTTGGTTCGGTTGCCGACCTACTCGCCCAATGTGAATCCGGTGGAACGTTTCTGGAAGTATTTGCGCCGTCGGGTCACTCATAATCACCTGTTCCAAACCATTGAGAACCTCATCGAAGCGGTTCTTGCCTTCTTTCGTGAGATGGCTGTCAGCCTGATCTCATTCGACAGATCGCTGGATTAGCCGCTTGAGTTTCGTCGCTTCATTTAGCGACTGAGAATGATGAGCTGCTGGCGTAAAAGGGCGTTTTCCGCTAGGAGTTAGGATTTGCTTCTGCCCAGATCTGCGAGCGATCCGAGCAGTAATGAGGGAGTGAACGGTTTCGTCCAGCGAACAAAGCGAGGGTAAAGCACATCCAAGCAGCAATCATTCAACCGCAGGAGATGTGTAAGAACACAACCCATAGAATAAGTTTCTCCATCCCTTGAGATTGTCGTCGAGAGAGCATGAGAAGATAGTGACGGCTCCCAATTTAACCCTCGCCATTCTTCGTTTGCAAGCGATAAAGGAAAGGTATCTCGTTCGCGAAGTGCCTGTTTCCCGAACGGATGGCCCAAGTAGCCAGTACAGTGGCGATACCCACATGGCCATTTCCATCACCATCAACATACTCACTCAGAGGATGGTCAACACATCCTGGCAGCACATACCTCTTGTCTGAACAAGCTTGGCGGTGATATGATGAGTCCAGTGGGACGTGCAGAGAAAGCGGCTGAGCCTTCGGCCTCAGCCCCCTATCGGCAGGAAAGCCTGTGCCCCGTGGTGACGCTTCGTCATACGATCCTTGAAGGGGGTGAGTAGTCCAAATGAGCAAAAACCCAATCAATGTTTTACAAGACGTGTTCTGTAGCGCCGGACGAGGAGATCGACGCTCCCGATTTTTTGCGCATTTGGACTGCCCAAGGGTTTCAACTCTCATGTGACGAAGTGTCGTTCTAGTCGTCAGGCTTGGAGGCTGGGCATGAAGAAGGAGGTAGGCCATGGCTGAGACGCATGCGCCGGGAAGGAACTGGGCCGGCACCTACACATACCGGGCGGAGAAGCTGCACCGACCGACAACGATGGAACAGGTGCAGCAGATCGTCGCCAACGCTGCCAGCGTACATGTGTTGGGCTCGCGGCACTCGTTCAACGACATCGCCGACTCCTCGGAGCTGATATCGCTCGAGAACCTGCCCGCTGACGTGGTCGTCGACCATGAAGCACACACGGTCTCCTTCGGTGGAGGTTTGAAGTACGACAATCTGGTCAAGACGTTGAACGACGAGGGTGTGGCTCTGCACACCCTCGCATCGCTTCCCCATATCTCCGTCGCGGGTGCCGGCGACGCACGGCTCGGGCGTCACCTGTGGCAACCTGGGGACCGCGGTCGCGGGGGTGGAGATCGTGACGTCCAGCGGTGAGATCCTCAAGGCATCCAGAGGCGACCCCGACTTCGACGGTCTGGTAGTCGGACTCGGCGCCCTCGGCGCAGTCACCCGGATCACTCTGGACGTGCAGCCCGCCTACGAGGTGAAGCAGCGGGTGTTCGAAGGCCTCAGCTGGAAGGCTCTCTACGACCACTTCGACGAGATCACCTCATGCGGCTACAGCGTCAGCATCTTCACCCGCTGGGGCGAGACAAATGACCAGGTATGGGTCAAGAGCCGGACGGATGAACCCGACCGGGTTGAGGGTGATCTCTTCGGCGCGGTTGCAGCAACGGTTGATCGGCATCCGATCGTCGAACTCGATCCGACCCCTTGTACGCCGCAGTTAGACCGGCCTAGTCTCTGGTCCGACCACTTACCGCATTTCCGCATGGGCTACACGCCCAGCAGCGACGAAGAA
>Ga0137371_10002015_pt1 | contig 16187 bp, 11 predicted proteins | sample SagtaG_7_FD_104919 | JGI IMG/M metagenome (GOLD analysis project Ga0137371, IMG submission 104919) | Vadose zone soil microbial communities from Sagehorn Ranch, Mendocino, California, USA - Sage1_R_40_16 metaG | ecosystem: Environmental > Terrestrial > Soil > Vadose zone | place: USA...
CATCCAGAATCGCGTGCCACTTCCTGGAAAGCTCCTTCGCGTCGGGCGGCTCACTTTCGAACGCGAGCTCGCGCACCTCTTCGGCCGAGTAACGCCCGGTCCGTCCGGCATGCTCGAGAATCGCTTCCGGGCTGAAGCCCGGGTCCTTGCCGCTGGCGGCCCAGGCCAGATAACCGAGAGGCTGGATCCGTTCGTCACAGTTAATGACGTCGATCCAGTCCCTCACCTCGAGCCTCCCCACAAGGGCGAGGACCTTGTTCGTCGCCACATCGAATGGATGGAGCGTCAACCCCAACTCTTCGTGAGGGAGTAGGGGAAAGAAGCGGAACGCGCTGTCTCGCGCCCACTGAACGACCACCGTGTCACCGTCGCGGCTGACCTCCGCCTCGACGAAAGAAGGTCGTTCTCGCACCACTCGAATCTCGAAGCCGTTCTTCTCCATGAGGACCCGGTCGGCCGCCCACGTGGCTTCCAGTGCTTCGTCGGTGTCATGGAAGAGGTCGATGTCTCTCGAGATCCTGGGCGCTGAGATGAGTTCGTTGAGGGCGACTCCCCCGGCAACGTAGCTCTCGCCGGAGGCTATCCGGTTCTCAGCTATGAGCCGACAGACTCTTCGTTGGATAATAGTGAGAGCCATCGCCGAACCTCCGCCGCCTTGCGGTACGCGGAGCGATCTCCGTACCGCTGGATGTAACCAAGCACTCGCAGCCTCTGCTCGAGAGTGACGGGGTAGAAATCGCTACGAAGGAACCACAGACACCGGTGCCGGTACTCGTCGACCAGAGTATTGATGGCTTCAGTTAGTTGGCTCGTCTCGCCGTTCATTCCGACGCTAGCCTACCAGGGTTACCGATGCTCGCTCAGGCGCTCGTCGCGATTACCCTGGCGATCGATAACACGCTCGAGGGTGTTCCAGAGTCCTGAGTTTCGGTGGAAGTCGTCGCCAGAGCGGATCTCAATGAGCGGTCTTTTGAATCCGGCCGCCTTTAGATGCACATCAACCCTATCGTGCCAAGCCATTTTGCTCGCCCTTTCTTCCGCATTAGCCCTTTTCGACTCTAGGGCCGTTTAGGCTGTCTGCCTGGGATTCTGAGACTAGTGTCTATTCAACACAAACACCTGCTCCACAGCTCCACTGCATGCGAATTCTACACTAGTGAAGAGATCTCCGCGCCGGAATTTGCAGAGTATCGTGTTCCGCGACTCGTCTCCCCAGACGATCTCAGGCCAGCGCCGCACCCGCAAAGTTCGGGATCCGGCCTCGTGCGCCTGGAAACCGCGCGATCCTCTCGGCCTCCATTCGATTCCAAACCCGCTGCCGTACCTCGTCTTTTGTCATCGCCCTCATAGAATCGGTGGAAAGGACATTGGATTTTGGCGATTGTCTCCGGACTATCCGGCCCGCTGCCGTAGAATGCAAAAGCTGCCACATAAGAGCGAGAAGCTGTGAAGAAATCGAGGTTCCGTAGGGGTGCCCCCGCGTGGTCGCCCGCGCCCGATATTATAGTGGGGCGGGCGACCAAAGTGGATTTTTTCACCTTTCTGACGGATTGCCTAGATAAGCTCCCTGGAAGGCGCTGGAAGCATAGCCGGAGTGAGTGCAAGCGAACCTCCGCATACCACAAAAGACCCTTTTGCAACCCCAGATGCAGACATGCAAACTCCCTGCGATCGTGCGCGGGTTGCCGTCGCAGCCATTTCACAGAAGGTCACCCGCGGGCCGTCAGTGTCCATCGCAGGCTTGATCCGATGAAGCCGCGTTTGTGCCGGATTTCAGTTGCTTCCCAGGGTCCGTCGCGATAAAAAGGCTCCCCGAAGCGAGACTCCCAGATGCGCACAATATAAGGAGAGGTTATGGTGATGAAGCGATTTGTCCTGTGCGTTATGGCGTTCGCGGCACTTTGCTTGACAATTCGATGGGCGGCGTACGGGCAGCAGGCTGGAACCGCCGCGGAGGCGCGAATGTACAATACGGCGAAGCTGAAATTGAAGGAAGGCAAGCCGATCGTTGGCGGAACCGTGTCTTCTTCAGATCCGGAAATCTATTGCGCGATGGCAAACGCCGGATTCGATTTTCTCTGGATCGAGATGCAGCATAGTCCGCTGACTCATCAGGATGTGGCCAGGATGATATGGGCCGGCAAGGGAGCTCCGGCGATTCCGTTTGTTCGAGTGCCGGATGCTACCGAAGGCGATATCCAGAAAGCGACAGACAACGGTGCGCTGGGTATCATCATTCCCATGGTCGAAACAATCGAGAAAGTCAAAGCGGCGGTCAAGTTCGCCAAGTATCCGCCCATGGGAAAGCGCAGCCAGGGCGGCGGCCAGTACGGCGCACTGTGGGGAAGTGACTATCGTCGAACCGCCAACGACAACATCATGGTGGTTGCCATGATCGAATCGCCCGCCGGCGTCGCGATCGCGGATGAGATCGCCGCCGTTCCCGGGGTCGATGTGGTTTTCGTCGCGAGCACCGACCTGGGCAGCTTTTCCGGATACCGACAGGGCGAGCCCCAGTACGAAGCATTGGTGACGCAGATCCACGATGCCACGTTGAAAGCCGGCCTCAAGCTGGGTGGCCCGCTGGCCTGGAAAAACCGTCCCGAATTCAGCTTTTTCCAGGGCCCCGGCGAAACCAACCTCATACGATCGGGAGCGCAGACAGCGCTTGGGACGAGCCCTTCGCCGGGTGGTACCAGGCCGGGCGTTGCCCCGACAGAGGGTGACCAGCCCCATGCGCCGGTAACGGCCAAGAAACCCTGAGCTGCAAGCCGCGGGCCCGCGCGGCAACCTCAGCGGGCCCAAAGAGGTAAAAAGACGTTCACTCTTGGCTTTGAGAAAGGTTTGCCCCATGAAGAAAGTAATATTGGCAGCTGCGCTGATGGCGGTGTCGGCGTCGGCGCAGGATGTGATGTGGGCACCCAAGGGGAAGCCGGCGCAATACCGGCCACCGCACAAGGCGCACACGAAGCTCGCGGATGTAAAGGCCAAGCACGACGGGGAAAAGGCCTGGCGCGAGCTCGTAGTCGACGACCAACACCTGCGAAGCGAATGGATCTTTTCGCCGGCGGGGAGCCATACGCCACGGATGCTCCATCCGGACACGCGGGTGTGGTGGGTGGTTTGGGAAGGGGAGGTCAAGTTCGCTATCGAGAAAGCAGGCTCGTTCGTTGCGCGGCACGGCTCGGTCGTGCAGGTGCCGATGCAGACGTGGTTTTCGTACGAGACCGTCGGCGATCGGCCTTCGCTGATTTTCGAGACGAACATTGCGGGTGCGAAGGCACTCTATGAGGATCAGAACGCCTGCTCGCCGCCGCCGGGGACCGAGTGGATGAAGGTCCGCCTCGGCAACCGGCCGGCGGGCGTTTACGACAAAAACAACAAGCCTCACGTGACGTTCGAAGAGGTTGCGGAAGCGTTCGAGTCAGGTAAGGTAAGAGGGACGCAGCGCATTGTCGAGGATGCGCGCGGCGCGGCAAATTTTATTTACGGGTACAACAGCAAGCTCCCGCCGCTCGATCCGAAAGCGAAAGGGCACTATCACCCCGAAGGCGCCGAGTTCTGGCTGATCCTCAAGGGACAGATACGGTATCCGATCGAGGGCGTAGGTACCATTATTGCGAACGAGGGAGATGTCGTTTACGTGCCCCAATACACATTCCATTTCCCCCGCTGGTGGGGCGAGGGCCCGTCCTGCCGGCTGGCAATGAACGGTTTCCCCTACATCGCGCACTTGTTTGAGCCGGATTGAGCTTCCCGGATCTCTTGGTTCAGGTGTCATCACGCGCTCCATCCAGGTATAGCGAGTGAGCCTCATATCGGCCAGTCAGGCCACCACTTCGGTCGTGCGACCGCTCCGGAGGAGCGGCAGGAACTTAGCCAGGGGTGAGCGCTTTTTGCGAACCCCTGGAACCCGTGCCTAAGTGACCAACGCGCCCCGGCAGGGGCGCGGGGAGCGCCCGCAACCCCTGCCGGGGTGCGTATCGTTATTCGTATTTCATCCGGGGGTTCGCTTCGCTCACCCCCGGCTAAGCTCCTCTCGCCCCGCTGGGGCGGAATTCGGCGCGACTGAAGCCGTGCCCTCCCGTCCTGAGGCCATGCCACGAAGGCATCGTGGCATGGGCGTCTCGCCCGTGAATGACTGGGCGGTATGAGGATCACTCGCTATCGACAGGCTGTTCTCTGGAAAGGAGGTTCGCGTGTTCTTAAAGATGTTAGTGTTTCTGGCCGCGGTCGTCCTAGCCGCCGACGGCGTCCCCATCCACTACACCGTCCGGGGCAAGGGCGATCCCGCGCTGGTGTTTGTCCACTGCTGGAGCTGCGACAGCAAATTGTGGGACAACCAGGTCTCTGTCTTCGCCAAGGATCATCGCGTGGTCACGATCGACCTGCCCGGTCACGGGGAGTCGGGCAAGGGACGCAAGGACTGGTCTATTGGCGGCTTCGGCGAGGACGTCAAGACCGTGGTCGCGAAGCTGGGTCTGAAGCGCGTCGTGCTCATCGGCAGCTCCATGGGCGGCCCGGTGGCCCTGGAGGCGGCGCGGCGGATGCCGGAGCGCGTGGTCGCGATAGTGCCCGTGGACACGCTGCACAACGTGGAAGAGAGGATGCCCGCCGAACAAGTCGAAGCCATGTTGAAGCAGTTGCGGGCCGACTACAAGGGCGAGACGGCCAAGTTCATGACTCAATACCTCTTCGCGCCGAGCACGCCGGCCGCTGTCAAGGATCGCGTCCTCTCCCAGGCCATCTCCGCGCCCCCGGAGATCGCAATCCGGCTCCTGGAGGCAGCTATCGCATACGATCCGATCCCGGCCATGCGAGAGATCAAAGTGCCGATCCGGGCCATCAACGCCGACCTCCACCCCACCAATCTGGAGGGCAACCGCAAGAGTGCGCCGCAGTTCGACGCCGTGATCATGACGGGCGTCGGCCACTATCCCATGCTGGAGGATCCGGCGCGCTTCAACGAGCTCCTGGCGGGCGTGCTGCGCGACTTGCGGAAGTAGGCCGGGCTGCAGGAGATAGGCGAATCGGGTTTCGAGCTCGGGACCTCGACAGGATGACAGGATCGTTTTGACAGGATAACAGGATTTACAGGATCAGGCAGAGCTCCGCGGATTCTTGGGCGGATTTCGTATATGGAGAGATAAGACGCGATGAGACCGTTTCGAGCGATAGTGTTGCCCGCACTTTTTTTCGGTGTCATCTTTGTGGCGAGCCCGCAAACGACCAGCGATTACCCGCTCGGACCGGATTCCAAACCCCAGCCCGGCGTTCCGAAGGGCGAAGTGCTCAAGTTGAGCTTCGACCAGTCGAAGATTTTCCCGGGCACGGCGCGGGATTATTGGATCTACGTACCGGCGCAATACGTGCCCGAGAAGCCTGCCTGTCTCTACGTGAATCAGGATGGGATTCAATCGGAAGCGCCCACTGTGTTCGACAATCTGATCCACAAAAAAGAGATGCCCGTAACCATTGGAGTTTTTGTGATGCACGGGCGCGTGAAAGCGGCGGACGCCAACGCCGCGCTGGACCGGTTCAACCGCAGTTACGAGTATGACGGACTGGGGGACAACTACGCGCGTTTCCTTCTCGAGGAGCTTCTACCTGAAGTCGAGTCGAAGACGGCTTCGGACGGTCGGCCGATCCGGCTTTCACACAACGGGAACGACCACGCGATCGGCGGGTCGAGCAGCGGCGCAATCTGCGCTTTCACTGCGGCGTGGGAGCGGCCCGATGCGTTCAGCCGCGTGTTCAGCGCGATTGGCACCTATGTGGGCCTGCGTGGCGGCGATCGGTATCACACGCTGATTCGTAAGTTCGAACCGAAGCCGATTCGCGTTTTCTTGCAGGATGGGTTGAACGACAACAACATCTATGCGGGCGACTGGTGGATGGCGAACCAAACGATGGAACGCTCGCTCGCCTTCGCCGGTTACGAAGTGCAGCATGTCTGGGGCGACGGCGCCCACAACGGAAGACACGCAGCCGCGCTTTTTCCGGACGCAATGCGCTGGCTCTGGAAGGATTGGCCCCAACCGCCGAAAACGGGTCAGACGAAAAACAACACCCTCAACGATGTCCTCCTCCCCGGAGAGGGCTGGCAGCTCGTGGCCGAAGGCTACAGATTCACAGAAGGTCCGGCCGCAAACGCGAAGGGTGAAGTGTTCTTCAATGACATACCGAACGGCAAAACCTATAAAGCCGGCCTTGACGGCAAGGTCAGCCTCTTCATCGCCGATTCCAAGAAAGCGAACGGGCAGGCGTTCGGTCCCGACGGGCTGCTCTACGCGGTCGCCGGCAGCGAGGAGAAGGTCCTCGCTTATGACGCCGCTGCCCGAGCGACCGTCATCGCCGACGGTATTGCCGGGAACGATATCGTTGTCGCGCACAACGGCAACGTTTATGTCACGCACCCTCCTGCCGGCAACGCCGGCGACCCGAGCAGAGTCTGGCTGATCAAGCCCGGCGGCGGAAAGCAGGTGGTGGACACAGGGCTTCGCTACGCCAACGGCATCACACTGTCGCCCGACCAGACGCTTCTCTATGTGGACGACTACCGCTCGCATTGGGTTTACAGTTACCAAATACAGCCCGATGGCACCTTGCAATTCAAGCAGCGCTATTATTGGCTGCACGAACCAGACGCTGCTGACGACAGCGGCGCGGACGGCATTCGCGTTGACCAGGACGGACGGCTTTACGTCGCGACGCGTCTCGGCATTCAGGTGTGCGATCAGGCCGGCCGCGTCAACTGCATCCTTCCCACGCCAAACGGCAGAGTGTCCAACGTGTCGTTCGGCGGCGAAAATTTCGACACGCTCTTTGCCACCTGCGGCGACAAGGTTTACAAACGAAAACTGAAGATCAAAGGCGCGCTGGCCTGGGCCGCACCGCTGAAACCCGCGCCGCCGAGGCTCTGACGGGAGTCTCCAGCCCTCGTGCCATCCTCAAATGTATTTACAAATGACCAATGAGAAATGACCAATGATCAATGACAAAAGGAGGAAGGATGTTCCTCCTGTGCTCCGCCGAGAGACCTTCCGTCATCTTCGAGCATCTGCCTCTGGCGTTCCAACTCAGGAAGGAGCTGGCCGAATGGCTGAAGACTGAAACGCAGGATTCGATTGAGGGCCGTGCGTCACCAACCGTTCATTGACTTGGGAGCGCGTTCGCTGAGGCGCGACTGTGTTATGGTTCGTTCCGTGATCAGCCTTCTGATTCTGGCTGTAGCAGGGATCCGGTGGCAGGCTCAGGCGCCGGCGTTCAGTGTGGTCGAAGCGTCCATCCCGGAGATGCAGGCGGCGATGAAAGAGGGCCGCATCACCTCGCGGGAGATCGTCCGCCAATACCTCACACGGATTGCGCTCTACGAAGACAAGCTGAACGCCGTCATCACGGTCAATCCGGAAGCGCTCGAGGAAGCAGAAGCGCGGGACCGGGAGCGCGCGCAGGGGAAGATCCGCGGACCGCTGCACGGCATACCCATCGCGCTCAAAGACAACATCCACACCACGGACATGCCCACGACTGGCGGCGCCCTCGCCTTCGAGGGGCTCGTGCCTTCCTACGAGGCGACGCTTACCAAGAACCTGCGCGAGGCGGGCGCCCTCATCATCGGGAAAACGGGCATGACCGAGCTCGCTAACTATGTGGCCAGCGGGATGCCCGGCAACTACAATGCGCTCGCGGGGTACGGCATGAACCCTTACGACCCGCGGCGCGATCCGCGGGATGCGACGGCCGATGGACGCCCGGCCCTCGGTACGGGCGGGTCGAGCTCGGGCATCGGCACCGCGGCGAATTTCTGGGCAGCGAACGTGGGAACGGAAACGTCCGGTTCCATCCTGAGTCCGGCGAATCAGAACATGCTCGTGGGCATCAAGCCTACCGTCGGCCGTGTCAGCCGGTACGGAGTCATCCCCATCACGGCCGACCAGGACACCGCCGGGCCCATGGCGAGGACGGTGACGGATGCGGCAATTCTGCTGGGGGCCCTGGAAAGCGCCACGCCCGATCCGAATGATGAAGCGACAAAGAGGTGCGCGCCGCCGCCCGGCCGCGACTACACCCGCTTCCTCAACCGGGGTGGCTTGAAGGGCGCCCGGGTCGGCATCCCGAGGGCGTTCTTTTACGAGAAGCTTACGCCGCCGGGCGCGAAGGAGCCGCGCGGCGGACTCAACGCGGAACAGGCGAAGGTCATGGCCGAGGCCATCACGATCCTCAAACAGCAGGGCGCGGTCATCGTGGATCCCGCTGACATCCCGAGCGTCATCTCTCCTGATCCCAAGAGTAACTTCCTGCTCTGGCCCACTTGCGGAGGCCTCGACAACGCCAAGGGCAAAGACGCCGATTGCTCGGTAGTGTTCAAGTATGGCATGAAGCGTGACTTCAATAAGTGGCTGGCCTCCCTGGGCGCATCGGCTCCGGTCAAAACGCTGACGGAACTGAGGCAATGGAACGTCGCGCACCAGAAGGCCGGAGCCATCAAGTATGGACAGGCGCAGCTTGATATCTCCGACGAGATGGACGTCGAAGGGGATCGGTCCCGCTACCAGGCCGACCGGGAGAAAGACTTGCTGCTCACAGCCACCAACGGCATTGACGCGGTCATGAAGAAGCACCAGTTGGACGCGTTGCTGTTCCCGGGATCGAGCGGCGCGGCCATCGCCGCGAAGCCGGGTTATCCCACCGTCATCGTGCCGTTCGGCTTTGTGCCGAACGCTCCCACACCGCCGTTTCCTGAGAATTTCGCGGCAAAACCAGCGCCCCACGGCGTGAGCTTTACCGGGATGCCGTGTAGCGAGCCACGTCTCCTCGAACTCGCCTTTGCGTTCGAGCAGGCGACGAAGCGGCGCGTGCCTCCGCCGTCGGCGCCGTAGGGCTTATCGCGAAGGAACCGCCGTATTCCAGTTCCACGCGAGTCCCAGCCTTTGTTCGAATCGGCGTATTGTCGTTCGAGGCGTCGCTCGTCGTCTCCATCTCAGCTTCATGTCGTTGTTAGCAGACGGCGTTCACGGTCTGCAGCATACGCGAGGCATGCGCGAATGTCGTCCTCCGTCAGTTCGGGATAATCGCTGAGGATTTCCTGATGCGACATCCCAGCAGCGAGCCACCCGAGCACGTCAGCGACGGCTATATCCGGCGGCACACAACAATAACCCCGCCCTGGAGGGGCGGAAGGACTGGAGTTCCTGTTCAAATCTTGAGTGAACGAGTCCGGCTGCCCCTGCCGGGGCGCGTTGGTCAGGCAGGTTCTGTTCCAGGGGTTCGCAAAAGGCGCTCACCCCGGGCTAAGCTCCCTACGCCCCACTGGGGCGGAATACGTCACCGTATTTATGGAATCATGTATTAAGCTAGGCGAGGACCTGCTTCACTACCTCACCGTGGACATCGGTCAACCGGAAGTGGCGGCCCTGGTACTTGAAAGTGAGCTGCGTGTGGTCGACTCCCAGGCAATGGAGGATGGTTGCGTGCAGGTCGTACACATGGACCGGATCCTGGGTGATGTTGTAGCAATAGTCGTCCGTCTCGCCGAATGTGATTCCAGACTTTACGCCGCCGCCGGCCATCCAGATGGTAAAGCAGCGGGGATGATGATCGCGACCGTAGTCGTCCGCGGTCAGCTTGCCCTGACAATACACGGTGCGCCCGAATTCGCCGCCCCAGACAACCAGCGTGTCTTTCAGAAGGCCCCGCTGTTTCAAATCCTTGATGAGCGCCGCGCAAGGCTGGTCGGTGTCCCCGCACTGACCCGCGATTTGTTTGGGCAACTTGTCGTGCTGGTCCCAGCCCTTGTGGAACAGCTGAATGAACCGAACGCCGCGTTCGACGAGGCGGCGGGCCAGGAGGCAATTGGCGGCGAAGGTACCCCGCGTTCTTGACTCCGGGCCGTACAAATCGAAGACGTGCTCCGGTTCTTTGGACAGATCCGTCAGCTCCGGCACCGATGTTTGCATGCGATAGGCCATCTCGTACTGCGCGATGCGGGTGGCGATCTCGGGGTCGCCGATCTCTTCGAGTCGCCACTGGTTGAGCCTGGCCAGGTCGTCCAGGAAGCGGCGACGCGAGCCGTCCCTGAGCCCGGGAGGATTCGACAGATGTAGCACCGGATCGCCGGCAGGCCGGAACTTGACTGCCTGGTATTTTGTGGGAAGGAACCCGCTTCCCCATAACCGGTCGTAGAGCGGCTGATCGTCGGGCCTGCCCGTCCCCTGCGAAACCATGACGACAAAGGCAGGGAGGTCGCTGGTCTCGCTTCCGAGCCCGTACGATACCCAGGCGCCGATGCTTGGCCGGCCCGCAAGCTGCGCGCCCGTCTGAAAAAATGTGATCGCGGGGTCGTGGTTGATGGCTTCCGTGTGCATCGATCTTATGAAGCACAGTTCGTCGGCGATTTCGGCCGTGTGCGGAAGCAACTCGCTGACCCAGGCGCCGCACCTTCCGTGCCTTGCGAATTTGAAGCGGGAGGGCGCGACCGGAAAACTCGCTTGTGTGGCCGTCATGCCGGTCAGGCGCTGGCCCATCCGCACGGAGTCAGGCAGTTCCGTGGCGAAGAAACGTTCCAGCTTTGGTTTGTAATCGAACAAATCCATCTGAGACGGCGCGCCGGACTGAAACAGATAGATCACGCGCTTGGCCCTCGGCGGAAAGTGGGGAAGGCCTGGAAGCCCGCCCGAAGCCGGCCCTTCCGCCGAAATGAGGTCACGCTCGAACAACGAGGCGAGCGCGGCCATACCGACCCCGATGCTTGTGAGCCCGAAAAAGTGCCGGCGGGTGATTAGCAGTTGATTTTCAAGAAGAGGATCCATGACTCATTCCTTCGTGACTGTCTCATCGAGGTTCAGGATAAGGCTGGCAAGGGCCGTGTAAGCCGCCAGTTCTGCAGGGTCGAGTTTTTCGTTGCGCGGGAATTCGCCCATGCTGACCAGTTTCAGTGCCTCGCTCCGGTCCTGCCGGTATTCCGCCAATTGATGGTGAAAATCGTCCGCCAGGACCTTCAGCTCGCCCGGTTTTGGACGGCGCGCCGTGGCAAATCGGAAGGCAAGGGTGATCCGTTCTTCCGGCGTCGCGCCGCCGCCGCTCACGAGCCGCTCTGCGAGGACTCGAGCCGCTTCCACATAGGTAACATCGTTCATCAGCGCGAGCGCCTGCAACGGGGTGTTGGTCCGAGCCCTCCGGACCACGCAGGTCTCGCGAGCCGGCGCGTCAAAAGTTGTCATGGACGGCGGGGGAATGGTGCGCTTCCACAACGTATAGAGACTGCGCCGGTACAGATTCTCACCGCTGTCCTGCTTGTAGTCTGCTCCTCCGGCCAGCTCTTTCCACAACCCCGGCGGCTGATAGGGACGGACCGAAGGCCCGCCGATCTTTTCCACCAAAAGCCCGCTGATTGCGAGCGCCTGGTCTCGAATGGTCTCGGCCGGGAGGCGCACGCGCGGCCCGCGCGCAAACAGGCGGTTGTCGGGGTCCTTCTGAAGCAGCTCAGGCGTTACCTTCGAGGCCTGGCGGTAGGCGGCGCTCATGACAATCGTCTTCTGAAGCGCCTTGACATCCCAGCCGGTGCCCATGAAATCGGTCGCAAGCCAATCGAGCAGCTCCGGATGGCTGGGCAGCTCTCCCTGCGAGCCGAAATCTTCCACTGTCTTGACCAGCCCCGAACCGAAGTACATCTGCCAGAAACGGTTGACCGACACGCGCGCCGTCAAGGGGTTCGAAGGATCTACCAGCCACCGCGCGAAGCCGAGCCGGTCGCTCTTCACACCGTCCGGCAGAGGCGGCAGGCACGCCGGCACGCCGGCGGCTACCTTCTCTCCGTGCTTGTCATAGGCGCCGCGAATCAGGACGGAGGTGTCGCGCGGTGTTGCCATTTCCTCCATCACCATGGTGGTGGGGATTGTTTCTATGAACTGCTCCATCTGCTTGCGCAGGGAAACAACTTGCTTCCATGCCCGGCGAATAGCCGGGGGTGCGTGGTTGTCGAGGAAATACGCGTGAATCTTGCCGGCCTGTTCCTTCGTCCTTGTGCCCGCCTGAACTCCGGCGATGCTGTTAATCAAGTCGGGTGTGGCGGCGAGCTCCGCCTGTTCGGAGGAAAGAGCGCCCGAATAAACGCGCACGTCGTCGATGTACCCGTGAAAACGCCCGTCAATCCCGCCGAGAGAGCCGATGCGGAAGGGTTCGTTCGTCTTGAACGATTGATTGAGGTCATCGAGAAGGACCCGCAGTTTCGCCGGTTTTCCGTTGATGTAGATCTTGATGCCTCCCGCGACCCTGGAGCCGTCGTAGGTCGCCAGGACGTGATGCCACCGGCCAGCCGGGATGGCGCTTTCGGTCTCCACCCGGAGCGCGTCGTCCAACCATCGCTTGACCAGATTGAGTTGAATTTTTCCTTGGTCCAGGGAGAGGCTGTACCCTTCGGCACGCGCGCTTTCCGTCATGCGCGACACGATCGCGCCACCTCCTTGCGGCAAAACCCACGCGCCCAGGGAGAACTTGTCGTAATAGCCGAAGTCGGCGACATCGCCAGCATCGATAAATCGCGTGCCGTCGAAGCTCGCCGCCCCGCCGATTCGGCCGGCAACAAAGGCAGCTTCTCCGTCCAGGAATCTCGGGCCGCGTATTTTTCCGGTGTTTTGATCGGGGGTCTCGTCTGTCGCGTTGCCGTCCAGCCGGTAGTGGAGCAATAACCCGTCGTTGAACGACCAATGGATCGGTTTCGAAAGGTCGATCGACTGCTCCCACTCTTCCTGTGCGGCGGCCAGCTCCGGCCCGAGGGTTTTAAAGTGTTCCTCTGCGTCCGCCAGTTTTTTCTCGAGCGCGCGAAGTTCGGACTGTTGTTGGGGCGCCGGAGCTTTGATCATCGGCGGGGAGTTGCCGTACTTGACCGCCTTACCCTTCTCCGGAACGTTGTTGAAGAAAGCGAAGAGCTGATAGAACTCCTTTTGAGTGATCGGGTCGTATTTGTGGTCGTGACAGCGAGCGCAACCGATAGTCAGCCCGAGCCAGACGGACGAGGTCGTGTCGATGCGATCGACGACGTACTCGACGGCATACTCTTCCGGGATGATTCCGCCTTCCGCGTTGCCCCGGTGGTTGCGATTGAATCCGGTGGCGATTCTCTGTTCGAGCGTGGCGCCAGGCAGCATGTCGCCGGCGATCTGTTCTATCGTGAATTGATCGAAGCGCATGTTCCGGTTGAAGGCGTTGATTACCCAGTCGCGCCAACGCCACATGTATCGCTCGCCGTCACTCTGATAGCCATTCGTGTCTGCGTACCGGGCGGCATCCAACCACGACGCGGCCATCCGCTCCCCATAGCGCGGGGAGGCAAGAAGCCGGTCGATGACCTTTTCGTAGGCGGCGGGCGAGGTGTCCGCAAGAAAGGCATCGACTTCCGAAGGAGTTGGGGGAAGACCGGTCAGATCCAGTGTGACGCGCCGGATGAGCGTTGTCGGCTCCGCTTCGGGCGAAGGGGCGAGACCTTCGCGTTCGAGACGCTCGAGAACGAAGCTATCGATCGGGTTTCGCGCCCAGGTGGTGTTCCGGGTCTTTGGCAACGCCGGGCGTGCCGGAGGAACGAAGGCCCAGTGCTTTTGCCATTTCGCGCCCTGTTCGATCCACCGCCGTATCAGCTCGATCTGTCGCTCCGTCAGCTTGCGTCCCGTGCGCACCGGCGGCATGCGCTCGCTCTCTTCTGCTGCGGTGACGCGGCGGAGCATCTCGCTTCCGGCGGGATTGCCCGGCACAATTGCATGGCGGCCTCCCAGGTCTACAAACACTCCCTCCCCGGTATCGAATCGAAAGCTGGTCACCCGCTTCGATTTGTCGGGCCCGTGGCAACTAAAGCAGTTATCAGACAGGATCGGACGGATGTCGCGGTTGAACTCGATGGTCTCCGGCAGAGCTTCTCCGGCGTCGATGTTTGTCATCGACCCGAAGTAGAACGCGGCAGCGCACGCCAGCAAAGAGGGTAGCCGGCAGATTCGGAGCCCGTGTTTACCCATGGTGCCCTCATCCTGCGCGGAGTATACACCATTCAACCTCTATAGGAGCGGAAACGAGAATTTTGTTCTCTGCTCGCTATAGGTAGCGAGCGCGCCTCACACCGTCCAGGTGGGCAGAGGGGCAAGTGCCGAGCTCGGGCCGAAGATCAAAAGGTCTCCAGGGGGGTCTGATTGGGCACAACATCTGGAACAACCGGGACCGACCCGGCATTTGAAAGGCTTGAATTCCACGCATCCTTTAAGTAAGAACACTACGTCGCCGGGCCCTGATTTGAGGAAAGCATGGAACGCGAAGTGACGCTTAGGATCGTCTTGGAGAAACCGCCGGCCGGCGTGGACTTCGGTCTGCAAAAAGGCCGCGGCAGTGATTACGAGACGATCCAGAAGCAAAGATCCAGAGGGAATGACCTGTCCTTCGAATTCACCGTAGGAGTCAAAGCCGGCCCCAAGGATGCGCGGCCGAGATTTCTTGGTTCACTCGTACAGGGTCCACCCGCTGAGCGATTCATCTATATCGACATCGGCACATATGCGGGCCAGGCGGACTCCTGTTGGAGTCGCCGGCTGAAGATACCATTGAAAGGTATCACGTGGGACACGATAAACCTTTTGCCGGCTCGCGCAGAGGCGGTTCTTGAGGCTCGGGTCCCCGGCACTGGAAAGGACGGCGGACCAAACTGCGCAACCGTGAAGCCTTTCGACGGATGGAAATTGGGACGATCCGCCCGTCGATGAAGAGCCATGCCGCCTGGCCGTGCGAGGTGCATCGTGGTGGCCGGCGAGTCGCTCACGCCGGGGCCTTGAACGCGCCGGATGAAGCGCGACAGGCCCCCCGGTTTATGCCAGCTCGGTTGGCGCCTGCGTCTTGAAGTGCGTCAACTCGATAGCTCACTCCGCTTTGACAGAGGACTCTAAAACAGAGCGGGACGCACTCCAAGAACTTGGCCGCTATTACATCACCGTACCGCTGCTGAATATTGCGCATTAAGTCTGAGAGCCGGCGCCATGGGCAAAGGCCTTCTTTGCACGCTCTTCGATCTCGGCGGGCGTCAAGTCTTCCTTGTGCGTGGCAAGATTCCACGCGTGGCCGAACGGGTCGGCGACCTTGCCGTAGCGGTCCCCCCAGAACTGGTCGGTCACAGCCATGACTTCCTTGGCGCCGGCCGAGATTGCCTGCTTGAAGGTGGCGTCGACGTCAGGCACATAAAGAAAAATGCCGACCGGAGTGCCGCCTAGCGTCTGCGGCGATTTCGTGCCCCACTGCGGGTTTTCGTCGGAAATCATGATCATAGAGTCGCCGATCTGGATTTCCGCGTGACCGATCTTGCCGTCAGGACCGGCCATCCGGAACTTTTCCACGGCACCGAAAGCCTTCTTGTAGAAATCAATTGCCTTCGCAGCATCACGAATTACCATGTACGGGGTCACGGAATGATAGCCTTGCGGGATGGGTTTTGTTGCTTTGCTCGGCATGTCATGCTCCTTTCAGTCTCTGTTTAGTTTGACAGCATCGGAATGCGCATTGACAACTCTGCCTGAACCGCGGGCGCGACTAACACGTCCTGCCCTTGGAGAATTGTTCTTTCCGCAATCTGCCTTCCGGCCAGACGGCTGGAAAGCGGTCGAATCATACATCCGAGCGATAATCCGGTCCAGGTGATCTTTGCATTCATGCCGGAAGACATCGCTGGTGCGGTTTTCGCTACCGGCTATTGGGTGGGAAAAGAAATCCGGTGGCCGCACACGGATGTGGGCAGTGATTCTTCGCGTCTTCGTGGTGGATTGGGGGCGGGCTTTACTACGAAGGCGCGAAGATCGCCAAGTTTCTGGTTGAGGGCTCTGCTGCTCTGTGGCGAGCCGCAGGATCATGGAAAACAAATCAGCTGCCAGGTTGGGCTCAAACGTAGGTTCGCTCGAGCAGCTCGGCGGCGATTTCGTCCAGCAAGTCAGCGCGGCGGACCTCCTCGAAACGCGCCAGCAGATCGTCCACCCGGAGCCGGCGCTTTTCAACCCCGCGAAAGTCGTGAATGATCTGGCCGCAGTGCATCATGATGAGCCGGTCGCCGAGATTCGCCGCCTGGTGCATGGAGTGCGTGACCATGAGGGTCGTCAGTCTGTCGCGGGCGATGATCTCCTCGCTCAGACGGATCACCTGATCGGCGCTTTTAGGGTCGAGCGCCG
>Ga0137371_10002016_pt1 | contig 16186 bp, 9 predicted proteins | sample SagtaG_7_FD_104919 | JGI IMG/M metagenome (GOLD analysis project Ga0137371, IMG submission 104919) | Vadose zone soil microbial communities from Sagehorn Ranch, Mendocino, California, USA - Sage1_R_40_16 metaG | ecosystem: Environmental > Terrestrial > Soil > Vadose zone | place: USA: California...
CGATACTCTCCTGATTTCGATCGTCCCGCTTGCGAACGACATATCGAGACCGCGTATCGTGTAGCCCAGTTCTTTAGCAATTTCAGGAATCGATTCGAAATCCTCCGACTGAATCAACATATCAATATCGATTGTTGCCCGCGGATGATCGTAAACCGCCATGGCGAGCCCTCCACAAAGAGCGTAATCGATTTGATTCTTGTCGAAAGCCGCAATTACTTTCCGAAGCTCTTCGTAGAGATCGAACATCGGTTACCAGCCTCACTTTTGACACGCCCGCACCACCGACTCGAAAATCTTCATATAGCCTGTACATCTGCAGAGATTTCCCGCCAGACCGGTGCGAACGTCTTCCTCACTCGGATTCGGTTTGCGATCAAGCAGATCGACCGCGGCCATTACCATTCCCGGCGTGCAGATGCCGCACTGCGCGCCGCCGCACTCGATGAACGCCTGCTGCACCGCGTGTAATTGATCGGCGACCAACGCAATGCCTTCGATGGTTTTGATGTCGGCGCCCTCAACCCGTGCCACGGGAACGAGACAACTGTTGACGATCTCGCCGTTGATGAAGACGGTGCAGGCGCCGCATTCTCCTTCACCGCAGCCTTCTTTAGTTCCGGTCAGATGCAATTGCTCACGAATGACGTCAAGCAAACGTTCAAGCGGATATGCATGAAGCGTTTGCTGCTTTTCATTGATCGTAAAATTGATTTCGATCTTGTCTGACAAGAAGTTTGCCTTCGCGTCCTCTGCGGAATCCTCTGCGACCTCTGCGTTAAAAATCTTCTGAGCCCTCCCTCACGGTCGGGCTACTGCCCGGCTGCCGAGCCCTCCATTATGCTTTCCGGCATCAATGGAATCCTATTGAAACTCACGCCCGTCGCATTTTCAATCGCGTTCAGGATCGCCGGCGCTGGGCCGTCCATTGGCAATTCACCAATGCCTTTCGCGCCTGCCGGCCCGTACGCATATGGATTCTCTTCGAAGTAAACGCGAATCGGCGGAATGTCAGCCGGCGTGGGAATGATGTAGTTGGTCATCTGGTTATTTATCATCCTGCCATTCTCCCAGACCACGTTTTCGAAGAGCGTGAACCCAATCGCCTGCGCCACGCCCCCTTCGATCTGTCCCGTAGCAAGCACAGGATTGATCACTCTGCCAACCTCCTGCACGGCGATGAAATCATCCACATGCGCTTCGTAAGTCAGCGAGTCAACAGAAACCTCCGCAACGTAGACAGCCCACGCGAACGCGCCGTACGCATCGCCCTCATATTTTTCGTCGTCCCAATGGACCCCTGGAGGCGGCTGATATTTGCTCAACGCCTTCAGCGGACCAAACCGTTTGATATGTTCGCGGCACGCATCTTGAAACTCAGATTGCGTGTAGCCGTCGCGCAGCAAGCCGGCGCCAATCAAAGTCTGCTTTAAACCGAGCACCGCCGATTCGACCAGTTTACCGACGACCATGCAGGTACGCGACGCGACGGTTGGCCCACTGTTGGGAACGTTGCCGGTATCGGGCTGTGTGACTTCGATCAGGTCGTAGTCAATCCCGAGCGTCTCAGCCGCGATCTGTGAAAAGATCGTGTTCGTGCCCTGGCCAATCTCGGTGCTGGCGGCGAGAATGCGCACATGGCCTTCGGCGGTCGCTTCCGCGCCAACGACTGACTGGAGATAGACTTCCCCGGAACCAGTGAACCCCGCGCCGTGCATGAACGAAGCGAAGCCGATGCCCTTCCTGATGCGCGAGGGCGGGAGTGCCGACGCGGAACGGGGCAGTAGCCCTACCGTGGGGGAGGGCGTGAGCGCTCGATCAACGACGTCCGCACTGACAGCCGATCCGCGACTCTGGTCTATAACGCCCTCCCTCACGGTCGGGCTACTGCCCCGTTCGCCAACGCTCCGGTCTAGGGTCTGACTAGCAGCGCCATTCTCCTTCACAAACCTTTCCCGCTTGACGTAGTAGTCGCTCAACTCGAATGCCCGTTCGAGTAAACCTTCCATATCGACTTTCTCGCGAATCGTTTGATTGGTCGCAGTAGTTTCGCTTTCACGAATGAAATTGCGGCGGCGAAACTCATCGGGAGTTAACCCGACAGCTTTGGCAACTTTGTCCATGTGGCGCTCGAGCGCGAAGATGCTTTGTGGAGCGCCAAAGCCGCGAAACGCGCCATGCGGCGGCACATTCGTCGCGACCGCCCGGCTTTGAATGCGGACGTTGGGACAGAAGTAGGGTCCGGCGGCGTGGATCGTTCCGCGCGAAAGCACGACGGGCGAGAGCGTGCAATACGCGCCGCCATCGATTACGAAATCAATTTCCATCGCCAGCAGCTTGCCACTTTTCGCAACGGCGGTTTTGTGTCGCGTACGCGAAGGGTGACGTTTGGTGGTGGCCACCATATCTTCGGCGCGGTCGTAGATCATCTTGACGGGCTTGCCAGATTTCCAGGCGAGCAGCGCTGCGTGACCGGCAATCATCGATGGATATTCTTCCTTGCCGCCAAAACCACCGCCAGTCTCGGTCTGAATCACACGAATCTTGTCTTCTGGAAAACCGAATAACTTGATTAACGCCTTGTGAACGTAATAGGGGCACTGCATCGAGCCCCAAACCGTCACTCCGTCTTCGAGGTTAGCGATCGCAATCGCGCCGTTATTCTCGATGTAGAGTTGTTCCTGCGCGCCGGTGTGATACTCGCCTTCGACGATGAAGTCCGCTTTCGACCAGACGTCATCGACATTGCCCTTGTCAACGAGAAAGGATTTGAAGACGTTGTCTTCACCCCAGACGATTTGTTTCTTGCCGACGGAATCTTCTAACGAAAGGATCGCGGGCAGCTCTTCGATCTCAATGCGGACGCTGCGCCGCGCTTCTTCCAACAGGTATTTGTCCATGTGGGCCAGGAGCAAGATCGGCTCTTCCGGATGATTGATCACCTCGTCGGCGAGGTATGGCTGGTCGTTGAGGATCAGCGCGACGTAGTTCTCACCGGGAATATCTTTGGCCGTAACGACGGTGAATTCGTCCCACGGAACATCGCCTTCGAATGCGATTTCACGGATTCTCCCGCGCGCAACCGGACTGCGCACCGTCGCGCCGTGGAGCATTGCCGGAAAAGTCAGATCGTCAACATAAAGCGCCTGGCCGGTAACTTTCTTCCGGCCTTCTTTGCGGGGAACTGATTTGCCGATGAGTTGCTCGTTTTTGTTTGCGGTCATTCGAACCTGAAATGCTTTGAAACTTTGATCATGTTGTCTTGATAATCGATCTAATACAGCACTGACTCAAGAGGGTTCCAGTCTATTCAAAACAATCAGTACAGAACCGCGAGCGGTAGCGAGCGGATGCCATCCTCAACGTCGCCATCGCTCTTCAGCAAGAGGATGATCTCCATTTCCACGCATCCGCACACGAGCACATGCTAACGAGAGCTTGAATGAGCATTTCGGTATCGCTCGCGGGCGTAACCTCACACGCTCTGAGCTCATTGAGAGTACCATCCGCTCGCTACGGCCCGGCGGTTCTGTCTCGGCCAATCCACTGTGCGTTCCTCGCCCGTTGAGTATAGCATCCGCTCGCTACCGCTCGCGGTTCTGTAAAACCTCCGTCAATCTATCCTCCGCTGCGCTTGTTGAGTATAACATTCGCTCACGACCACGCGCGGTAGTGGCTCGCACGATTGGGCAGACTCAATCATCCAAGGGCTCTTCTTGATCGTACTGGACGTAAGCTATCGCGCCAAGCAGTTGTTCTTCTGTCCATAGATAACGCTTGCTGCCTCCGCGAGACCACGTTTTACTAAGCCGGGCCTTCGCCTCCGTGAGTTTGCGCGTCGCGTTTGCTTTGAAAGCATTCAGCACACGCTCCGGTTTGGAGTCGGCGGTAACCACCACGTGAACATGGTTGGTGCGAACATTTACGGCCCAGAGAGTCCATTTGCGAATCTCGCATGTTTCTCGGATTGACTGTTCCACGAGAGATCTCGCACGTGCGCCCAACTTTGCCGGCTTTTGCGTCAGAGCGCGCCGGTTATATCGCCATCGTGCTTGGTCAGCAGTTAGTCTGGGATTGCCGTAGATGTTATGAAAGCGGTCAATCGATCCGGCTCTTCCGTGTAACCACGTGCCGTAGCTGCGAAATGTGATCAAATAAGCGAGAGGAGTGTGATCGTCTCGAAACTCTTCGGGAGGTCTCATGATCTGATTGCATTGAGTATAGCATCCGCTCGCTAACGCTCGCGGTTCGGTAATGGCCTACGAAAACTTCACGCGCTCAATCGCCAGCATTCCGATCGAAACCAGTGTAAGCCCGTACATCACCGGGTGAATCTCTTTGCGCCGGCCCACCATCAGGTAAAGCGCGACGTGGGAGATGAAGCCCCAGAGGATGCCCTGCGTGATCGAAAATGTCAGCGGGATAAGAATCAAGGTCACAAATGCCGGCACGCCTTCTTCGATCTTCGAGAAGTTGATCTGGCCAATCCCACGGAACATTGCCGCACCCACCAGGATCAGCACCGCCGCAGTCGCGTATGGTGGCACCATCCCAGCCAGCGGAGCGATGAAAAAACACGGCAGAAAACAGAGCGCGGTGAAAACCGAAGTCAATCCGGTGCGTCCGCCCATATTGATCCCCGCGATGCTTTCTATATAAGCCGTCCCCGAAGACGATCCGGCGAGTCCCGCGCCGAGCGTGGCGAGCGAATCAACGATCAGTCCTTGCCGCAGATTGCGCGGATGTCCATCCTTATCAAGCAAGTTTGCCGCATGCGACACGCCGATGAAGGTCGAAATCGAGTCAAACAGATCAGTAAAGAGAATCGTGATGATCGCCGGAAGGAGTGAAAGTTTCAGAGCGCCGAGAATGTCGAGCTTGAGAAATACGCTTTTGAAATCAGGCATGCTCAAGGGACTCGGCGGCGCGGTCACCATGCCGAGCGCCCAGGCTGTTAGCGTCACCATCGCAATCGCCGCGAGAAACGCGAACGGGCTTTTCCGTGACATCAGGAAAACCGCAATCGCGCCGCCAAGAACCGTTAATAGCGCAGGTTTGCCGAGCAAACCGTGCGTGACCAACGTCACCGGATCGGCGATAACAAAACCCGCATTTTTTAAACCGATGAAAGTAAGAAACAGGCCAATGCCGACGGCGGCCGCGATGCGCAATTCTTTCGGAATCGCCCTGGCGATTGTTTCGCGCAGTGGCGTTACTGAGACAAGCAGAAACAACACACCGGCCCAAAAGATAATCCCCAGCGCCACCTGCCACGGCACTTTCTGCGTGAGAATGATGGTGAACGTGAAGAACGCGTTGATGCCCATTCCCGGCGCGACGGCAAACGGCAACTTCGCGTACACGCCCATCAAGAGCGTCATCGTAAAACAGACCAGCACCGTCGCGGTCAACACGCCGCTGAACGACATTCCCGTGCCTGCGGTCGAAAGAATTGAAGGATTCACGACCACGATATAGGCCATCGTAAAGAAAGTCGTGACGCCGGCGATCGCTTCGGTACGAATGTTGGGCTTCGCGTCTGCAGATGTGCTCATCAAGCGCCGAGTTTGACGAAATGGTTGGAACAGGAAAGAGTCTATGTCAGCGAATTGGCGGGCGCAACCGTTATTTCGCTCCGCGCACTTTGCTGGATCAAAGACGCGGAATATACTCAAAGCGACCCTGGTCCACGATCAGATCCCTGACTAGGAGGATGACTGTGCCAACATATTTCAATCTGCTTTCCTCTGTGCGTATGTTGTTTTTTACTACGTGCGTCGCTCAGTTGATGGTCGCATCCGCTTGCGCGCAGGCTGGTTTAAAAACTTCATCTGCTTCGTCGCCATCCGAGTCGGGAAACGGCAGCCTGGCCCATCACGAGATCAAGGCGTCTGATTTGCCGCAGCCAAGACTTGAGAACGAGGTAAACAATGGACCGAAAGTGACTCCGCGGCCCGAAGGCGCAAAGCTGAACTTACCACCCGGCTTTGAAGTCGGAACGTTCGCAGAGGGTGGTTTTCAACGCCCGCGCTGGATGGCCCTGGCGCCAAACGGCGACGTCTTCCTTGCGGATTCGTCTGCGGCCGGCAAAATCATTGTTCTGCGCGACACGAACAACGACGGCGTAGCCGACGAACGCTTTACTTTCGCCGAGAACCAGTTGCAGCCATTCGGTGTCGCGTTCTGGAAAGACTATCTCTATGTCGGCAACACCAACGCCGTCGTGCGCTTTCATTACAAGCCCGGTCAGACCAAAGCCGACGGACCTCCGGAAAAGATCGCCGATCTTCCGGGACGCGGTTATCGCGAACACTGGACGCGAAATATTCTATTCAGTCGTGATGGCAAGAAGATGTATGTGACCGTTGGATCGGAGTCGAACGTCAATGTCGAAACCAATGAAATGCGCGCGGCAATTATTGAATTCAATCCTGACGGCACGGGCAAACGCATCTTTGCCAGCGGCACCAGGAATCCGATCGGGCTGGCCTGGCTCCCGGGCACGCCCACCCTTTGGGCTTGCGTGCAGGAACGAGATCGTATGGGCGACGATCTGCCGCCGGACTATGTGACCGAGATCAAAGACGGCGGCTTCTACGGTTGGCCTTATGCGTACAATGGCCCAAACGAAGACCCGCGGCGAAAAGGCGAACGGCCCGACCTGGTAAAGAAGACCCTGACCGGCGACGTCTTGATTCAGGCCCACTCCTCGATTCTTGGCCTTGCGTTTTACGAAGGCAAGATGTTTCCCAAAGAATATCGCGGCGACGCCTTTGTCGCGCTGCATGGATCGTGGAATCGGACGAAGCGCACTGGCTATAAGATCATTCGTATTCGCTTTAAGAATGGAAAACCGGTCGGTGGCTACGACGATTTCTTAATCGGCTGGATGCTCGACGAGAGCAGCCGTGAAGTTTGGGGCCGGCCGGTTGGTTTGCTCGTGTTGGCGGACGGCTCAATGCTGATTACCGACGACGGCGCGAACAAGATTTGGCGCGTGACCTATCGAGGGGCGAAGTGAGTGCGGTTTCGTGGCTTCGCAGCAAGGTTATGGAGCGCGGTGGCAAGCGCAGCGCGACACCGCTTTGGATCGTATTTTCAGATGCCTGAAAAGCCAAAGCGCCGTCGCCGCTTCGCTTTGCCAGCGCACTCCATAATCTTCATTTTCACTATTTCTGCTGCCAACGTGTCCTTTGCTGCGCCTCCCCAACAGGAATCGGCGAAGTCAATTAACATCGCAGGCCTCGTCGTAGATCAAACCGGTGCGGCCGTTGCCGATGCCGAAATCTCGATTACTTCACCTTCCTTTAATGGAAAGGCCGTCAGCGATTCGAGTGGCGGGTTTCGTTTCAAGTCTGCACCGCAAACAATCGTCACGCTCAGCGTTACTGCCAGAGGCTTTGCACGCGTCAAGCGAAAACTCAATCCAGCAACTGAAGACACAACGCAACTGCGTATCGTGCTCGCGCCGGCTTCAATCTCTGAACGAGTAACCGTCACCCCAACCCGCACCGACACTCGCATCGGGGAAACTGCGGCCAGCGTTGCGGTGCTCGGTCCGGAAGATCTCAAGACAACGGCCGCGATCACGCTTGACGACACATTGCGCCAAGTGCCCGGCTTCAGTCTGTTTCGCCGCAGCGGCAGCCGGACCGCGAATCCAACTTCCCAGGGCGTTTCGCTGCGCGGCCTTGGCGCCAGCGGAGCGAGCCGCGCGATCGTGCTGGCCGACGGGATTCCACTTAACGATCCATTCGGCGGTTGGGTTTACTGGGATCGTGTGGCGCGCGAATCCGTGACTCAAGTTGAAGTGTTGCGCGGGGGCGCCTCGCATCTCTACGGCAGCTCGGCGCTGGGCGGTGTCGTGAACATTATGACGAAGGAAGCCGACTCGAACGCCGTTTCGTTCGAAGCGTCTTATGGGAATGAACGAACACCGGACGCGTCCTTATTTCTCGGAAGCCGCAAAGAAAACTGGGCCGCGAGTCTGGCTGCGGAATCATTTCGCACCGATGGTTACATTCTCGTTGCTCCGAACGAACGCGGCGCGGTTGACACCCGCGCGAGCTCGCGCCACGCAGTAATCGATCTCAAGCTTGAAAGACTCTTTGGCGCGCGCCGGCGAATATTTGGCGGCGCGTCATTCTTCGGCGAGTCGCGCGCGAACGGCACGCCGCTGCAAACCAATCGCACACACATTCGAGAATTCAATTTTGGCGGCGAATGGCAGTTTGCTCGCGCGGGATCGATCTCGGCGCGCGCCTACGGTGGCACGGAAATCTTCGATCAAAACTTTTCGGCCGTCAGTGCGGATAGAAATAGCGAAGCGCTGACGCGCGTACAGCGAGTGCCGGCGCAAGTCTTCGGCGTATCGGCGCAATGGTCCCGCGCGGTTGGTTCAGCCCAGACGCTCGTTGCTGGATTCGAAGCAAATCAGGTACGTGGCGCAAGCGATGAGATCGGTTTCACGTCGGGGCGGGCTAGCGCACTCTTCGGCGCCGGCGGCAAAGAGACGACCGGCGCCGGCTACTTCGAAGACGTGATCAAGACGGGCTCGCGTTTTTTCATCAACGCCGGCGCGCGCATCGATCACTGGCGCAATTATGCCGCGCTGTCCGCCACCAGGCCGCTGACAACAGGCGCTGTGACTGCGTTGAGTCTGTTTCCTGATCGCACCGAAACGGCGTTCAGTCCGCAGCTTTCGGTGCTCTACCAACTGACGTCAAAACTGTCGCTCACGGGATCGGCTTCGCGAGCCTTTCGCGCGCCGACGCTAAACGAACTCTACAGATCATTTCGCGTGGGAAACGTGATGACGCTGGCCAACGAACAGTTGCAAGCAGAGCGATTGACTGCTGGTGAAGCTGGGGCAAGATTCATCACGGCCGATGGAAGGACGATCGTCCGCGGCACTTTCTTTTGGGACGAAATCACACGTCCCATCGCCAACGTCACCCTGAAAACGACGCCAACTTTGATCACGCGCCAGCGACAGAACCTGGGCCGGACCCGCTCGCGCGGCGTCGAAATCGAAGCCGAGACTCGCTTGCATCAGTTCTGGAGTTTTTCAGCCGGGTACTTGTTTGCCGACGCGACCGTCATCCGCTTTTCCGCAAACACGGCCCTTGAAGGACTAGAGATCCCGCAAGTAGCGCGTCATCAGCTCACGTTTCAGGCGCGTTATGCAAATCCTTCGGTCGTAACGGTTGGTCTTCAGGGACGCGCTTCCAGTTCACAGTTTGACGATGACCAGAATCTCTTTCGTCTGGGCCAGTACTTCACGCTCGATGCATTTGTCTCGCGCCGCGTCACGCCCAATCTCGACGCTTTTCTCGCCATCGAGAATGTGTTCAACCGACGCTACGACATTGGAAAGACGCCGGTGACCACGCTTGGCCCGCCGCTACTCGCGCGCGCGGGTTTGCGATTCCATTTCTCCGGAAAATGATTTTTTCCTCCGGGACCTCAATCGTTTATCTTCAGCTACGCCAGGACGCGCGGATGAAATCTGCTGACGTACCGTCGATAACCCTCGACCTCGCGCTGCGCTCGATCCTCTGACCAGCCAAGATGCTCTTGCGCGATCCGTGCCGCGGCTTCAGCTTCGCCGATACCGACTGAGGAACTAAAACCCGCCATGGTGCGGCGCCACAGACAATCGCTGAGCGTCTCAGCCAGCTCGTGCCGAAAAGAGAAGACGACTTCCGCAGCCAGGGTCCCGGTTTCGCTGCCGATCGTTTTCAGGAGCGTGTGGTCCTCAGCGGCCAGTTTCAGGACTCCGGGAGCGCGCGTGCCGTAAATCCGGAGCAACCGCTCGCTGGTTGGTTTGGGCAAACCACACTCCTGACAAAACTGCTCGCAAAAAGAACCGAAGTTCGCAGTGACAGCGCCGGGCAGGGGCGTATCGCCGGTGCTGCACGGCGGCGCGGGCCGGCGGAGTTTCTTGAGCACGAGATCAACTGTTTGCTCTGAGAGGCTACGATACGTGGTCAGCTTGCCGCCGACAATCGAAAGCAGGTTTTTCAATCGCGGCGCATGATCGCGAATGAAGTGCCGGCGCGTAATGCTCTGTTCGTCTCTGTCACTCGTGAAAGCCAGCGGACGCACGCCTGAGTAAGTGTAGAGAATGGATTCGCGATTGAGTTTCGCATCAGAAATCACGCGATTGGTTTCGCCTAGCAGATAATCGATCTCGCGGTCTTCGATCTCAACGGCGTCGAGGTCGCCTTCATAGCGGAGGTCAGTCGTGCCGATCAGATAATTGCTGTTCCAGGGAATGACGAAAAACGGCCGGTGGTTGGTTTCGGCTTCGACATAGAGGGCAGTCGCGGGCGCACCGGCGAATGGGGCAACAATGATATGGCTCCCTTTTGTTCCTCCAATCATCCGCTCGGCGCCGAGTCCCGCCAGAACCCGGTCCGCCCACGGGCCCGTGGCATTCACCACAATCCGCCCGCGCGCGAAATGGCGCTGGTCTGAAAAAAGATCTGTGAATTCGACGCCACTTACAGTTCCATTTTCGATGCGGAGCGTGTCCACGCGCCCATAAGTCACCACCGTTGCGCCATGCTCTGTTGCCGACAGCGCGTTTTCGAGGACCAGGCGCTCCGCAAACTCCACCTGGGCGTCGTAATAGAGCGCCGCGCCGCGCAGACCTTCGACGTTCAGTCCCGGCGCGCGTCTCAGGAGTTCTTCGCCCGAAAGCATCCGGTGATGCGAAAGGGACTTGTCGAAAGAAAGTAGATCGTAAGCAATCATTCCGGCGCGAATGGTCCAGGGACCACGCCGCGCGGTTTTGTAGATCGGAATCAGGGTGGGGAGCGATCTGACAAGATGTGGCGCGATGCGAAAAAGCGTCTCGCGCTCGCGCAATGATTCGCGGACCAAACCAATTTCCCCGTGCTCGAGATACCGCAAGCCACCGTGAATCAACCTTGTCGACCAGCTCGACGTGCCACCGCCGATGTCGCCCTTATCGAGAAGCAGCACTTTCAACCCGCGCATCGCCGCGTCGCGCGCGATCCCGGCGCCATTGATTCCCGCGCCGATGATTATTAGATCGAAGATCGTTTCTGAGAGTGCGGAGCTAAATCGTTCGGACATTTATCGACATTCCATACCATATAGTGCCGATGCCGCACCATCTCGAATTGAGAGTTCTCAAACTAAACAGAGTCTCCATCCAGGAGTTCTCAAAAGATTCTCAAATCACGGCAGGGATCTCAGGGGCCATTGAATCGTCGGCGAGTGGAATTGGGTACTGAACGGTGAGGGCATATGCCTTGCTCCAGGTCGGGTCAGATTAAGCCCCGCTGAAAACCAGAAAGTTTAGGGCATCTGCAAGGCGGAGCTTTATGACCAGGTCGCGTTAACACACCTCTCTCGAAGCGCGTCCTTAGATGCATCGTCAGAGGATTTCCCTGGAGCGACTGGAAATTCGCCCTGGTTCTTTTGACTTCGGTTTGTTTCGGTTCCCGAAAGGAGCGTGCCCGATGCGTCCTACCAAGCTTCCGCTACTGTTCTTTCTTTCTACCTTAATAACCGTTCTTTGCGTTCACTCTACCGCGCGTGCCGACGACAATGAAGGGGATGAATATGACGTTAATGCGCGCGTCGTGCGCATCAGCCTTATTCAAGGCGACGTCAACCTGAAACGTCATGATAGTAATGATTGGGAAGCCGCGCGACTGAATATGCCGCTGGTCGAAGGCGACACGCTGGCGACGGGAAGCGACGCCCGCGCGGAGATTCAGATCGATTCGCGCAATTTCGTGCGGCTCGCCTCTGATTCGGCGATCAAGATCATCACGCTGCGCGACGACGGCATTGCGCTGAGCCTGGCTCAAGGCACGGCGTCGCTGCGTTTGGCGCGCTTCGACAAAGATCACGAATACTTCGAAATCGACGCGCCCAAAACAACCATCGCGGCTGAAAAGCAAGGCGTCTACCGCATTGATGTCGCGCGCAACGGCGACATCCACCTCACGGTGCGCGATGCCGGACGAGCGCGTCTCTATTCCGACACTGCGGGATTTACGGTGAAAGATGGACACACCGCAATCTTGAACTACAGTGACGATGAAGCGGGCGACTGGCAAATGAATTACGCATCCGCCAGGGATAGCTGGGACGATTGGGTAAACGATCGCGAGCGTTATCTCGCCGCGCGCTTCAGGTACGAACAGAACGCTCGTTATTACGAATCGGACATCTGGGGCGCGGAGGATCTCGACGCCTACGGCAGTTGGGCTTATGCCAACGACTACGGCTGGATCTGGCGTCCGAACATTACCATCATCAACAACTACTACGACTGGGCGCCTTATCGTTTCGGGTCGTGGTTCTGGTGCGATCCGTACGGCTGGACCTGGGTCGGCGACGAGCCTTGGGGCTGGGCGCCTTATCACTATGGCCGCTGGGTTTATTACGACGACTACTGGGCCTGGTGTCCGCACAGCTATTATCCTCATCGCCGAAGCTGGTGGCGTCCCGCATTGGTGGCCTTCTTCTCAATCGATTTCAATTTCGGATCGAATTATTGCTGGTATCCACTTTCTTATCATCAGCACGATCCGCGCTCGAACTATTTCCGCACGCGCGAGCGTTTGACGCCGCTGAGTGCAAACGAGCTGGCGGATCTGCGCCGTGCAAATCCCGCTTACCTGCGAGCCGTGACCGCCGTTCCGGCGCGCGACTTTGGCAACCGGACGGCGCGGCCACAACCGGCAAACGGTGATCTGGCGCGACGCGTGATTAGCGAGAAGTCCCTGCGCGACTTGTCGATCAGGCCAACGGTAATGCCAAGAAACAATACGACGGCTACGGGAACATCGCGTCCAGATCCTGCCGCAGCGCTCGACCATAGGCCAACCGGAGCGGCCACCCGCGCTCCCGGCGTTCCGCTGGATAATGATCTTCGTCGCTCGCGCATCTTCAACGGTCGCGATCCGGTTTCAGCTACGACAGCACCGAATGATAGCGGTGCGTCGAAAGTAAGACCGACCGGCGCCGTTGTCAGGCCAGCGCTTCCAGCGGATCCGCGAATCAATCGGAGCGCTGATCCCGATCGAGGAGCGGGCAATGCGACTCCGGTTGACCGGTCGGACCGGCCCACTCGACCTCGTGAAGATCGCCCGGTCGATCAAACTCCCACCGTCACAGGAGAACCCCGAGAGCGCAGGCCGCCCGAGCGGACGTCAACACGACCCTCTCAGCCGGATGCCGGATCGTCACCGGCGCGACCGGCAACAGACGAAAAGAGACAGCGTCCGGATCAGAGCGAGCGGCCCGCTATCCAACCGAGGACCGAGACGCCAACGCCTCGTCCTCAGCCACCGGCGCGGAACGACCGGCCACCGGAGCGTTCATCGCCGCCAGAGCGACGCTCAGAGCCTCAGCGCTCTGAACCGCCGGCGCGATCCGATCCGCCGGCACGATCCGATCCGGCACCGCGATCCGATCCACCGGCCCGGTCAGATCCACCGGCCCGGTCAGATCCACCGGCGCGATCCGATCCGCCACCGCGCTCGGAATCGCCGCGATCCGATCCAGAGCCCGCGCGACCGCGACCCCCTGATCGCTTAATGATCGGTTAGTACAGCAAGTGGTGCGAATTGTGCGAAAGCCCTAATTGCTCTTTCAAAGCCGCGGGCCGAATAAGACGCCCAATGCTCTTCTCAGGGCCGTGTAAAGCACAAGCCCGGTCAGGAGTGTAACGATGAAAGTCGCCCGACTGTGTCTCGACTTGATCTTGCTGATCGCCGCGTTAACGCTCGGCGCTTACCTCTTTGCGGTTGCGAGCAACGCTCAATCCCGTGCCGGTCAGGAACTGAAACCCGATATGCGCAGAGCGATCAGCGCGCGTGAAGAGTTATTCTCCAAGAATGGGCGCAAGGGCGGTCACGTTTCCGCAGAAGCCTCACGGAGTTTGGGGATGCGACCGCCTGCGGCAGATCGTTTTGGAAACGGTGAGCGGCGCTCGGTTGTCGCGCCTCCGAAAGCGACATCAGGCTTACTGATAACCCCGGAGACCGCGAATTCCTCTTCGATCGCTGCCGGCACGTCGTTAAGCCGCATTCTGCACACTTCGCAACTCAGTCTCGTATCTTCCGCCGGCACCGACGAGCAATACGTCGACCGCACCGGCGATCTTGTTGCGGATGAGAGAACCACCTTCGACAACGCCGGCGGATCTTTTGACATTGCGGTGGGCCAATCGGGCGCTCGCTACGAAGTCTATTCCGCGACATTTCAAGGTAGAAACGTGGGCGTGCTTGTCGTCGCGCTTGACACTAACGGTGATTTCATCAGCGACACTTCAAGCACCTACGATTTGGAGCTCGACTTTGGTCTGCCTTCCGCTGTTGCGGTGGTGACCGGCACTTCCAAATCCGGTCGCGAATTCGTCATCGTCTCCTCGAGCGGTTATTACAACTCCGCGAATCCGAACGATCCAAACAACGAGCCTTCGCCAGGCGTCGTCCTGCTGGTGCGCGATCCGAATACAGGAGGTTTTGACAACTCTCGATCGCGTTCGCTGGTAACCGTCGGCGATAACCGGCTTTACAACGCAAATGCGCTGGCGTTGCTGCCAAACAATGATCTTCTCATTGCCGACTTTCATTCGGACGATTTGCGCATCGTGCGCGACACGGATAACGACGGGATCCCAGACACGCTCGCGACGCAGCCGTACTATTCGTATCGCTACTCCAACGATGCGCCATTGGATATCGCGGTCAACTCGCGCGGCGTAGTCTTTTCGCATTCGGCAGATAACGATACGGTCCTGCTCGCAATTTACGATGACAATGCGGATGGGCATGGTGACCGCGATGAAGTTGTGGTCACCGGCCTTTCAATCGACAACAATCTGTTCCTCCACGGAATGACCGTTGACCGCGTGGGAAGTGTTTACGTCATTGAAGACGCGACGGGTTTGGCTGATGGCGCTGGAGGAAATGCGGGCATACCGCGCGTCGACGCGTTTCCCGATCCCGGGCTCAGCGGTTTCTTACAAAACGGCGCGACCTTTGCCGAGGCGGATGACGAAAACACGGAAGCGCTGTCAGGAATCGCATTTGGAGCGTTGGCGCCGAACCCGATCAATGATGCGCAGTTCTTTGTGCGCCAGCACTATCTGGATTTTCTGAACCGCGAGCCGGATCCAAGCGGTTTGAGTTACTGGACCGATCAAATCACGCGCTGCGGTAACGACGATCTCTGCCTGAAAGGGCAGCGTATTAGCGTTTCGGCTGCGTTCTTTATCGAGCTCGAGTTTCAGGAAACCGGCTCGTTCGTCTACCGGTTTTACAAAGCTTCGTACGGTCGTATGCCAGCGTACGCAGAGTTCGTCAGCGATCGCAGTAAAGTCATCGGCGGAGCCAATCTCGAAGCGAGCAAGCAGGCCTTCGCCGGCGATTGGGTCAGTCGCGCGGCATTTCAGCAAATCTATCCATCCACGTTGACGCCGGCTCAGTTTGTCAACAAACTTTTCGACACAGCGGATCTGATTCCCTATACAACACAGCGGCAACAATTGATTAGCGACATGCAGAACGGCAAGTCACGCGCTCAGGTCTTGCGGGACGTGATCGAGATAGCGGACTTCAAAACGCGCGAGTACAACCCATCGTTCGTGTTGATGCAATACTTCGGTTACCTGCACCGCGATCCCGATCAGGGCGGATACGATTTCTGGTTGAATGTGCTGAACAACCGCGAGCCAAACAACTACCGTGGCATGGTCTGCTCGTTCATTACCTCACGGGAGTATCAGGAGCGATTTGGCTTGTTGCTGAGACGCAGCAACGCCGACTGTGGGTCAAAACGGTGAAGGAAGCAAGCCGGGCCCAAAACCGGGCCCGACCGCCATCCGTCTCAAACCGCTATGCGCCGGGGGGCTCTTTCTTCGACTGTCAGGTGATTAGCAACCGCGAACGAGCCCGGCACTCTGCGCGCTGCCATGTAAGCAAGCTGCGCGTCCATGGTATTCGCGACCACGCCCTCGAGCGTTACGCGACCTCGATCGACCACGATGTGTATCGATGGGTTTGCGCCCTGAAAATACCGATACAAACTGCCAGTGCGGACGAGTTCGCGGTAAGTGCGTAAGCGAATTGAATCGTCGAAAGAGGAAAGCGGCAACACGTTTATGCGATTGATTACGCGCGTGACGCCGCTCAAC
>Ga0137371_10002021_pt1 | contig 16179 bp, 13 predicted proteins | sample SagtaG_7_FD_104919 | JGI IMG/M metagenome (GOLD analysis project Ga0137371, IMG submission 104919) | Vadose zone soil microbial communities from Sagehorn Ranch, Mendocino, California, USA - Sage1_R_40_16 metaG | ecosystem: Environmental > Terrestrial > Soil > Vadose zone | place: USA...
CGCCCGAACGCCGACTTTCCTGGGCATGAGCTCGGTTTCGACGACCACCACCAGGCTCGGGCAGGCGCCGAGTCTCGGGCTCGGCTGGACCCGCGTACTGGCCCACCGGCTGGCGCTGCCGGTCGTGTTCACGCTCGCCGTCGCCTACCACGGGATCCAGTCGCTCGGCCACCGGACGCCGCTCGTCTTCGACGACGAGCTCCTCTACACGAAACTCTCGCAGAGCATCGCGGCGGGGCACGGGCTCTCGATCTGGGGCCACCACTACTTCTTTCCCTCCCCGCTCGCACCGCTTCTCTGGGCGCCGGTCTGGCTCTTCGGCTCGGGCGAGCACTCCTACCTCGCCGTCCGGCTGCTGAACGCGGTGCTGATGTCGGCCGCGGCCTTCCCGGCCTTCTGGCTCGCGCGCCGACTCGTGCGGCGCGAGTGGGCCCTCTTGACCGCCGCCGGCGCAGTCGTCCTGCCGGCGCTCGCCTACCACGACGCGCTGATGGCCGAATCGGTCGCGTACCCGCTCTTCGTGCTCGGCGCTGCCGTGATCGTGCGGGCCGTCGCCGACGGCGGCCGGCTGCGCTGGCTCGTCCCTGTCGTGTGCGTCGTCGGGATCGCCGCGCGGCTCCAGCTCGTCGTGCTTCCGATCGCGTACGGCCTCGCCGCCGTCCTCTGCAGCCCCAGGCGGCGCGCCCATCTCTGGCCGCTGCTCGCGCTCGGCGTGCCCGGCCTCGCCGCCTTCGCCGTCCGCGGCACCGGCGCGCTGGGGCAGTACGACGGCGTCCTCCATCTCGGCCTGACCCCGCGCGGGGTCGCCCACTACGCGCTGCTCGTCGCGATGCTGCTCCCGGTCTCGGTCGGGCTCGCGGTCGTCCCGGGCGCCGTGCTCGGGCTGCTGGCGCGACCGCGGAACGCGGCGGAGGGAGCCTTCGCGGTCGTGGCGCTCTCGACGCTCGCGCTGATGCTGTTCCAGTCGGGGATGCTCGCCGCCGGGGAGGCCCAGCGGCCGCTCGAGCGCTACGCCTTCTACGTCTCGCCACTGCTCGTTCTCGCCTTCTTCGTCTACGCCGAGCGCGGCGCGCCGCGTGGGCTCGTCTATTCGGCGCTCGCAGTCGCGGCGGGCCTAGGAGCCTCACAGCTGCCCTTCGGGGAGCTCGCCCCGCCCGGGTCGCTCTACTTCGACGCGCCGAGCGCAACCGTCTTCGCCACGCTCGAAGGGCGCTTCGGCATCCCGACCGGGACGCTCGCGGTCGAGCTGACCGCGCTGTGCGTGGGAATCGTCGTCGCGATCGCGGTGCCGCGCCGGCCGTCGGCCGCCGCGGCGATCGCGGTGCTCGGGATCACGCTCAGCCTGCTCGGCAGCGTCGCCTACTACCGCGCCGACCACTCGACCACGAGCTGGGTCGTGGACAGGTTCGCCGCCGGCAAGCTCGACTGGTATGACCACACCGGGCTCGGCCCGGCGACCTACCTCTCGCTCCCGCGCGGCGACCTCCTGCCCGATGCGACGGTCGAGGTCTGGAACCGCGACCTCGTCCGGGTCGCGCAGATGTCCGATGCCGCGAACGGCGCCCTGCCGATCGCCCACAGCGGCGTCTCCGACGACGGCGTCTTGCGGATCGACGGCCGCCCGAACCCGGCCGGTCTCTACGTGCTCGGAGCGTGGAACGCGCGCCTGGGCGTCGAAGGCACGCTGCTGGGCCGCTCCGGCTGGCTGACGGCGACGCGGCTGCCGGCCGGCGCGCACGTCCGCTGGCTCGTCTCCGGCCTCGACCACACCGGCTATTCCGCCGCCCACCTCTCCTACCGCGTCTGGCCGCGGGGCGCGGCCCGGCCGGGCAGGTTCACGGTCAGCCTCTCGCTCGGGGCCGGCCGCCTTCCGAAGACGGTCGTCGCGTCGGCCGGCGGCGGGCCTGCGAGGACGGTGTCGCTCGTGTCCGGTGGACATGTCCGCTTCTCGGTTCCCGCCCCTGCCGCCCGGGTGCCGACGCTGAACCTCGCGGTGCGGCTCACCGACGGCGACTCCGACTCGCTCACGCGGCGCGGCGTCCACGTCGACCGCATCGCCTACGCTCGGCGCTAGGCGCCGCTTGCCGGCGCCGCCTCAGGATGCGCGGCTCTGCCGCGCGTCCGTCTGCAATGACTCCTCGACACCGCCCGAATAGCGACCCACGCTCCTCGGCTAGATCGCCGCGTCGGCGATCACGAACGCGCAGAAGACGACGCTGATCACGCCGTTCATGGTGAAGAAGGCCGTGTCGAGGCGGCGCAGGTCGCCCGGCCGCACGAGCGCGTGCTCGTACGCAAGCAGCGCCGCGACCGCCGCGACGCCGAGCCAGTAGCCGACACCGACGGACAGGCCGAGCCCGGCCGCGACGAGCGCGGCGACCGTCAGCGCGTGACACGCCCGCGCGCCGGCGAAGACGCCGCGGACGCCGAACCGCGTCGCCGCGGAATGCAGCCCCTGCGCCCGATCGACCTCGACGTCGAACAGCGAGTAGAACAGGTCGAAGCCGGCCACCCAGAGAGCGACGGCCGCGCCGAGCGTCCACGCCTGCCACGGCAGCTTCCCGGTGATCGCGACCCAGGCACCGACCGGCGCGAGCCCGTCCACCGCACCCAGCCAGACGTGGCAGAGCCAGGTGAACCGCTTCAGGTACGGGTAGATCACGAAGCCCGCGAGCGGGATCGGCCACAGCCAGCGCACCAGCGGGTCGAGCTGCCAGACGGCGGCGAGGAAGAGGGCGAGCGAGGCGAGGCAGAAGACGACGACCTGGACGGCGCTGAGCTGGCCGCTCGGGAGCTCGCGGCCCGCCGTCCGCGGGTTGCGTGCGTCGATCCGTGCGTCGATCAGCCGGTTCAGGCCCATCGCGAGCGAGCGAGCGCCGACCATCGCGAGCGTGATCCAAACGAGATCGTGCGCGCTCGGCACGCCGGCGACGGCGAGAAAGGCGCCGACGTAGGCGAACGGCAGCGCGAAGACCGTGTGCTCGATCTTGACGAGCCGCGCGAACCGGGTCGGGAGTGGGGCGACGACGGCGGTCATCGGCGTGATGCTACGAGGATCCCTCGACGGCGGTGCCTGGCACCCGCGCTCTGTCGACGGTGCCTGGCACCACCGCTCATTGGCGGGATGCTACGAGGACCCCCTCGATGAAGGAGGTCTTGCCTTCGGCGTACGCGTCCCGGTCGTGGCGGTGCCGCTCGGCCAGGCCGCGCTTGAGCTCGCCGTAGGCCCGCGCATCCTCCGGGTGGGCGCGCAGGTAGTCGCGGAAGCGCAGCACTTCGTCGAGCCCTTCGTGATCCCGCGCGCAGACATAGAGGTGGTGTCGCGGCTCGCCGGCCGGCCACGCGAAGCCCTCGCGGCCGGGTATGCCGAGGTCGCCCTCGTGCGCGTAGCCCAGGCCGGCGAGCCGCTCGATGGCGACGGGGACGTCCTCGACGACGACATAGATGTCGACGACCGGTTTCGCGGCGAGCCCGGGGACGGCCGTGCTGCCGACGTGCTCGACCGCGACGGCGAGGCCGCCTAGGACGCCGAGAGCGCGCGACTTCAGCCGCTCGAACTCGTTGGGCCAGGCCGGGTCGTAGTCGACGACCTCGACCGGCTCGGGGATGCGGTGGCTCACGTCTGGCGGTGGTGCACGTCCCGTTCGCCCGCGAGCAGCTCCAGGGCGTGGGCGAGCGCAGGGCGGATCACGTCGAAGCCGTCGCGGCAGCCCCCCGGGGAGCCGGGCAGGTTGACGATCAGCGTCCGCTCGACGATCCCCGCCCGGCCACGGGAGAGCAGCGCGTGCGGCGTCTTCGCGATCGAGTCGGCGCGGATCGCCTCGGCGATCCCCGGCGCCTCCCGCTCGATCACCACGGAGGTCGCCTCGGGGGTGACGTCACGCGGCGCGAAACCGGTGCCGCCCGTCGTCAGGACAAGCCTGTTCGAGCCCGCGAGCCGCTCCAGCGCCGCGCTGATCCGGGCCCGGTCGTCCGGCACGACGTCGCGCTCGACCTCGAAGCCCTCCTCGGTGAGGAGCTCCGCCAGCAGGTCGCCGCTCGCGTCCTCCCGCGCCCCCTCGGCGACTCCGTCGGAGACGGTCAGGACCGCCGCTCTCAGACGGGCTCCTTCGTCTTCTCGACGAGCCGCACCTCGGCGATCGCCATCTCCTTGTCGATCGCCTTCGCCATGTCGTAGATCGTCAGGGCGGCGACGGACGCCGCCGTCAGCGCCTCCATCTCGACCCCGGTCTGCGCGGTGGTCTCGGCCGTCGCAGTGATCTCGACGCCGTCGCCGCGCACCTCGAGGGTCACCTCGATGTTCGTCAGCGGCAGCGGATGGCAGAGCGGGATCAACTCGCTCGTCCGCTTGGCGGCCATGATCCCGGCGAGCTGCGCCGTCGCGAGCGCGTCGCCCTTCGGCAGCTCGCGCAGCCGCCGCGCCGTCTCCGGCGCCATCCGCAGCTCGGCCCGCGCGACCGCGCGACGGCGCGAGAGCGGCTTGCCACCGACGTCGACCATCCGCACCGAGCCGGACTCGTCCACGTGCGAGAGGTCGGTCACCGGCCCAAGCTCCGACGAACGATGTGCACCAGTGCACGACGCTCGCGCCACGCCGCCCGCCAGCGCTCCGCGCCGTCGCCGTAGACGAGGTCGAGCATCGCGACGAGTCCACGCTCCGTCTGCTCGTCGTACGGGAACCACCATGGACCCCAGAGCCGGCCGCGGTCCTCGTCGACGACCTTGACCTGGACGCACTCGTAGAGGCCGTGCCGCGAGCTCGTCCGTCCGAAGCCCGAGTCCTTGGCGCCGCCCCACGGGGCCTCGCCGGTCGCGAAGGAGTAGCCGAAGTCGTTCATCCACACCATCCCGGCCTCGACGCGGTCCGCGACGCGGCGGGCGCGGGCGACGTCGCGCGTCCAGACGCTCGCCGCGAGCCCGAAGTGCGTCGCGTTCGCGAGCCGCACCGCCTCGTCCTCGCCGTCGAACGGCTCGATCGTGACGACGGGGCCGAAGATCTCCTCGTCCGGGGCGGCGCCGGCGATCACCGTCGGCTCGTAGAAGCGGCCATCGCCCCGGCCGCCGGCGAGCACGCGACCGCTGCTGCGCGCCACCAGGTCGGCGACCCTCTCGAGCTGCCGGTCGGTCGCGAGCGGCGCGACGTCGTCTCCGGGCCGCAGCTCGCCCGCGCGACGCGCCAGCCGCTCGGAGAACGCGTCGTGCACGGCGCGCTCGACGTAGATCCGCTCGACGCTGATGCAGGCCTGGCCGCCGTTGAGGAAGGCCCCGAAGAGGGCGCCCTCGACGGCCCGGTCGAAGTCCGCGTCCGCGAAGACGATCATCGCGTCCTTGCCGCCGAGCTCGAGCACGATGGGACAGCCCCGCGCGCCCGCCGCCGCGGCGACGCGCCGGCCCACGGCCACTGAACCGGTGAAGAAGAGCTTCGCGATCCCCGGCTCGTCGACGAGCGCCTCCCCGACCGGCGCCTCGCCGTGCGCAACCTGGACGAGCCCCGGGGGCGCGCCTGCCTCCTCGAGTACGCGTCGCACCCACTCGCCGCAGAGCGGCGTGAGCTCCGACGGCTTGAGGACGACACCGTTGCCGGCCGCCACGGCCGTTGCCACAGTGGTAAACGGAATCCCGAACGGGACGTTCCAGGGCGAGATCACGCCGACGATCCCGAGCGGCTCGTACAGGAGCCAGCCGCGCTTCAGCCGCAGGTACGGCTGGCGGAAGCGGATCCGCTCGCGGCGGAGAACCGCTCCCGCGTTGGCGGCGAGCCAGCGCGCGTTGTCGACAGCGGCGTAGAGATCGTGTGCGATCGCCTCGGTGCGGGGCTTCGCGGTCTCGGCGACGATCGTCGCGGCGATCTCGTCGACGTGCACGCGCGCGACCCGCGCCGCCTCGCGCAGCACCCGAGCACGCGCGGACGGCCCCGCGGCTATCCAGGCGCGCTGGGCGCGGCGCGCCTCGGCAACGAGGCGGGGCAGCTCGTCCGGATCCGTCCGCGGCACGCTCCCGACCGGCTCGCCCGTGACCGGGTTGACCGAGACGAGCTCGGTGAGGGCCTCGACGGCCATCGCGCCGATGTTAACTCCGGACGTGCCCGGCGACGCGGTCGAGATCGGCGAGCTGGGCCGCGATCCACTCCTCGAGGTCGTGCTCGCGGACGTGACGGGCGAGCGCCTCAGCCCGCCGCCGCCGCTCGTCGTCGGCCATCGTCAGCGCCTCGTGGATCGCCTGCGCCTGGCCGTAGACGTCGAACGGGTTGACCGTCAGCGCCCACTCGCCGAGCTCCGCATGCGAGCCCGTGTTCTCGGAGAGGATGACGACGCCCGCGCGCTCGTTGACGAGCGGCGCCTCCTTCGAGACGAGGTTCAACCCGTCGAAGACCGCGTTGACGAGCAGCACGTCGTACTGCTTGTAGGCCGCCACCGACTGGGTGAAGTTGTCGGCGATCCGGAGGTCGATCGGCACCCAGCCCTCGTGCTGGAAGCGATCGTTGACCGAGCGGGCCTCGCGCTGGATCGCGGCGAGGTACTCCGAGTACTCGGGGATGTCCTGCCGCGACGGGTCGAGCAGCGCGAGCATCGAGACGCGCCCGTGCATCTCGGGATGCAGGTCGAGGTAGACGCCGAAGGCGCGGAAGCCGCGCACGACGTTCTTCGACGGGTCGGTGCGGTCGACGCGCAGGACGAGGAACTCGGGCCGGGCCGCAGCGATCGCGCGCTCCTGCTCGAGCACGGGCTCGCTCTCGGCAAGCTCGTCGAACTCCTCCGGGTCGACGCCGATCGGGTGGCTCGTGACGAGCGTGCGCCGGCCGCCGTGCGAGACGAGATGGTCGGCGTCGGCGATCTCGGCTCCGAGGATGTCCTCGCACGTGCGCATGAAGTTGCGCCGCCAGCGGTCGGTGTGGAAGCCGACGAGGTCGTTGGCGAGCAGCCCCTCGTGGACGGCGCGGCGCAGGTGCTCGGGGAGCACGTGCCAGTAGTCCGACTGCGCCCACGGGATGTGGAGGAAATGCGACGTCAGCGCGTCCGGGCGCTGCTCGCGGACGAAGCTGGGCGCCAGATAGAGGTGGTAGTCGTGGAAGAAGACGCTCGCCTCGGGCTGGCGATCGAGCTCGGCGACGACGGCCTCGGCGAAGGTGACATTCACGGGCAGGTAGCCGGTGAACCAGGCGGTGTGGAGGCCGAGGTCGATGTCCGGCGCGCGGGTCAGGCCCCACATGTAGTGCTGCAGGAACCAGAGCGTCGGGTTCGAGACGACGTTGTAGAAGCGGTCGTAGGCGATCGGGTCGTGGGCGACGAAGTGGAGCCGGTACGGCGAGCCGTCGCGCGCGGTCTCCTCGAGCGCCTCGCCTCCGCTCTCGGCCGCGACGAGCCTGTCCTCGTCGCTGATCGCGCTCGCGATCCACGTCACGTCGTGGTGGGTGACGAGGCTCCGCAGCGCGGTCACGAGCCCGCCGCCTCCCCGGCGCGCGATCCGCTCGCCGTTCAGCGCCCGGTCGTAGAGCACCGGGCCCCGGTTCGAGACCACGATCAGCTTCCGCCGCACCCCGCAACCCTAGTTGCCGCGAGGCGCCGCTTGCCGGCGCCGCCCTCAGGAGGCGCGGCGCTGCCGCGCGTCCGTCTGCAACGACCGGTCGACACGCCCGAATAGCGACGCGCGCTCCTGGCGGTACGAGCGAAACCCGCCGGTCAGGCCGCGGCGACCGTCTCGATCTCGACCCCGGCCGTGTCGTTTCCGAGCAGCCGGTTGAAGAGGACGAGCCAGTCGCGCAGCAGCCGCGGCGTCAGGAAGTGGCGCCGCACGTACTCCTTGCCGGCCCTCGCCCGGTCGCGGGCCATGCCCGGGTCGTCGAGAATCTCCTTGCACGCGTCCGCGCACTCCTCGGAGGAGTCGACGAGCCAGCCCGTCTCGCCGTTCTGGATCTGCGTGACGATGCCGCCGACGTTGCCGGCGACCATCGGCCGGGCCTTCCAGAGCGCCTCGGCGACGGTCAGGCCGAACCCCTCGCGGATCGACTTCTGGATCACGGCCTTCGAGTGCACCTGGAAGGCGTTGACCTCGACGGAGCCGACGTTGTTCAGGTTGGAGAGGATGTAGATGTCCGGGTCGCCGGCCGCGTAGGCGGCCGTCTGGTTGTAGAAGTCCCAGCCCTCGGGGTCGTCGTGGGCCATCGAGCCGACGAGCGCGAGCTGCACGTCGGGATAGGCCTCCTTGACGAGCCGGTAGGCGTCGATGACGCCGAGCGGGTCCTTCCAGGGGTCGAAGCGCGAGACCTGGGTCAGCAGCGGCCGGTCGACGTCGATCCCGAACTGGTCGACGATGTAGGCCGCGTCCTCGGGGGAGAGGGCCATGTTTTTCGGCGCCAGCGGGTCGATCGCCGGCGGCCAGATGTAGCACTCGGGCAGCCCGGCGACCCTCGGCACGTACTGCGGCATGTGGAAGATCGCGGCGTCGTAGTGCTTGATCGACGGCAGCAGGAAGTTGAAGACGTCCCAGTTCGGCGTCGAGAAGTCGATGTGGCCGCGCCAGATCCACTTGGCCGAGCTGCCAGGGAAGTAGTCGATCATCCCGACCGGCTGCGGGTCGTGGACGATCACGAAGTCGTACTCGTCGGGGTCGATCTCCTTCGCGTTCAGCTCCTGGTAGCGCGCGAAGATCTGCTGCTGCTCGGCCGTCAGCCCCTGCGGGTTGCCCTGCAGCGCGTTGTGGATCGTCTTCGTGACGTTGAAGAACTCGTCCTGACCGTAGATGACCCGCCACTCGGTCTCGAGCCCGGCGCTCTGCATCAGCGGGATCAAGGTGTAGTTGATCTCGGCGACGCCGCCCCCGAAGGCGGTGGCTGAGAGGTGGATGATGCGCTTGCCCTGGAGCGGGTCGGCGAGGCGGCGGATCTCGTCCATCAGGCCACGCGTGGCGATGGTCGCGTAGTCCGCGAGCGACTTGTGTCCGACGTTGACGGGTTGGAGCATCAGGCTGGGCTGGGTCTGGGCCGACGACCGGTCGTCGAGAATACCGCTCGCGGCGGCCGCTACTGCGGCAGAACCTTGACGAAACGGAGCCGAGATCCGCGCGAGCCCGGCTGCGAGTGGATCTCGAACTCGTCCGCGATCGAGCGGATGATCGCGATCCCGAGTCCGCCCTCGCTCAGCTCGCCGCCGAGCCGGCCCTCCTCGACGCCCGGATCGAATCCCTCGCCGTCGTCCACGACCTCGATCGCGAGCCGGTCCGGGTGGAGCTCGTACGCGATCTGGACGTGCCCGTCCTCGGTGCCGCGGTAGGCGTGGCGGACCGAGTTCGAGCAGGCCTCGGTGAGGGCGAGCTTGAGGTCGGCGAGCATCTCCTTGGAGAGCGGCCGCAGTCGCGCCAGTCCCGTCAGGGCGAGCCGGCAGAGCGTGATGTACTCGGGCTTGGCGGGGATCGTCAGCCTGATCACCCGGCTCTCGATCACGTCGCCCTGTGCGCCGGTCGTCATGGGCTGGACACTCGGGTGCATGGAGTGTGATGTACCACTAGTTTCGCAGGCCTAAACCTGCCGATTTCTACAGCTTTCAGTGAACGACGGCCGTTCAGCAAGGCTCGTTCCCCTTCTGCCCCGGCTTCTAACCCAGGTTCTACGAGCGCGGGCTGTATTCGCGCGTGTCGACGGTCATTTCAGACGACGGCGCGCGAAGCGCGCGGCCTGAGGGCGGCGCCGACAAGCGGCGCCTAGAGCGGTCGGTATCACGTCGAGCGTGTCGACCGGTCATTTCGGACGGACGCGCGGCAGAGCCGCACGTGCGGTCGGTATCACGTCGAGCGGATCGACCGGTCATTTCGGACGGACGCGCGGCAGAGCCGCACGTCCTGAGGGCGGCGCCGACAAGCGGCGCCTAGAGCGGTCGGTATCACGTCGAGCGGATCGACCGGTCATTGCAGACGGACGCGCGGCAGAGCCGCACGTCCTCAGGGCGGCGCCGACAAGCGGCGCCTACGGAACGTGGGGGTTTGCGGGCCGCTCGGCGAGCTTCACCGCGACGGTTCGCCGCCGACCGTCGCGCAGAATCGAGAAGGTCGCGACCTGGCCGGGTCGCAGGCGCTCGCTGACGATGCGGACGAGATCGTCGGCGTTTGCGACCGGGACTCCGTCGACGGCGAGGATGACGTCGCCGCCCCGGAAGATCTCGGCGCCCTGGAAGCGCTCGCGGCGCGTGCCGCCGCGGAGACCGGCCAGCGCCCCGGGGCCGTTCGGGCTGACGTCGTCGATCAGCGCCCCGTGTGTTGGCCCCAGCCGAAGGTGACGCGCGAGCGACGGCGTCAGATCCTCGGTCGTGATCCCGACGTAGGCGTAGTGGACGCGGCCGCTGGCGAGCAGTTCGCGCATCGAGCGCCTCGCCGCGTCGATCGGAACGGCGAAGCCGACGCCTGCGTCGTTGCCGTTTCCGGACTGGCTGCGGATCTGTGCGTTGATGCCGACGACGCGACCGCGTGCGTCGAAGAGCGGGCCGCCCGAGTTGCCGTGCGTGATCGCGGCGTCGGTCTGGATCGCGTCGATCAGCTGGTAGCGCGACGTCAGCGACTGGATCGAGCGACGGACGGCCGAGACCACGCCGACGGCGAGCGAGTTCTCGTTGCCGAGCGGGCTCCCGATCGCCGCCACGGGCTCCCCGACGACGACCCGCGCCGAGTCGCCTAGCGGCACCGGCGAGAGCGGGTGCGCCTTCGGGTCGACCTTGAGCACGCCGACGTCGTCGAAGACGTCCCAGCCGACGATCCGGGCGGGAATCCGGTCGTGATCCGCGAACTCGACGAAGACGACCCGTGCCGGGGCGACGGTCGCGCCCGGCCCGCTCTCCCCTGCCGTCGTGATCACGTGGGCGTCGGTGAGGATCGTCCCGTCCTTCGAGACGACGAAGCCCGAGCCCTGCGCCGCCGAGGCGGAGCCGGCGTCGCCGAAGAACGAGTACAGGGTGACGACGCCCGGCGAGCGCTCCGCGTAGATCCGTGCCGCGTCGAACGGACCGGCCGGCAACGGCCTCGCGGTCGAGCGCACGGCGGCCGGTGCAGCCGCTTCGGGCGCGGGCCTCGCGGTGACGACGTAGGTCGTGGAGCTCTTGCCGCCGAAGAGCCCGAACGCCGAGCCGATCACGAGCACGAGCACGCCGCCGACGACGGCGGAGACGAGCGAGACGAGGATGAGCGCTCGACGCATGGGCCGCGCAACTGTAGCGGGGGACGCGCGATTCCCCGTGGAAACGGTCAGGCGAGGGCCCGGACCCGCCCCTGCTCCGCGCGCGTCGCCGCCGGAAGCACCAGCGTGAAGACCGTGCGGCCGGGTTCCGACTCGAGCCGGATCGAGCCGCCCATCAGCCCGGCCAGCTCGCGGGCGATCGCGAGCCCGAGGCCGCTTCCCGAGGCATGTGTGCCCTCCAGCCGCGTGAACCGCTCGAACACCTGCGCCGTCTGCTCCGGAGGAATCCCGGGGCCTTCGTCTTCGACCGCGAGCTCCGCCGGCGCCCGCACGACGACGCGCACCGCCGTCCGGGGCGGCGTGTGCCTGAGTGCGTTCTCTACCAGGATCCGGCCGATCTGGAGCGCCCGCTCGGCGTCGGCGAGCGCGGTCGCATCGTCCTCGACGATCGCCTCGAGCTGATGGCCCTCCGCGCGGGCGACGGCGCCGAACTCGTCGACGAGCACCTGGGCGAGGGGACCGAGCTCGACCGGCTCGTGCTCGACCCGCAGCCGGCCCGCGTCCATGCGCGAGAGGTCGAGCAGGTCGGTCGCAAGCTTCGCGAGCCGGTCCACCTGCTCGGTCATTGTGGCGAGGAACTCGCGCCGCGTCGGCTCGTCGAGATCCTCGTCCTGCAGGAGCTCGAGGAAGCCGCCCAGCGAGAAGAGGGGAGTCCGGAGCTCGTGCGAGGCGTTGGCGATGAAGGCGCGCCGCGCGTCGTCGAGCTGCGCGAGGCGGCCGCGCATACGCTCGAACGCCCGCGCGAGCTCGCCCAGCTCGTCCCGCCCCTCGTCGACGACCACCTCCGTGAAGTCCCCGCCCGCGATCCGGTCGGCCGCCCGCTCGAGCCGGCGGATCCGGCGCGCGAATACCGAGGCCGCTCCGAACCCGAGCGCGATCGAGGCCGCGAGGGCGATCAGGCCGGCGCCGAGCAGGCGCCCCTGGACGAGGTGGACGTCGGCGAGCGTGTCATGGAGGGACGAGCTCAGGAGCAGGACGCTCCCCTCGGCCGTCAGCGGGACGGCCACCTCCGCGTAGCGCTCCTCGCCGCGCTCGACGGTGCCGCTCCGCTCGTGGCCGGAGACCGAGGCCGCGAGCGCGAACCGGTCGCCCGAGATGTCCGCTGCGTTCCGGCCCTCCATCGAGTCGTCCACCTCCTGCAGCGCGGGCGGCGTGAGCGACAGCGGCCGGTAGAGGACGACACGTGCGTTCGTGCTCGCCGCCGCGGTCGAGACGAAGTCGGGGTTGAACCGGTCGTTCAGGTACTGCTCGCGCAGGCTCGGCGCCGCGCGGCGCAGCTGCGAGAGCTTCGCATCGACGAGCCGCCGCTCGAGGCTCGGAACGAGCGCGAGGTAGACGATCGCGAGCGCGGCCGCGACGACGACCGCGAGCGCCAGGCTCAGCCGCGCGCCGACGCTGCGGAACGGATTCATCTCGCGTCGCGGAAGCGGTAGCCGACGCCGCGGACCGTGAAGATGTACTCCGGCTCCCGGGGATCGCGCTCCAGCTTCTCGCGCAGGTGGCGCACGTGGACGTCGATCGTCCGCGGCTCGCGGTACTCGGAGGCGCCCCAGAGCGACTCGAGCAGCATCTGGCGGCTGAAGACGCGGCCCGGCCGGGCCGCCATCGTCCGCAGCAGCTCGAACTCGACGTATGTGAGCTGCACCGGCTCGCCCCGCATCTCGACCGTGCGCTTCCCCAGGTCGATCCGGAGGCCGTCGGCGCTGATCACGTCGTCGCGGCCGTCCACGTGCGGCGGCGTCGACGCCCGGCGCAGGAGCGCACGCACGCGGCTGCGGAACTCGCGGATCGAGAACGGCTTCGTGATGTAGTCGTCCGCGCCGAGCTCGAGGCCCACGACCTTGTCGAGCTCGTCGTCCCGCGCGGTCAGCATGATGATCGGCACCGTGCTCTGCGCGCGCAGACGCTTGCAGACCTCGAGACCGTCGAGCTTCGGCAGCATGATGTCGAGCACGACCAGGTCGACGTGCTCCGACGCGAACCGCTGCAGCGCCTCCTCCCCGTCCCGTGCCTGGAGCACGCGAAAGCCCTCATGCTCGAGCGGATAGGCGAGGAGCTTCTGGACGGCGTCCTCGTCGTCGACGAGGAGGATGGTCGCGGAGTCTGGCATGGTCGGCGGCCTGCCGTTCGCTTGAGGCGCGACCTACTATAGCCCTGCCATGGCGGCCGTCCGTCCTCGATCGGAGCGTCGCCGGCCGCGCCAGGGGTCGCTCGAGCGACCCGTCAACGCGCGCCTCTATCGTGGTACGTGGCTGCTCGTGGCGCTGCCGTTGCTGCTCGCGGCGTTCAGCGTCTCGCGACCCGCGCCGCTGCCGCCGCCGAACCTCCCCGCGGCGTTCGACCGCCAGGCGGCGCTCGCGCTCGCGACCGACCTCTCGCGCCATTACCCGAACCGCGTCCCGGGTTCGGCGGGCGCGCTCGGCGCGGCGAGCTGGTTCGCCGACCAGCTGCAGCCGTACGGGTTCACGACCACGGTGGGGTCGTTCAAGGCGGACATCCCGGGTATCGGCACCACCCGTCTCCAGAATCTGATCGCGGTCGCCGCGGGCCGATCCGAGCGCGCGATCGTGGTGACGGCCCACCGGGACGACGCGGGGATCGGTCCCGGGGCGAACGACAACGCGTCCGGGACGGCGGCGCTGATCGAGCTCGCGCGGGCCTACGCGAATCCGCGGGCGGCCGCGGGCGGCGCGGGCGCGACCGGGGCGCGGGTCAGGCCGACCTACACGATCATCTTCCTCTCCACCGACGGCGGCGCCTTCGGCAATCTCGGCGCGGCCTACTTCGCGGAGCGATCGTCCTACCGGAGCGACGTCGTCGCGGTGCTCAACCTCGACTCGATCGCCGCGACCGGCCCGCCGCGCCTCGAGTTCGCGGGCGATACGCCGCGCTCCCCCGCGGCGGCGCTGCTCGAGACCGCGGCCGCCCAGATCCAGCAGGAGACGGGCCGCGCACCCGCCCGGCCGAGCGCCCTGCGGCAGCTCGTCGATCTCGGCTTTCCGTTCAGCCTCTACGGCCAAGCGCCGTTCGTCGCCCGGGGAATCCCGGCCCTGACGCTGACGACGGCGCCCGACCGGCCGCCGCAGTCCTTCTCGGACACCCCGCAGCGCCTCGACGTGCTCCGCCTCGGCCAGCTCGGCCGGGCCGCCCAGAACGTACTCGACTCGCTCGACCAGGGGCTCGACCTCGCCCAGGGCACGTCGAGCTTCGTCTTCCTCGGCTCGCGGGTGATTCGCGGCTGGGCGATCGAGCTCGTGCTGATCGCCGCGCTGCTTCCGTACTTCGCCGCGGTCGTCGACCTGTTCGCCCGCCTGCGGCGGCGGCGGATCCCGATCGCGCCCGCGCTGCGGAGCTACCGCAGCCGCCTCGGCTTCTGGCTCTGGAGCGGGGCGCTCTTCTTCCTGTTCGCCCTGCTCGGCGTCTGGCCGAGAGGGGCGCCGAGGCCGCCGTCATTCGAGAGCTCCGCAGCGCAGCACTGGCCCGCAGCGGGCCTCGTCGGGCTCGCCGTGCTGGTGCTGGCCGGCTGGCTCGTCGCGCGCGACCGTTTGCTGCCGCGGCGCCGGGTGCGGCCGGAGGAGGATCTCGCCGGCCATACCGGCGCGCTCCTCGCGCTCGGCGTCGTCGCACTCCTCTTCGCGGCGACGAATCCGTTCGCGCTCGTCTTCCTGCTCCCGTCCCTCCACGCGTGGCTCTGGCTGCCGCAGATCCGGAGCCGAGCCGCGTGGCTGCGCGCGGCGGTGTTCGCGGCCGGGCTCGCGGGGCCGGCGCTCCTGCTCGGATCGTTCGCCGTCCGCTACGGCCTGGGCTTCGACGCCCCCTGGTACATCGCGGAGCTCTATGCGCTCGGATACGCCCCGTTCCCCGCGGCGGTGATCGGGCTCTGCTGGGCGGCCGGTGCAGCCCAGCTCGTCGCGCTCGTCGGCGGCCGCTACGCGCCGTATCCGAGCGCCGAGGAGCGTCCGCCGCGCGGACCGGTCCGCGCGCTCGTGCGCCGGGCGGTGCACGTCCAGCGCGCCCGCCAGCGCGCATCCGAGCAAGCCCGCCGCGCTTTGGAGGGGTGATGCGCCGCTTCGCGCGAATCCTCGGCACGGTGATGATCGCGGCCGGGGTCCTGACCCTCGCCTGGGCCGTCCTGGTCTGGCGCTGGCAGGACCCGTTCACGGCCGCGTACACGCACGGGAAGCAGCACCAGCTGGCCCGCTCGTTCGACGAGCTAGTGCAGGTCTACAAGCCCGCACCGCTCGCCAAGGGGGATCTCGCCGCCGAGCGCCGCGCGATCCGGCGGGAGGCGCGGGCGTTCCAGCACGAGATGCGCCGCGGCGCGGCGATCGGGCGAATCACGATCGGCCGCATCGGGCTGAACATGATCATCGTCAACGGCACCGATCACGACACGCTCGAGAAGGGGCCCGGCCGCGACCTGCGCACCTTCATGCCCGGCGAGGACCGGCTCGTCTACATCGCGGGCCACCGCACGACCTATCTCGCGCCCTTCTCGCACATCGACGCAATCGAGCGCGGCGACTACATCCGGCTCGAGATGCCGTACGCGACCTTCGTCTACCGCGCCACCGAGCACCGCGTCGTCGTCGCGACCGATCTCTCCGTCCTGCGCTCGCCGAAGCACGAGCTGCTCGAGCTGCAGGCCTGCCATCCGCGCTTCTTCGCGAGCCACCGGTACATCGTCTACGCGAAGCTCGTCAGCATCGAGCCGCGGAACGCCCCGGCGTTCTCGGCCGTGGCTGCCCCCGCCGCCGGCGGTTAGGAGCGGGGTCGCTCTTCGAGCGTGTCGAGCGGCACTGCAAACGGATGCGCGGCAGAGCCGCGCATCCCGGGGCCGGCGCCTAGTGCGGCCTCTCGTTACGTTGCACCTGAAACTCGGTCATGGCTCAGGCGGCGAGGTTGAGGCGTTTCGCTGCTCGTTCGAGCCGCTGCCGGCGTCGCGCGGGATCGTTCCGGTA
>Ga0137371_10002023_pt1 | contig 16175 bp, 13 predicted proteins | sample SagtaG_7_FD_104919 | JGI IMG/M metagenome (GOLD analysis project Ga0137371, IMG submission 104919) | Vadose zone soil microbial communities from Sagehorn Ranch, Mendocino, California, USA - Sage1_R_40_16 metaG | ecosystem: Environmental > Terrestrial > Soil > Vadose zone | place: USA...
AGCGGCTCAGTCTACTCGCTCGAGGTTCCCGTCCCGGACCGCGAACGAGACCACCGCACAGTTGCCGATGACGTGGATCGAACGGCGCGCGTCACCGAACTGAACGCCCGCCGAAGCCGCCAGCGCGGAGCGAATCGGGCCTCCGTGCGTGACCGCGACGACTCGTTCCCCGGGGTGATCCTCGGCGATGCGCCGCACCTCTGAGAGGACGCGTAGCCCCAGCTCCTGGTAGGTCTCGCCGTCGTCCCAGCCGTGCCCGAACTCGAGCCAGCGCCGGTATCCGGCCGGAAAGCGAGCCTCGGCCTCGGATCGAGTGAGACCGGACCAGGAGCCGACATCGACCTCCCGCAGGTCGTCCCGCATCTGCACCTCGAGCCGGAGGCGCTCGGCGAGAATGATCGCGGTCTCGTGCGCCCGGGCGAGCGGGCTCGAGTAGAGGGCGGCAGCCTCGAGCCCGCCCAGGGCCTGCGCGAGCGCTCTGGCCTGCGAGCGTCCCCTGTCGTTCAGCGGAGGATCCGAGTGACCCTGGAAGCGGTCTTCGCGGTTCCAGTCCGTTTCGCCGTGCCGAACCATCACGATCGTCGTCGGCACCCCGATACGCTAGCCGCGCGTGGATCTCGGACTGAGCGGCAAGGCCTGCCTCGTCTCGGGCTCGACCGCCGGGATCGGGCTCGAGACCGCTCGGCTACTCGTCGCGGAGGGCTCGCGAGTCGTTACCTGTGGACGGCGAGGTGGTCCCGGGATCGGTGAGACCGCGCACGTGCAGGTCGATCTTGCGAGGCGCGGTGGGCCGGAGCGGGCCGTTTCCGATGCGGTGGCCGCACTCGGCGGTCTCGACGTCCTCGTGAACAACGCGGGCGTCGCGCGCCAGGCGCGCTTCGAGGAGGTCGCGGACGACGAGTGGGACGCGTACTGGCACCTCAACGTGATGAGCTACGTGCGGGCGATTCGCGCGGCTCTCTCCCATCTCAGAGAACCGGGGCGCGATCGTGAACGTCTCCTCCACTGCGGGCAAGCGCCCGTCGACCGGCATGCCGCACTACTCGGTCACGAAGGCCGCCGTGCTCTCGCTCTCCCGGCTGGTCGCCGATCTCTACGGACAGGACGGGATCCGCTGCAACGCGGTAACGCCGGGCCCGACTGCCACCGAGGCCTGGCTCGGCGAGGGAGGCCTGGCCGACCAGCAAGCGGGAAGCCGCGAAGACGTGCTCGCCCGGGTCGCTGCGGGACGCCCGCTCGGGCGACTCGCCCGAGCGGAGGAGATCGCAGCGGTCGTCGTCTTCCTCTGCTCGGAGCGGTCGTCCTACGTCACCGGCGCCGCCTGGAGCGCCGACGGCGGAACCGTGCCGATCATCGTCTAGCCTGGGCGCGTGGAGGTGGCGGGGCCAACCCGGGCGGCGTTCGAGCAGCGCACGCGCGCCCTCGAGGAAGGCCTCTCGCCGTATGCGGTGCGGTCGCTCGAGACGCGGGGGCGCCGTCTGCCCGAGGAGGAATGCGGTGTTCGGACGCCGTTCCAGCGCGACCGCGACCGAATCGTGCACTCGAAGCCGTTCCGCCGGCTCAAGGGAAAGACGCAGGTGTTCATCGACCCGAGCGGCGACCACTACCGGACGCGAATGACGCATACCCTCGAGACGACCGCGATCTCGCGAGTCGTCGCGCGCGCCCTCCGGCTGAACGAGGATCTCGTCGAGGCGATCGGCCTCGGTCACGACATGGGCCACACGCCCTTCGGCCACGCCGGGGAAGACGCGCTCGACGACGTGCTCCGCGGTCGGTTCGGGCGCCGCTTCAGGCACAACGAGCAGTCGTACCGAATCGCGATCTCGCTCAATCTCTCGGAGGAGGTCTGCGCGGGCATCCTCACCCATACGGGAGAGCGGGAGCCCGACTCGCTCGAAGGGAAGATCGTGCGCCTGGTCGACCGGGTCGCCTACATCAACCACGACATCGACGACGCGGTTCGCTACGGCCTGCTCGAGGAGGCAGACCTCCCACGCGCCGAGATCGAGGTCCTGGGGCCGACGGGGTCGGCCCGCATCGATCGGCTCGTCCACGACATCGTGGACGCTTCCGCAGGGGTGGGGGACATCCTGCAGTCCGCCGAGACCGGGGAGGCGGTGCTTTCCCTCCGCGCCTTCATGTTCGAGCACGTCTACCTCGGCCCGCAGGTCGAGCCGGAGCACCGTCGTGCACGGGAGGTCGTGCAGGCGATCTTCGAGCACCTCGTGGAGCGCGGAGATCAAGTCGACGAGCTGGTCGACTACATCGCGGGCATGACCGACCGCTTCGCGCTCTCGTACGCCGAGTCTCTCTAGGCCGACGCTGCGAGCAGCCGCTCCGCGCGCTCGATAAAGAACGTCGCGCCTACGGAGCGGTAGAAGGCGAGCGCCTTCTCGAGCTCGACCCCACCCTTGGCCCTTTGTCCCGCTTCGAAGAGGTCCTGGGCTGCTCGCAGCCGAAGCCGAGCTTCCCAGGTCGGGCTGCCGGCGCCTGCCCAGATGTCGGCTGCGCGCACGAATTGCCGCTCCAGGCAGACGACAACGAGATCCTTCCACGGGCTTGCCGGTGAGCGCTCCAGGATCTCCTTCAGCTCCGCCGCGAACCCCGCCACCGCATGCGACTGGGCGATTCCGAAGGCGGTGCCCCAGCCGGCCGTGTGCGGATACGTCCGGGCGAGCTCGACGACCTCGGCGACAAGCTCTGGCACCTGATCGTGTGAATCGAGATCCTCAAGTGCAAGCACGTTCACTGAGAGCATCGGCATGAGGCTCTGGGGATCCTTGATTTCGTATGCGAGCGCGAGCCCTCGGCGCAGGTCGGCGAGCGCTCCCTCCTGGTCGCCGCGAGCGAGCCGGATCAGACCCCGCGTTTCCCGCGTCGCAACCTCCATGTAGTGCGGTGACTCCGCCTCGCACTCGACAATGAACGCGTCGGCAGCCTGGAGCGCCTCGTCCCAGCGCCCGAGGTAGAAGGTCATCCTCGCCTGCTGGCCTCGCAGCCAGCGAGCGTTGATCCCGTCGCCGAACCGCTCGGCCGTTCGCAATCCATCATCGAAACGAGCGGCCGTACTCCGGAGGTCGAGGGCGAAGAAGTCGGCGACGGCGAGGTTGTTGAAGATCGTCGCGGCCTGCGGTGAGCTGGCGGCGAGCGCGATCCCGAGGGCGGCTTCGAGATCGGCGCGGCCAGTCGGATCGCCGAGGCTGTCCTTGGACGTGCCGATGGTGCTGAGCGCATGGACTCGTACCTCGTCAAGGCCGAGCACCTCCGCCATGGCCAGCGCTTCCTTCGCGAGCTGCAGGCCTTCGGCTGGCTCGCCGCTAATCGTCCGCCTGCGCGCGGCGGCGCCGAGAACACGCGCCGCGACCGGGGACTGAGCGTGGCCGGAGAGCTGCTCGGCCCGCTCCAGGTGGGTCATGGCGTCGTCGCGGCTGCCTCGGTGCCACCAGACGTCCGAGAGGAAGACCTCGGCTTCGCCTGCCGCCTCGTCACCCACCGCGAGCAAGGCGTCTCGCGCTTCTTCGAGAGCGTCGGCGCTCCGATCGTCGCCCGTGAGCTGGAGACTCCGTGCGCGGCGGAGCAGTAGATCCGCCCGTTCGGGGTCGTCGTCCGGCCAGAATGCGAGCGCCTCGTCGTAGTAAGCCGCTGCTTCGGCGAAGGCGTTGAGGGAGAAGGAGCGGTCGCCAGCTGCACGGAGAGCGAGGCGAGTCGGGGTGACCAAGTCGATGGTCTCGAGCCCGGCTGCCGCCGCGAGCTCGAACGCCGCGCTCCAATGGTGGGCCAGAAGCTCAGCGCGGTCCTCGGGTCTACCGAGCGACTCGATCCAGAGAGCGACCTGTCGGTGCTTTACTGCGCGACTTGCGCGTGCGATCTGGCCGTACGCGACGTCGCGTACGAGAGCGTGCGCGAACGCGAACTCGTTCTCGCCCTCGAGTGAGGAACGTCGCTGACGACGGACGAAGCCCTTCCGCTCGAGCGAATGCAGGGTCACGTTGGCGTCCGAGACATGCTGAAGAGCGCTCGGCCAGAAGACCTTCCCGACCACCGCCGCATTCTGGAGGAGCTCCTTCTCGCTCGAGCGGAGCGCGTCGAGCCTGGCTGCGATGATTCCCTGCAGGGTTTCGGGCAGCGGCAGGTCGTCGGTCGAGCCGCGCTCGAGGAAGAGATCCGCGAACTGCTCGGCGTAGAGCGGGTTCCCCCCGGCTCGCTCGAGAAGAGCCTGCTGCGAGCCGGCCTCGAGCACAGGTCTCTCGAGCAGCTCTCCGAGCAAGCGCGCCGTCTGCTCGTCCGTCAAGGGCGCGAGCGCGAGCGTCGTCGCGTTCAGCTTGCCCCCGCCCCAACCCGCGCGCCGCTCGAGCAGCTCGGGTCGTGCGGTTCCTACGACGAGCAGCGGGACGTCGCTCACCCAGTCGACCAGCTCGTCCACGAAGTCGAGCAGGCTCTCGTCGGCCCAGTGCAGGTCCTCGAAGACGAGGACGAGCGGACGCTGCTCCGCGAGTCCCTCGAGCAAGCGCCGCCACGCTGCGAACGCCTCGCCGCGGCGGTCGCCGCCGAGCTCCGTCTCCTCGGCGAGGCCGACCAGCGCAAGAACGTGGGATGCGACCCACTGCACGTCGCTCGAGTCGGCAACTGCGTCCTCGACCGCCCGCTGCACCTTCGCGACGACGTCCTCCGGCGTGTCTTGCTCGACGATCCCCGCTTGTGCCTTGACGATCTCGCCGAGCGCCCAGAGCGTCACGCCGTCGCCGTAGGCGAGGCAGCGGCCCTGACGCCAGGTGATGATCTCCGGGTCGGCGTCTGCCATGCGGGAGAGCTCGTACACCAGGCGGCTCTTTCCCATTCCCGGCACGCCGACGAGCGTGACCAGCTGCGGAGTTCGCTCGTGGCGCGCGCGCTCGAATGCGTCCCGCAGCACGGTGAGCTCGCGCGCGCGCCCGACGAGCTCGGCTCGCGCCTCGTGTGCGACGTCGACGCCGAAGCGCGAGCGCGCTGCTTGCGCCTGCCAGACGGCGATCGGCTCCGTCTTCCCCTTCGCCTCGACGGCCACCGCCGGCGCGTGCTCGATCGCGCCTCGGGTCGCTCGATACGTGGTCTCGTCGACGAGGATCCCGTTCACGGGAGCCGCTGCCTGGAGACGTGCAGCGGTGTTGACGACGTCGCCCGAGGCCATCCCTTCCCCGGCCTCGGGGCGGGCGTCGAGCCGGATCAGCGCCTCGCCGGTGGTGACGGCGATTCGCACCTGCGCCTCGTCGCTCCCGAGGGCCCACTCGCGGATCGCGAGCGCAGCTCTGACCGCACGCTCGGGATCGTCCTCGTGCGCGACCGGTGCGCCGAAGAGCGCCATGACCGCGTCGCCGATGAACTTCTCGACGGTTCCGCCGTGGTGCTCGAGCTCGGAGCGCAGGCGTTCGTGGTAGGGCGCGAGGAGCGCCTCCACATCCTCCGGGTCGAGTCGCTCCGCGCGCTGCGTGAAGCCGACGAGATCGCAGAAGACGACAGACACGACCTTGCGCTCGCGACGTCTCTCCCCTGTTTGCACGGGCAGAGAGTACGACGTGGACGCCGAGTAGTCTCAAGCCCGTGGCGCGAATCAGGGATTCGTCGGTGCGCGACGTCGTCGCGGCGGCGGACATCGTCGAGGTCGTCCAGGCCCGGACGCCGCTTCGCCGGACCTCGGGCTCTCGCTTCACAGGCCGCTGTCCCTTCCACGAGGAGCGGACGCCGAGCTTCTCGGTCAACCCGGTCGAGAAGCTCTACTACTGCTTCGGCTGCGGGAAGGGCGGCGACATCATCAGGTTCGTGCGCGAGACGGAGAACCTCGACTTCGTCGGCGCCGTCGAATGGCTCGCGGACCGTTTCCGCGTGCAGCTCGAGTACGACGAGCTCTCGCCGCAGGTCGAAGAGACACGGAAGCGGCGCGAACGGCTGTTTGCGCTGCTCGAGCAGACGACCTCGTACTTCGAGCGACTCCTCTGGGAGGGCGAGACCGGAGCGTCCGTGCGCGCCTACCTTGCGGAGCGCAACCTCGGCGAGGCCGTCGCGAAGGAGTTCCGGCTCGGCCTCTCGCCTGGACGAGGGCTTGCGGACAAGGCACGCGACAGGGGGTTCGGGGCGGAGGAGCTGCGCGCGGCGGGCCTGACGACCGGACGCGGCGGGGACTATTTCCCCGCCCGCCTCATGTTCCCGCTCTGTGACGCGCGTGGCCGCGTCCTCGGCTTCCAGGCGCGGAAGCTCCGTGAAGACGACCCCCTGCGCGGCAAGTACGTGAACTCACCGGAGGGCGACCTCTTCCACAAGGGATCCATCCTGTACGGCCTTCACCTGGCCCGGAACGCGATCTCCAAGCAAGATCGAGCTGCGATCGTCGAGGGGAACACGGACGTGATCGCACTTCGGCAGGCAGGGTTCGAGCCGGTCGTCGCCTCGATGGGCACGGCGCTGACCGAGGGCCAGTTGCGGGAGGTCGGTCGTCTGACGCGACGCCTGTTTCTGTGCTTCGATGCCGACGCCGCGGGCCAGGAGGCGACGCTACGCGGGATGGAGCTCGCATCGACCCGCGGGTTCGACGTGCGCGTTGTCGCGCTGCCGCGGGGGCTCGACCCGGCCGATTCTCCGGAGGGCTTCGAGGACCGGCTTTCCGGTGCCGAGCGCTACGTCGTGTATCGCGTGCGGCTCGAGCTCGAGCGCGCGCCCGACCGCCAGGAGGGATTCGTGCGCGCCCGCGAAGTGCTCAGCAAGGCGGAGGACTCCCCTGAACGGCAGGAGGCTCTCAGACTTCTCGCCGACCGGCTCGATCTGCCACGCGAGACGCTCGCGGGCATCGGCCCGGCGGGACGGTCTACGCCGCAGGCCGAAACCACCCGTCTGCTCGACGCGGGCGACCGGCTCGAGCGGGACGCGCTAGCGGCCTGCGTGGCGCATTCCGCTCTCGTGCGCGGGCTGGCCGAGCTGACTCCCGAGCACTTCGACTCCGAGCAGAATCGGAGTTTCCGGGCGGCGCTCGTCGACGGCCGCGAACAGGGGGAACTGGTCGAGCTTCGGGCAGAGCTCGACGCCCGTGCGGCGCGTGAGGGAATCGACGAGCGAACGGGCTCCGAGCTCTTGCTGCGGCTGAGGGAGCGAAGGCTGAAGCGAGACCTGGCGGCAGCAGACCTCGCGCGGACGACGGAGCTGCAGGCACGGCTGGCCAAGGTGCGTCAGGCGCTCGCGGAGCTCACATAGCGGCAGACATATAGCCAAGTTCGCTCAGGAGCGGGCCCGCCTCGTCGAGGACGTCTGCCAGGTCCGAATCGGAGAGCTCCGAGCGGTAGCGGCCGACCGAACGCGTGTGCGCCTCGCGTAGCGCTTGGCTCAGCGGGCCGACGGGCATCTCCAGGTGAGCCGCAAGCTCGCGCGCGACGGATTCGGGCTCCGCGACCATGCGCTCGTACCGAACCTCGACCACCGGCGCGGCGGCGCTACTAGCAGCGGAGACGTACGCTCGCCACGCCCACGCGGCCCGCCGCGCGTCGCTCGCGCTCGCGAACTCGTCGCGCCGCTCAGGCTCGACCCAGAAACGCGCGTGGGCACCGTAGGAGAGACCCGCATCGTCACGACCGTTGCTCGAGGGCTTCAGCCAGCTCTTCTCGAGCAGCGAGCAGACGACGTCGCGGCCGTCCCGGAGCATGTGGACGAATCGAGCGTCCGGGTAGGCGAGGTCGGCGACGTCGAGGAGATACGCCATCTCGGGCGTCTGCTCGACGGGACGAACGCTTCCGACCAGCCCCACGCGTCGAGCGATCGCGAGAATCGACCGCAACCGTCGCGCGGCACGCGCCGGTGGAACGTTGACCAGCTCAGGCACCGCAGCCTTCAGCGGAGCGACCTCGCCCAGGTCGACGAGCCCCGGAATCGACCCGAGGGCAGTCGCGAGAAAGGTCGTCCCCGAGCGTGGCGAGCCGACGACGAAGACGAAGCGGTCGTCGAGGCGTCCGATCCGCTCTGCCAGAGACGCTCCCCGTCGGGGAGCGAGCCGCTTCGCGACGCGGAGCTGCAAGCCCGCCGCTTCGATGAGATCTCGCATGTCGGGTGCGATTCTCGCAGCAACGGACGGGGCCGCCCGGAGGCGGCCCCGTCTACTTCATCGGCACGCGGAGCCGCACGCGACCCTCTCCCTATGGAACCGAGGCGAAGAAAGCGTCCGTCGGACCGTCTGCAACCGGCGGCGATCCGGACTGCATGAAGAACGGCTCGAACGTCGTTCCGTTCGTGGTCATCCCAATGTAGTCGCCGAGGAACTGACCGCGAGCCACGGGCGCCGCGGTGCCGCAGCAGGCGCGACATCATGTGCCCGGCGGCGACGCTGTGTTGCGTCTACGTCCTGGTCAGATTCGAACTGCCGTCCCGCATCCAGCAGAACGGCAGGAGGCGATCTGGGGGAGTGACCGCCTCCTGCCGCGAAAGAGGATCACCCGGCAACGCGATGACCCGTGCCGACCCTAGTTCGGTGGATACGCGAGGGCAACGCGAAGGTTCTTTCGTCTTCTGGCGCATGGTCATTCTGGTTTAGCCCTATCGCCGTGGGTCCCTATGGAACGCAATGACGCTTCTGCGGAAGCAAAACTGTGCAGAGTGCGTGCAGCGCCCAGCTCGGCGAGCGACTCCCGCGCGCCTCGTCACCCAGCGAGCGTCACACGTTTCCCGTCAGCACCTGTAGCATCCTTGGTGCCTGGCGCTTTGGAGTTGCCGCTTTGCGGAGTGTTGTGACCGGCTCTCTGGCGGAGGACACCGAGAGTCGTTCCACCAGGGGAGGGCTCACTACCCGTAAGGAGGACGCCCTTGAAGCGTCTACTGATTCTGCTCGCCATGCTGGGCGCGGCATTTGCCGTGCTCAGCGCCACCGCACTTGGAGGCGGACCCGTCCGCAGCACCTCGTGCACGACAGACATGGGGGGACAGTCGTTCACCACGAACCTCGACGTGCCCGCGGGGGCAACGTGCAGGCTATCCGGGGGCAGCGTTTCCGGGAATGTCAGCGTCGAGGGGACCCTCTTCACGTTTGGCTACTCCTTCAGCCAGAACGTGACCCTCACCGGGGGTTCGTTCTGCAACGTCAACTACCCGCTGCACATCACCGGCAACCTGGCGATCACCGGCTCGAGCGGTCCCTCGAACGGCCCCTGCGAGCAAAACGGGAACTTCGCCGTCTATGGCGATGGGAGCTCTATCGGCGGGAACTTCTCCTACACCGGCAACTCGGGACGGCTGTACATTGCTGGTGACGCTGGTGGAACCGTGCTCAGCGGCAACTTCACCTTCAACACCAACACAGGCGGCTACGACATCGGCGGCCTCCACGTGTTGGGCCACTCCAACATCTCCTAAGGCTGTCGCGGTAGACGGTGGGCTCGGCTACTCGCCGAGCCCACCGCTTCCTCTTGTGGCCACTTAGGACCGACCGATATCCACATGGGTCGACCGTGGTGTTCCGACCAGTTGCTGATCCGGCATCCCTGGGCAGCCGAAGGTTCCGCTCGGGAAATGAGCCGGCTGTCGCTGAAGGATGCTTTACAGCTCGTGCACCGGTACGGCGACTGCGGCTCGCCGAAGTTCGAAGCCGCATTGATGAAGTGGTTACGCCGGTATCTGGGTGGAGGCTCCCCGGAACTGTCCGACATCGCAAAGGTCGTGGCAGGACTCGTGGAGCGTCGGGAACGGAGTATGGGTAGGCGTTGGTTCAGGGCTGTCGATGAGGGCCGAAACGCGTGCAGGAGGCTCTTTGTGTCTTCGTTCTAGAGAACACAAAAAGTCCTGTTTCCAGGGCTTTTCTTTGACTCCCCGGGTCAGATTCGAACTGACAACCCTCCGGTTAACAGCCGGATGCTCTGCCAATTGAGCTACCGGGGAAAGGAGCGGGACATTGTAGCCCTGGCGTCCCGCGGACCTTCGATCAGCGTTGAGGATCTGCGAAAGCGGGAGGATGCGGCGGCTCGACCGCGAAGCGGCGTGCATGCGCCGGTTTGCCGTCGTTTGCTTCGCGCTGTCCGCCGCGGCGCTCGTCGCAGCACCGCACGGCCTGGCGGCGAGTGCCCAAGTGGCGGCGCTGCAGATCGCCCTTCGGGCAAACGGGTTCGATCCCGGTACCGTCGACGGCGTACGTGGCCCGCTGACGCGACATGCGCTCGTCTCGTTCCAGCGCAGGCACGGGCTGCGCTCGGACGGCGAGCTCGGACGTGCCACGCGGCGCGCGCTCGGAACGCGCGGGCGCCCACTTCTCGGACAACGCCAGCTCTCGGTCAGTGCGGTCGGCTGGGACGTCGCGGTGCTCGAGTTTCGGCTCCGCCGGTACGGCCTTGCGGGACGCGCGATCGACGGGCGTTTCACGGCTGTCACGAGCACCGCCCTCCGCCGCTATCAGCGTCACCGAGGTCTCGCTCCGGACGGGATCGCCGGCGTGCTCACCTACCGAGCGCTCGCGCGGCGCGGGCCACTCGTGTTCCACGTCGTGCAGGCGGGAGAGAGCTTCTTCTCGATCGCGGGCCGCTATCACGTGAGCCCCTGGCAGCTCGCACGACAGAATGGAATTCCGCTGACCCGTGTCATCGTGCCCGGCCAGCGTCTCGTCCTTCCGGCCGGGGCGAGGCGCTACGAGGCGATCTCCGGGCCAGAGGTCGGCACGGACGCGGTGCGGGCTGCGATCGAGCGCTGGGCACGGGCGTATGGCGTCGACGGACGGCTCGCGCGGGCGCTCGCCTGGATGGAGTCCGGGTTCCAGGAGGACGTCGTGTCGAGCGTTGGTGCCATCGGCGTGATGCAGCTGCTCCCAGAGACGTGGGACTTCGTGGACGCGGTACTGATCGGCTATCGGACTCCGCGGACATACACGGGCAACATCCAGGCGGGCGTTCGGTACCTCCGCTGGCAGCTCGCAGAGTTCGGCGGAAACGTGCGACTCGCGCTCGCGGGGTGGTACCAGGGAGCGCGAGCAGTGCGTGAGCGCGGGATCTTCGACGATACGAAGGACTTCGTCCGCATCGTGCTCGAGCTCTACGGCACGGTCTGACCGTCTTCGCCGAGGGCGGTCCCGGCCGCGTCCCAGAGGTCGAGCTCGCGGCCACGCCCGAACGCGGCGACGAACTCCGGTCGAATCTCCCCGAGGAGCGAACCTGCTCGTCGTGCCCGCTCGTCGACCCACCCGGGAAGACGCTCCGCCTCCGTCTCGCAAGCGCCCCAGAGGACGCCGGCATGCTCGAGATCGCCTCGTGCCAACGCAAGCTGCGCGAGACCCGCGATCGTGTAAAAGGCCCATAGACGGTTCTCTCTTGCTCACGCTCCAGGTGGAGTGCCGCACGTCCTTCTCGTTCGGCCTCTTCGAGGTCGCCTCGCCGCAGCGCGAGCATCAGGAGTTCGTGGAGCTGGCCCGACCTCCACCAGGACCAACCGGCGTCATGCGCCCTCTCGGCGCTTCGTTGCGTCAGCTCGGTAGCGCGGTCAACGTCACCTTCAGCAAGTGCGAGCTGGCCCAGGAGCCAATAACCCGTCGTCTCGACGAACGTGAACCTGCCGTGAGCAAGCTCGAGAGAGTGCTCGGTCAGCTCCCGGACGCGCCTCCAGTCCTCCCGTCGCCAGGCAGCCACGGCGAGCATGTGCTCGACCGCCGCGATGCCTCGCTCGTCGCCGAGGCTTCCGTAGAGCCGAAGGCTCTCTTCCCACAGTCGCTCGGCGCGGTCGTACTCGCCCGTCAGATCCGCCGTTCCGCCGTAGACCCGGAGCGTCTTCGCGCGCAGCTCGGGAGGAACCGGTTCCGCCAGGTCGAGCAGGCGACCGAGCCGGCGCATGCCCTCCTCGGGACCGGACGCGTTCCAGACGTTCTGGAGCGCGACGGCGATCTCGAGACCCAGCTGTGGGTCGTTCTCTTCCGCCCAATCGAGCGCGGCTCGGAAATCGTCACGTTCCGCCAGACCCGAGGCGACGTCCGACTCCATATCGTCCTCGCTCAGGTGCGCAGAGCGGGCGATCGCGAGCATCCGCTTCGCATGCCGTAGGCGAATCTCGTTCGCCTCGTCCGACTCCTCGAGCCGCTCCGAAGCGAACTCGCGGATCGTCTCGAGCAGCCAGAACCGCTCGTCTCCGACACGTTCGGTCCACCGGCGCACGAGGCTCTTGTCAAGCAGAGAAGAGAGCGTGTCGAGTTGGGCGTCGCAAACGTTCTCCGCCGAGTCGAGCGTGCAGCCGCCTCGGAAGACGGCGAGGCGCGCGAGGAGGCGTCGCTCGTCCTCCTCGAGGAGGTCGTACGACCACGCGATCGTCGCGCGCAAGGTTGCATGACGTTCCTCGGCATCGCGCGCGCCGCGCAAGAGGTCGAGCCGGTCCTCGAGGCGTTCGAGCAGCGCTTCGGGGGCAAGGAGCTTCGTGCGGGCAGCGGCAAGCTCGAGTGCGAGCGGCAGACGATCGAGCCGCCTGCAGAGCTCGGAGACGACAGCGCTTCCGGCGACGCCCGGCCGCACCGCTCGCGTGCGTTCGACGAAGAGCGCAACTGCCTCGGATTCGTTGAGCGGAGGGAGGTCGAGCTCGTGCTCCCCCTGGACGCGTAGCGCTTCACGGCTCGTCACGAGCAGTCGTAGTGCGGGGCAAATCGCCGCCAGCTCGGCGAGCGGACGCGCGACATCCGGAAGTAGGTGCTCGGCGTTATCGATGACGACGCGCGTGCGTCGTTCCCCGATGCGTGAGGCCACCGCGGCTGCGTCACTCGAAGCCGCCCCGAGCCGCTCCGCGACCGCCGGCAAGACGAGTTCCGGGTCGCGAAGCGGCGCCAGCGCGACGAACACGGTGCCGCCCTGCGCGTCGTCTGCCAAAAGGCGGGCAAGCTCGATCGCGAAACGGGTCTTGCCCGTGCCTCCCGGGCCGATCACCGTCAGAATGCGCGGATCTTTCCCGTAGACGACGGAGACTGCCTCGTAGAGCTCGCGCTCCCGACCGAGGAAGCCCGTCGCGGGAGTCGGGAGCTCGACGCTGCCAGGAGTTCGCAGCGGCGGGAAGTCCCCGTCGCCGATCTGATACAGACGAATTGCCCCCTCGAAGTCTTTCAGTCGATGGGGGCCGAGATCGACGGTCGATACGCGGTCGAGGAGGGCGACGGTCGCTGATGAGGCGACGATCTGGCCACCGTGCGCGAGCGCGGCGACCCGGGCGGCGCGGTGGACGTCTACCCCGACGTAGCCCTCTCCGCTCACGACCGGCGTTCCGGTGTGCAGCCCTATTCGGACTCGGATCGGACCGGCGGCGAGGGCGTCCAGGCCGGCGTGCGCCGCCGCGACCGCGCCCTGGGCGGTGGGGAAGGCGACGAAGAAGGCGTCCCCTTGCGTGTCTACCTCCACGCCACTCCCGGCCGCGAATGCTTGCCTGAGCAGCCGGCGATGCTCAGCGAGCTCGGTCGCATAGTCCTCGGGGCCGAGCTCCTGGAGGAGGCGCGTCGAGCCCACGACGTCCGTGAAGAGGAACGTGACGGTGCCCGTGAGGAGGTCGGCTCGCAACGAACCGAGGGTAGGACGGCGCGGACGAGTTAGCAACGCGCGCCGCTACGACGGCACGGTCTGAAGGAGAGCCGACGCGGCGGCATAGGCGCGGAGCGAGGCCTCGTCCACAGAGAGACCCCAGAAGCGCTCGGGCGTCGAGAAGATCTCGACGTCGACGAAGCCTTCCCAGCCGGCGTCGAACAGCGCGCGGCAGAGTGCGGCCGATCGCGGTTCGCCTTCACCGGGTAGTCCGCGGTCGCCGCGGTCGGCCTCGAGCGGAACGTCGGCCACGTGGAGCCCCGTGACCCGTTCCGCAACCGCGGCGAGCGTCTCCGGCGGCTCGTGCCACAGGTTGTACGTGTCCACCATCAGCCCCACGTTCTCAAGCCCGGCCTCGTCGAGCAACGCGAGAGCGTCGGCGACCGAATTCACGAAAGAGACCGTTTCCAGCTGGGCCGGATGGCTCGGCTCGAGGCCGAGGCGCACACCGGCTTCGTGAGCTGCCGCGGCGACCTCGCGGAGCCCTTCGACCACCATCGAGCGCGCGTTCTCGAAGCGCCCGACCGGACCGGTGAGGCAAAGGACCGACTCGGGTTCGTAGGCAGCGAGTCGCCGCATGCTTCTGCACAGCGCTTCAACCCGCTGCTCGGGATCGGGCGGTCCCTCCATTCCCGGAAGGCGAAGCGGGAGCAAAGACGGAACCTCGGGTATGCAGTTGGCGACCGAGAGCCCGGCCTCGCGCAACAGCTTGAGGTTGGCCTCGTCGTCCTCCGGAAGCTTGAACTCCCAGATCCCTATTCCCTCGAATCCGGCCGCCGAGTAGGCGGCGACGTCCTCTTCGAAGGTCGCTCCCACGGTCGAGATCTCGGAGAGCGAGAGCTTCACTGCCCGACCCCGGGAAAGCTCGCGACCAGTCGGCGCGGAACGGACGGCTTCGTGAGCTCCTTGTAGACCAGATAGCCGGAGCCAGCGCCGAGGCCGGGGCCCGGATGGGTCGACGCCCCGATGTGCCAGAGGTGCTCGACGGGCGTCCGGTGCCCCGGGCTCTGCGGCAGGGGCCGGAAGAGGAAGTTCTGATCGAGCGAACACGATCCGCCGTAGATGTCCCCGCCGACGAGGTTGACGTTCAACGCCTCGATGTCGGCGGGAGAGAGCACGACGCGCCGAATCGTCGCGCGCTCGAGATTCCGGATGTGACGACCGAGCCGCGCGAGGATGCGATCGGCGTACCCCTCTCGGAGAGCGTCGGTCCAGGTGCCGTCGCCGACGTCGATCTCTCCCGCTGCGTCGCCCGTCACGGTCCCGCCGGGAAGCTCTTGCAGCTGGAGCCAGAGGATCCAGGAGCCCTTGGGGCCTCGCGAAGGATCGACCGCCATCGGCTGTCCGCAGGCGATGGTCGCTTCGGCCGGAAGCAGCCCTCGCTCGGCTTCGTTGACGGCACGGGAGACGCCGTCGAGCCCCGGAGTGACGTGGACGATCGCGGTGCTCGCCAGGCGCTCGTCGCCTGCCCACTGCGGAGGCTCGCCGAGCGCCACGTGGATCTGCATCTCACCACGGCCGTACCGGTAGCGGTGGGCAGCCTCGACCACCGGGTGAGGAGCGTCCTCTCGGCCGAGGAGCTCCGTGTAGAGCTGCATGGGTGTCACCGACGCCACGACCGCCCGACCAGCGGCGATCGTCTCGCCCCCGGCGATCCGCACGCCGGTGGCGCGACCGTCGGAGACCAGGACGCGCTCTACCTCGGCTCCCGTGCGAACGACCCCACCTGCGTCGAGGACGATCCTCGAGAGCGAGTCGACGAGCTTTGCGCCGCCACCTCTTGGGACCGGCATCCCGCCGAGCTGGAGCGCGCAGGCGAGCACCTGGGTCATGAAGCCCGAGGTCGCCTGATCCGGTCCAAGTCCGGCATGGAGGACCCAGGGAGCGAGGAGGCCGTGCGCGGCGTCGGAGCGAAACGTGTCGCCGAGCCAGGCGCGGGACGTCGTGAGTAGGGAGCCGACGTACGCGAGCAGGTCCCGGCGTCCGAATCGTCGGAGCGCCTTCCGGCCGAGGGAGAGGCCGGCCCCTGACCAGAGCTCGGTAGTGAGGACGCCGAGAGAGAGATCGGCGTTCTTCATGAAGGACTCGAACATCGCCTCCCACGCTGCACCGTCGCCTGACGCATGGCGCTCGAGCTCGGCGATGTTGGCTTCGAGCGAGGTGGACAGGAAGATGCTCGATCCGTCGGGGTAGGCCGACGCGGCCGGCGACTCGGTGTTCAGGTACTCGAGCCCACGGCGATCGAGATCCGGCTTCAGCTCCTCGTAGGCGGCCGAGCCGACCCAGAGTGGATGCCACGAGGCGAGCACCTCGTGGGTGAAGCCTGGAGCCGTGAGATCGGTCGACGTCCGGATGCACCCTCCGAGATAGTCGTTTCGCTCGAGCAGGCAGACACTCCAGCCGGCCTTCGAGAGGAGCGCGGCGCAGGCGAGGGAGTTGATTCCGGCGCCGACGAACACCGCGTCGAAGGCCGCCATGGCGCGCGACGTTACCAAGCCCGCGTTCCTGCTTGACAGGTCACGCGCGCGTGTGACTGAATCACGACATGCTCCTGCGCGAGGTCGACTACGCGCGTCCGGCGACGGTCGACGAGGCGATCGCGCTCCTGGCGGAGCATGACGGCGCCCGACCACTCGCTGGTGG
>Ga0137371_10002027_pt1 | contig 16171 bp, 11 predicted proteins | sample SagtaG_7_FD_104919 | JGI IMG/M metagenome (GOLD analysis project Ga0137371, IMG submission 104919) | Vadose zone soil microbial communities from Sagehorn Ranch, Mendocino, California, USA - Sage1_R_40_16 metaG | ecosystem: Environmental > Terrestrial > Soil > Vadose zone | place: USA...
CGCCTACGCCGACGCCGACGCCGACGCCGACGCCGACACCAGATCCTCCGGGAGGCGGGCCGACCCTGGTTCAGGCGGTGGGCGCCAACGAGGCGGTCAACTCGACCGCGCCGAGCGCCCGCGTTGCGTCACCGACGACGGCCGGTGACCTCCTCGCCCTCGTGGCCAGCGTGTACAGCGGGAAGTCCAACCAGATCAGCCAGGTCACCGATTCAGCCGGCAATACGTGGGTTCGAGGCCAGGGCTTTTTCAAGGGCGGCCATTCTTCCGATGGCGAGCTCTGGTACGCAGCCAACGCCAAGTCGGCCACCACCGTGACAATCACCTTGCGCGTCGCGGTGACCGTGGCCATGCAGATCCAGGAGTTCAGCGGGGTGGCGACGAGCAACCCAATCGCCGACGTCCTGGGGGGAGCTTCCGACAAAAGCGCCCTCGCCGACTCGGGTCTGGTCACACCCACCCTCGCGGGCGATCTGGCGATCGGCTGGGCAGCCGGCCATGGCTCGACCCAGACCATGACGCCAACCGCGGCCGGTTACACAACCTTGGCCCAGCAGACCAGCGCCGGCTCTACGCCAGCCAGCCTGGTCACCGGTTACCAACTTCTGAGCTCGACTTCAGCCCAACACTTCAGCGCCAGCTTTGCCAAGGGCATGTACTGGGCAAGCGGGGTCACTCTGTTCCGGGCGGCGGCTGGACCTCAGCCTTTGCCCAGCCCTTCGCCGTCGCCCAACCCCAGTCCAACGCTTTCGCCTTCACCAAGTCCGTCACCTTCGCCCACGCCGACACCTTCTCCGAGTCCGTCGCCGTCCCCGTCACCCAGCCCGTCGCCGAACGGAACCTGCTACCTGGTGCCGCCGATCCGGGCTGCCTTCTACTACCCGTGGTATCCGGAGAACTGGACGGAAAACGGAATCTATCCCGCCACCCGCTACAACCCAGGTCCCGGCTTCTACAGCCTCGACGCTCCGAGCGGTCTCCCAATCGAGCGCTCGCACATCGCCGCCATGCAGTACGGCCAAATCCAGGCGGGAATTGCCAGCTGGTGGGGACAGGGCTCCAAGACGGACATTCGAATCGCAGACCTGCTCGCGGCCGCCAGCGGAACCCAGTTCTGCTGGACCCTCTACTACGAACCAGCCATCACCGGTGGGTCCGCACAAATCGCCTCTGACCTCGCCTACATCCAGAGCCATTACGCGACCAATCCCAACTTCCTGCACGTCAACGGGAAACCCGTGCTGTTCGTCTACAGCCGAGCTGTGGCGAGCTGCACCGACACTGCGGTCTGGAATACGGCCAACAGTGGCCGGTTCTACTTGAACCTCCAGGTCTTCGGCGGTTACACCGGGTGCGCCGGCCAGCCCGACAACTGGCACCAGTACGGAGCGGCGGTCGCGGCCGACCATCAATCCGGCTACAGCTATTCCATCTCGCCCGGCTTCTATAAGTACGACGAAGCCAGCCCGCGGCTGGTGCGCGACACTGCCCGATGGCAGCAGAACGTGACCGCCATGGTCGCTTCGGGTGAACCCTGGCAACTGATCACGACCTTCAACGAGTGGCTGGAAGGCTCCTCGGTGGAGAACGCCAGTGAGTGGCAATCAGCCTCAGGCCAGGGCGTCTACCTCGACATCTTGCACGGCTAGCGGGCTTCGCCGATCGAGGTGCCCGGCTAACCCCCGGGCACCTCTTCTCCTGCTCGTCGCGTATCGCAAGCCGTCAATCGGCTCGCTCGATTACGCGGGTCAGGTCGAGATCTTCTTCAACAGCTGGAGCGCCGCTTTCGTGTAGGCCGTGGCGACCGCCAGGTCCGTAGGGGAAGGTGAGGGATTGGCTACGTTCACGGGGAAGTACAGGCCATCGACCACCACCGACCCGCTCAGGACGTAGGTGGTCGTGGCGATCCAGCTCTGGCCGCCAACCTTCTTGCGATACAAGATGTAGCTCGTCGCTCTGTCGCCGACGCCTTGAACAGGTGTCGCATCACCCATCGACGTGCACACCCCGCAACCAAAGGCGGTCGGCGGGCTCTCGAAGAACGCCTCGGCCCACACGGGGTCGGCGAAGACGTAGAAGATGACGTTGCCTCCGAGATCCGATGTGGTGGTGCTCGTTTCGCCAACCAGTCCTGGAACGGAGCCGGCGACGAAAACATCGTGCAGAGGGGCGGCATCGGCGAGCTCAGGCGGCACCACGTCCCTGGTGAACTGCCGGCCCGCGAGCGCTTTGGCGAGCTGGATCGGGGTAAGCCGCACTGTCCCGATCCCGCCTGCCTGCGACGAGCCTGGACCATCTGACTGCCTCCCCAACGAGATCGCAAACACCACGCTGAAGATGCCCGCCACGACCAGCACCATCGCTGCCGCGATAAGCCATGTCGTGCGATTGGGGATTCGCTGCAGAGTCGACGCCGTTTGCGCGTAAACAGGATGGGCGGGAGGCGCTGGCGGCGCCAGATCCACCTGTCGTGGCGATGCCGCAGGCGCGGCAGGTACCCCCTCCCCCGACCTGAGGGCCATGTGCGGCTGCTCCGGAACGAACCTCGGAGGGGCAAATCGGGCGGTAGAAGGCGCGGCCGACTTGTTGAGTGCTCTTGCCTGGCGCCGGTCTTCCGCTTGCCGACGACCACGTCGAGGCGGCCGGCTCCGCGGGGGACCACTCTCTCGTGGCGAGACGTGGACCTGCCGCCCGGGCTCCGGCTCGGACTCGGGGTCCGGCTCCACGGTGTGCAACGCGAATACCGGCGCGTCCGAGGCACGGACCCAGGTCTGACCATCCCACGAGAGGCCTTGCGGGGGCTGCCACATTTGCTTCCAGACGTCGCCATCCCACCACCACTGGCCGTCCGCCGACCATTGCGCGTCCGGGCCGCCCGGCGCGGGTTGGTCCGTCCTTTTCATAGTTGTCCCGTCGGCGTTGCTAATACCCATAGTTTTTGTTTTCGCTTTGGCTCACCGCAAGGGGACATTTGACCCACATCTGGGCGTGGCGACGCCTCTGGTCCAGCTTTTTGCGTTGGTTTGCTACGAACCTTTCCTGATCAGGGCGGACAGCGCATCGAGATACTTGGATCCGTATCGCTTGCTCGGTTCCAGGTACGTGTTCTCGACGAACTCGTTCCAGCTGATGCCGAACCACCCGTCGGGGTGGGTGGCGCTGTTGAGCTGCCACAGCTGGGTCAGGGTTTGCGTTCCCCTTCTTTCGACGCACGTTCCTCCCATCAGCTGCTTGTTGTAGCCGGCAATGAAGGGAGCAAACCACTGCTTGCCGTCGGCGTGTACCAGGCCGGCAAGCTCGCTGACCGCCGACGCGGCGTGCGAGTTGTTCCACGGGTCCTGCGTGGACCAGTAGTAGCTGGTCCCGTCGAGGTAACGCCCGTCGTTGGGCCACGACGCTGCCGTCTCGTCGCCCAGCAGATAAACATATGGCTCGACCGCACGAGAGATCGCCTGAATTGCCTGCGGCGAGTACTTGCGCGAGTTCAGCCACATCACGATCGGCTTTGGGCTGTAGCCGTTGCGGAAGGCGGGATCAGACCCATATCGACTGACAAAGTACTGGAGGTCGGCTATGACCTTGGACGCGGGTCGCGAGTAATCCCCAAAAGCAGCGTAGGCGAGGCCAAGTCCAAAACTGGTGCCGTGCGCGGTGTTGTAGGCGTCGACAGTCGCGACCATCAGGTCGAATCTGGAGTTGTATCCACTTGAATTCGGACCTTGAGTGGTGGAGCCGGTGCCCTGCCAGTCGGCGAGGAAGCCTTTGAGACCCGCCTGGTTGGCAAGCTGAACGTGGCGCTCAAACGTCGCGCCCTGGGTTTGGTCGTAGAGCCCTTCCGCGGGGACATCCACGATCTGTGCGGCGGAGTAAGCGACGGATGGGTTGCAGCCCTGCCCGTCGATCGAACCTGGAAGCGGTGCGGTGCTGTACGGGTAGGCCGGCCCGAGCTTGTCATTCCAGTGCTGCGCCGTCCACCACAGGTAGTAGTGGACGTAGACGGTTGCGGGCGAATGCGAGGCGTCGGGAACCGCGGCCGGCGTGCCGGACCCGGGGTGCGCCGGCTGCTGTGAAACCGCCGCCGGGCCAGTTCCGCACCCGGCTGCAATCACAGACACGAGGGCAGCCGCCAGCCAAAAACCTCGCGGCTTCACATTCAAAGCGTCAGTCCGGCCGTGAGGTGGTGGGAGAGCCCGGCCCTCCTGATTCGCCCGTCAGCGTCGCCTGGTCTCTCGGCCACCGCTGGACCACGATCGCTGCGCCAATCAGCCCCGCCACGGCCGCGAGGACCAGCAATGCGATGCCGCCAATCTCGAACGGAGTGAATGCCGAGAGCTGGACCACCTGGTTGCGGGTGACCTGAACCATCAGTGTTGGAGCTACGCCGTCGCCGACCGCTGTCACTGTGTACAGACCGCGAGGCAGCGCGCTCAAAGTGAGACGGCCACTGCCGTCGGGTTGCAGCGTCTGGCGGAAGCCTCCAGGTGAGGTTACGACGATGTCCCGGATCTCACCTCCCAGCACCGGCTGCCGCACTTGCAGCTGCATGGAATAGATGCGCAGGTTGATGGACCAGATCCGGCCGGGACCGGGCGTGAACGGGCTGTCTCCGCGATTGGCGACGCTGACTCCGTCATAGGTCGCCGACTGGACCGCATATCTCGGCGTCTGAGCCAGACCAAGGAGCAGAGCGCGAGAGGGAGCCGGAACATCCAGCCAGGCTGCTCTCTGCGTCTGGGACAGGACTATGTCACGCCCTTCTGGCGCGGAGATCGTCATGGGGCCGATTCGTCCCGTGTCGATGGGCCCGCCGGCGGCGTCGTGGATTGCAATCGTTGTCAGGTAAGAGCCTGAGAACGTGGCGTAGAAGGTGGCGCTCGAGAAGATTCTCATCTGTCGCGACGCATGCTGTTCGCCATCGAACCAGTGATCAAAGCTGATGCGCGTGGTCGGCGTATCGGCTGGAGGAGTTACCGCCATGGCGTGATTTCCGATCTTGTTGACTTGCAATTTGGCCTTGCCGTCGGCGCCGGTTACAGCAGGGTGGCCATCGATTGCAAATGACACGCCGGCAAGGGCGGGAACCGTCTGGAACGAGAGGAAGAGTGGCCGTATCTCGAGGGTGCCGCGAGCCGACGATCCGATGATCCCGCGCGATTTGTCGCCGTGGTAGATCGCGACGATCGAATGCGTTCCCGCAGTCAGGCTGCGCGAGAAGTTGAAGCTGAAGGTTCCGTCGCTTCGCAGCCGGACCGTGATCAGCTTTCGCCCGTCGAGCAAAAGGTGCGCGACGATGTTTCCCGAGATCGGGCCGACGGAGCTGCTTAGCCTGCCCGTCAGCACTGCCGCGTCGCCTGCCGTGATCGGTGCCGGACTGCGCAGCGTAAGGCTCGTGGCCAGCGGCGGCAGCAAGTTGAACTTTCCCGCGGCGGTAGACCCGAGGTAACCCTGATCACGCGCGCCCTTATAGGTGGCGGTTACCGAATAACCGCCGACTCCGCTCCGGCGCGATAGCCGGTACACAACCCTTCCATTGCGGTCAGTGCGCATGGCGATGCGATGGCCGGCGACCTGGATGTGGACAAGGGCGCCGGGAACTGGTCGCGAGCCCGTGTACACCCTGGCGATGACCGAAAGCGCCGCGCCGACCCGCTGATCGGAGGGCAGGCTGAGCGCAATCCATGTCGACCATGGCTTGATCACCTGGAACGAGCCCTGCGCGGTAGCCGAGTCAGCCCCGAGTTGGACGTTGGCTGCGAATGACACCTGGATGCGGTGCGAACCGATCACCAGGTTGCGGCTCATGTCAAACGTCACCTGGCCGACATCATTGGTCGCCCCGCCGAGCTTCGTGACGCCATCGACGAGTGCCGTCACCTGCACATGCGCCAAACGCACTCCTTTCGCCCGCAGCGTGGCCGTCACGTGAGTCAGCACGCCAGTCGGAGTCGGATTCGGCAGCCCCAGGGTTATCTCGGTAGGGGCGAGAGGTATGACCGTAACTGCCTGATGAGCGTCTGACCCGGCGAATCCTGCCTTCACGTCGCCGGCGTACACCGCCCCCAGATCGTGTTTGCCAAGTCCCAAGGACGAAGCACTGTAGGTCGCCGATCCGCTGGGACCAGTCTTCACATCATGGACATGCACACCGTCGACGAGGACCTGGATCGTCGCATCAGCCAGCGGCCCGTCCGGCCCTTGCAAGACCATCGAGATCCCAAGATCGCGCCCGATGGTGATCGAAGTTGGAACGCTCAAAGCGAGCGTGGTCGGGCGCGGCGGGACGACGTTGACGACCGCGGTGGCGCTCGCAGCTGTGTTCAAAACCGTGACGTGGACGTGATACGCGCCAGCGATCTTGACCGCGGGAAAGTGGAAGAGGGCAACGCCGTTCGCGTCGCTGTGGCTTCCGTGGCTGGCGATGATCTTGCCCCCAGGATTTGCGGCAGTGAATCGCACAGTCGCTCCGCGAATCGGCTTGCCCTCGGTTGTCACGGTCGCCGAGATATCGCTCGAGTTTCCCGCGAAAATAGCCGGACCAGGCGCGATGGTGACGTTCAGCGGCGCCGACTTGGCGATGCCCACGGCCGGCAAAAGCACCATCGCAGTTGCCCCGAGAATCGCGAAGGCCCACCTCCGACTCAGGCGCCTTGTCGTCCACCTGCCCGCCGCCGCAAGTCGCGCCCTCAAAGCCAACACCGGGAGCGACCCGCCCAAGCGCCGCGCGGCGGAGATGACTCGCACCTCGACCCGGCTGCCGCCGGAAGGGCGCCCAGGCCCGCCTCCCCGGGGGCCTGGCCCGTGACCATTGGACGGGCTCGGCGGGAACCTGCGGCGCCGGATGGCTGCCGCCAGGAGCACCAGGCCGGCCGCCAGCCCGACCGAGGCCCCATAGAAGACGACCACGATGAGGACCGGGATGCCCCTCGTCACATTCGACATTTGCGTGTCGACCACGACCGGCGCCACCGGCTGCCGGCTGAAATCGAACGCCTCGGTCATGCCGGCCGCCTTCGCGTCGCGGCTCGTCAGAGGCGCAAGTCCGTAGGTCGCCTCGATGAACTTGAGGATCGAGGAGAAATCTGAGGTCGTGTGATCGACGAAACCTGGGCGGGCGAAGGGTGAGATCACCAGCATCGGCACGCGGAATCCGTAGCCGTGCGAGTCGACCTGCGGCGGCCGGACGTGGTCGTAGTAGCCACCCCAGTCCGACCAGGTCACGAGGATGGCCGAGCTCGACCAGGCGGGGCTGCGCTGGATGGCGGTTACGATCGACGTCACGCGCTGCTGGCCCAGGCTGATCGGGTCCGGCGCCCGTTCCGAGTCACCGCTCGGATAGATGTACGAGACGGCAGGCGTCGTTGCTTCCGAGCGCAGATCTCGGAACAGGTTTGACTGATCGGTTAGGTTCGAGAAGCGGCTCGGGTTGTCAACGATCGCGGGCATGTTCAGCATCGGCACGCGGACTACCTGCGGTATGAAGCTCGAGTAGCTGCCAACCCTGTGGTAGTTGAGGGTCGAGTCGTAGTGACGGATGTAGGCGCGCCAGCTCAACCCGGCCCCGTCCAGGCGATCGAAAATCGTCGGGATCTTGTAGCCGCCTGCACTCTTGAGCTGATCGGCCGGCACCGCCTGCCCAGCAACCAGGTAAAGGTGGTTGTCGATACTTCCGCCCATCGCCGAAGAAAAGAACTGGTCCATCAGGGTGTAGTTCTTCGCCAGCTGCCAGTAGGAGTCGACCTGCTCGGGGCTGTAATAGCCAAGGCCGGCGACCGCGCCGTTGCCGCTGGCGCTCTGGGCTGCGGCGAAACCGTTCATGCGGCCGCCGTTGAACGCGGCGCGTGCGGCTCCCAAGTCGGCGGACACGGAGCTCGCGCCTTGGGCTCCGATCAGGTGCAAGCCCAGCGCCTGGCCGGCCGCCGCTCGGGGATCGACCGGGACCTGAACTTTCCCGGGAACGATTCCATCGGCGCCCGGAAACGTTCCGAAGTAGTTGTCGAAGCTGTGGCCCTCCTCGACGATGACGAAGACGTGCTTGATCTTCGACGAGGCCGCGTTCGGAGCGGTCGGTGCGGCCAGCGCGGGGATCAAGACTCCCGACATGAGCGCCGCGCCAAGGATGCCTAGTGCGAGTTTTAGCGGACGCTTCATGGATGCACCTCGTAGATCACGACGTCCGCCGGTTGGTTCGGTCCGTCTTCGCGGAACGAAAAGACGGCGACGCCTCTGAACTTGTTGACGTAGGACATCATTCGCTTGGCGAAGACAGGACTGCGGGAAGCGGAGTACGAGTCGAAAACGAGGTATTGAATCGAGCCGCTGCGGATCGCGGCGTCCGGATTCAGCACCGGCTCGTATTGCGGGTTGCGGTGCAGCGGATTGGAGCTGACGCTCAGGGCCAGCGCCTTGCGCTGTCCGTAGAACTGGATCACGTTCGCAAAGGACGGACCGATCGTCATAAAGCGAGCGCTCGAGAGCGTGTGAGAGCGCACCCACTCGCCGGCCGGGCGGCTGGCCTGGAGACCGCCGGTGCCGGCGAGGAATGTTCGCGTGGTGGTACCCGGCACCGTGATATCCGAATCCGTGGCGATCGCGGCGGTGGCCGCCTGGCGCGGGCTCGCGGCCACGCCGACCGCGGGCGGGGCCATCGAGATAAGCGCGAGCGAAAGGGCCGCAGCCGCCGCCCATCGCCACTTCACCCGCTCCAGCCGAAGAGGGCGGGCGATCGAGGGGCCGAGCTCGCCCAGGGCTTGCGCCCCACGGCCTGCGAGGTACACGACCGCCGGCACGATAGGGAGCATGTACTCGTAGCCTTTGGTGGGCCAGATCTGAAAGAAGGCGACATTGCAAAGCACGAGCGAGATCGCCAATGTGTCGAAGGTCTGCCAGCGCCATCTGAGTGAGGCCAGTCCCATCGCGGCCAGGGCTACGGTCACGTAGCCGAGGCTCGGCAAGACATTAAGCAGGTAGAAGTCAGAGGTGTGGTTCGGCTGGCGGAAAAACTGCCACACGACGAACTGGTTTGTCGTGTGGGCCCCGCCCCCAAGCACCAAGGACAGTGGGTAGGGCGAGATGGCAACCAAGAAGACCGCCCCGGCGATCGGCAGGTCGCGCCTCCACCGAAGCGGCAGATCGCGAGAGAAGATCACGAACAGGATGACCGCCGGCACCGTGAGCATTCCCATCTCTTTCGCGAGCACCGCAAGCGCGGCCGTCGCGGCGGCCGCGTAAAACCACACCACGCGGTGCGTCCGCAGCCAGAGCGCGAGCATCAGCATCGTCGCGGCGACAAAGGTCGTCATGGGACCGTCGAGCAACATCTGGCGCGACACCACGACCGCGTACGGGCAGAGGGCGGCGATCATGCCCATCGCAAAACCCAGGAAACGGCCGCGAAGCACCATGCCGATGCCCCAGCAGATCAAGGCGAGGCCGACCCCAAAGCTCGCCGTGACGGCTCGCGGCAACCAATCGCTTACATGCCCGGATAGGGCGTAGCCGAGCGCGACGATGAACTGGACCAAAAGCGGATGTGCTCTGAACACGCCGAAAAGCTGTCCGTACGGTTGGAAGCCGGCGATGGATGCGGCCTGGCCCGAATAAACCGCTTCATCCGAGTTGAAGCCGATCTGCGACAAACCCACGAACCGGACAAACGCGGCGGTCGCGACGATCAGGATGAGCGCGGCCGAGGTGGCGACCCACCCCGAAGAGACGAAAGCACTGATCCGATTACCTCGGCCCCGGTGGAGGGCGCGACCGGCTGCGACCGTGTCGAGCTCGACCCGGGGAGCCGGGACGGCGGCCACATCTCCGGCAGCGCCGGCGTCGCGGGGTGGCTTTGCTCTCATTAGAGAATTGGGGGCCGGTTCTTGAGCAGAAGCCTCGGCGTGGATGCGCGACGGTGTCGGCGGCATGCGCGTCGCCGTTCCGCGGCGCCCACGTGGCACCGGCGATGGGTTTCCTGCGGACTGGTTCATGTGGACGGTCAAATTTCAAGGCTTTGTGGAGGGGCGGGCAATCGGACAGGTCGGCAGACGGGATGGGCGTTTGTCCCGAGGTCGTGTCAGGCCCGCGCGACATGTGAGCGAATGAAAATCCTCGTCTCGTTGAAGATGGTCAGTCCTGCCCATTGACAAGGGCCTCCGCTGGCGGTTTCACTTGCTCAGGTCGATCGTTTGTCGTGACCGGTATCACGAATGCCGGGACAACGCTCCGACTAGAAGGGAGAAGAGATTGAGTCGGGGACCTGAGGCTTTGACGACTGCCAAAAACGAAACAGCCACCGCCGATCGACCGGTCGGCACCCAATCGATGCAGCGGACGGCGCCGCGAGTCCTGGTCGTCGACGACCAGCACCTCTTTCGATCGGGTCTTGTCAAGTTGTTGGAAAACGACCCGCGGATCCAGATCGTCGGCGATACAGACGGCGGAGCTGAGGCGGTCAAGCTGAGCGCCACACTGCGCCCGGATCTCGTCTTGATGGATGTCAGGATGCCCAACATGGACGGACTCGAGGCGGCGCAACGGATCACCACCGCACATCCAAACGTGCGCGTCCTCATGCTGTCGGGCTTTGGCGCCGAGAGCCAGGTCGTGCACGCCTTGAACGCAGGCGCCAGTGGCTACGTGGTGAAGGATTCTCCGCTCGAGGCGATCGTGACAAGCATCCTTGCCGTCGTCGCCGGCGCGAGGGTCCTGTCAGAGGCAATCGCGGATCGGGTGTTGAGCATGATTTCCGGTGGGCCGCCAACCAAGGCGATGTACGACGGTCTGACACAACGTGAGGTGGAGATCTTGCGTCTGCTCGCAACGGGAGTGGCCAACAAGCAGGTGGCCTTCAGGCTGAAGATCTCGGACAAGACCGTGCGCAATCACATCAGCCACATCTACGAGAAGCTGAATATCTTCGACCGCTCGCAAGCCGTCCTGTACGCCGTCCGGAAGGGAATCGTCGAGGTCTGAGGCCCGGCAGCCTCAGACCTCCTCGGCCCTCCGGGACCGGCGCCTCGCGAGCTCGCGCTCAGCCTCGCCGTTATGGCGCCGCCGCACGCTGAATTCGTAGGGGAGGCGGGCCTCCCCTACGGAAACCCCCCTTCCACACGGACGCCTGGCGGCGCCTGGTGGTACGCACCCGGAGACGGCCCGAGTAAATCGGGCCTGCATCCCCACCGCGCTTTATTCAGACCTGTCCGGCGCTCCGGGACCGGCGCCTGGCGAGCTCGCGCTCAGCCTCGCCGTTAAGGCGCCGCCGCACGCTGCGCGTCAACGTCATCGCGCCGATCAGGGGTGACCGGTTTCGCCGCTGGGCACGCGTGATGCCCGACATGATTGCCGCGCGCAAGTCGAGTGCGCTGCGTCCGGGGAAGACGGTGACGACGCAGCCAACCGCGGCAAGAATGTGTGCGTCGGAACCCCCTGTCTGAGCGCGAGCCCACGCAGCTGATTCACGCTGCGCCTCACGGTTGGCCAGCCACGCGCCGGGTGATCCGTTTTCCGTTTCGATCGCGTCCCATGAAAGCCCGGCGCCTCTCGAACCAACACCGCGAGCGCCTCCCAGGCGCAGAAACGGATGAGCCGGGATGGCGAGCCCACCCTGCGCGTGAATCTCTTCAATCGTCTCCTCGACATCGAGACCCGCCGCGACCGTGCGCGTGAGAAAGAGGCCGAGCACATGGCCTTGCCTTGTCGTCACCTCCTCGCCGATGACAACCTCACACCGAGTCAAGCCGGCTTGCGACGCGGCCTCGACCGCCCCGTCGATGCTGTCGTGATCGGTGACGGCGATCACGGAGAGCCCCAGGTCGGCCGCGCGGGCGACGACCGCCGCGGGTGACGGCGCTCCGTCGCTGAACGTCGTGTGTATGTGCAGATCCGCGGCGCCGGACGCCGGTGTGGTCACCACCGGGTCAATCTAGCCCTTGGGGCCGGGGGTCAGGAGGCCTGGCTGGCCGCCCCCACCCAATCGCCGGAGACGACAGAGACCGGCTCGCGCTCTTCTTCGGGCATAGCGACGACCACCGTCGCCGGCGCCGCGTTGATGAGCTCTGGCCAGCTGTAGTCCGGGACTCGGATTCGCTGCACATTCACCTTCGAGAGCGCCGACGAGAGGATCTGTCGCTCCAGCGTCCGCAGACGCTCACGTCCGTTGCCCCCGATGACGAGGTGCGGAGCGAGCGAGCTGTACGGAGGGAAGCCGTACGCGTCCTCCGTGTTCTCCAGCAGCTCATCCACCGCGGCTCCGTGGGGGATGGGTTCGGTCAGCGAAGGCGTCCCACGTTCGATCACGTACAGGCTCTCCATGCGCACCTGCGTGCCCACGACGCAGGTCACCAGGTCCGTGACCCTGTACTTCGGCGGCGGGATGATGGCCTGGACCACCGCGTTCATGCTCATGATCGGAAGATTCGCGGCGCCCAGCTTCTTGCCGACAGAACGCCCCTCCCGAGAATGCAGGCGGCTCTGCCAGGAGAGGCTCAAGCGCTGAGTCCGTTTCAACCGGTTTTGCGGGACCGCGCGCAGGGTGTGCGCGCTGATGGTCAGGGGTTTTGGATAACGGCTCGCCACGCCGTCCGCATCGATGATGACCATATCGTCCGAGTAGAAGATGCCTCCGTCGGCGCGGAGCATCGTGAGGATGGTGCTGGTCTTGCCCGTGTCGGTCTTGGCCGACAGCATGATGGCTCGCCCGCCGATCGAGATGCAGGCCGCGTGCAGAAGCATCTTGCCTTTGCTCGCCAGGATGAAGCGGAGCAGCGGCTCGATCACGTTCGTATAGAGCACGTGTGGTGAGAGGGCCAGCAGAGGACCCGCGGTCACGACCACCGGATCTTCCATGTCGACCGAGAAGTTCGCGAACAGGGGACCGAGGTGCTCCCGATACTCGAGCCTGGTCGACCCGTTCTTGATCGCGATGCTCATGCGTGGCCCCCAGCCGCCTACGGGCCGCGTCTGGATGACGATGTCAGGATCGCCGATGCTTGACGAGCGAAAGAACTCCAGCTCCGGAAGGCGCACGCTGCTCTTGATCCGGACCATGCCGTCAATGTCGTAGCAGTGACGGTACAAACCGGTCTTGGTGGACGAGACTCCAAACATCGTTAAGCCCTCCTGGGAAGAGTGGGGCCGCGCCAGATCAGCGAGTCAGCGATCAAGAAGCGAAGCAGCGTGAGCGCGACCAGCGTCAGCAGGTTGGCGACCAGGTAGTTCATGTGAAGGCCGGCGGTCATCACCTGAAGGACCGGCAGACGGATCAGGAGCGCGGAAGAGTTGACCGCGTCGTAGACGACGAAACGCCTGACGATGCCCATCGCTCCTCCGGCGCGGCGCGCCCCGAACACCCACGACTCCGTGCCGATGAAGTTGAAGGTCGTCGAAGCCTGGGTCGCGATGGCCGCGGAGAGGAGCAGGTGGCTCGAGTGCAGCACATCGAACAGCAGCCAGAGCACAACCTGGTTGACAACCAGGCCGAGCGCGCCCACGGTCGCGAACTGCGACCCCGAGATGAGCTTCTTCGCCGCCACTCCGAGCCTTTGCGGCGGGAGGATCTTTCTCACGCGACGACCTGCGATTCGGCGTAGACCGCGGACAGCCGACCGTGTGAGGCCATCCAGGTGATCGCCTCGTCCAGGTGGCGAGACTCGAACGGGCTGCGACTGGTGCGGACGAAAACGGCTACTGCAGAGACCTCGCCCGCGTCGTCGACGCTCGGGACGACAATCGCGCTCGACGTCTCGATGTTGAGGCGAGCTTGCGGGCGCGCCGATTTGCGCTCGATGAAAAGGGCCGGCTGCTGATGACGCGACGCGGTGGCCACCATCTCGCGCGTGACGGCGCCGCCGATGAGGTTGAGCCGCGGATCGGAGAAATTGCCCTGGTCAGTGATCCAGAAGCCCTCCTGTGCCCCCAGCCTTCGCGCGAGCGCGTCGATGTCCAGCCTCCGCACGAGGCGGAGCATCCGGGCCAGCCGTCTCCACACCGGAGGCTGGTTGACCGTCAGGGTCAGGAGCAGCCCGCACGCCTGTCCCAAGGCAGCGGCCAGGAACAGGTGATGTTTGCCAGGGACTAGCAAGATCGCGAAAACGGCAAACGACGTCACGGCCGAGACACCGGCCGCTACGTAGAAGAGGCGGTTGCCATCGGGCTCGCCATGACGCCCGAGCTCACGGAAGGGCGCCAGCTGAAGCAGCGCGAGGGTGCACGCGGCGCTGGCCGCGGTGCCGGTGAGCCAGGCAAGCATGGGCTGGACGCCTGCATGGGCGAGCCCGTACAGGGGGCCCGCGAACACGGCCAATCCCGCGAGAGTGACCATCGCGAACTTCAACGGCCTCGCGCCGCTAGGGACGTAGACAAACAGCGAAGCCAGATGGCCCAGGAACAGGATTCCCTGCCGCGTGCTCGCCTTGCTCTCCCCTGCATGACGCGCCCCGAATACAAATGGCACGTCGGCCACGCGAAGCCGAGGCGCGCAGACCAGGAGCTCCAGCAGGATCTTGAAACCCCTCGGCTTTAGCTCCAGGCCTTTGATGGCGGCGCGGCGACAGCAGAAGAATCCGCTCAACGGGTCGCTCGTGCGGCGGGCCTCGGGAAAGACGCCCTGCGCCAGCCACGTGCACGCTCGACTGACAAGATTGCGAAGCGTGCCGTCGAGGCCGGCTCGACTTCCGCCGGGCATGTAGCGAGAAGCGACTGCGAGGTCGGCGCCTGCGGTGATGGTGGCGAGAAGCTGCGGCACGATCGCCGGCGGGTGCTGCAGATCGCCGTCCATCACGCATACGGCCATCCCGCGCGCCGCATCGATGCCTGCGACGACAGCGCTGGCCAGGCCGGTCTGGTCACGTTGACCCCTTTCGATCACACGCCAACGCGGATTGCGGACGGCTGCGGCCCGGAGGGCCGGCCTGGTCACATCGTCATTGCTGTCATCAACGACCACCACCTCGTAGTCCACGCCGCAAAGGGCAGAGTCGAGCTGGCGCTCGAGCGCTTCCACGTTGCCGGCCTCGTTCCGCGTCGGAACGACGACGGAGATGCGAACCGGCTGAGTCCGACCTGGCCGGCGTGTCCGTGAAGTGCCACGCAGAGCCGTGACTCGCGCCGCCTCAACTGTCGCTGCCATCAAGCGGTGCTCCTTGTCTCAAACACGCGGACCAATTGGGATCGTTCTCGACAGCACCGAGAGTCATCGGCGCCGCCGCGCGCAGGTGCGCAATTTCGTGAGTGCGATTGCACAGGTCGCATGGCCGCCCGGTCAATGGGCGCCTGTCCCGACGGCGTTGGATCAAATTGACCCTTCCCTTAATCAGGACTTAATCGACGTCAGCTCCTGCCATAACGGTCTTCGAGCCGAACCACATCATCGAGATCAGGCGTCGATACCTCGAGCACGTCGCAGTCTTCTGTCGCGGTCATACGGTGGCGGCGGCCGGGAAAGATTCGACGCGAATCCCCGGGCTCGAGACGATGATGCCCGAGGACTCCGGCATCGTCTTCCAGATCCAGGACCATGGTTCCCGCCAACACCAGGATCGACTCGTCCTTGCGGTTGTGATACTGAAGTGAAAGGGCCTCACCGCGGTTGATGTGCAACACCTTGCCGAGGTACTTGTCGGTGATCGCCCAGCGCAGCTCGTAACCCCACGGCTTCTCGACTCGGACCTCTTCCACCGTAATCAAATCGATCCTCTCCTTGAGTGTGATCATGCGTATTCGGCGAACTCGCCGAGTCGAAGATGCTCGACCAGGCCCTTGACCTCTTGGGCTCGGGACTTCAGACAGATGAGCAGGGCATTGCCCGATTCCACAACCACAAGGTCCTTGACGCCAATCGCGGCCACGAATTTTCCCGGTACATCGAACAGGCTGGACTCCGAGTCGATCAGGACGTGGGCGCCGGCCGCCACGTTGCCCGCCACGTCCTTTGGCAAGATCGAGTGCAGCTCGGACCAGGATCCAACGTCGATCCAGTGAAATCGGGCGGGGATCAGCAGCAGGTGGTCCGTCTTCTCCATGACGGCGTAGTCGATTGCGTCTTTTGGAAGATCTCCGTAGAGCGTGGCCACGCTTGCCTCGTCGCCGGCCAAGCGCGCGGTCGCGACCCGCCGAAGGATGTCGTGGTGGATCGGCGCGTGCTGGCGTAACTCCTCCAGCAGCGTTTCCACGCGCCAGCCGAAGA
>Ga0137371_10002038_pt1 | contig 16120 bp, 12 predicted proteins | sample SagtaG_7_FD_104919 | JGI IMG/M metagenome (GOLD analysis project Ga0137371, IMG submission 104919) | Vadose zone soil microbial communities from Sagehorn Ranch, Mendocino, California, USA - Sage1_R_40_16 metaG | ecosystem: Environmental > Terrestrial > Soil > Vadose zone | place: USA...
GATGGGCTTCGATGATGCCGCGGTTCACGCCGCAGCTCTGGCCGAAATCATCAGCGTTCACGATGAGAAACTTGGTCGCCACTTAGTGCCTCATAAAGCCCGGGCGCCCTGTAAGGGCGCTGGGAGCTCCTGCAACCCCTGCCGGGGTGCGTATCGTTGTCGTTTTCGTGGCATGGCCGTCCCGGCCATGACTGACTCGTCTTTGTGCTTAACGGCTTCACACGGGCGGGACGCCCGTGCCACGTTCTTCTTCTACCCGGGGGTTCGCTTCGCTCACCCCCGTCCAATTCCCTTTCGCCCCGCTGGGGTGGAATACGTTACCGTATTTGTGAAATCAGGGACTTAGTCGAGTCCTATGTCCGCAAGCAAGCGAGCCGCGACTTTGCTGGCTTCGAAGTATTCTTCGGCGATCGCCCGCGCGGTTTGACTGTGCCGGCGGTAGTCGCCGTTGATCGCATCGATCGCGGCGACGGCCGCCTCGCCGGTCGTGAACCCAAAGAGCCCTTCACCTGTCGGGAGAATGTTGCTGAACCCCGTGTCCTGGGCGACTACGGGCTTTCCGCATGCCAGATAGTAGGCGTCGCGTTCGCTGAACCAGCCGCTGCGCAGCCGGACATTCTGATCCTTGGCTACCGTGAACTCCGCGCGGGACTCGCGGAAATAGCGCGGATATGCACCGAAAATATCCAGCGACATCCGGAACGGCGACACCAGACGCCAGCCGTGGCTTTCCAGCCGTTCGCGATCCGCGGGATCGTCCAGGTTGATTGCCAGCTGGAATGGTTGCGGCGTGCGGCGCGGGAGGTCCAGGAATTTCTCCCACTCGTGATGTTTGCTCCAATGATAGGTTTCGCCTTTGTACTCGACGTCATTTCCGTTCTGGCGATAGTTGCCGATCGTCGTGAAAAAGCGGGCCGCCGGGTCGTAATCCGCTTGCCAGAAGTCGAGATCTACGGGCTGGCGCGTCTTCAGATAGCGAACGTCATTGAGTGGAACGCCGCAGTCCGGTGCGCCGTAGTTTTCTCCGTAAGTAGCGATGACCTGGTGATTGGCGAAAGCGGATCGAGTATGCTCGTCGCCGTTGGCGAGGCGAAGCTCTGCGGTGACCGGATCACACTGGACGTAGACACGCAGCGGGGCGGCCATATGTTCCTCGCGCAGGTCCGTCGCGCCGACAATATTGAAGAGCGCATCGCACGAACCGTAGAGCGCATTAAGTTGCCGCTCAGACATGCCAAAGGACGTGACGTTCCCGTCGGCAAGCCTGTACGCCCACCGGTCCCGCAGGCCGATTCGCTCCATGCAGCGGGCGATATGGCCGGCAGCGTACCGGCAATCGTCGGTTACGGCGTTCTGTTCGGGGTCGTACGGCCATACCGTATCGTCCTCGACGTACCACACGTCGTGCCCCAGACGTTGGAACCCCCTGAGCCAGTTCAGATACAGCCACGTCTGTCCGCCAAAAGGACAACGGCCCATCATGCCCAAGAGGATCAAACGGCGGCGCTGAAATCGCTTCATCGCGTTACCATGCCCGGCGGCCGGCTCGAGCGGAGCATCTGTGTCACATCCGCGCCGTGCGTGACCGCGAAACGGAGAATCTGGCAAATCGTGCGAATATCCGCGGGACCGATCGCCGTCCCCGTCGGCAGGAGCATTACTCGTGCGGCGACCCGTTCGGTGACGGGAAGCATGAGGCCCGCATGCGGGTAGTAGGAGCGGTACGGCTCCATGCGATGGCAGCCGGGATAAAAATACCGCCGCGCCAGCACATTCTCGGCCCACAGAAGCTGCACCAGGTCGTCGCGGCTGATTTGTGTCTCCTCCTCGTCGATTTCCAGAACGAGGTATTGGTAGTTGCACTGCTCGTCCGGGTCATAGGGGATCAGGCGCACGCCGCGCAGACCACCCAACTCCTCCCCATACTGTGCGTGATTGCCACGATTCACCCCGATGAATTCGTCGATGCTTTCCAACGAGGTCAGTCCCATTGCTGCCGAAACTTCGCTCATTTTCCCATTCGTGCCGATGTAGATGACCTTGTCGTAACCGGCGAATCCGAAGTTCTTCATCAGACGGAGCTTTGCCGCAAGGTCGTCATCGTTGGTTGTGATGGCGCCTCCTTCGAACGTGTTGAAGAACTTGGTAGCGTGAAAACTGAAGACTTCAGCCCGGCCAAAGCTTCCGATCTTGCGGCCACGGTACGTGCACCCAAAGGCGTGCGCCGCGTCGAACATGAGCGTCAGTCCGCGGGAGCGGGCGATCTCCTCGAGCGCATCGACATCGCAAGCGCGGCCCCACAAATGAACGGCGATGATGCCTGTGGTGCGTGGTGTGATCATGCGCTCGACCTGTTTGGGGTCGAGGGTGTGTGTCCGCGGGTCGATGTCGCAAAAGACCGGGGTGATCTCTTGCCATTGCAGAGCGTGTGCCGTCGCGATAAACGTAAACGACGGAACGATCACCTCGCCGGTCATATTCAGCGCCCGGATGGCCAGCTCCAGGGCCACGGTTCCGTTACATGTGGCGATACAGTGCCTTGTCCCGGCCATTTCGGCGATTTTTTGTTCAAATTCCTGGACGTAGTGACCGCTGTTGGTCAGCCACCGGCGATCGAGGATGTCGTTGATGCGTTCCAGCAGACGCTCGCGATCGCCGATATTGGGCCGTCCAACATACAGTTTGTCGTCGAGAGACGGCTCGCCGCCAAAGACCGCCAAGTCTTCCAGTTCTTGTTTTTCCTGCTTCGCTCGGACCAGCAGCGCGCCTTCACGACTCATGCCTTTCATGCCTCCTAAAATTGCCATTTTGATCGCCAATCCGTCGTTGATGACGGGTGCCGGCGGTCCTCAAACTCTCGACACTCTCCTCGTCGACGAACACGTCTTCCACGGCGCGGAAGAGCCAGCCGCCTCGAATCGCAGGGCGCGGGACCGATTCACCCAACACGAAGTTCCGAATGCACATCTCGGCTTCGTTGTACCCGAAATAGGACCGCGCCGAGGTCGTGCTGGAAAACCGTGGATTGATCTCGAAGACGACGGGCCCCCTTGCGGTGAGGCGAAGCTGAACGTTGCAGGGACCCACGCAGCCACTCCCCTCGAGGATCCGCTCGCAATAGGCGCCCAGGGGAGATTCCGGGAGCACGCGCGCCTTCCAAGTCATGCCGAGCCCCAACTGCCGTTTCATGACGATGCTGGCCACAGGCGTGCTCTGCGAAGAGAGGAAGACCCCGACGGTGTACTCTTCGTCGTCCGGCCAGAGGTACTCTTGAATCACCGCGTTCGGAATGCTGTTCAAGAGATAGTTCAATTGGGCGCGGTTATGAGCCGGCGCTACGCCTTGCGATCCGGCCCCGAAGCGGTCCTTCACGATGACCGGAAAGGGGACCTCGTCCAGAAACCGCTGCAGTTCTTTCCGTTCATCCGGCAAGACCGAACGCGGCGAATCGAAGCCGAGTTGAGCCAGATAGCGAGCGGCCGCCAGCTTGTCTTCCGTCCTGCGCAACACGTCGATCGGCGAAGTGACGACGAACGCGCCGGTCTGTTCGTAAAGCCGGTCTTTGTTCGCCGCCAGCGCCCGCATCTCCGCCATGTTGCCGGCCATGATGATGTGCACGTCTTCGTTTCTGCAGAGCGTGGCGATCTCGGACAGGTAGCCGGGATCACTGGCAGGCGGCACGACGTATCCCGCATCGAATTGATACAGACCTGCGCCAAGGTGGTCGTAGTTGCACCCGATGATGCGCAGGCTCAGACTCGAGCGCTTCAATGCGCTCCAGATGAAGTGCGCCTGATTGCCGGCGCAACCTGTGATGAGAACGTTGACAGTCACTGGATCAACCTTTCGCCGCATGCTCACGCACCGAACTCGCCTCGGCGGTAAGCGGGGAAATAGCTCGTCGCGGGCACGCGGCTCGCCTCGACGATCTCGCGATATTTAGCGGAGTCAAAAATCCGCCCGCAAAAAAATACTGTTCGCGTCCCGGTGGACCAGCCTTGCTTGAATCGCGCAAGACCGTCGCTTGCAGGGCCGCCGATTCCGGCTCCCGCTCCCAGATCGAGCCATCGGTGCCCGGACGCGGCGAAATGCTCGATCGCGGTTGCGAAAATGGGGAAAGATGCCCGCAACCGGTAACCCTCGTCGCTGTATGCTCCCAGGTGGTAATAACCCACGTCTCTCTGCGTGTACCAGAGCGTGATGCCCACCGTGGCGTCTTGATGCACGGCCCGGAACATGACCAACCCCGGGACTTGGAGCTGCCCGGCAAAGGCCGTTCTGGAAAACGCCGGAATTCCCTTGATGTTGTGTCTCCGGATCAAGTTGTCATAGAGGCTGGAAAACTCATCCAGGTACTGGTCCGGAGCCTGGCATCGTTCCACTCTCACATCCCGCAAAGCCCTGCGAACATTACGGCGATGGTGCGGGTGGGTCCCGTAAGGGCCGGCCTCAGACAGATCCACGACGAAGTGCTCTTTGAAAGGAAAGACCACATCCTTGAAGCAGCGGCGCAACGATCGCTCGTCGCACTCGCCAAACGGGTCAGTCACCAACGACAGGCAGATCAAACCGTCTCCTATGTCATCCAGATCCCGATGGAGCTGCGACCAGTCTTCGCACGCAAATAACGGATAACACCCCATGGCGTCCTGGTATTCCGAGGCGGGAATACTCCGTTGGAGAATCCAACCCCTGCTCTGCGGTAAAAACCGGGGCGTTCCAACCTGCGCCAGTGACTCGGCATAGCGGTGGTGCACATAACCGGTGCTGCACCGGTCTACATACTGGGCCAGATCGATCACGCTAAACCTCAGCCTCCGCGCGGTTGCTCGAGCGCAAATCGAAAATGATGAGACGTTCGTTGCGCATCAGACAGGGAAACCGCGTCTCGAGATAATTCTTGAACCCGGTGTAGTAATCGAGCCACCAGAACGCTTGCCAGGCAAAGACGATGAAAGCCGCTCCGGCACGGCGCCGGCGCTCAAGCTCCTCCGTGGCTACGGTGTCGTCGGCGGGCGGTCCGCCAAACTCTCCATTCAACTCGGGAAAAGGAAAAGCCCTGCGTCCCGCGACCCGGCCGCCTGTGGCCCAGTTGTCCTGGTCGACGAGGACGAAGGTGTCGCCGTCCGGGATTTGCGCCTTGATGTCGAGGGCGGACTGGTAAAGCCTGTGGTACCAGGACTCTTTCTTCCAAGCATCGGTATCGACTTGGGCGCCTTGCTCCTGATAGTAGGCGCGAAGCCGGGCAAGGCAATGTTCGGCGTGTCGAAGGTCGAGCTCCACGCGCTGGTCAAAGGTCCTGCCGCCGTAAGTGTTATGGCCATGGATCCGATAGAAGCCCTGCGGCTCGCGAACGCTTCGAATCGTGCCGGTAACCAGCGCCCACATCGAGAGGTATGCATCGCCATAGGTGCCGGAAGGCACCGGTAAAGTCCGTTCCAGAAAGCGGCGCGAATAGGCGTTTCCGCTGGTCGACGGGAAGGCGTAACCCCATGGGCCGTCGCGCGCGATGTATTTGCGCAGGTCGCCGTCCGGGAGAACGCGGCAAGGGTCCAGGCGGCCCGTCCTTTGAGCGTGCGTATTTATCTCCCACAATGGCCAATGAACCTTCACGACGTCCGGATCCCGGAAGCGGGCCACGGCGCACTCAATGGCTGTCGGGCAGAGCATGTCATCGGAGTCCAAAATCACGATCACCTCTCCGCGGCTCAACCTGCACACTGCGTTGTAGGTCGCCCGTCCGCCTTCGTTCCTTTCCCGGAGGATTGGTTTTATCCGATTTGCATAAGTTCCGATGATCTCGCGAGAGTCGTCGCCGGAAGCATCGTCCACGACGATCACCTCGGTTTCGGGATAAGTCTGATTCAAGGCGCTGTCGATGCAGTCCTTGAGAAAGCGCCCGTAGTTGTAACTGCTGATGATGATGCTCGCGAGAGGCCTGTCGTTCATGCCGAATCGCCCTGTAGCAGCGGGACACTCCCGGAAAAGTTGGCTTCCGTTCCTCTTGAAGACTCGAGCCATCGCTTGCGGTCACGCCCGGTGATACCGCGCACGGCGCGAAGAACAACGGCTGAGGCGGCGCCGGACTCCCGAACCATGCGGAATACAAGCAGGGCCGCCGATATTCCGAGAATCGCCGAGACATCGGCTGCGCCGTCGGACGCGGACCACACGGAAAGGATCGCGAGCAGCCACGCCAACATTCGGCCTTCCAGCGAGCCGTTAGGCCTTGAGCGAATGCGTACGCGCTGCCGTCCGGCGCCGTGTTCTTCAACCGCCACGAGCAACCGGACCGAGTTGAGGACCCCGCCTCGGACCTGCAGGTCCCAGGGATCGCATTCACCCCCCCTGAGGACCACGGCGCCCGCACCTTGAAGGGCGCCTTCGATAGACCGGACCCACTCGGTCGGCGATTGCCACAACTCGCTCCAGATGGTAAACACGCGCCGGCTGCGCAGTTCGTGACCAAACGTGACGCGCCGCCTCCAGGGCGTGAGACCGTGGAACAGCCTCCCATCCAGCCGCGCCAAGGGCTGGAGCAGGTGGAGGAGGGCCGTCAATGAGGTCAGCCCAAACTTTTTCACACGAGATCCGGTCGAGCTTGTGAACGTCGCCCGAGACGCGCTCGCGACTGCCTGAACGATGAGAACGCCAACGGCAGACGCCAGCAGGGGTAGCGCCAGCATCAGGGGTTTCCAGGGGAAACCCAGAGCGGAGAAGGCGGCCAACATCGCGATTACCAGATACCATTCCGGCATCTGCGGCAAACACTGGAGCAGGCTCGCCGCCGGCTCGTAGATGGATTGGAAAGGCGCGCTGCCCCAGATGCCGTTATACACTCGCCCTCTCCGGCCCATTGCATAGGGCCGGCCTCTTCCGTAGATCCGCCCCTTCCACGTCAAATGACCCGGGCCGTTGTATTTGTCCGGCCACTTCTTTTCCAACAGCGCTTCGGCCCGGCCATAACCCCACTGCTGCCTCAAATAAGCTCGCACCGAGTTGCGGCGGTGATGCCAGACCATGGCCGCGGGGCTGAAACCGATCGTCCAACCCCGCTGCCGAATTCGCCAGCAGACATCCACGTCATCTCCGGCGACTCGGAACTGGGGATCGAATCCGCCGATCGCCTGGAGCGCCGCTTTACGAAAAGCCATGTTGCAGCCGGGAATGTGCTCGGCCTCCCGATCTGATATCAAGACGTGGATGGGTCCTCCAGGGGCGTTGGCGACGCAGTCTGCGATTGGGCCATCGCCGTACGGCGGAATGTTGGGCCCCCCCACAGCGGCGTGATCGGTGCTCATGAATGTCGTGGCTAGAAACTTGAGCCAGTGCTTGTCAGGATATGCGTCGTCGTCGATGTAGGCTACGATTTCGCCGGTGGCCGCCTCCATTCCGGTGTTCCGGGCGCTGCTCAGGCCGCAATTCGCGGTGCGGATAAGCCGAAAGCCGTGGTGACTGTACGAACTCACGATCGCGGCTGTGGCGTCGGTCGAGCCGTCATCGACAATGACGACCTCGTAGTCGGGGTAATCCAGCTTCGACAACGCTTCGACGCACTCGCCGATGGTCCGCGCGCCGTTGTAGCTGCACACCACCACCGAGATCCGAGGCCAATGAGGGACCGCGCCAAACGGCGCTTCTGCGAATGCCCGGCGAACCGCGCCCAGTGCCGGCTTCGAGCTTCTATCCCGGCCGGTGATGCCGAAATCCCAATCCTCAACGTCGTGACCGCCGCGGTGCCATTCGTCCGTCCAGCCGAATACGAATGCGCCGGCGCACCCTGCGTCGAAGGACGTTCGGATCTGCCACTCCAGGGACCCGGCTTGCGTGTCCTCGCCGTGCCTGCGGCTGTCGAGACCTATCTCCCCCATCAGGAGTGGCCGGTCGCCCGCAATATTGTGCAGACGCGCCAGGTACGGTTCGAGACGCTCTCGTGATTCGATGTAAACATTGAAACAGACCAGGTCGAGGAAAGGCAGCTCGAGGTACTCCGTCGACGGATAATTCACATATGTGACAAGGCCATCGGGATCCTCGGACTTTGCGGCGCGATACAGGCGTTCGATGCAGCGTTGAATCTCGTGGCGGCCGTGCCAGCGCACGATCGAGGCCGGGATCTCGTTGCCGATCGCGTAACCGAGAATTGCCGGGTGACCCGACAAAGCCCGCACTCCCTCACGAAGCCGGCGTTCGATATCCCATAAGCATCGACGGTCCTCCAGGAAGGCGACGTGCTGCTCCCAAGGCAGGCCGACAAGCACTCGGAGGCCATGAAGTGAGGCGGTGTCCAGTAACCAATGCGGAGGGAGGTCGTAGGTGCGGATCGCGTTTAGACCGTTTTGCGCGATCCGCTGAAAATCGCGCTCGACAACGGTCTTGTTGTATTCGCTGCCATCTTCACCGGGACGGAACGTCCCGTAAGTGACCCCTCGAACGAACAATTTCTCGGCGCCCGCGTAAAGAAACTTGCCTTTGACCGTGGGCCGGATAAGACCTGTGCCGGCGTGTCTGTCGCTTGACCTGTCCTGGGTCTGTGTTTCTCTGCGATTGTCCATCGGATCCCGGAATTGGAACGTAATATTCTTTCGAAATGATGCCGGCCCGGTCTCATTACCGTGGCTACCACAAATTGCGCTACAGCGTCACACGCTGCTTCGTACGAAGTTCGCACGGATGCAGCGCCTTTCCAGAGGATTCCGGCACAAGACATCTGCCGGGAATACGACCTCGCCGGCGAGTGTCTTCCGCCTCAGTGACATTCACCTCTCCCAGCGCAGCTCTTCCATGGGGACGACCCGCGCAAGGTCACTTTATTTTTCGGTTTCTATCGTGGCCGGCTTCGCGCAGTCTTCGACCAGAGGGTCTCTCTGGACCCTTGAAGACATTAGGCAAGACAAAACGTTCGGGGGACGCTAAGGGATCCGGTCGAGTCGCATTTACGTTCCGCCGCTACATCGGCTCGTCGACCTGCCCAAAAAACTTAAGCGTGCAGATAAAATAGACTGGCTATGACCTTTCCGTCAATTGTACGTTGGTTCATCCGGTCCACCGGACCAAGGTACCAGGCGGCGTACAACTTTTGGTTCCCAGGCGGGTGCAATTAGAAGAAGTGGGAGTCAATTCACGCTGCCGTGAACGCCTCAGAAGCTGCGGAGAATTTAATTCGTGGAATTCGTGGCCACTAGAGCCGCCACGAATTTCACCAAAACAATCACTGCCCTTTGGATGTCATTGGTTCGAAATAGAATTTTTTCGCAGTCTGTCCGGCCGCGCTGTTTGACTCCCACTTTTAATCGCACCCGTCTCATCTCATCAAGGGCATTCACCATTTTTCGCGGCAGTGTGGTATGCTCGGCGCCCTAACCGGATTACGAAATCGAGTTGGGCAGACGATGTCGCAGATCTTCCACCCCAGCACGAACACCATCTCTCGAGTGAGTATTTTCGGCTCGGTCTTTTTCGTGGCTGCGTTTCTTTGGCTGATAGCCGAGTTCAACCGCTCTTCCTACAATACGCAGGCCTTTGTCGCGCGGGAACAGCCCGTACAGTTCAGCCATAAACATCACGTGGCCGATGACGGAATCGATTGCCGCTACTGCCATACGTCCGTGGAGACTTCCGCATTCGCCGGAATTCCTCCCACGCGGACTTGCATGAATTGTCACTCGCAGCTCTTCGGCGACAGCCCGTATCTGGAAGCGGTGCGCGAGAGCTGGCACACTGGCAGGCCGATTCGCTGGACACGAGTGCATGATCTCCCCGATTTTGCGTACTTCGATCACAGTATTCACGTCCACAAGGGAGTAGGCTGCTCCACCTGTCACGGGCGTGTCGACGAGATGCCGCTGATGTGGCAGGTCGCTTCGCTGCAGATGGAGTGGTGCCTCGGGTGCCACCGCAATCCCGAGCGCGTCCTCAGGCCCCGCGACAAGATTTATGACATGGAGTGGCAGCCGCCTCGGGACCAGATCGAGCGCGGCAAGGAGCTCGCGAAGTTGTACAGGATCCAGCCTGTGGAAGTGCTGACCAGTTGCGACACCTGCCACCGGTGAGACCGATTGACGAATGACGAATGACGAATCAGCGAGAGTTTCAAGAAACTGACATAAGAGAAAGCGCTCAAGGATCTGCCAGGCCGGCGGATTCCGGCTCAGCAAGCATGACGCAGAATGCGTCTCTCATCACTCATCACTCATCACTCGATTTATCTGCTATTCAGGAGCGGCTCAGCAACACAAGTGGCAAAGATTACTGGCGTAGTCTCGAGGAACTGGCCGAGACCGAGGGTTTTGATGAAATGCTGCACCGGGAATTTCCCCGGTTCGCGGCGGAGTGGAACGATTCCGTAGGGAGGCGCAAGTTTCTGAGGCTGATGGGGGCTTCGCTTGCCCTGGCAGGTCTGAGCGCCTGTACGCGACAGCCGATGGAGCCGATCGCTCCCTACGTTCGCCAGCCGGAAGAGCTTCTTCCCGGAAAGCCTCTGTATTTCGCCACGGCAATGCCGCTCGGAGGCGTCGCCACTGGGGTCCTCGCGGAAAGCCACCAGGGGCGCCCTACAAAAATCGAGGGGAATCCGGACCATCCCGCCAGTTTCGGAGCTACGGATGCCTTTGCGCAGGCGTCGGTGCTCACCCTCTACGATCCGGACCGCTCCCAGACACTGACACACCTCGGGGAGATAAGCGCGTATCCCGCCTTCCTGGGATCGTTTCGCACGGTGGTGCGGACTCAGCGGTCTCTCCAGGGCGCCGGGCTGCGCATCCTGACCGAGACCGTGACGTCTCCGACGCTCGCCAGCGAGCTGCGCGCCACTCTCAGCGAGTTGCCGCTGGCGAAGTGGCACCAGTACGATCCCGTAAACCGTGACAACGTGCGCGCCGGCGCGCTTCTGGCCTTCGGAGAAAGCGTCCACACCGTCTACCGCTTTGAAAGAGCCGGCGTGATCGTGTCGCTGGATTCCGATTTTTTGAGCTGCGGTCCCGGCAGCGTGCGCTACGCCCGTGAATTCGCCTCGAGGCGCAGGCTGCAGGAAGGCCGCAGCGAGATGAACCGGCTCTATGTGGTGGAGGGCACCCCCTCCAATACCGGATCGGTGGCGGACCACCGGCTGCAGTTGCGCGCCAGCGAGATAGAGCCCTTTGCCCGGGCGCTTGCCCGAGAGCTGGGAGTTGCGGCAGGGGGAGAATCAAAGGCCGACGATCGCTGGACGAAGTGGATCAAGGCCGTGGCGAGCGACCTTCAGCGGCACCGGGGCTCCGGCATCGTGATTGCAGGTGAATTCCAGCCGCCGGCAGTGCACGCCCTGGCGCACGCAATGAATCATGCTCTGGACAATGCCGATGCGACGGTGCTCCACACCGAGCCCCTTGAAGCCAATTCCGTGGATCAGACGGAATCTCTGCGCGAGCTCGCGCGGGACATGGATGCGGGCAATGTAGACGTGCTGCTGATCCTGGGTGGCAATCCGGTCTACAACGCTCCAGCGGACCTGAATTTCGGAGAGCGCCTGAGAAAGGTAGGGCTGCGCGTTCATCTGGGACTCTACGACGACGAAACCTCGGCGCTGTGCCACTGGCATATCCCCGAGGCGCACTATCTGGAGTCGTGGAGCGATGCCCGCGCCTTTGACGGCACGGCGTCGATCGTACAACCGTTGATTGCGCCGCTCTACCGTGGGAAGACCGCGCACGAGATCCTCGCGGCATTGATGGATCAACCTGAACGTTCCGGCTATCACATCGTGCGCGACTATTGGAAGAGCCATTTCATGGGAGGTCAGCTCTCAGGCGCCGGGGGCGGGGTGGCGGAGAACAGAGAAGAATCAAGCATGTCCGCCGATTTTGAGAGCTTCTGGCGCAAAGCTTTGCATGACGGGTTCATTCCGAACACGGCCCTTGCGCCTAAACCCGTGACTTTGAGATCAGACTTCGCCAGTCAAATGCCGTCTCAGGCCCCCAGCTCCCGGCCTCCGGCGCCCGGCCCCTCCGGGGAGCTGGAAATCGTTTTCCGCCCGGATCCGACGGTTTACGACGGGCGCTTTGCGAACAACGGCTGGCTGCAGGAGCTGCCCAAGCCTCTGACCAGACTCACCTGGGACAACGCGGCTATCGTCAGCCCCGCTACGGCCGCCTCGTTGAATCTTTCCTACGAAATTGGGGCGAGGGGCGGCGAGCACGGAGGGGTACTTACCGATCAGGTGGAATTGGAGTATCAGGGCCGAACGGTGCGAGCTCCCGTTTGGATTCTTCCCGGTCATCCGGACGATTGCGTGACGGTGCATTTGGGCTACGGCAGGGTGCGCGCGGGCAGGGTGGGGAGCCGTGCCGGTTTCAATGCCTATGCTCTGAGAACCTCGGATGCGCCATGGTTCGGCTCCGGCCTGAAACTCCGCAAAACCTGGGAACGGGTTTTGCTGGCGGGCGTGCAGACGCACCACGATATGGAAGGCCGGGACATTCTTCGCTCGGGAACGCTCGATGAGTATCGGAAACACCCCGAGCTTGCGCCCCAAGGTTCCGGCAACGAGCTTTCTCTGTATCCGGGATATGAATACAGGGGATACGCCTGGGGCATGACCATCGATTTAAATGCCTGCATCGGCTGCGGCGCCTGCGTGGTGGCTTGCCAGGCCGAAAACAACATCCCGATCGTCGGAAAGACGGAGGTAGGCCGGGCGCGCGAGATGCACTGGCTTCGCGTCGACCGCTATTACAAAGGCCCTCTCAATAATCCGGAAACCTTTTTTCAGCCTGTCCCGTGCATGCACTGCGAGAACGCTCCGTGTGAAGTGGTGTGTCCCGTGGCCGCCACGGCCCACAGCGCCGAGGGCCTCAATGACATGGTTTACAACCGCTGCGTCGGAACACGCTACTGCTCGAACAACTGTCCGTACAAGGTGCGCCGGTTTAATTTCCTCCTTTACTCCGATTGGGAAACCCCGAGCCTGAAACTGATGCGCAATCCGAATGTGACGGTGCGCAGCCGCGGTGTGATGGAGAAGTGCACCTACTGCGTTCAGAGGATCAACAAGGCCAAGATCGAGGCGGAGAAGGAGGACCGGCAGGTGGCGGACGGGGAGATTGTGACCGCCTGCCAGGCTGTGTGCCCCGTCCAGGCCATTGTTTTTGGTAACGTCAACGATCCGAACAGCCGTGTCGCGAAGTTGAAATCGGAACCCCGGAATTACGGCCTGCTTGCCGACTTGAACACACGGCCGCGGACCACCTATCTGGCAGCGGTGCGCAACCCCAATCCCGATTTAGCGTGACAAAGAGAGAAATGGGAACCTCACTCTTAGCACAGCCACTGAGTCAGATCAGAAGGCAGAAAGCAGAAGGCCGAAGGCAGAATGCAGGGGTGTTCGTTTTACGCGCTGCAAACTGCCTACCGCCTTCTGCCTTCTGATCTGTGTCTCTGTGGCCCTCTAGGTAAACGAGGAAATGGAAGGCGGAAGGCGGCCAGACGGGCAGGGAAGGAATCCGGGGACGGACGCTCCGGTGCCGGACATCCGGACTCCGGTCATTGAACCCGGCCACACCTTCGCGACCGTCACGGACAAGATCAGCGCGATCGTCCTGACAAAACGCACCCCGACGGGGTGGTGGGCCGGTTTCGGGTTCTCGTTCACGCTGGTGATGTTGCTTTTCTATGCCATCGGATATCTGGTCCTTGCAGGGACCGGTATCTGGGGCGTCAATATCCCTGTAGGCTGGGGTTTCGCGATCATCAATTTTGTCTGGTGGGTCGGGATCGCCCACGCCGGCACTCTCATCTCGGCCATCCTCCTGCTCATGCGCCAGGACTGGCGCACCTCGATCAACCGGTTTGCCGAGGCCATGACGCTCTTCGCCGTGTCCTGCGCCGGAATCTATCCTTTAATTCACGTGGGTCGGCCCTGGCTGGCCTACTGGCTGATCCCCTATCCCAACACGATGCAGATCTGGCCGCAGTTCCGCAGCCCGCTCGTGTGGGACGTGTTCGCTGTTTCGACTTACGCTACCGTTTCGCTGATGTTCTGGTTCGTGGGGCTCATTCCAGATCTGGCGACGCTGCGCGACCGGGCGAAGAGCCGGACAGGCCAGATCATCTACGGCATCCTTGCCATGGGATGGCGCGGCTCGGCAAGGCACTGGCACCGTTACGAACAGGCTTACCTGCTTCTCGCGGGCCTGGCAACCCCTCTGGTCGTGTCCGTGCACACGGTGGTCAGTTTCGACTTCGCGATCTCGATCATTCCAGGTTGGCACGCGACGATCTTTCCGCCATACTTCGTTGCGGGCGCGATTTACTCAGGTTTTGCGATGGTCATGACGCTCGCCATCCCGCTGCGCAAGTTTTACGGCCTCGAAGATTTCATCACCATGCGCCACATTGACAACATGGCCAAAGTCATGCTTGCCACGAGCCTGATCGTGGCTTACGGATACATGATGGAAGCTTTCATGGCCGTGTACAGCGGCAGCAAGTATGAAGAGTACATGATTCGCAACCGCATGACCGGAGCGTACGCCCCCATGTACTGGGCTCTGATCTTTTGCAACGTGGTCACCCCACTGGCCCTCTGGTCGAGCCGGGTTCGGAGGAACATTCCGCTGCTGTGGGTGATCTCCATCATTGCCAACATCGGGATGTGGCTGGAGCGCTTCGTCATCGTGGTTACCAGCCTGCATCGCGACTTCCTCCCCTCCTCCTGGGGTATGTATGCCCCGACGAGCTGGGATTGGGCGATCTACGTCGGAACCATCGGTCTCTTCCTGGCGCTGCTCTTCCTGTTCATCCGCTTCTTGCCGATGATTTCAATTTTCGAGATGCGTACTATTTTGCCACAAGCGGAGGTCCGGGAGGGCACCGACTGAACGCTTTTTCACCACAAAGACACAAAGAACACGATGCAGTCCAGTCGCAAGCAAAACTATGAGACGGAACCACAGATGGACACGGATGAACACGGATCTGTAATACAAGCCGAAAGACCTTTGCTGGCAGGAAAGGATTTTTCTTCGCGAAATCTTCGCGCTCTTGGCGCTCTTCGCGGCTTCGCGGTGAATCCTGGGTTTCACCGCGAAGGCGCGAAGCACGCGAAGGACTCTAGTTTGGTTGCGGCTGGGCAGATCTGTGTTCATCCGTGTTCATCTGTGGCTACATTTTTTGTGCAGTGTACGAAGACGAAAATTCTTTCCAGCCAGCGAAGGATTTTCGCATTAGCAGTACGAAAGAGTTTGCGAGAATGAAAGAGAAAGCGGCGATATACGGACTGATGGCGGAATTCGACAGCCCGAGTGCGATCGTCGCAGCCGCGCGCCAGGCTTACGAGGCGGGGTACCGCAGGATGGATGCTTATACGCCGTTCCCGATCGAGGAGTTGGGCGAAGCGATAGGCTTCCGCCACAGCGCGCTTCCCCTGGTCGTGCTGATTGGCGGCATTCTTGGGTGCCTGGGCGGATACGCGCTGCAGTACTGGGTCTCGGCGATCGCGTATCCGATCAACATCGGCGGCCGCCCGCTGCACAGCTGGCCCTCGTTCATCCCGGTGACTTTCGAAACTACCGTGCTCGCCGCGGCGTTGTCGGCCGTTCTCGGCATGCTCGCACTCAATGGCCTGCCCATGCCGTACCACCCGGTGTTCAATGTGAAGAGTTTCGCCTTTGCCACTCGCGACCGGTTCTTTCTCTGCATTGAGGCGGCCGACACCAGGTTCGACCCCGAGGAGACGCGCCGTTTCCTCGAAAGCCTGCGCCCCCTTGAGGTTTCCGATGTCGAGCACTGAGCAGGCGGCGTTCGAAAATAGAAGGGAAGATCGCGTGATGAAGAACTCACGCACCTTCTTCACCACGGAGACACGGAGGACACGGGGGTTCACGGAGAACCTTGATGCCTCCGTGCATCTCCGTGTCCTCCGTGTCTCCGTGGTGAAGCTGTGTGCGCAAATCTTCTCGATCTTCAATCTTCGATCCTCCAGACGGATTCTTCCACTATTCGCACTGACCCTGACCGCGGGGTGCAGACAGGATATGCACGATCAGCCGAAGTACGAGCCGCTGGAGGAGAGCCCGTTCTTCGAAGACGGACGCTCGGCGCGGCCGCTCCTGCCCGAAACCGTGCCGCGCGGCTACCTGCGAGA
>Ga0137371_10002039_pt1 | contig 16118 bp, 13 predicted proteins | sample SagtaG_7_FD_104919 | JGI IMG/M metagenome (GOLD analysis project Ga0137371, IMG submission 104919) | Vadose zone soil microbial communities from Sagehorn Ranch, Mendocino, California, USA - Sage1_R_40_16 metaG | ecosystem: Environmental > Terrestrial > Soil > Vadose zone | place: USA...
CTCGATACCACGACGCACACTCGTCGGTGTCAGGTGCCGGGTGTCAGGTGCCAGGAAACCCTGACACCTGACACCTAGCACCCGACACCTGCATCTCTGCTGGCGACTAGCGCGACAGGGCCACACCCGTTCCCATCCCGAACACGGTCGTTAAGCCTGTCAGCGCCGATGGTACTGCGATCGCGAGGTCGTGGGAGAGTAGGCCGTTGCCAGCTTCCCGATACGAAGCCCGTTCGGTGCGACCGGACGGGCTTCGTGTTTGCGAGAATGCGGAATGTGGAATTCGGAATGCGGAATGTCAGGCTGACCGTCGGGTCGCGAACGACCTTCCATTTCAATTCCGCATTCCCCATTCCGCATTCCGCATTAGGTTCTCCCCATGCCCCGCTGCGGCACCGTCGTCCTCGCCGGCCGACCCAACGTCGGCAAATCGACGCTGCTCAACGCCTTGATCGGCGAGCACCTGGCGATCGTGTCGCCCAAGCCGCAATCCACGCGATTGCCCGTCGTCGGCCTGCTCACCCGCGACGACGCGCAGTACATCTTCACCGACTCGCCGGGACTGCTCGAGCCCGAGTACGAGCTGCACGAGGCGATGCGGGCCACGGCCCTGCGCGCCCTGCGGGACGCGGACGTGATCGCGTACCTGCATCCCCTCGCGGAATTCCCCGCGCCACCGCTCGAGCAGGTCGCGAAGCTGGAGCGCGCCCCCCCCGCCCCCCACGCGCCCGTCGTGACCGTGTACACGAAGGCCGATGTGGTGCCACCGTCCGACCGTCCGACCGTCCGGCCGTCCGACGGCGTGGTGGTGGCGGCGGTGCGGGGTGAAGGCCTCGACGTGCTGCTCGGGCAGCTCCGCGTGCGTCTCCCCGAGGGCCCCTTCCACTACGACCCCGACGAGATGGCGACGCAGCCCACTCGGTTCTTCGCTGCGGAGTTCGTGCGGGAAGCCGCCTTCGAGCTGCTGCACGAGGAGCTGCCTTACAGCGTGGCGGTGGAGATCGATGAGTTCCGGGAGGGCGCGAGCCCGGTGTATATTCGGGCGGTGGTCTACGTCGAGCGCGACAGCCAGAAGGGGATCGTGATCGGGGACGGGGGTCGCACCATCAAGGCGCTCGGCGAGGCCGCCCGCGCCAAGATCGAAGCGCTGCTGGGCGAGCGGGTGTTTCTCGAGCTGCACGTCAAGGTGCTGCCCAAGTGGCGCCGCCACCAGCCCTCGCTCAAACGTCTGGGGTACGCCGGATGAGCCTCGCGCCCGACCTCCTCGAGATCCTCGTCTGCCCAAAGTGCAAAGGGCCGCTCGAACACCGCCACGCGCCCGCGGAAGCGCTGGTGTGCCACGCCTGCCGTCTGATCTACGCCGTCGAAGACGACATTCCGATCATGCTGATCGATGAGGCGAAACACTTCTAGAGTCGGTCAGACGGATAGGCGGATAGGCGGACAGACGCTGTCGTTCGCACTCATGCTGCTATCCGTCTATCCGTCTATCCGCCTATCCGCCCAGGACCTCGCCAACAACTCGGGCGCGCTCTTCTTGCTGTTTCCCGTCGGCGCCCAGGCGGTCGCCATGGGCCAGACGGCGGCGGCGCTCGAGGGCCGCGGCGAAGCGGCGTTCTGGAATCCCGCCGGCCTGGCGACGCTGGAGCAGAGTGAAGTCGCCTTCAACACCGCGACCCTCGCGGCGGGCGCGACCCACGCGCTCACCGCCTACTTCCCGTCGCACGGCCTCGGCGTGCTCGGCGGGTCGATCTATCTCGTGGACTACGGCGACCTGGACCGCACCGACTCGGCCAGCAACACCATCGCTCGGGTCTCGCCCCGCAACGTCGAGTTCCTCGCCTCGTACGCGACCGAGCTGGCGCGGGCGGTCACGTTCGGGATCAACTACAAGCTGGTGGAGTTCGTGGTTGACTGCAGCGGCGACTGCAGCGGCGTGCCGACGAGCCACGCGGTGACCCACGCGATCGACGTCGGCGGCCAGGTAGCCGTCGGCCCCGCAGGCGCGCTGCGTCTGGGCGTGACGGTGCGCAACGTCGGGTTCAAGCTCCAGGTCAACAACCGGGACCAGGCCGACGCACTCCCCGCCCGCCTCGTGGTGGGCGCGCTGTATCGCGTCGCGCTGCCGGGCACCGCCGGCCTCGCGGGCGCCGACCGGCTCGATCTGCGGCTCGCAGCGGACGTCGACAGCCCGTGGGGGAGCTACGGTGACTCGCAGATGCGGCTTGGCGTCGACATCGGCTACCAGCGTCTCGTGCGGCTGCGCGGCGGGTACGCGTTCGTGCACGACGGCCTGAGCGGCCCCAGCGTCGGCATGGGCGTGACGAGCGGCTCGATCGGTGTGGACCTCGCCCGCACGTTCTTCACGGGCTCTGACCTCGTCGCGCAGAATCCGACGTTCTTCTCTTTCCGCGTGGTGTTCTGAGCGGCCGAGCCCGAGCGACATGAGTCGAGCGCTGGTGGGCGTCCTGGTGGCGGCGCTGGCGGGACCGCAGGCGGGTCGGGGTCAGGATTCGACGCCTCCGGCGCCCACTGCGCGGGCGCGCATCTGGGCCCGGCCCGCGCTCTCGCTCCTCGTGCCCGGCGCGGGCCAGCTGGCGGCGCATCAGGACCGCGCCGCCGTGTACTTCGCTGTGGAGCTGTACTCGCTGGCGCGCGCTCTGGAGCTCGATCACGAGGGGAACAGCGAGGGCCGCCGCTTCCGCGATCTTGCCTTCCAGGTCGCGCGGCGCGGCTTCACGTCGGTGCGGCGCGACACGGTATTTGAGTACTACGAAATGATGGAGCGCTTCACGGAAAGCGGGGCGTTCGACCAGGATCCCGGTCCGCCGCTCGCGCCGGAGACCGATCCGCGGACCTTCAACGGCGCCGTGTGGCTCCTTGCCAGGCGCACCTTCTGGGTGGACCCGAACGTGCCTCCCGACCCGAGCTCCCCCGAGTACTGGGCCGCCCTGCAGTTCTACCAGCAGCACGCGGTGGGTCCGGACTTCCGCTGGTCGTGGCGCGACGCGACGGCCCAGCAGCTGGTGTTCCGCGAGACGATCAGCAAAAGTGACAATGCGTTCCGCAGCGCCCAACAGTACCTCGGCTTGGTGCTCGCGAATCACGTGGCGAGCGCGGTGGACGCGCTGATCTCGAGCCGCCTCTCCGCGGCGGCCGGAGGCCGCGCGGCGCTGCATACTGTCATCGGTCCGACGACGGTGGTGCGAGTCTCGCTGGCGTTTTGAGCGACGCTCCTCGCCGGATTATTTGACACCCGCGCGCAGCGGGTCTAAGTTTAGGCGCGCTCGACCCTTACGCGAGGAGCCAGGTGCGCGGGACGCGCCCGACGATTCTCTTCTTTTCGCCGGCTGGCCGTAAGGTGCCCGACTTCCTGACGCGCTGGGTCGAGGGGAGGGGACTGACCGTCCTGCCGGTGCCCGAGCCGGCCGCGGTCGAGCAACGTGTGCTGCGCTCGCTCCCCTCGCTGGTCGTGATTGACGCCGACGGCGGCCCGCTGGGACTGCAGTTGTGCGCGCGGCTCAAGGCCGACTCGTACTCGGCCATCGTCCCCTTGGCGGTGGTGACCAGCCGCCACACGACGGACCGGGTGCAGGAGTGGTTCACGGCGGGGGCGGACGAGGTGATCACCCCGCTGTTCGAGCCCGCCGAGCAAGCGAGCCGGCTGGACGTCCTCCTGGCCCGCACGGAGCGGGACGTCGCCGTGAATCCTTCCACGCGCCTTCCGGGCACCACGGAGATCGAGCGCGATATCCGGCGGCGTATGGAGAACGGCGAGCTGTTCGCGGTGTGCTACGCCGACCTGGACCACTTCAAAGAGTACAACGATCGCTACAGCTACAACGACGGCGATCGGGTCATCTACATCCTGTCCCGCATCCTCCACGATGTGGTGAAGGGGATGCTGAGCAGCCGGGGGTTCATCGGTCACATCGGCGGGGACGACTTCATCTTCATCATTCCCGTGGACGCGATCCCCGATGTGTGCGGGGAAGTGCTGGAGGTGTTCGACACGCTGATCCCGTACCAATACAACGAGCAGGACCGGCGTGCGGGGTATTACTTCGGCAAGGACCGCCGTGGCCAGCTGCACCGGGTGCCGCTGATGACGCTGTCGATCGGAATCGTGACGAACCAGCACCGGCGCTTCGCGCATCCGGCTCAAGTGAGCGAGCTCGCCACGGAAATGAAGTCCTACGCGAAGACCCAGCCGGGGTCGGTGTTCGTCGTCGACCGCCGCCACGACCCGGCGCTGGATGATGATGAGCGTGAGCGGTAGCCGGAGCGGAGCGTGAACGTCACCTGTCCGTCGTGCGAGACCGTGTATCGCGTGGACCCCGGCAAGATCCCGCCGGGCGGGGTTCGCGCGCGCTGCGCGGTCTGCAGCAACGTGTTTCCGGTGAACGCCCAGGGTGGCGCGACGGCGTCTCCCGCCGCGGCAGCCCGGGCACCCGCTGCTGCGGGCGGCGCGGCCGCTCCAACGCCGAGACCAGCAGCGCCGCCCGCGGCGGCGCCGCCTGCCCCCGCGCCGCCGCGGCCGCCGGCGATGCCACGCTTCTCCGGGCCGGCGGTCGCGCCTGCGGCTCCTCAGCCGGCGCCCCCGCCCCGTCCTGCGGCGCCGCCCCCGCCGCCCCCGCCGCCCCGGTCGCGTCCGTCGCCCGTGTCACCCGCGTCGCCCGCGCGGCCGCCCGCCGCCGCCCCGGCCGCCCCCACGCTGCGGCCCGCGTCACCCGCGCCGGCCGCTCCCACCGCGCCGCGCGCGCCCGCAATGCCCGCCGTCTCGCCCCCGCCTCCCGCCGCCGGCGCGGCGCCCGGGCAGCGCATGACGGGGCCGCTCCGGCCGGTGAATCCGTTCATGGTGCAGGATCCGAAACAAAAGGCGCGGCGCCTCGCGCGGGCGCTCATCTCCGATCTGGTCGTGTACCACCCGGAGAAGCGCCAGCAGGCGTTGCGCGACGGCACGCTGCCGCAGCTCTTCAAGGACGAGATCGCAAAGAGCTGGCAGGAGTATGTGGAGCAGGTCGGGGCGGACCTGGCGAGGAACACGCCGTTTTGGACCGAGGCGCTGAACGAGATTCTCGCCGGGGGCAACAAGGTCTTCTGAGGCTGGTGCGGAGCGTGCTAACCCATTATCTTTTCTAGCAGTTAGAGCCGCCTCCGGAGCTCCGGTGGCGGCTCGTTTCCTGCTGGCAGATGGGAGCGAGCAAACTCATCGTGGCCCTATCGGATCGGTTCAGCGAATTCGACCGTCGTCTCACCGAGCTCGGGAGCTTCCTTTGACGTAGACGGGAAGACCAAGCGGCTGGGCGAGCTGGAGCACGCCATGGCCGAGGGCGGTGTCTGGAGCAATCCGGAAAAAGCCGGTCAGGTAGTGCAGGAGGTCAAGCAGCTGAAGCGCTGGGTCGAGCCCTACCACGCCGTGCTGAAGCGGCTCGAGGACGCGCGGGCCCTCGACGAGCTGTCGGCGGGCAAGTCCGACGAGGATGTGGCGCGGTATGTGGCCGAGGTGCTCAAGGGGAGGTCGCTCGACGACGAAGCGGATGCCATCGCCGCCCAGCTCGAGGCGCTGGAGCTGCAGAACATGCTGCGCGGCCCCGACGACGCGCGCGACGCGCTCCTCACGATCCACCCGGGCGCGGGCGGCACCGAATCCCAGGACTGGGCCGAGATGCTGATGCGCATGTACACCCGCTGGGCCGAGCGCCACGGCTTCAAGGTCGAGCTGCTCGACCTGCTCCAGGGCGAGGAGGCCGGGATCAAGTCCGCGGAGATCCAGATCAGCGGGCAGTACGCCTACGGCCTCCTCAAGGCGGAGAAGGGAGTGCACCGGCTGGTGCGCATCTCGCCCTTCGACGCTCAGTCACGCCGCCACACCTCGTTCGCCTCGGTGTTCGTCTACCCGGTGGTGGACGAAGACATCGAGATCGAGATCAACGACGACGATTTGCGGATCGACACGTTCCGCGCCTCGGGCAAGGGCGGCCAGCACGTCAACAAGACGTCCTCGGCGGTGCGGATCACCCACCTGCCGAGTGGCATCGTCGTCTCCTGCCAGCAGGAGCGCAGCCAGTTCAAGAACAAGGCGACGGCGCTCAAGATGCTCAAGGCGCGCCTGTACGAGCGCGCCGTCGAGGAGCGCGAGGCGAAGAAGGCCGAAGTCGACAAGCAGAAGACCGACATCGCCTTCGGCAACCAGATCCGCTCCTACGTCTTCCAGCCCTACACGATGGTGAACGACCATCGCACCGAGCTGAAGGTCGCGGACGTCCAGAAGGTGATGGACGGCGATCTCGATCCCTTCATCGAGGCGTACCTGAAGCGCTTCGGGAGCAAGGCGGCGTGACCAGCTTCGTCGAGGCGGCGCGGCGCGAGAAGCTCGCCGAGCTGGCGAAGCGCGGTGTGGCGGCGTTCGCGTACCGCTTCGACCGCACGGGGACTGCCCGCGCGGCGCTTGAGGGATTCCGCGAGGGCGACGCGACGACGCACCGCCTCGCCGGCCGGCTCGTCGCCCTGCGCCCGCACGGCAAGTCCACCTTCGGCCATCTCGCCGACCGGTCCGGCAAGATCCAGCTCTACTTCAAGCGGGACACGCTGGGCGACGCGGTCTACGAGCTCGTGGGGCTGCTCGACCTCGGCGACTTCGTCGGCGTCGAGGGGCCGCTGTTCCGGACCAAGACGGGCGAGGTGACGCTGCGAGTGGATCACGTCACGCTCCTGGCGAAGTCGCTCCGCCCGCTGCCGCTCGGCAAGGAGGACGCGAGCGGTGTGCGGCACGGCGAGCTGTCGGACCCCGAACTGCGGGCCCGCCAGCGGTACGCCGATCTCGCGGTGCACCCCGAGGCGCGCGAGCTGTTCCGGCTGCGCGCGCGGGTGGTGAGCTACATCCGGACGTTCCTCGACGCGCGCGGCTACCTCGAGGTCGAGACGCCCGTGCTGCAGCCGCTGTACGGCGGCGCCACCGCGCGGCCGTTCAAGACGCATTACGACGCGCTCGACGCCACCTTCTACCTCCGCATCGCCGACGAGCTGTACTTGAAGCGCTGCATCGTGGGCGGGCTCGAGCAGGTGTACGAGATCGGGCACGACTTCCGGAACGAGGGGATGTCGCGGTTCCACAACCCCGAGTTCACGATGGCCGAGTGGTACCAGGCGTACGCCGACTACGAGGTGATGCTGCAGCTCACGGAGGAGCTGGTGGCCGGCATGGTGCGGGAGCTGTTCGGCACCGCGACGCTCGAGCGCCACGGCGCGACGCTCTCGTTCGAGCGGCCGTTCGCGCGCCGCGACTTCTCCACGCTGGTGCGGGAGACGGCGGGCGTGGACCTCGCCCGGGCGACCGACACCGAGCTGCGCGCCGCGCTGCGGCGCAAGGAGGTCGCCGAGGCGGACCAGCTCGCGGGCGCCAAGCTCGTGGACGAGGTGTTCAAGAACTACGTCGAGCCGACCCTCGTGCAGCCGACGTTCGTGCTCGACTACCCGGTGGCGCTGTCGCCGCTCGCCAAGCTCAAGCGCGACGATCCCACGCGGGTGGAGCGCTGGGAGCTGTTCATCCAGAAGCGCGAGATCGCCAACGCGTTCAGCGAGCTGAACGACCCGGAAGAGCAGCGCCGTCGCTTCGAGCAGCAGGCGCGCTTCCGGGCGGCGGGCGACGCCGACGCGCAGCTGTTGGACGAGGATTTCCTGCGCGCGCTCGAGTACGGGATGCCGCCGACGGGCGGGGTAGGGATGGGGATCGACCGGCTGGTGATGATCCTCGCCGACCAGACGAACATCCGTGACGTGATCCTCTTTCCGATGCTTCGGCCCGAATGATCTCCCGCCTCGAGCTCGGGCTCGCGCTCCGTTACCTCCGGAGCCGCCGCGCGTCGCGGCTGCTCTCGCTCATCACGGTGATCGCCGTGGGCGGGGTGACGGTGGGCGTGATGGCGCTCGTCGTCGTCTTGGGCGTGATGAACGGCCTGCAGGCGGACCTGCGCGACAAGATCCTGGTCGCCAACCCGCACCTCCGGGTGCTCACCTACGGGGAGGGCCTGCGACTCGACGACTGGCGCAAGGTCCTGGCGGAGGTGCGCCGCACCGCCGGAGTCTCGGCGGCGGCGCCGTTCGTGCTGACCCAGGGGCTCATCTCGGCGGGACACGATTACGCCGAGGGCGTCATCGTGTACGGCGTGGATCCCGACACCGGTCACCGCGCGGTAACGAGCTTCGCGCGTCACTTCACGAAGGGCGACCTGAGGTTCCAGACGACGCGCTCCGACGTCGAGGGCGGGATCGCCCTCGGCACGCGGCTCGCCGCCAAGCTCTCGGCCTTCCCGGGCGACGCGGTGACGCTGGTCGCGCCGGCCGGCGCCCGCTTCAACCCGAGCCTCGGCTCCTACGTCCCGCAGTTCCACCGCTACGAGGTGACCGGGGTGTTCGACACCGGCATGTTCGAGTACGACAACAGCTACGTCGCGCTCGACCGCAAGACCGCGCAGCGGTTCGCCGGGCTCGACACGGCCGTGACCGGCATCGAAGTGCGCCTGGGGGACCCGTGGCAGGCGCAGCCCTTCGGGGCCCAGCTCGAGAGCCAGCTGGGCTATCCCTACCGCGCCCTCGATTGGCAGTCCCAGAACGCGTCGCTGTTCTCGGCGCTGAAGCTCGAGAAACTCGCGATGGCCTTCGTGGTGTTTCTGATCTGCGTGGTGGCGGCGTTCAACGTCGTCGGCACCCTCACCATGGTCGTGCGTGACAAGACGCGGGAGATCGGCATCCTCCTCGCGATGGGCCTGCGGCAGGCGGCGATCCGCCGGATCTTCCTGGCGCAGGGGATTCTCATCGGGCTCACGGGCACGGCGCTCGGCGTGGCGCTCGGGCTGGTGCTGGGCGGCATGGTGAACCGCGGGCACTGGATTCCGATCGACCCGTCGATCTATTTCATCGATCACCTGCCCGTGCACACGCAGCCGCTCGACGTGCTGCTCGTGATCGCGGCGAGCATCGTGGTGGCCACGCTCGCGCCGCTCTACCCCTCGCTCCAGGCCGCGCGCCTCGATCCCGTGACGGCGATTCGGTACGAATGACCGCGCTGCTCGAGGCCCGGGGAATCCGGAAGGTGTTCGCCGGCGGGGACGGCCAGCCGCTCGAAGTGCTGCGGGGCGTGGAGCTCGAGGTGCATCGCGGCGAATTCGTGGCGATCGTCGGCGCATCGGGTGCGGGGAAGAGCACGCTGCTGCACCTGATGGGTGCGCTGGACCGGCCCACCGCGGGGGACGTGTGGCTCGACGGCTCGCGCTACGCCGACCTGGCGGGCGACGCGCTGGCCGAGCTCCGGAACCGTAAGTTGGGCTTTGTCTTTCAGTTCCATCATCTCTTGCGGGAATTCTCCGCGTTGGAGAATGTCATGATGCCGCTCCGCATCGGCGGCATGGAGCCACGCCGGGCCCGCTCGCGGGCGGAGGAAGTGCTGTCCCTCGTCGGACTCGCCGGTCGGATGACGCATCGGCCGGCGGAGCTGTCGGGAGGCGAGCAGCAGCGGTGCGCGGTGGCGCGCGCCCTGGTGCACGACCCAAGCCTCGTGCTCGCGGACGAGCCCTCGGGCAACCTGGACCACGCCAATTCGGACCGTCTGCACGAGGTGTTCTTCCGGCTGGCGCGCGAGTACGAGACGGCGGTGGTGGTGGTGACGCACAACCGGCAGCTCGCGGGACGGGCGGACCGGATCCTGATGCTCGAGGACGGCCGCGTCACAGCGGTCGGATCGGTGGACGCGATACCCTGATGCTGTGCGACAACTGCAAGGAGCGCGACGCGGTCATCAACCTGACCCAGGTGGAGCACGACACCAAGGTCACGCTCCATCTGTGCGACCAATGCGCCCAGCAGAAGGGTGTCGAGACCGGCACCGCCGTGCTCAAGGCGCCACTCGGAGGCTTTATCCAGGCCTTAGGGAAGGGAGGCGCGAACGCGCTCCCTACGGCTGCGGACGGCCTGCGGTGCGCCGCCTGCGGGTCGACGCTCAAGGACTTCCGCGAATCGGGGCGGCTGGGGTGCGCGCAATGCTACGAATCGTTTGCGTCGCACTTGCGCGACCTGCTGCGCCGGCTGCACGGGTCGAGCCAGCACGTCGGCGAGCGCTACGTCGCGCCGGGCGAAGCGGGCGCCGCCGACCCGCGGCTGCAGCTCCTCGACCTGAAGGAGCAGCTGCGGCGTGCCGTCGAGAGCGAGAACTTCGAGCTCGCGGCCGAGCTGCGCGACCGCATCCGGGTGCTCGAATGATCGACCTGTCGCTGTTGCCGGACGGGGGGATCGCCTGGCTCGACGCCTCCGGGCCGAAGGGGAGCATCGTCCTGTCGACCCGCATCCGCCTCGCCCGCAACCTCCAGGGGCACGTCTTCAACCAGCGCGCCCGCGACCCGGACCGCACCGCCGTGCTCACCCGCGTGGCGGAAGCGGGAGCCGCGAGCGACCGGCTCCACGGGGCCGTCACGTTCCGGCTCGACCAGCTGGAGCGGATCGACCGCCAGCTGCTGCACGAGCGGCACCTCGTGTCCAAGGAGCTGGCCGGGCTGGACCGCGAGGCGCGGCCCCGGCCGGGGGCGGCGCTGATCGTCCAGGCGGCGATCGGGGTGATGGTCAATGAGGAAGATCACTTGCGATTGCATGGAATGCGCTCGGGATTCGCGCTGGAGGACGCTTACGCCGACCTCGAGGCGCTGGACGCCGATCTCGGGCGGCTGCTTCCCTTCGCGTTTCACCCGGAATTTGGCTATCTTACCTCTTGCCCGACCAACGCCGGGACGGGGCTCCGGGCGAGCGTGCTTATCCACTTGCCGGGCCTCGTCTTGACGAAGGAGATCGGGAAGGTGTTGCAGGGACTGGCCCAGGTGGGGCTCACCTTCCGGGGTTTGTACGGGGAGGGGAGCGAGGTCGTCGGGAACTTCTTTCAGTTGTCGAATCAGACCACGCTGGGCAAGTCGGAGGACGAGCTGCTCGATCACCTCGGCAAGATCGTCCGTCAAGTCATCGAGTACGAGGAGCAGGCGCGCGAGGTACTGCTGCGGGACGCCCCGACGATCATCGCGGACAAGGTGTGGCGGGCCTATGGGTTGCTCAAGTACGCGCGCAGCCTGACGTTCGAAGAGACGATGAACTTGTTGAGCGGCGTGAGACTGGGTGTCGGATTGAATCTGATCCCGGGTTTGAGTGTATATACGCTCAACAAGCTGTTGATCTTCACTCAGCCCGCGCACCTGGCTGCGCTCGAGGGACGCCAGACCGGCGACCCCGAGTTGCCGACGGTGCGCGCCACGTATGTGCGCCGCGTGCTCGAGACCGAAGTCGCGTGAGGCAGGGGGGTAGATGAACGGGTACAACTTCACGGATCGGGTGCGCAAGGTGCTGCAGATGGCGCGCGAGGAAGCGGCGCGGCTGCATCACGAATACGTGGGGACTGAGCACATCCTGCTGGGGTTGATCCGCGAAGGGGAAGGCGTCGCTGCCGCCGTTCTCACCAACCTGAACGTCGATCTCGAAGAGATCCAGCAGAAAATCGAGGAGACGGTGAAGAAGGGCAAAGCGGCCGCGGCCGCCGGGCCCGACCTGCCGTACACCTCGCGCGCCAAGAAGGTGCTCGAGCTCGCCATGAGCGAGGCGCGGGAGTTGAACCACTCCTACGTGGGCACCGAGCACCTGCTGCTCGGCTTGCTGCGCGAGGAGAAGGGCATCGCGGCCCAGGTGCTCACCGATGCCGGGGTGAACCTGGAGCAGGCGCGCGCCGAGACGCTGCGGCTGCTCGGGAGCGAAATGCCGTCGGGGCCGGCGCCCTCGGGCGCGGGCACGCAACCGGCGAGTCCCAAGAGCGAAAAGAAGTCGAAGACGCCCGCGCTCGATCACTTCTGCCGCGACCTCACGCAGCTCGCGGCCGAGGGCCAGCTCGATCCCACGATCGGGCGGCAGAAGGAGATCGAGCGGGTGATGGAGATCCTGTCGCGGCGCAAGAAGAACAACCCCGTGCTGATCGGCGAGCCGGGCGTGGGGAAGACGGCGATCGTCGAGGGCCTGGCGCAGCTGATCGCGAGCGGCCAATGCCCCGACGTGCTCAAGGACCACCGCGTCCTGTCGCTCGACATGGCGGCGGTGATCGCGGGGACCAAGTACCGCGGCCAGTTCGAGGAGCGGCTCAAGGCGATTATCAACGAGATCGCCCAGAACCGGAACATCATCCTCTTCATCGACGAGTTGCACACGCTGGTGGGCGCGGGGGCGGCGGAGGGGGCGGTGGACGCCTCCAACATGCTGAAGCCGGCGCTGGCGCGCGGGGAGCTGCAGTGCGTCGGCGCGTCCACGCTCAACGAGTACCGCAAATACATCGAGAAGGACGGCGCGCTGGAGCGGCGCTTCCAGACGGTGATCGTCGACCCACCGACGGTGGACGAGACGATCGAGATCCTGAAGGGCCTGCGGAAGCGCTACGAGGAGCATCACCGGGTGATCATCCCGGACGAGTCGCTCGATGCGGCGGCCAAGCTGTCCGAGCGCTACATCACCGACCGGTTCCTCCCCGACAAGGCGATCGACGTGATCGACGAGGCGGGAGCCCGGGCGCGGCTGGCGACGCAGGTCCCGCCGCCGGAAGTCTCGGCGCTCAAGGAGAAGCTCGAGCACATCAACGGCGACAAGGAGAACGCGGTCCGCGACCAGAACTTCGAGCGGGCGGCGAGCCTGCGCGACCAGGAGCGGGAGCTGCAGGCGGAGATCCGCCGCAAGCAGGAGGCCTGGGAGAAGGAGCGCCAGACGCACCGGCCCACGATCAACGAGGAAGGCGTCGCCTTCATCGTGTCGCGCTGGACCGGGATTCCGGTGACGCGGCTGCAGGAGGCCGAGACGGCGCGGTTGCTGCGGATGGAGGAAGAGATGCACGAGACCGTGGTGGGCCAGGACGAGGCCATCGCGGTGATCTCCCGCGCCATTCGGCGGAGCCGCGCAGGGCTCAAGGATCCCAAGCGACCGATCGGCTCGTTCATCTTCTCCGGCCCCACGGGGGTCGGGAAGACCGAGCTCGCCCGGGGGCTCGCCCGCTTCCTGTTCGCCGACGCCAGCGCGTTGATCCGCGTCGACATGTCGGAGTACATGGAGAAGTTCTCGGTGAGCCGGCTGATCGGCGCCCCGCCCGGGTACGTGGGGTACGAGGATTCGGGGACGCTCACCAAGGCCGTGCGCCGCAAGCCCTACTCCGTGGTGCTGCTCGACGAAATCGAAAAGGCGCATCCCGACGTCTTCAACATCCTGCTGCAGGTGCTCGACGAGGGTCACCTGACGGACAACTACGGCCGGGTGATCGACTTCAAGAACACCGTGGTCATCATGACCTCGAACGTCGGCGCGCGGGACATGGTGAAGGGCAAAGCGCTCGGCTTCGCCCAGCCGGACTCGCGAGCCACGTTCGAGAAGCTGGCGGAGAAGGTCAAGGAGGAGATCAACAAGACCTTCAACCCCGAGTTCCTGAACCGGCTGGACGACGTCATCGTGTTCCACCCGCTCACCCGCGAGCACATCGCCCAGATCGTGGCGATCCTGCTTAAGGAAGTGCAACGGCGGTTGGGCGACGAGGAGCTCACGCTCCGGCTGACGCCGGGGGCCACCGACTTCCTGGTGGAGCGCGGCTACGATGAGCACTTCGGCGCGCGCCCGCTGAAGCGCGCGATTCAGAAGTACGTCGAGGATCCGCTCTCGGAGAAGATCCTGGTCGGCGAGTTCGCGCGGGGCGACGAGGTCGAAGTCGACGTAGCCCCGGACAAGGAACGGTTGGCGTTCCGCGCGCTCTCCGGCTCGAAGGCGTGATCCGCCAGTTTCCCACCGTCATCTTACTGGGTTTGGCCGTGCTCGTCCCGCGCGCCGTGCGCGCGCAGGGCGCGCCCGCCCCGCCCGCCCCGCCGGGCCCGCCCCCCAGCGTCGCGCCCGACTCCATCGTGGTGCTCGGGACGCGGCGACTCGACCGCAAGCAGGTGCTCGAGCAGAGCGGCCTCGCTCCGGGCCGGCCCCTCGGCTACCGCGACGTCCAGCGCGCTGTGCAGGCCCTCTACGCCACCGGCCAGTACGACGACGTGCGGATCGAGCAGGACGTGGTGAACGCTCGCCAGCTGCTCCTCGTGCGCGTGCACGAGCGGCCGCTGCTCATCAAGTGGGCGGTGCGCGGCGTGGGTCGCCTGTCCGAGCGCAGCGTGAAGGACAAGGTTCAGCTCGCCGAAGGGCGGCCCATCGATCCGGCCGCGGTGGCGCGGGCGCGCGGGCGCATCGACTCGCTGTACCGCGCCGAGGGCTACTACCTCGCCGCCGTGAAGGTGCTGCACGTGTACGAGGCGGAGTCGTCCCGCGTCCGCGTGATCTACGACGTGGACGAAGGCCGCCGCGTCGCGATCGCGCGCGTCGCGTTCCAGGGCAACACGCACTTCCCGACCGACCGGCTCGTCAGCGCCATGAAGACCCGGCCCGAGGGCTTCTGGTGGTTCCGTTCCGGTGAGTACGACGACGAGAAGCTGCGCGAAGACCTGCAGGAACGGCTGCCGAAGCTCTACGGGGACCGGGGCTACGTCGACTTTCAGGTGCTGGACGACACGCTGGTGGTCGACGACACCACCGGCAAGGCGACGCTGGTGGTGCGTGTGAGCGAGGGCGAGCCCTACCGCGTGGGCACGTTCGAGATCGTGGGCAACCGGCGCTTCTCGAGCGACGAGCTGCAGGAGCTGTTCCCCTTCAAGGGCGAGACGCGCAGCGGCATCCTGGGTATGGGCGGGACCAGGCGCGGGCCCGCCTACTTCAACCAGCAGCGGTGGGACGACGCCACCCAGCAGATGCGGACGCTGTATTACAACAACGGCTACATCTACATGCAGCCGCGCGCCGACGTGATCCGGCGCACCGGCCCGGACGGCAAGCCGGTCGTGGACCTGCGCTGGGTGATCAACGAGGGCCAGCCGGCGATCGTGAACAAGATCGAGATCGCCGGGAACGACGTCACCCACGAGCGCGTGATTCGGGAGGCGATCATCCTGCTCCCGGGCGACGTGTTCCGCCAGGACGCGCTGCTGCGCTCCTACCAGAACATCTCCAACCTGGGCTTCTTCCAGCAGCCGCTGCCGTTTCCCGACACGCGGCCGGCGAACGACCAGGGGGACGTGGATGTCATCTTCCGCGTGACCGAGAAGCACACCGGCAACATCAACTTCGGCGCCTCGGTGGGGCAGGGGACCGGGGTGGGCGGGTTCCTCGGCCTCGACGAGCCGAACCTGTTCGGGCAGGGGAAGCGCGGCCACTTCCAATGGCAGTTCGGGAAGAACATCAACGACTTCGACCTGTCCTACACCGACCCGGCGGTGCGCGAGTCGCGGATCTCGGCGACCGTGGGCGTGCACAACACCCGGTTGCGCTACACCATCGCCGACCTGGGCCAGCTGCGGCGGCGCGGCGGCAACCTGCAGTTCGGCTTCCCGGTGTTCCACGACCGCTACACCCGGATGTTCGTCTCGTACGCCATCGACGACCAGACTTTCACCGGCGGCAGCCAGAGCGTGGCCAGCCTGAGCTGCAACAACTGCCTGCGCTCCACGATCGGCTTCTCGATCATGCGCGACACCCGGATCGACCTGCCGTTCCCCACCGCGGGCACGCTGCACTCCTTCGCGCTCTCGCAGAGCGGCGGCCCGCTCGGCGGCACGGGCGACTTTCAGCGCCTCGACCTTGAAGGCCGGTGGTACGCCCCGCTGGGTCAGTTGGGAGGCCGTACCAGCACGTCGCCGGTGCGGTTCGTCATGGGGCTCTCGACCCGGTCGGGCTTCGTGTTCGGCAACTCGCCGTTCTTCGACCAGCTGTTCACGATGGGCGGCACGCAGTACGGCATCCCGCTGCGCGGCTACGACGAGTTCTCGATCACCCCGCTGGGGTTCGACCCGACCGCCTCGAACGGGCAGGCGAAGGCCAGTGCGTTCGGCAAGGCGTATCTGGCGATGACGGGCGAGGTCGGCGCCAGGCTGTCGCAGATGTTCTACGTCAGCGCGTTCGTGGACGCGGGCAACGTGTGGGCGCGCGCCTCCGAGTTCAACCCGACGCGGCTGTTCCGGGGAGCCGGCATCGGCCTGAAC
>Ga0137371_10002040_pt1 | contig 16110 bp, 13 predicted proteins | sample SagtaG_7_FD_104919 | JGI IMG/M metagenome (GOLD analysis project Ga0137371, IMG submission 104919) | Vadose zone soil microbial communities from Sagehorn Ranch, Mendocino, California, USA - Sage1_R_40_16 metaG | ecosystem: Environmental > Terrestrial > Soil > Vadose zone | place: USA...
TGATCTAGGTCCGTGGATACGACGCGAATACTCCCGTCGTCATCTGGCAGATCATCGATGCGATGAATAACAAAGCCGGAGACCAACTCTGTGATCGCCGTTGTCAATCACTCCGTTTAGCCGGTATACCAGCCCAGGCAGTATGGGCGGGCAGCGTCTCGCCTTTCATTAGGAGGCTTAGCGAGTCGAGATGGGAGTGGTCTTCCATCTTACTGTCGTAAAGGGCGATGGAGTAGGCGCCGATGTCACACCAGTCCCCAACGGCAAGATTGCTCGCTTTCAAGACGCGATCCTCAAAAAGATGGGTCTGCAGAACAGAGGCCTGGTTGATGCAGCAGTAATCTCCGATAGTAACGAGGTCGAACTCGATCAGCCCTGTGGTGTGAACATAGACACCCTTGCCAACCTTCGCGCCCAGCAGACGGAAATAGAGAGGGAGCAGGGGTGTGCCCTGTAGCGCATCAAGGGTTAACGGTGTGGCAAGGAACTCGTACAACGCGTTGACCGCCTCAAGCCGCCAAACGTAAGTCGTGTAGAGGGGATGAGTGAAGGGACGGAAACGCCCCATGACGAGCCACTTGGCTAGGACGACAGCTAGAGCAACGACCGTACAGGCTACTCCATAGGTAATCGGTAGAAGGAGCAGGGCTCCGACGAGTCCAAGACGGTCCATGAGGGCAAAGGTTGCGGTGAGGACGGTCGTAGTGACGATGATGAACCCGGCTGACGGGAGAGTCACACGAAAGGCTTCGACCATGGCGCGGACGAGGCGGGCTCTACGGTTGGGTTGGTAGGTTCGTTTCTCCGAAAAGCCTGCGCTCGACTGTCGGCGCGGAAGGCGGACCGGCGGGCTACCGAGCCAGGAGCTGCCGGGTTGCGTGGCCTGGCCAGGATCAGATGGCGGAACAGTAAGGACACCTAGCAGCGAGTTCTCGCCGATAGTAGTTCCTGCTGGGACGACCGCGCTATTGCCCAGGAACGTTCGTTTGCCAATTTTTGTCGGCGCCATAGTCATCCATCCGTTTTCGACACGGGAGGGTCCTAGCGCGACCTCGTCTGCTATCGTAGCGCCTTCCTCGATTGTAAGCAGATCTGGGGCGGGAGTGGTGGCGGTCGAGAGTTCGACGTTGTGGCCTAGCTTGGCTCCTAAGGCCTTGAACCAGGGTGCGAGGTAGATGGTGGCGCGGAGCTGTGCTGTCAGATCAAGACTCAGCGAGTAGAGCTGTTCGACCAGCCAGCTGCGGATGTAGAAGGATCCGTGGACCCGGTAGGTTCCAGGCTTGACGCGTTGGACTAGGAGCCACTTGACAATCACGACCTCAAGCATGATGAGGATTGTGAAGGTTGCTCCCATCAGTGGTACGGAAACCGCGTAGGTGAATGGATGGGCAACGGGGTCGATGCGGATTAGGACGAGGACCCCAGGGAGAATGGCGGCGAGGACAAGAACCGGGAGGACAAGGACGAGACCGATGTAGACTACTGGTGTCAGCGCACGTCGAACGATGCCGGACCGAGGCCGTTCAGACTGCGACGCATCATGGCGCGGGGCTTTGGATGCGGGAGACCCTGCCCAAGTCTCTCCCGATGGGATCCGTGCTCCCGGCTGTAAAAGTGAGAGATCTTCGAGACGTGCGTTATCTTCCATCTCCGTCTCTTCAGACAGAACGCTGCGTGTCCCGACGAAGCAGTCACGTCCGACCTGAATGGGTCCTATGATCAACTTGCCTTGTTTGACGGCGTAGCCGAGAAGTGACGCGTCATCATCGATGCATGATCCATCTCCTATCGTAATCTGGTCGAAGGCGGCGATGTTCCTAGTCGCAAGCTGGACATCACGGCCGATGTGGGCGCCGAAGAGCCGATAGACGAATGGGAGAAGCGGGGTCCCTTCGAGATAGTTGAGCGGTATGGAACTGACTATGGATTGCACGAACCACCAGCGGACGTAGTATGTGCCCCACAGTGGGTGGCGGCCAGCTTTGACGTGACCGATTAGGAGCCACTTCGCTGCAACCGCAGCAACGAGAAGGATAGGAAAGATGAGGACGGCACTGGCTACCGTCCAGGCGATAGATGAAAGGATTGAATGTCCGGCTAGTTGGAGATAGAAGAAGACCAAGTACGGCGTCATCCACTCAAGGGCTCGGAAGCCGAAGACGAAATACAGAAGAAATGTCTGGACTAAGCCCGCAGCAAAGTTCCCTTTCCGCCTAGACTGGACTTGCCCATCGTCCGAGACTGTGTCACTCTCAGAAGTTGGTCGCCGAATTGATGATGCGTCAAGGTTCGAGGCGAGGCTCGCGATTGTCGGGTTTTCGTAGACATCAGCCACCGAGACGCGAGAGTAAGCCGGGTCTTTTCGAAGCTCGGAAACCATCCTTGCGGCGAGGAGAGAGTGACCACCGAGATCGAGGAAAAAGTCGTCGTCAACAGAGACATTCTGAGGATGAAAGATCGTCTTCCAGATCTCCAAGATTTTATCCTCAGTCTTGTTTTTGGGAAGTTTGAGATCTGACCGATGAGATGAGACAGTCCCCTTAGGAGAGGGCAGTGAAGCACGGTCCAGCTTGCCACTCGGGAGCCTGGGCACCGCCGTTACCGTCTCAATAAGCGCTGGAACCATATAGCCCGGCAGACGTTCTCGAAGGTGAACTCGCAGACGGTCCGGATTCATTTTGGCGCCATCTCGGGGAACGACATAGCCGACGAGCTGCTTTAGGCCCGGGGTGTCCTCTCGGACGGTGCAGGCGGCCGAGAGCACCCTCTCATGCTCCATCATGACGGATTCTATCTCAGCTAGTTCTATCCGAAAGCCCCAAAGTTTTACCTGGCTGTCTTCACGACCTATGAATTCGAGGTTTCCCTCAGCGTCAAAGCGGCCCAGGTCCCCGGTTCGGTAGAGTCGAGATTCGACCTCGTCCTGCGAGTATGGATCCTGGATGAATCGGGCTCTCGTCTCGTCCGGGCGCCCAACATATCCGCGCGCCACTCCAATTCCACCGATGCAGATCTCTCCTATCGCGCCCTCCGGAACTGGTTTGAGGTCCGCGGCAAGCAGACGGATGACGTACCCCGGGAGCGGTCGTCCTATTGTTACCGGTCTTCCAGGTGTAAGATCCGCATGGGTTGCGGTGACGGTGGTCTCGGTTGGACCATAGGTGTTGACCATTCTCCGACCGGGACGTGCCCACCGGGCGACCAAGTTTTCAGGGCAGACCTCTCCGCCAAGAATCAAAAGGCGTAGCGTCGGAATCTCCTCATCAAGCATGCTGAGGAGCGTTGGGACGCAGGAGAGGACCGTTACCTGGTGCTCAGTCAGGAATTTTGAAAGGTCAGGGCCTCCGTGCGAGAGCTCGTGGGGTGCTGGGACGAGGCTTGCCCCGGCCTGGAATGCGAGCTAGATTTATTCAACGGACAAGTCGACGGACAACGAGGGTATCTGGCAAACCCGGTCTTCGGGCGCAAGCTGGAAGACTTGAGCCTCTGCCTTGACCAGGTTACAGACGCTCCAGTGTCCGACCTGTACGCCTTTCGGCCGGCCAGTAGATCCTGACGTGTAGATGACGTAGCAGAGATCATCCGGTCCCAGCTCGATCTCGCCCGTCGGCAACCGTGTGTGTGTTTCCGATCTGATTGAACTGGCCTCTGCGTCAACCGCAATGACGCTACCGTGGAATCCGGGGTGATGAGAGGCGAGGCTGGCTGTAGTGAGGAGCGTTTCAGCATGAGAGTCACGGAGAATGTAGGAGATCCGGTCTGCGGGGTGTTCCGGGTCCAGAGGCAGGTACGCTGCCCCAGCTTTGATGGTGCCGAGAATCGCCGTGTATGCGTTGAGTGATCGGGGGAGAAGCATAGCGACGAGAGAGCCGGGGCCGACTCGGCGTCTCCGCAGGTAACGGGCTAGACGATTGGCTTCTTCTTCAAGCTCGCTGTAGGTTATCCGTCTACCTTCTATGACTAGCGCAATGGCTTGAGGTCGTGCGTCAGCTTGGGCTTCAAAGAACTCGTGGAGAAGGTTGAATCGGCCAGCTTCCTCTGCAGGACTTGTTCTTGGAAGCATTTCTCGAATCTGACCATGTTGTCAAACTTTTGATCTTTGTCCAACGTTGTATATCTTCAGATATACGGGCTCGGCTACTCGCGTATCACCCTACCGATCATCGCGATCGTGATATAAATCAACGGATTTTAGCGACCACAAACGGTTACAAGCGAGGAAAAATTGGTCCAATTTCACTCTATGACTGCCCGCCGTTACCATTAGTGATGAACATGCTGATCAAGGTCTACGTGACTGCGAACGCGAAACAGGCCCGTGTGGTCAAGATCACTGAGGACTATTTTGAAATCTGGGTCGATGAGAGAGCGGTGGATGGCCGAGCGAACAAGAGACTATTGGAGATACTGGCCGAACACTTCAACATCCCAAAATCGAGAATAACCATCGTAAAAGGAACAAAGTCAAGAAACAAAATAGTCCAATTAGTCCTTGCGTAATACAAAGCTATGGTGGCTCGCTCAAATGTTCTATAACCTGCGTTTGCACTTCAGTAACTCTACCAACGTTAAAGCTCTCGATTACGCCCCATAATGTCAATGGGTTAGGGAAAGAGGTTTGAAGTGTCGGTCCAGAATCCAAGAACTCGTATGATCTATGTTGTGATTTGGGCTGGTGGTTTTCTTGCTCTAATGCTATACGCTCAGAATGGCCACATTGGAACCGGGTCATTTATCATCCTTGGAGCCTTACTTATCATATTCTTGGCAATTGTAGGAATCGTACTTGCTCTCTATGAAGAATTGGGAAAAGGTCACGATTCGAGTCACGATCCCCAGTGGGGACGTACTCCCGCGTTCGTAGCCTCTTGCCCATCACGTGAGCGAGGCCAGCCTGCCGAACCTGGAACTGCGGAGTCGTAGTCGTGGGCCGTTCATCTCATACTGACCCTGATGAGAGTGACCTATTCTTCGCATCAAAGGCCAGCGTAACAGGCGGTTCTGACGAGCAAACTAAAGATTGGCCGCGATCTTAGTAGGCGAACTATGGAAGCGAGCAGGATCGAATCCCCTGTGCGATTGAAGACACCACGGCTGTTGCTTCGAGAATTCGAAGAAGAGGATTTGCTCCAGGTGCATGAATATCTCTCGGACCCTGAAGTTTTCCGCTACATGATAGGAGGGTCTGCTGACCTACAACAGAGTAGAGAGTCCATTCGAAAAATTATCGATGTCAGCAACGAGAAACCCCGGCTGGATTATTCACTGGTAGTGACCCACAAGGAGAAGGATCGAGTGATAGGTGGCTTTAGGGTCCGAATACTTGATTCTACTCTGAACCCAGTGTATAGGCTTCTGGGTCCAGCCTATGTTGGCTTCTGGCTCAATCGACGGTTCTGGGGCCAGGGATATGGCACCGAAGTCGCAAAGGCGCTTCTTTCTTTCGGCTTTGACGAGCTTCGCTTGCATCGAATCTTCGCGTGGTGCGATGCCGAAAATGTCTCGTCTGCGAAGATTATGGAAAAGATCGGAATGCGGCGAGAGGGCGTTTTCGTGAAGAATTGGATGATCAGGAATAACTGGCGTGATGCGTTTCTCTATGCTATGCTCGACTCCGAATGGCGCAAGATTGAGGAACCAAAATGAGCTCTGGTTACTGAGTCATTCATCTCGAACGCAGAACCTGAACATAGCTGGTAGTCGTGAAGTTCGTCCCGTCCGAGTGGTGTAGATCAATCAGACCCAAGCTTAGGTATCAGACAATCATCAGGGCTTTTCCGCAACGAAGAAACATCTTCCAACCTCTTGTAGGCCCAAGGCTTTTCGCGAGTCGTATTCCCTCGTTTTGATGAAGCCTACTTTCTTGAGGGCAGAAGAGATCTCAGTCTTGTAGTAGGACTTCTCCTTCAGGTCGACGTCTGAACGGGTCCAATCCGGTCCCTTCTTGAAGAACATTGTGATGTCCATTCTGCCGATTCTCTGTTTAGCGTCATACTTGCTTCTGACAACTAGAGCATGATCGTCTTCAACAATTCCAAACGATCCGCGCCATCGTGTCTTGAAGCCTTCCTGCGTGTTTAGGTCGAAAATGAATATACCTCCCGGCTTCAAAGCATTGTACGTTTGGTCGAATGCTCGCTTCAATTCGCCAATATTGAGGATGTGGTTGAGACTATCGAAGGCGGACACTACACAGTCAACAGATTTTTCCAGATCAAAATTTCGAGCGTCAACTAGGATGAATTTGCACTCAGGCGCGTTTTTCCGAGCAAAGCGAAGCATTTCTGGTGAGCCGTCGATACCCTCGACGTCGAATCCTTCGGATGAGAGAACCTTTGCTAATTGTCCGGTCCCACAACACAAGTCGAGAATTCTAGCTCTCGGAGGAAGTCGACCGAGCAGGAGCTTCTCCAAGACTCTCTTTGCTGTGCTGGTGAACACATCGCCCCAGTGCTTGTTATAGATCCAAGCGAACTTGTCGTAGTCAGAGTATAATTTCACGCATAAGTAATCCGACAAACCTGATTTCAAGATTGTCTCGAATCACAGCTCGCCGCTAAAGCAAGCGGCAAAAGTCTGGGGGATAGATCCGGACCCCCTTTGACTTGTGAAAGAGCCTAATTCGTTCGACTTGGAACTCCTCGATCTGACAATGCCCCTCTTCTCCAAGATGCGGGAGTTGTTTCAGAAGCTTGAGCTGCTTCGCCGCCCTTGGATTGTTTTCGTTAGAAGCGATTTCGAGTCTATTGAATGGGGGTTCTGTGGTATCGAACTATAAGCTACTGGTCAGCTTTCATACCACCGTGTGATCGAGTCACTAGTTCGAGAAAAGGCTAGCTTGAAGCTCTCAGAGCCCGCGATGCTCATCTACGTTTACATACAGTCCCACTCTGGGGACGAGGTCCGGCTCCGTGAGGTTCAGCACGCGATGGGCTTCGCAAGCCCAAGCTCGGCACTGTTTCACTTGCAGAAGCTTGAGTCTGCTGGATTGATCTTGAAGGATCCGATAGGGAACTATCGGGTCAAGACACGGGTCCGGGTCGGTCTCGTGCGAAACTATGTTCTAATCAGAAACATCTTCGTGCCACGCCACGTTTTCTACGCGATAGTGATGACGATTGCCTCGAGCCTTTATCTCAGTCTACTGAGAGATTTTCTTTCTTCTCCCTTCACGATCATCGCGCTACTGCTAAACACGGTGTCCGCTGGCTTGTTCTGGTTCGAGTCCTGGCGTGATTGGAAGGACAAGCCAAGGTTCTCAGGGGATTGAAATGAGGATTCATTGTTCAAGACTCTTCGACAATATTTCGACAGCATCGAACTATATCGGAGAAAGAGCAATAGTATTCTGAGGACGATGTAGTTGACACGAATATTCTTGGCGGTGTTTCTCGCGGCGATCGTGTTTTCTGCGGCGTTCTTCCAGTCGCCCTTTTCTGCTCGGGCACAGTCGTCATCGATTCCGATATCGCAGGAGTATGCAAGCGGAGACCTCCAGGTGCCATACTATGGTGGGGGAAACCTGAGATTGTGGTACTCTTGGGTTAACGTCAACAATACTCACACGGTATTCTTCGCGTTGCATTTTCTGAACCAGAACCCGATCTTTACCTTCGTCGGCCAAGCGTACAATTCGTCCACAGGCCAGAGGGTCTTTGTGGGGAACTCATTGCTGGCTCTAGAGGTGTACAACGATACGAACCACAATGGCTACCTTGACGCTGACTACAGTGTCCCCGGGACCGAACTCAGGTACACTCTGATAATGAACGCATCCCAGACCTTCACGACTGACGCCGTGAACAAGACGATCGTCGATGGAGTCCCACATTATCAATGGGGTGTCACATACGGCTCGATCCAGGCCTTTCTCATCAAGGCAACGCCACCAGGATACGGTTATGGAGGCGGAGCAAGCGCGGCGAACGCGCTTGTCGATCACGTGTCGATGTTCTATGACTACTCAATCAAAGGGAATAGGACATTTCTGAAGACAAGCTTTCAGATCGGAAGCATAACGCTGTCCTCTTACACACCACCAACTCCCAGCCTACAAGGCCTGAGCCTCTCATTGCTTTACGCAACATCAACTGTTGCATCTAGACAGTTGACCGTTGCCACCGGTGGTTCGCCCTACGATTCTCAGTCGAGTCCCGTTGCGTCGACTTTCACTGCTGCACAGGTCAACGTGGACAACATCCTCGCTTACGAGTTTCGGTTCAAAGACAACTACACGCTACAGACAAGTTCTCCAACGACGCATCCAGCGGTGTACCTTGCTTCACCTATCGGTTCAATTCCTACGAACGCTTTGGAAGGCCAATTCTACGACCCACTCCTCAGAGTCCAAGACTTTGTGAGGGGCCAGCTTCCCGATATCGCGGGACTTCCTTCAACCTCGAACATCAACTACACCGCGACCAAGTTTCTCTACAGGATCAACTATCCTACCTGGTCTGGGACCGCGATACTGCACGATCCTACCTACGTGGCGTATCTGGGCAACGGAATAGCCTCCACGAGTCCGATTCCGGTGCCATCGTGGATCCTCTACACGGCCGTGTTCACAGGAGGGTTGGCGTTACTGGCCGCTTTCAATGGGTTAAGACGAGCTAGAAAACCATCCGGTCCGACAGATGGTCCGGAGAGCATCGAAATAGTATCGACATAGAATCCCGGCGAATATTACGCGGGCCGATATTGTCGACGAGCGAGAAGCTTGACGTATACTGTTAGCCTCGTGTCCTCCAGTTCGTGTGCGAATCGTTCCAGGATCGAGAATGCTTCCACTATACCGCCAGCTTCTGGTCTTCAATATCTAATGGTGAATGGTCGACTGGGCCTCGGCGAGGCTCGGGTAGGAGATTCCTGAGCACACAACAGTCGCATGTCCATTTCAGGTGCCAGTACCAGGTGACAAGATTCTTGGCCGCGCGCCTAGAAGTTACCGCGGAATCGAGTATATTCGACCTAGGCGTATGGTAGTCCGGGGGAGACTCGACCTCTAAGTCGAATATACCGTTCCCCTTGTTCCAGTTTTGCTTTTTTTCACCGGTGAAGCCGGAGAACATAGCGATCATCTTTGGTGACGTTTAGCCAAGCTTCCATAAAGTGCAATCGCAAAACCCGAAGTGAGTAGTGCGAAAGCGACGATCATGATTTCGCCGGCTGTTTGTCCTATCCAGATCGTGGTTCCTGGAAACGTGTGGTCACAAGGAGGACTTCCGACTGTTGCCAATGGGCAAGAACCAAAGTTCGCCCCGTTGATGATAACAATCCAGGCTACGCCAAATCCCACACCCGCAATCGTCAGGGCCAAAGCCAAGGTTCGAAGTTTCATTTCCGTGAAATGGTTAGGCTCATCCAGTTATGATTCTGGTGTTACGATAGGCTTGGAGTTTTTCACCAATGACCACTTCCCTTTCAGCTAGCAGTCAGCTCCTCGACACTCTGCCACAAATCCGGTCGTAAATTCAGCGAGTTCTTGATTGAATTGTATGTTTCCCTTTCGAGTCCTGTTGGCGGTATATTCGAAGTGGGTTCGAAGTGGGCCTATGGTAGCCCGGGGGAGATTCGAACTCCCGTCGATGGGTTTCTTCCTGGTTAGGGAGTCCAAAGCCCATCATTGGCCGGGTCATTCTCGACCCTTGCTAGTCCACTACACCACCGGGCTACAAGAGACCCGGGTCCCGGGCCGAGTCCCAATAAGCCTTCTCTGGTAGTCCGCTCTCGTGTTTGAGCAATAGCCGCTCTATGGTTCAAGTTCACAAATGTCGAGTCAGTGGGTAGAGTTACAGTCTGTCTCTTGATGGAGTTACGCATGGCCATTATCCTGCAACGATGACTATGGTCATAATGAGCCGAGCATGAAGCACTCGACTTTCACAGGCCTCGTCGCTCTCGCTCTAGCCTTTGTAATGTTTCTGGGTGCGGAGTGGTGGTATCTGCGCTCGCAGCTCTCCGGCGGATGGTTCAGCGCGACGGGTGACCCGTCTACGGTTCTCCCTGCACTCGGTATGGTATTCCTGGCCGTCGCAGTTCCACTCTTTCTCAAAGGTTCAGGAAGATTAAGTGTCCCACTGATGAGGCGAAGAGTGATTATCCTTATCGCTTCTATCGCATTTCTTGTAACCCTCTCAATGGGTTGGCTCCTTACTGAGGAGTTGGTTACTCCCGCTGCGGTTGGGTGGAACGGTTACGGATTCCCGCTCGCGTGGAGGGTTGACATCATGCGCGGCTGTCCTCCATGGTGTAGTCTGCCGTCAAATACGACCACGTTCAACGGGCCATTCTTCGTAATCGACTGGGCGTTCTATCTGGCAATTGGTTTCGCGGCATTCCTTGCTTACAAGCCAGTCGGTCAGAGGTTGATTCACGTTTCATCTCCGCTTCGACGGTTCCTCACGCGTCACGGACAGTTGAGCATCAGAACTTTGGTGGTTGCGCTGATAGCGATTTTATCACTTGCCATTGTCGAGACAACTCTCTTTTGGACCGCTGCAATACCGTCCGGACCATGCACTAGCAACTTGCTCTGTCAGCCGCAAGCGGCCAGACTTAGCATGGTGCAGTTCTGGGCTAACTCTCCAACAAACTCGACAGTGAAGATCATGAATTTAGGCCCGACTAGTGTGACAATATCATCGTATAGCGTTACGGACAATGCTAACAACCAGTTCGTGAGCTCCTCCTGGTCAGGACCGACGATAGGCCCTGGAGTTGCTGTCGCGTTCGACGTGACAATTGACGGGCTGGGTTTCGATTTCCACTGGGGAGGAATGTACACCTTGAAAATAGTCGACTTGCGAGGAGACCAGTACACGTTCTCAACTGGTCAGCTGGGAATAGATATTCTGTACGTCTCGCTCAACACAACTACGTCTGCTATACTGAACATAACCAACACCGGGCCCCCGTCAATCACTTTCAACGCCTACAAGGTCAAAGATCCAGTCGGCCACTGGTCAAACAATACCAGCTGGTCAGGTCCGACCGTAACTCCTGGAACGGGCCAACCTGCGAATATAGTGATAGACGGACAAACATTCACCTTCCAGACCGGAACAACCTACACGATTTACCTGTTCGACACGACTGGGACAGAATGGACAATCTACATCACGCCCTAAGCTAGCCGTACAACCCCCTCGACCAGTTTTGCTCCTGGAGGACCCGTGGTCTACCAAGTACGGTGTGTTAGGGGCGCGGTTGGCAACAGCACCAAACGGCTACGTTTGTTAGTAAATTGGAGCGGGTCTGACCTGCCGAATATGCGTCAACTCATCCACCCTTTCACCAGAACAACAAAGGCAAGACGCTTCCTCAGTTGAGAAAAAGCTCGGGCTGGACCCGACAGTTATCCAAGAACTCTACCCTGGACTTGCGCAAAGCGGAAGGTTTATTTTCTATAGCCATAGTTATAGACATGTTGATAGTGATTGCCGACAAGCGTCCAGGTCTCTGAACGGACCCTTCAGCTGCTCAACAAGCTCAAACAGGAGGAGGGCTTCAAGTCTCTCGACCAGCTGATCAGGGAACTCGTAGCGGAGAGAGGGAAGATACCGAGGTCGATGTTCGGTTCAAACCCCAAACTGCGGAGTTTCACGGCCAAGGACGAGGCTGAATCACACGAGCTATAGCCACGTCATAGATAGCTATGCATGGATAGAATATTTCAAAGCGTCTCCAGAAGGAGAGAGAGCCAGGCGATTCATAGAGGGCGAGGAATCTGCAACCCCCAGCATAGTCGTGGCCGAAGTAAGCCGGAAACTACTGACGGAAGTTGAAGCAGGAAAGGAAACGGCAGAGCAGCGCAACCGCCACATAGAGTTCATCAGATCCTCGAGTCAGATCCTTGACCTCACCTTCGACACCGCAATAATCGCAGGCGAGAACGCTGTCGAGATGAAGAAGAAAGTAACAGGATGGGGCCTCGCCGACTCGATTGTTTTAACACACGCACGAGAAGCAAGCGCCAGAGTAGTCACGGGAGATGAACACTTCCGCAAGGTCAAGGAAACACTCTTCATCAAAGACCAGCCCTAGGCCCCCTTCAACTCTCAAGCACCGGCTTCTCTCCGTAACCAGATCTAACCTTGATGAACGGTCCCTCTCTCTCACTGATGCCCAGCTACGTGGCCTGGATAATCAATCTGCTACCGCTTACAATCCTCAACAACGGTCTCCGAGACGCGATGCTCTGTGGAAACATGACAGGGCACTGACTAGCCTTGCAGTCGTTGGAGGCCTGGCCATCCTCTTCTTCGGCTTGTCTTCGAAACTAATGACTTGGAAGGAATGGTAGAACACGGAACTCGAACCCCTTGCGCCCATAGCTAGTCCACTACACCATCGGGCTACGAGAGACCCGAGTCCCGGGCCGAGTACCAATAAGCCTTCTGCGACATCCTAACCAACAGTTTCGTCCTCATCTTAGCAACAACCGATTGATAGCACACCATCGAAGATGTCAAGCAGCAGAGCCACCGGGCGGGAACGACTAGGTCCTGTTGTTGAACGGAATTGTACGATCGTGATCAGCTAGCCCTTTGGTTATTGTACGGTTATTTCTCCTTGCATCCAGGGATGCGGCCTGCAATAGTAACAGTAGGTCCCAGCCAATGTGAAGGTGTGTGTGATGCTAGCCCCGCTTGCTACGCTCATGTCGAAGCTGTCCAGGCTTGACGCGTCCAAGGCTGGACATTGAGAGACTGAGTGGTTCGAGTCGCACGTGGTCACGGTATGGGTCATCCCACCGCTATTCATCCAGGTGATAGTGGTGCCCACTGCTACGGTCTTGACATTGGCCACGAAGCCACAGTTTCCAGGCTTTGTGCAGAAGCTACCGTTCCAGATAACTACGTTGGGTCCGCTCGGAGCGGCTGGCGGAGTGAGAGATTGGCTCAGAGCCTTGATGGCCCGGTTGTCTCCAGCGACAGAATCTTCGATGAGCTCAGAGGACTGAGCTGAATCTGGTGGTTGAGACCCATTGCCAGCCAACTTTAGGCTGTGGGGTCCTCTAGTTTTACTGCGAATTTCTTCTCGGTGACTTGTTTCAGGTCGACTAGGTCTTTGTCGTGTGTGCAGAGCACCGGTACGTTGTTGGCCATTAGGTTGGCGAGGATTAGAGAGTCGCGGCCGCCTAAGCCGTGCCGGACGGCCACGTCGAGAGCCAGGTTGGATATTCTTCTTGATTGGTTGTAGAATTCGACGTAGGGATGATTCAGAAGGGAGAGTAGTCGGAGCCTAGCCTCGCCGGGATCCCATTCTTGGTCAAAGACTAGTACGTGGTATGCCTCGTGAAGGACTGTTGGGTTCAGTCCAATCTTCGACTCGGCCGAAAGCCCTAGAATGGTTTTTTTGCATCTTTGATTCTCTGGGAACGCAGGATCGAGTGCATAGCAGAGAATGTTAGTATCTAAACCATGCATCAACGAAGGACTAGGACAACCGTTCTTTCCAGATCTTCTTCATCTTCGAAGGGCTCGGGTTGCGGGGCTTGCCAGTCCTCTTCGGGGGAGTCTCGATCAGCTCTCGAAATTTCGAAAGATAGTCTCTCTTCCGGGGCGGAGTCACGACAAGCCCGACCCGCGTTCTCTTTAACGAAACGCTGTCCCCCGGTTCGAGATCCAGCTCACTCCTCAAGCCTGATGGAAGCAGTATTCTGCCCTTTGAGTCGATCCTTGCGCTGGACACATCCGATGCCGTCATCTGTCCCACCATACTTCAGTGGGATGGTTTCCTAAGGGTTTTCTGGTTCCGGCGGCGACCTCTAAAGGCTTCTTCTCCAGGCTCAGACCCCAAAGCTCTATCTAGTCAACACCAACCGAGAAATTCCTAGCAGTTCTATTATGGAACCAGAAAACTTCACTTTCCTCGGGAGTGCCATACTCCTTGCAGGATTCGCTCCCGCCGCCATCGGTGGGTTTGCTTTTCGGCGAAAGTCTATTTTTGCCTAATCAATTCCACGAGTTGCCCACTCTCTACCACTGACGCTGCAGCCCAGGTGGGCTATTCAATTCCACTTCTATTGTTCGGCAGCTTTCTCATTGTCACAGGCGCGATCTTTACGGCAGCAGGACACATTACCGAGCATCTTCATCCCGCCAATGTCTCGAACGAAGAAGAATCCGACGAGAAATCCTCAAGACCGTTACCGGTCTGCGTGAAGTGCGGTCGCCAAGTCGATCCTTCAGCTAGCTACTGTCGGAACTGTGGAAATCAGCTGTCCAAGTAGCAATACCTCAAAAGATGAGGGTCCCCGATGGTCCCTAGGAAAACGCCTGCAAAACAACCTAGGACTCTTATTCACGGCAAGGTCCAGCAGCTAGCAATCGCACGCGCCCCCTCTGATTGACATAGTCCCGTTAACTTCCAGCCGTCAAAGTCCATTCAAGAAAAATTTCGGGTATGCGTGCCCGTCTCGCGACACAAAACTGCCTCTATCGCGGAGTTAGAGCTTCATTACCTGAACGTGTGGCACGCCTGCTATCCGTATCACCGCGTCCGGGTGTACCAGTCCATTAGCGATGGCCGCGTCCACAATCTTTTTCCCGACAAGATTCAGAATCTCCGCGCCATTCATCATTACTAGCGCCTCCGACAATCCCATGACAGCACTCCCGTAGAACGTCGTCTCCGGCGCCAATTTCAAACGTCCCTCCCGGAAAATCCGGCCCATACAATCCTCGTCACAGCACGCCACCATCAAGCCCTTCTCCGTCTTGTACGAGGCAGCGTAGACGAGATCCAAGAAACACTCCCTACGTCGTCAAAATTGAAGACCTAGCGCCACACGCCTCGCAGACGAGAAAAGACAAGCGCCCACCCCGGACGATCCGAGTATCCGGACGATGACAGACCGGACATATCACAAACCTGTGAGAATACACACCAATCAACCGGTTAATCGTCTCACGCGAAAACTTGCCCTGGAAATATCCCCGGCCACTCTCGAAGGACCCTGCGGTCGCCATCTCCTTCGCCAGATACTTCAACACGTGATGCGGATCCCTATTCAGCCGATCCACCACATCGGAAAAGTTGACCACGATAGTCCGCGCCCCAATAACCTGCACCTGTGCTACTGGAACCTCGAAACGCTCCCCGGAACCACCCGGCTGCGTAATCTTCGACAAAGCCCGATCCAACAACCCATCATAGTTGTCCATCAACAACGACATACATCGTAAATGGCAATCCACCTATTTCAACAGTATCCCACCACAAACGCTTATGAAAAACCAAGAACAGCCAAACCATCCAACCAAACAGCGGGGATGAGCAACGACTGGGAAGATGGGTAGTCTGCAGCGCCTGGCCCTACGCCAACGATAGACCCCACCTAGGAACATTCACACACCTACTATCCGCAGACGTCTACACCCGCTACCTCCGCCTCAAAGGCGAAGACGTGGTAATGGTAAGCGGAAGCGACGAGCACGGCGCCCCCATAGAGGTAGAAGCACTCAAACGCGGAATAACACCCCGCCAACTAACCAACAAATACCACCGAATCTTCGTCCAAAGCCTCAAAGCCTTCAACATACAATTCGACAACTACACCCGAACAGAAAGCCCTGTCCACAAAACCTTCGTCCAAGACTTCTACCGAACACTCGATAAGAACGGATACGTATACACTGGAAACACTATCCTACCCTACTGCGAGAACGATCATCGTTTTCTCCCAGACCGGTTCGTCGAAGGAGAATGCCCCTATTGCCACTACATTCCCGCTCGCGGAGACCAGTGCGACAACTGCGGCCGAGTACTCGACCCTAAAGACCTGATCAAACCCTACTGCGTACTCGACCATTCGACACCGATAATGAAGGAGTCGAAAAGCTGGTTCTTCGACCTTCCCAAAGTCGCAGACCAGCTCAAGAAATACGTTGAAGACAACCCAAACCTGCCCGAGAACGCGCGAAATTTCAGCCTAGGCTCCATACGTGACGGGCTAAAACCCCGCTCACTAACCCGCGACCTAACGTGGGGGATCAAAGCACCCTTCAAAGGCGCAGAGGACAAGACGATCTACGTCTGGATGGAAGCAGTACTCGGCTACATCTCAGCAACAAAAGAATGGGCAGAAAAAACAGAGAGACCCAA
>Ga0137371_10002066_pt1 | contig 15993 bp, 11 predicted proteins | sample SagtaG_7_FD_104919 | JGI IMG/M metagenome (GOLD analysis project Ga0137371, IMG submission 104919) | Vadose zone soil microbial communities from Sagehorn Ranch, Mendocino, California, USA - Sage1_R_40_16 metaG | ecosystem: Environmental > Terrestrial > Soil > Vadose zone | place: USA...
CGCCGCTCCCCCGGGAGCGCCGGGTTCTCGATCTCGACATCGACGCGGAAGGTGCCCATTTCGTCGCGCATAGTACCTCCAAGATCTTCGCGGAGTAGTACCAGGGGAGCGCAGCCGGTGTCAATTCCACGCGCGATCGGGCTGGTCGCCGCGCTTCTGGCCGGCGGCGCGGTCGCTTCGGTCGCCGCCCAGCACGGGAGCCCCTCGGCTGCCCCCCCTTGGACCCGTGGCGCGGTGTGCTACGAGGTCTTCGTCCGTTCGTTCTTCGACTCGAACGGGGACGGCGTCGGCGACCTGAACGGCCTGATCGCAAAGCTCGAGTACATCGACAAGCTCGGCGCCGATTGTATCTGGCTCATGCCGGTCGCCGCCTCACCGAGCTATCACGGCTACGACGTCAGCGACTACTACCGCGTCGAGCCCGCCTACGGGACGAACGACGACTTCAAGCGCCTGGTGGCCGAGGCGCACCGCCGCGGCATCGTCGTGCTCGTGGACATGGTGCTGAACCACAGCTCGAGCGAGCACCCCTACTTTCAGGCCGCGCTGCGGGACACGACGTCGCCGTATCGCGCGTGGTACCGCTTCGCACGGACGTCGCCGGGGAAAGACTGGCACCGTTCCCCGGTGCGCGACGAGTACTACTACGGATTGTTCTGGAGCGGGATGCCGGACTTGAACTACCAGACGCCCGCCGTACGGGAAGAGGCGAAGAAAATCGCCACGTTCTGGCTACGAGATATGGACGTGGACGGCTTCCGCCTCGACGCGATCCCCTACCTGGTGGAAGAAGGGGCCTGTCTCATGGGCTGCCCCGGCACCCACACCTTCCTGCACGAGTACGCCGCCCACATCGACAGCGTGAAGCCCGGCGCGTACACCGTCGGCGAGGCGTGGGGCAGCATCGATCAAATGCTGCCCTATTATCCCGACCAGCTTACGGCGTATTTCGGGTTCGAGCTGTCCGACTCGCTGCTCTCGGCGGTGCGCAGCGGCTCGGCGGCCGGGCTGCTCAGCGGATTCCTGCGGCTCCAGGACACGTTGCCGGCGTACCGCTGGGCGCCGTTTCTGACGAACCACGACCAGACCCGCGCGATGACGCAGCTCAAGGGCGACGTCGCCCGCGCGCGGCTGGCCGCCACCCTGCTGCTGACACTCCCAGGCCTGCCCTTCCTCTATTATGGGGAGGAGATCGGGATGACCGGGGACAAGCCCGATCCGCGGCTGCGGACGCCGATGCAATGGAACGCGGGTCCCGGGCTTGGCTTCACCTCGGGCAAGGCGTGGGAGAGCGCGCAGCCGGACTCGCTGACGACCACCGTCGCGGTGCAGGATGCTGACTCCGGTTCGCTGCTGAACCTGTACCGCCGCCTGATTCATCTGCGCAAGACGGATGAGGCGCTCGCGACCGGAACGTTGGTGCCGCTGACGGCCAGCAGCCCCCACGTCGCGGCCTACCTGCGGCGCTCGGGCGATCACGAGGTGCTGGTGGTCGCGAACCTCGACGCCGCGCCGGTCTCCGGCGTCGCGATCGGCTCGCAGCCAGGCGTGGTTCCGCCCGGCCGGTATGCGGCGCGCAACCTCATGGGCCGTGCGAGCGGCGCGATGCTGCGCGTGGGCCCCGACGGACGGATCATGAGCTATGTCCCGCGTGCACGGATCGGCTCTCGGGAGTTTCTGGTGCTCGATCTCACTCGTGCAGGGCAGTGACCGTCGCAGGAGAAGACGGTAGAAGACGGTAGAAGACGAGTAGAAGGCGACCCCCTCTACCGTCCTCTACCGTCCTCTACCGCCCTCTACCGTCCTGTCCAGGAAAGGCGGCTGTGTGATCACGTGGAGACGGTTTGGAGCAGTGGCCCTGTGCTCGGCGCTCGTTGGGCCGGTGGCGTTGTCCGCGCAGGCTGCCCGCGGCGGCCCGGGTGAAATGCCCCGGTGGACGCCGGCCAGCAAGGAGGGCATCGGGACCTCGCTCACCACCGCATCGAAGGTGTGGTTCACGCTGCAGGGGGGCATTCTCACCGAGGTCTATTACCCGCGCCTGGACGTGGCCGACGTGCACGGGCTGGAATTCGCGGTGAGCGACGGGCGGCGGGTGTGGATCGAATCGCGGGACATGCGACATGCCATCGCGCGCATCGATCCCCGCGCGCTGCTCTATCGCCAGACCTCGAGCGACGCCGCGGGCCGCTTCACGCTCACTAAGACGTATGCGACGGACCCGCAGCGGCACGCGCTGCTGATCGACGTCACGTTCGTGGGTCCGGCTGGCGCCGCCCTCTACGCGCTCTACCATCCGGCGCTGAAAAACTCCGGCTATGGGAACACCGGCTCGGTAGACGGCGGCGCTCTGGTGGCTCAGAAAGAGGACGTGGCGTCCGCGCTGGTGGCGACCGGCGGATTCGCGGAGACCGCGAGCGGGTTCGCCGGCGTCAACGACGGCTACACCGACCTGCTGTTGCATCACGGGCTCACGTGGCGGTACGCGCGGGCGGACAGCGGGAACGTCGTGCAAGTCGCGCGGATCACCAGGCCGGCGCATTTCACACTCGCGTTGGGGTTTGGGGAAACCCCCGCGGCAGCGCTCGCCGCGGCGCGGGAGAGCCTGCGGCGCGGGTTCGCCCTGGTCCGCGCGGACTACGCGCGCGGCTGGAGCCGGTACCTGAACGGCCTGCGCCGAGCGGCCCCGACGTATCAGGGACAATTCGATCTCGCGGCGATGGTCGTCCGCGCCCACGAGGACAAGACGTTCCCCGGAGCGATCATCGCCTCGATGAGCATCCCCTGGGGCCCCGCCGTGCCGGCCGATAAGGCGAACGTGGGCGGCTACCACCTGGTGTGGGCGCGGGATCTCTACGAAGCCGCCACCGGCCTCATGGTCGCCGGGGACAGCGCCACGGCGCGGCGGGCGTTGCGGTACCTGTTCGACGTGCAGCAGAAGCCGGACGGCAGCTTCCCGCAGAACAGTTGGCTCGACGGGCGGCCGTACTGGACGGCGCAGCAGATGGACGAGCAGTCGTACCCGATGATCCTGGCCTGGCAGCTGGGCGTGACCGATAGCGCGACGTGGGAGCGGCACGTCCGGCCGGAAGCGGAATACGTGATGGCGCACGGGCCCGCGACGCAGCAGGAACGCTGGGAGGAAGTCGGCGGCTACTCGCCATCCACGATGGCCGCGGAGATCGCCGGCCTGGTGTGCGCGTCGGCGATCGCGAAGGTCAACGCCGACACGGCGGCGGCGCGCCAGTCGCGCGAGGATGCGTCCGCGGAGGCGCCCGGGTTCGAGCCGTGGCTGGTGACGACGACGGGGCATTTGGCGTCGCACGGCTATTACCTGCGCATCAACGACAACCGCGATCCCAACGACGGCTACCGGCTCGACGTGCACAACGGCGGCGGCGTGTGGGACGAGCGCGACGTGGTCGATCAGGGATTCATCGAGCTGGTGCGTCTCGGCATCCGGCCGGCGAGCGATACGATCATCGCGAACTCCCTCAAGGTCATCGACGCCACCATCCGCATCGAGACGCCAAGCGGGCCCGACTTCTATCGCTACAACCACGATGGCTACGGCGAGACGTGGTTCGGCGGCCCGTGGCTGGGCGAAGGGGTCGGACGGCTGTGGCCGATCTTCGCCGGCGAGCGCGGCGAGTACGAAGTGGCCCGCGGCGCCGACCCCACGCCGTACCTCCAGGCGATGCTGCGCTTCGCCAACGCCGGCGGCATGATCCCCGAGCAGGTTTGGGACCGGGCCAATCCCACGAGCGGCGGGTTTGCATTCGGGTCGGGAACCGGCAGCGCCACGCCGCTGGTGTGGAGCATGGCCCAGTTCCTCCGCCTCGCCATCGCGGCCCGGGACAAGCGTATCGGCGAGCAGCCGGCGATCGTCGCCGAGCATTTTCTGCGTCCCTAGTGCGTCGTCGAGTCATCCTTGCCGCGGTCGTGCTGGCCGTGGTGGTTCCCGCCGCGGTGGCGCAGGCGCAGCGCGCCGACCGCGCCGTGTACGTGGACGGTGCCGGCGTGATCCGCTGGCGGGACGACCGCCAGGAAGTCGCTCTGTTCGGCGCGAACTACGTGCTGCCCACGGCCTCCGATTACCGCGCGGCCGCGTATCTCCGCGCTGATCGCAAGCGAATGATCGATGAGGACATGGCGCAATTCGCGCGCATGGGCTGGGACGGCCTGCGGCTGACGTTCTGGGGCGATTGGGAGGCGTCCGACAGCGCCGGTAACCTCCTCGCCAACGACCACCTCGACCTGCTGGACTACCTGATCGCCCGCGCGCGGGAGCGGGGCATCTACATGCTGTTCAGCCCGATCCAGCTCTACGGGGCGAACTGGCCGGACGCGCTGGATGACACCACCGATCCGGGCTTCGGGCGGCGCTTCGGCAAGGCGCGCATGGGCACGGAAACGGCGGCGATCGCCGCGCAGGTGAACTACCTACGCCAGATCCTCCAGCACGTGAACCCGTATACCGGGGTCGCCCTCAAGAACGAGCCGGCCATCCTGTTCATCGAGCTCGTGAACGAGCCCTGGCATCACCCGGAGGACCCGGCGGGCTCGATCCGCTACATCAATACGCTCACCGACGCGGTGCGCAGCACGGGCTGCACCAAACTGATTTTCTACAATGTGAGCCAGGACTTCCGGATCGCCGACGCGATCAGACGCAGCCGGGCACAGGGCGTGACCTTCGGCTGGTATCCGTCGGGGTTGAACGCCGGCCGCGAGCTGGAAGGCAACTTCCTGCGCGCGGTGGACGCGTTTCCGGACATGCTGCGGCCGGAGCTGGCCCGCCTGCCGCGGATCGTCTACGAGTTCGACACGCCGGACCTGCGCACGGGATACCTGTATCCCGCGATGGCGCGCACGTTCCGCGCCGTGGGCGCGCAGTTCGTCGCGATGTTCGCTTACGACATGCTGCGGACCGCTTCGCGCAACCTGGGCTGGCAGACGCACTACCTGAATCTCGTCTACACGCCGCGTAAGGCCGTGAGCGCCATCGTCGCCGCCGAGGTGATGCGCCGGCTGCCCCGGCTGCGCTCCTACGGTGCGTATCCGGACAACACGCGGTTCAGTGACTTCCACGTTTCGTACGACGGGGACCTGGGAGAGCTGGTCGCAAAGGACGCTTTCCTCTATGCCGGCACGACGCGCGCGGTCCCTCCCGACCCCAGCGCGCTGCAGCGTATCGTCGGCTTTGGCTCTTCACCGACCGTGAGCTACGAGGGGCAGGGGATCTATTTCCTCGACAAGGTGCGCCCGGGCCTCTGGCGTCTCGAGATCTACCCCGACGCGGTCCCGGTCCGCGACCCATTCGAGCCGCCCAGCCCCGACAAGATCGTGACGCGCGCGATCAGCCGCGCCTGGCCGATGACGATCGCGCTGCCGGACCTCGGCACGTCGTTCACGGTCCAACCGATCACCGCGGGGAATGCCGGGCTGGCGCGGGCGGTCACCGGGCGGTTCACCGTGACGCCGGGGGTGTACGTCTTGAGTGCCGCAGGATCGGTGGACGTCGCCACCCTGCCCGCAAACGTGGGCCACGTAGGATTCGCCGAGTACCACCCGCCTCCCCTTGATACGCTGCCGTCGTCCGTGCAGTCGCTGGCCGCGCCCGAATACCTCGCCGGCCGGGCCGCCACCCTGCGCGCCCGAGTGGTTGACCGGACGCCGCCGGACTCGGTCAAGCTCTTCATACGCCCCGTGGCCGGCGGTTTCTACCGTGGTTTTCTCATGACACCGGCGGCCGGTTACGAGTATGCCGTGGCACTGGCGGGAGCGGCCTTCTCGGAAGGGCCGAACCAATTCGTGATCACGCTGTTTCGCGGGGACTCCGTTGTGACCTTCCCTGGGGGGATGCGCGGGCGGCCCACGGAGTGGGACTACCACAATGAAGCGTCCTGGAACCTGCGCGTCGTCGGTTCGGAGACGCCGCTGCGGTTGTTCGATCCCGACCAGGACGCCGCGCGTTTGGCGTTCACCCGCGTCGGCGACGCGGGACGCCGCGGGCTGTTCCATCTGGCGTTGTCCGGGGTCACGGGCCGGCCGGTGTTTCACTTCGAGCTGCCGGTGGCCGCGAATGGCTGGCGTCCGGCGGACTACACGGCGTCGCTCGTCATCAGGGATCGGATCCGCGCCCGGCAGGAGACTATCGACGGAGCCGACGAGCTGCGCCTCCGGCTGCGCGGCCTCGGACCCCAGGAGGTCTTGCACGTGACGTTGATGGAGGACGACGGCACGAGCTGGACCGCGGCGGTTCCCGTGGACAGTACCTGGAGCGAGCCGTCGCTGCCGCTCGCGGCCTTCACCCTCGGCCGCGGCGTCCTGCTTCCCGAAGGGTTCCCGGGCGAATGGAACTACTGGGTGGGACCGGCGGAGGGGCGGGGGGGGCCCGGCGACCGCCCGCGGCTCGATCACGTGGAGCGGCTGCAACTTTCGCTGCGGGCTCCGGGCGGCGTCGAGGTCGAGTCGATTGTCCTGGGCTTCGGCCGTTCGGGGGCCTCAACGAATCAGAGGCGATAGCCGCGCGCGAGCAGCGAGCGCCCCGAGGCCGCGTAACCGTCCGCGCCGGGGAGATAAAAGCTGAAGGCGTCTGCCAGGCGGTCGTAGACGTTGAACAGCACGCAGACCTGAATCGCGTCTTCGATCGCTTCGTCGCTCACGCCGGCGGCGCGCAGCGCCGCCACGTCGGCCGGCCCGACGTCACCGGGCGCGAGGGTGAGCTTCTCCAGGAAGCCGAGCGTCGCCCGCAGCTTGGGATCGAGCGGCGCCGTGCGCCAGTCCGCCAGCACCGCCGCGACCAGCGTGTCGTCCTTCAGGGCCAGCGACGCGACCGCGCCGTGGGCGCCCGTTCAGAACACACATTGGTTGAGGCGCGATGTGAAGGCGGCGAACAGCTCCCGCTCCCCCACGCTCCACGTCGAGGGCCCGCGCATCACCGCCTGCGTCCACTCGCACATCGGGCGGCCGAAGAACTCCGGCCGGTACAGCAGCGTCTTGACGACGTCGGGGACGCGGCGCCGGCCCACCAGCCGGATGAGCAGCAGCTTCAAGCGCTGCGGAAGTCGGTGACCCCGCTCGACGACGCCGAGCCGCATCAGGAGTGCCCTTTAGGGGGTGAGGAAAGCGCCGCCAGCCCGCGCTCGAGCCGGCCCAGCGCGGCGCCGAGGGCGGCCGCGACGGTGATCTCGAAGACGGCGTCTTCACTGTTCCCCGCGCGCCGAACGGCGATCACGTCGGCGTCGGTCACCTGGTAGGCGTGCCGCGCCACCTTGTCCACGTACGGCGTGAGGGCAGGGGGCAGGGCCGCGCCGCTCCGTACGCCGGCGGCCGCACCGGCGAGCCGCGCCGCTCGAGCGAAGGCCGCGCGACGCAGCTCGCCCGGCGCGTGGCCCGGTGAGCCCAGCGCGGCGTCCTCGAGTCGTTGACGCAACTCGGCGTAGCGCACGCGGAGATGCTACGAGGCGGCGACCGCCTCCGCCAGCCCCCGTGCGCCGGTTGCGCACTTGTGCGCGTCGGCGGAGCGCTCCACCTTCACCCGATGACGCTGCTCAAGGTTGCCCCGCGACTCTCGCCGGATGTCGATCTGTTGCGGACCTACGACGCGGTGATCGTGGGCTCGGGCGCGGCCGGCGGCATGGCGTCGCACGTCCTGACCGCCCATGGCATGCAGGTGCTCCTGCTCGAGGCGGGGAAGAAGCTGGACATCAATCGGGAGCTGCGTTCGATGGAGTGGCCCTACGACCACCCGCGCCGGGGAGACGCGCCCCCGGGATCGCACGCCCTCTCGTTCAACGAGTACACCATCCGCCAGCCCCCCTACGCCAAGGCCACCGCGTTCAAGCACGTGTACTCGTATGTCGGCGGCTGGTCGGGCGGGGATTACGTCAAGAGCATCCTCGTCGACGAAAAGGACCACCCGTACACCGGCACGCGGTACGCCTGGGTGCGGGCCCGGTGCCTGGGGGGCAAGACCAACATCTGGGGTCGCCTAGCGCTCCGCCTGTCCGACTACGACTTCAAGGCCAAGTCCCACGACGGCTACGGGGAAGACTGGCCGATCTCCTACGCAGACCTGGAGCCCTACTACGACCGGGTGGACCGCTACCTCGGCATCGCGGGCGTGAAAGAGAATCTGCCGCATCTGCCGGACAGCCTGTTTCAGCGGCCCACGAAGCTCAACGCCGCCGAGGTCACGTTGCGCGAGCGGCTCAAGGCGATGGGACGGGTGTTGACGCCGTACCGCGCGGGCGTCACCACCGACGGTCTGAAGCACAACAAGTACCGGAGCAAGTGCTTCGGCCGGGGGGCCTGCAACCGCCGTCCCGGCGGCTGCGACATCCACGCCGCGTTCGACTCGCCCACCGGTCTCATCTACCCGGCGTTCGACACCGGGCGGCTCACGATCCGGCCCAGCTCCATCGCGCACGAAGTCCTGGTGGACCGGAACACCGGCCGGGCGCGCGGCGTCGCGTTCCTCGACAGCGACACGGGGCGCTCCTACGAGGCGAACGGGAAGGTGGTGGTGCTCGCCGCGTCCACGCTCGAATCCGCCCGCCTCCTCCTCCTCTCGAACCTTGCCAACTCGAGCGGTCAGGTGGGGCACAACTTCTGCGAGCACGTCATGGGCCCCGGCGTCACCGGGTTCGTCAAGGAGCTGGTCGGCAAGACGCCCACGCTCGACGACGGCCGCCCCGGCGGGTTCTACGTGCCGCGGTTCCGCAACCTCCAGACCCGCGAGCCCGGCTTCATCCGCGGGTACGGCTTCGAGGGCTCCAGCGGGTTTTCGATGTTTCCCGAGCACGTGTTCGAGACGCCGGGCTTCGGGGGCCAGTTCAAGAAGACCGTGCGCGACCACGCGGGGGCGTTCATCAGTATGGGCGCGTTCGGCGAGGTGCTGCCGCGCTTTGAGAGCTACGTCGACCTCGATCCCGAAGTGAAGGACCGCTGGGGAATCCCGGTGTTGCGCTTCCATTACCGGTTCGGCGACAACGAGCGTAAGATGGCCGAGGACATGGTCGCTGCGGCCCGCGAGATGTTCGAGGCTGCGGGGTTCGAGGTCGTGGGCACCGATCGCGAGATCCTCACCGAGGGGTGGTCCATCCACGAGCTGGGCACCGCTCGCATGGGCAGCGATCCCAAGACCTCGGTGCTGAACCAGTTCCAGCAGTCGCACGACGTCCGGAACCTCTTCGTCGTGGACGGCTCCAGCCACGTGAACGCCTCGTGCCAGAATCCGACGTGGACCATCATGGCCCTGGCGTGGCGCTCCTGTGACTATCTGGCGGACGAACTCAGCAAGGGGAACCTATGACGGACTCACCGCAGACGCTGACGCGCCGCGACATGATCGTGACCATGGGGGCAGCGGTGGCCGCGGCGGCATTGCCCGGGGTGGAGGCCCCCGCCGGGACGGCTGCGCCGGCTGCGTCCCCTCCCCGGTTCCTGACCCCGGACGAGTTCGTGCTGCTCGACGAGCTCACCGAGCTGATCATCCCCACCGACGCGCACTCTCCCGGCGCGCGCCTCGCGGGCGTCGCCGCCTACATCGACGGCCGGCTGGCTGAATCCGTGGAGCCCGAATGGCAGGCGCGCTGGCGCTCAGGCCTCGCGGCGGTGGAGGCGCTGTCGCGTGACCTCCATGGGCGGTCGTTCCTCCAGGCGATGGCCGACGAGCGGATCCTGGTCCTCACCCGGATGGCCGCGGGCGAGGCAGACCCCAAGACGCCCCCGGAGCACTTCTTCCGGGAGCTCAAAGCGCTGACCGTGCGGGGCTATTACACATCCAAGATCGGTATCCACGTCGATCAAGCGTACAAGGGCAACGTGTATCAGACCGGGGAATACGCGGGCTTCGACGCCAAGTAGAGATCGAGCGCCTTCGCCACGGGGCCGACGATCGCGAGGGCGAGGATCGGCGGGGCGGGATAGAGCGGGGCGAGCGCGGCCACGTGATGATCGCCGGCCAGGCGGATGGCCGCCTCCACCACGGCCACCGCGGCCGCGACGACGACGCGCCCCCGGGCCGTACTCACGGTGGTCTTGGGATCGGTGATCATGAAGAAGATGAACAGCTGGTACATCGGCCCGGTGATCGGTGCGATTTCCCCCAGCAGCGGTCCCCCCACGATGCCGTGGCGCACGACGGCGAGCGCGAGGAAGCACGCTACGTAGGTCAGCGTCACGTGCAGCATTCCCACCCGCGCCACGATGAGCAACCCGAAGCCCCAGATCACCGCGTTCACCGCCACGTCGTTCCCCCACTGGTGACTGAGGATGGCGACGCTCCCCGGCGCGGCGAGGACGAGGAGGCTGATGGCGAAGTTGCTGGGGTTCCACAGATGCCCCCCACGGTACTGGAGCACGTACTTGGAGGCGATCGCCAGAAAGCCGCCCAGGGCGAAGGGCCAGAGCAGATCGGCCCGCGGCTTGATGAGGAGCGCGAGGCTGATGCCGGTGATGTACGCGCTCTGCACGTTGCCAAACCGGCCGCGCACGAGCCGCGACAGGGCCAGCTCGGTCGCTGTGCAGACACCCAGCGCGATCACAAGACGGTCGTAGCCGCCGAGGATGCCGTAGCGCGCCTGGCCCAGCACCAGGACGAGCGTGATGAGGAAGGAGACGAGGTACCGGGGGTCGAGCTGGCCCAGCCGCACCCAGAGTCTGCGCGTGTGCTTTAGCATAGTGCTCGCCGAGCCCACGCTTCAGCGTGGGTACTGGGGTTCGGTCACGACGTGCACCTGGTCTATCGCCGGGCGCTCGATCGTCTGCAGCGTCCCCGACGGCCAGCGGATCAGCACCCGCTCGACGCGTCCCGTCCGCCCCAGCCCGAAGTGGAGCCGCCGGTCGTTCTGGCTCGCGAACCCCATGCCGCCGTCCACGACCCGCAGCTGACGCATCCCGCCGGCCTCGACGGTGACCTCCGCGCCGATGGCGCTGCGGTTGCTCCGCGTCCCCACCAGCCGGAACGCGATCCAATGGTTTCCCGGGACGACGGTGTTCCGGTACACGAGCGCCGGCTGGTTCTGGTTCGCGACCACGACGTCGAGCACGCCGCGGTTGAAGAGGTCGGCCAGCGCGACCGCGCGCCCGTCGTACTCGTCGGACACGCCGGCGGCCAGGGCGACGTCGGTCCAGCCCGCGAGGCCGCGGCTCACGAGCACGCGCGAGCGCTCGTACCCGGACAGGCTCGCGGTCCCGATGGGCGGCCAGTTCCGGGCGTCCTCGAAAACGTTGCCGTTCGCCCCGGCGATCTTCGACATCGCGTACCAGTAGCTGCGGTCCCGGTCTCCCGAGACGAAGCCGTTGACGATGAACAGCTCATTGCGCCCGTCGTTGTCCAGGTCGCCGAGCTGCGCGCCCCAGGCCCAGCCCGCGTCGGCGACGACCCCGTCGGCCCCTTGCTGGAAGCGTCCCAGCTCCGGGAGGAAGTTCAAGCGCAGATTGTTGCCCTGGAACAGATAGCCGCGCTCGGAGATGTTGGTCACGAACGCGTCCAGACGGCCGCGGTTCAGCACGTCGCCGAGCGTGGCGGACATGCCGCTCTTGGAGTCGCTCTCGAGCCCCACCCGGCTCAGCACGAACCGGCCGCCGTGATCGTTCACGTACAGCTCTTCGGGCCCGTAGTCGTTGGCGAGGAACAGGTCGGGCCAGCCGTCGCCGTTGAAGTCCGCCGCGGCCACCGCCAGCGTCCAGCGCGTGCTGCCGACGCCCATGCGATCCGTCACGTCCTCGAAGCGGCCGCCGCCGAGGTTGTGGAACAGGCGGTTCTTGCCGCCGTTGGCGGCGAACTCGAAGCTGTTCTCCATGATGCGCGTCGTCTGGAGGTGCCAGAAGTCGACGTCGGAGCGGAAGTAGCCGGTCACGTAGAGGTCCAGCAACCCGTCCCGGTCGTAGTCGAACCACACGGCGCCGTTGCTGTTCATCCATCGCCGTAGCCCCGCGGCCGCGGTCACGTCTTCGAAGTGGAGGTTGCCGAGGTTGTGGAAGAGCTGGAGGTAGCCCCACTTGTAGATGAGCAGATCTTCGAGCCCGTCGTTGTCGTAGTCGCCCCACACGGCCCCCATGGACACGCCTTCCCCCGGGCGGTTCACGTCCGCCACGCCGGCGGCGCCCGCCACGTCCTCGAATGTCCCGTCCCCGCGATTGCGATACAGCGCGTTGGGAAAGCCAAACCGGCTGTTCGTGAAGTACAGATCGGGCCAGCCGTCGTTGTTGACGTCCGCCACCGACACGGAGGCGCCGAGCGACGCGATCAGCGGGGCGATGTGAGCGAGCTTGGGGTCGAGGGTCGGCCGGTGATGGACGAAGCGGACGCCCGCCGCCGCGGCGACGTCCGTGAGGTGGAAGCCCGGAACGACGGCCGCCGTTCCGGCGCGATCGGTGCGACGATTCAGCGCGACGACGAGCAGAATAGCGGCGAGGAACGCAGCGGCGACGGCGCCGCGGCGCCACGAGGGCAACGACGGCCTACCGTCCTCGGGCGACAACCTCGAACTCCCCCTCCAGGCCGCCCACTGAGCTCCCGCCCACGAACACGCGGAACCGCCCCGGCTCCACGCCGAAGCGCATGTCCTGACCGTAACGGCCCAGCTCCCGGTCGGTCAGAACGAACTCGACCCGCTGCGAAGCGCCGGGCGGGAGCGCCAAGCGCCGGAATCCCGCCAGTGCCCGCACGGGCCGTGTGACGCTCGCGACCTCGTCCCGCACGTAGAGCTGCGCCACTTCCGCCGCCGGGCGCGCGCCGGTGTTGGTGACGGTGACGCCGACCCGCACGACCTGGCCGGGCGTGATGCGCGGCGCGCTGAGCCGCAGATCCGCATACGCGAAGGTCGTGTAGCTCAACCCGTAGCCGAAGGGGAAGAGCGGGCTCGAGGGCAGGTCGATGTACTTCGAGGTCCACTTGACGTCCGACGGCGGCCGACCGGTGTTCTTGTGATTGTAGTAGATGGGCACCTGGCCCACCGTTCGTGGGACGCTGACGGGCAGCCTGCCGCTCGGGCTGACGTCGCCGAACAGCACGTCCGCGACCGCATGTCCGGTCTCGACCCCCAAAGCCCACGCCGCGACGATCGCCGGCACGTGCTCGGCCGCCCAGGGGAGGGCGAGCGGCCGGCCGCTCATGAGCACGAGCACGACCGGCGTGCCGGTCGCCTGGACCGCCTCGAGGAGCTGCTCCTGCACGCCCGGCAGCCCGAGCGTGGAGCGGCTCGCCGCTTCGCCGCTCATGTCGCCCGCTTCGCCCATCACGACGACCGCGACGTCGGCCTGGCGCGCGAGCGCCACCGCCTCGGCGAAGCCCGCCGTCGCAGTATCCACGATGCCGGCGCCCTTCGCGTAGCGCACGTCGAACGCCGTGCCGGCGCGCTCGCGCAACCCCGCGAGCACCGTCACGGCGTCGCGCGGGTCGCCGTGACCGGGCCAGGAGCCGAGGGCCGCGCCGGGGTCGTCGGCCACCGGGCCGATCACGGCGATCGTATGCCGCGCGGCCGCGAGCGGGAGGAGACTGCCCTCGTTCTTGAGCAGCACGATCGCCTCATCCGCCACGCGGCGGGCGAGGGCGCGGTGCTCCGGGGCGAGCAGCACCGCCTGCTCGCGCTCGACACTCGCGCCGTGATAGGGATCGGCGAACAATCCTAGGGCGACCTTGGCGCGGAGGATGCGCCGCACCGCGCGGTCCACGGTCGCGACGGGAATCCGCCCCGCGCGCACCAGCGCCGGCAGGTCGTCGAGGTAGATCCGGCTCACCATGTCCATGTCGACGCCGGCTTCGAGCGCGAGCTTCCCCGCCTCCGCGGGGGAGCCGGCGACGCCGTGCGCCTGCAGCTCGGCGATCGCCGTCCAGTCACTCACCACGAACCCGGGGTAGCGCCACTCGTCGCGCAGCACGGTCGTCAAGAGCCAGCGGTTGGCGGTGCCTGGCACACCCGCGATCTCGTTGAAGGCGGTCATGATGCTGCCGACACCGGCGTCCACGGCGGCGCGGAACGGCGGGAGGTAGATCTCCCGCAACGTGCGGTCCGAGACGTCCACCGTGTTGTAGTCGCGGCCGCCCTCGGCGCCGCCGTAGGCCGCGAAGTGCTTGGCCGTCGCGAGCACCGCATCCGTCGCTCGGAGGTCATCGCCCTGGAAGCCGCGCACCCGGGCCGCGGCCATGGCCGAGCCCAGGTAGGGGTCCTCTCCCGAGCCTTCGGCGATCCGTCCCCAGCGCGGATCGCGCGCGATGTCCACCATGGGAGCGAAGGTCCAGTTCACGCCGGCCGCGGCGGCCTCGCGCGCCGCGACGTGCGCGGTGCTCTCCGCCGCCGCGGGATCCCACGTCGCGGCCTCGGCCAGCGGGATCGGAAACGTCGTCCGATAGCCGTGGATGACGTCGTACCCGAGGAGCAACGGGATGTGCAGCCGCGATTGCGTCACCGCCACCTGCTGCGCCTCCCGAGTCGCGGCGGCACCCGTGAGGTTCAAGAAGCCCCCAACCTGGCCCCGGCGGACCATGTCCAGCTGCTCGGCGCTCGGCCGGCCATCGACCGACGGCAGGTTCAGTTGGCCGAGCTTCTCCTCGAGGGTCATGCGGGCGAGGAGGGAGTCGATCAGCCGGTCGGTGGGGGGCGGGTGTCCGGTGCCGGGTCTCGGGTTTCGGGGGCGCTGCGCGACGGCAGGCGCAGAGACGAACACACTGAGGGCGATGAGCAGCGTTCGGTGAACACAGTTGGGAAGGCGCATAGGTCGTGACAGTGAGATGGACGAGTCCAAAATGATGGCGCACGCCTACGCACTTGTCCACGCAAGCGACAACGTGTACCTCTCCCCCGTTCCCCCTCTCCGCGACGCGGAGAGGGGGTCAGGGGGTGAGGCACCGCGAGGAGGAACAAGAGTGACCGCGAGAAACCGCATCGTGATCTGGCTGCTGCTGGTGCCGGTGTTGGCATGCCGGGAAGGCGCGCGGCGCGGACACGAGGCGGCGCGCAGCGACTCGGCCCTCACCGCCCGCACCTGGGGACTGGCCTACCTGCAGCAGAACCGGCTGCCCCAGGCGGAATCGGCGTTTCAGCAAGTGGTCGCGCTCGCCCCTGACCAGGCGCTCGGGTACGCCGACTTGGGGCTCGTGTATCTGCGGTCGGGGCGGTACCGCGAGGCCGAGCTGCCGCTGCACCGGGCCGCGGCGCTCGACTCGGCGGACAACGACATCACCCTGATGTTGGCCCGCGTGTACGCCCTGACGGGGCGGGCGGGCGACGCGCGCGCGGAGATCGAACGGGCGCTGCGCCGGGATTCCACGGACATTCGCGCGCTGTACGCGCTGGCGCAGCTCGCCGCGCGGTCCGCCGACCCGGCGGAGCGGGCGCGGCAGGAGCGCTACCTGCGACGCGTGGTAACCCAGGCGCCGGCAAACCTGGTCGCCCGGCTGGAGCTGGTGGATGTGCTCCTCGCGCGCGGCGCTGCCGGCGACGCGGCCGGAGAGCTGGAGGCGTTGCAGCGGCAGCTGCCGCAGTTGCCTCGCGAGGCCGCGCAGGTGTTCGCGCGCGCACTCCGCGCGGCCCGGGCCGGCCGGGCGCCGGAGGCCGCGGCGGCCGCGACGCGGTTCCATCAGGTCATGGAGGTGACCACCGCGTACCAGATCGGCCTGGAGCGCCTCGGCGGTTCAGGCGACACGGTGGTGGGCTACCCGGTGCTGACCTTCAATCCCAGCCTGGCCGTCCCCTCGCAGGACGCCCGGACCCTGGCGGGGGCGATTCGCTTCAGCGACGTGACCGAGGAGAGTGGATTGGGGGGCGTGACCGGGCTGCCTGACAGCCTGGCGCGGGCGCTCGAGCCCGCGGTGGCGCTGGCCGTGGGTGATTACGACGACGACGAAGTTGAGGACGTATTCCTCGCCGGGCACCTGTTCCGCGGGAACCACGGCCGCTTCGTGGACGTCACGGCGAGCGCCGGCGTCTCGCTACGCGAGCGCCCCCTGGCAGCTGCTTTCGCCGATTACGACAACGACGGACG
>Ga0137371_10002073_pt1 | contig 15947 bp, 15 predicted proteins | sample SagtaG_7_FD_104919 | JGI IMG/M metagenome (GOLD analysis project Ga0137371, IMG submission 104919) | Vadose zone soil microbial communities from Sagehorn Ranch, Mendocino, California, USA - Sage1_R_40_16 metaG | ecosystem: Environmental > Terrestrial > Soil > Vadose zone | place: USA...
CTCGACCACGGCTACTTCGAGGACGAGGTCCGGCCGATGCTCGGCTCGATCCTGCTCAAGAAGGGCTGGATCTCCAACGACAAGCTCGACGCCGCACTGGAGGCTGCCCGGATCAGCGGCATGCGTCTCGGCGAGACCCTGCTCTCGCGGGGCTGGTTGTTCGAGCCCGAGCTCGCCTGCGCGCTCGCCGAGCAGTTCGGCCTCAGGTACGTAGACCTCGTCCGCCATCCGCTCGATCCCGGCGCAGCGCGGTTGCTGCCCACCGAGGTCGCGCGGCGCATGTTCGCCGTGCCGGTCCGCTTCGTCGAGTCCGGGGCGATCGAGGTCGCGGTCGCAGATCCGGCGGACGCGGACATCGGCGCGCTCGAGCAGATGCTCGGTCGCCGGGTCGAGCTCGTCGTCGGCGAGCGCTCGGTGATCCAGGACTCCTGGCGCTACACGCGCTGACCGGCCCTACTCGTGCATCGGCGCTTTGGTGCCGGGCACGTGGAGCAGGTTCTCGACGTCCCGCACGCCCTGCACCTTGCGTGTCTGGGCGACGAGCTCGTCGATCAGGTCGGCACGCGGAACCTCGCCGCGCAGCTGGACGACGCCGTCCTGCACGTTGACGTTCAGCTTCCCTTTGGGGACGGCCCGATTACGGAAGACCTCGCTCCGGATCTTGTCGGCGAGCGTGGCATCGTCGAAGTCCTTCGGCTCTTCCTTCAGGTGCTGAACCTTCTGTGAGAGGCCGTACGCCTCCGCTGCCACGCCGCGTCCCGCACGTGCGGCCCGCCTGCCGCCTGACCTGAAGCGATCGAGCGTGACGTGACGCCTGCGCCTGCCGCTCTGGGGATCCAAGAAGTACGCCAGCAAGGCGCCTACTGCGCCTCCGAGTGCGAAGCCTCCCATTCGTTCCTCCTTGTTTTCCGCTCTTCTCTCGCCTTCCCGGCGACGGCGGCGGCTCAAACGTCGGCGACGATCCCGTCCCATGGAGCGAGCTCCCGCCGTCCGTCGAGGTCGATCTCGGCGGGCTCGTCGGAGAGGTTGACGGCGACGGCCGTGTGCTCGCCGCGCCGGAAGGCCCACACGCCCGCAGGTGCGGAGAGCGTCTCGTACAACCCTTCGCGTAGATCGATGGACGAGCGGCGTCGCGCGATCAGCCCGCGACAGAAGCAGAGGAACGAGCCGTCGTCGTCGCGCTGCGTGGCCGCCGGCGCCACCTGCGCGGCGAGTGGCAGCCACGGGTTAGTCCAGCCGCCGTTCCACGGCATCGGCGTCCGCGCTCCGTCGCGTCCCGCCATGTCGCGTTCCTGCTCCGGAGGAACCCGCGCCTGCGGCATGCCCAGTTCGTCGCCGTAGTAGAGGACCGGCGTCCCCCGCAGGGTCAGCAGCAGGAACAACGCGGCGCGAGCCTTGCGCTCGTCCCCGCCGCACATGCGCGTCGGGAAGCGGGCGAGGTCGTGGTTCGAAAGCATCCACACCGGCCAGGCGCGCTCCGGCAGGGCGGCCTCGGTCGCTTCGACGATGCCGCGCAGAACGTCGGCGTCCAGCGGTGAGAGTGCGAACGGGAAGTTGAAGGCGAGGTGTAGCTCGTCTTCGCCGTTGCCGTAGAAGCGCGCCAGCCGGTCGAGCTCCATCACCCACGTCTCGCCCAGCAGCACGCGCTCCGGCCGGTAGCCGTCCACGAGCCGGCGCCAGTGGCGAAAGACGTCGTGCACGTCGTCGCGGTTCGCGTTGTAGGTCGAGACGGCGGGGTCGGGGTTGTTCCGCAATTGGCGGTCCTTGACGATGCCGTGAGCGACGTCGATCCGGAAGCCGGCGATCCCGCGGTCGAGCCAGAAGCGCAAGATCTCGTCGAAGGCGTCGCGCACGTCCCCGTTCCACCAGTTGAGGTCGGGCTGTTCCGGCAGGAAGTTGTGTAGGTAGTACTGGCCCGTGGCCTCGTCGAGCGTCCAGGCCGGACCGCCGCCGAAGCTGTTCCGCCAGTTGTTCGGCGGCGAGCCGTCGGGCGTGGGATCGGCCCAGACGTACCAGTCGCGGTGGCGTGCCTCGCGTGACGAGCGAGCCTCCTCGAACCACGGATGGCGGTCGGAGGTGTGGTTCGGGACGAGGTCGACGATCACCTCGATGCCGCGCGCCGATGCCTCCGCGACGAGCTCGTCGAGCGCCGCCATACCGCCGAGCACGGGCTGAACGTCGGTGTAGTCGGCGACGTCGTACCCCCAGTCCTTGTCCGGAGAGACGGTGACCGGGCTGAGCCAGAGCGCGTCGACGCCGAGCCAGTCGAGGTAGTCCAGGCGCTGCACGATCCCGCGCAGGTCGCCGACGCCGTCGCCGTCGGAGTCGGCGAACGAGCGGACATAGACCTGGTACAGGACCGCGCGCTGCCACCAGGGTCGGCCGCCGGAGGGCATGCGCAACGCTACCGTGTCGCCGATGGATCGAGCTCTGCTGGGCGAGCAATTGACGGCGCGCGGCGAGCCGCTCTACCGCGCCGTCCAGGTGTGGGAATGGGCGGCGCGCGGCGTCGGCGGTTACGCAGAGATGACGAACGTGCCGGCCGAGCTGCGCGACGAGCTGCAGCGCGAGCTCCCGTTCTCGACGCTCGATCTCGAACAGGAGCAGCGGGCGCGCGACGGCACGGTGAAGACGCTCTTCCGCACCCACGACGGCCATCCCGTGGAAGCGGTGTTGATGCGCTACCGCGACGGCCGCCGTTCCCTGTGCCTGTCGTCGCAATCGGGCTGTCCGCTGACCTGCACGTTCTGCGCCACGGGACAGATGAGCTTCGGCCGGAACCTGACGGCGTCGGAGATCCTCGACCAGGCGTTGCATTTCCGCCGGCTCGGGCCGGTCGACCATGCGGTGTTCATGGGGATGGGCGAGCCGATGCTCAATCTCGACTCGGTGCTCGAGGCGGCCCGTGCGCTGCCGGACGTCGGGATCACGAACAGGCGGACGACGATCTCGACGGTCGGCTGGCTGCCCGGCTTGCGTCGGTTCGTCGACGAGGTGGAAGAGCCCGTCCGGTTCGCGTTGTCCCTGCACGCACCGACCGACGAGCTGCGGACCGAGCTCATGCCTGTCAACGCGCGCTACCCGCTCGCCTACGTCCTCGCCGAATGCAGGCGCTATTTCGAGCTTCGGCGCCGCAAGGTCTTCGTCGAGTACGTGATGCTCGGAGGGGTGAACGACCGGGTCGAACAGGCGCGCGCGCTCGCCGACCTGCTCGAACCGAAGGTTTTCAAGGTCAATCTGATTCCGTACAACCCGACGGGGATGTATGCAGGCTCGACGCGAAAGGCGATCGCCGCGTTCAAGGACGTGCTCGACCGCGCGCGGCTCCCCGCCACCGTCCGCCTCACTCGCGGGCGTGACATCCAGGCCGCGTGCGGCCAGCTCGCCGCGAGCTCGAGGCCGGCACCTGTCGGTCGGGGAGTGGAGCGGGGCCTCGACCCGTCCTAGACTCGGCGCATGGTCGACCCCCGTCGGGAGCGAAAGGTCGTCACCGTGCTGTTTGCCGACCTGGTGGGATTCACCGCACGGGCGGAAGAGCTGGATCCGGAGGATGTCGAGGCGATTCTCCATCCGTACCACGTGCGGCTGCGCTCGGAGCTGGAGCGGTTCGGCGGGACCGTGGAGAAGTTCATCGGCGATGCAGTGATGGCGTTGTTCGGCGCACCGGTCGTGCACGAGGACGATCCGGAGCGGGCGGTGCGGGCGGCGTTGGCGATTCGGGATTGGGCGCGCGAAGAGGACAACGTCCAGGTGCGAATCGCCGTCAACACTGGTGAGGCGCTGATCATTCTCGGAGCGCGTCCGGAGACGGGTGAGGGTATGGCGGCGGGCGACGTCGTGAACACGACCGCTCGCCTGCAGAACGCGGCACCTGTCAACGGCGTGCTCGTAGGCGAGACGACCTACCGCGCCACGAAGCACGTGATCGACTTCGACGAGGCGAAAGCGGTCGACGCGAAGGGAAAGGCCGAGCCGATTCCGGTGTGGGAGGCGCTGCAGGCGCGCTCTCGCCTAGGTGTCGATCTCCTTCGGCGGGTCCCGTCGCCGCTCGTCGGTCGCGAACGCGAGCTGGTCCTGCTGCGCGACGCGCTTGTGCGCGTACGGCAAGAGCTCTCGCCGCAGCTGATCACGCTCGTCGGCATCCCCGGAATTGGCAAGAGCCGGCTCGTCTACGAATTGATGCAGATCGTCAAGGAGACCGGCGAGCTGACGTACTGGCGCCAGGGACGATCGCTTCCGTACGGCGAGGGCGTGACGTACTGGGCGCTGAGCGAAATGGTCAAGGCGCAAGCCGGCGTCCTCGAAACCGACAGTGCCGAGGACGTGCATCGGAAGCTGCAACGAGCAGTCGGAGACGTGATCAACGATGCATCGGCGGCCGAGTGGGTGGAAACGCATCTGCGACCGCTCGCGGGCGTCAGCGCCGAAACAGAGCCCGGTGCGGACCGGCGCAACGAGGCATTCACGGCCTGGCGACTCTTCTTCGAGGCAATGGCCGAGAGGCGACCGCTCGTGCTCGTCTTCGAAGACATCCATTGGGCAGACGAGGGGCTTCTGGACTTCGTCGACTATCTCGTCGAGTGGGCATCCGGCGTGCCGATTCTCGTCGTGTGCACGTCGCGTCCGGAATTGTTGGACCGCCGGGCCAACTGGGGTGGGGGAAAGCTCAACGCGACGACGCTGTCGATCTCCCCTCTCTCGGACGGCGACACCGCGCACCTCCTCGCCACGCTTCTGGGGCAGCCACTCCTCGAGGCAGATGCGCAAACATCTCTGCTCGCACGCGCGGGCGGCAATCCGCTGTACGCGGAGCAGTACGCACAGATGCACGCGGAAGGGTCGGAGAGCGGCGATGTGTCCGTTCCCGAGTCCGTCCAGGGAATCATCGCGGCGCGGCTCGATCTTCTGCCGCCCGCCGAAAAGGGCCTACTCCAGGACGCAGCGGTCCTCGGAAAGGTCTTCTGGCTCGGCGGCCTCGTCGACGGTCGCCTCCGCGCGGTCTCGGAGGAGCAACTGCATGCGCTTGAACGCAAAGGTTTCGTGGAGCGCGCGAGACAGTCATCGGTCGCCCACGAGGCGGAGTACGCATTCCGACACGTGCTCGTCCGCGATGTCGCATACGGGCAGATCCCACGCGCCGACCGGGCGGAGAAGCATCGAAGGGCGGCGGAGTGGATCGAATCACTAGGTCGCCCCGAGGATCATGCGGAGATGCTCGCGCACCACTACCTCGCCGCCCTCGAGTTTGCGCGGGCCGCGGGCCAGGAGACAGAGACCTTCGGCGATTCCGCCCGCATCGCCCTGCGCGACGCCGGCGATCGGGCGTTCTCACTGAGTGCGTACAGCGCCGCGGTGCGCTTCTACTCTGCCGCGCTGGAGCTTCCGGCGCCGGATTCGCTCGAGCACGCGCGCCTGCTCTTCGCCGTCGGCCGGACTCGGGCCATCGGCGAGGCCGCAGGTCTCGACGTGCTCAGCAAGGCAGCCGCTGCGCTCCTCGCGTGCGGCGACAATGAGGCATCCGCCGAGGCGGAGACCCTCCTCTATGACCTCATCTACCGCCAAGGGGACCGCGACGAGGCGACGGAACACCTCGAGCGGGCCCGCGCGCTCGTCGAGGACGCGGAGGCTTCGCCAGCCAAGGCGCGCGTGATCGGCACAGTCTCTCGATTCCTGATGATCGCAAGTGAGTACGAAGAGGCAATCCGCGTCGGCACGCAAGCGCTCGAGATGGCAGAGCAGTTGGGTCTCACCGAGTTGCAAGCTCACGCGCTCGACATCATCGGTGCGGCGAGGGCGAATTCGGGAGACAGGTGCGGATTCGAGGATCTCGACCGCAGCGTCGACCTTGCCGCGGAGGTGAATGCGCCCCACGAGATGTGCCGTGCGCTCAACAATCTCGGCAGCGCGCTGTCAACTTGGGGGGAGCTCGGGCGAAGCACGGAATGCTTCCTTCGCGTGCAGGAAGTCGCCGAGCGCTTTGGACAGGCCACCTGGCTGCGCTGGACACGCCCGGCGATCTTCGACAGTGCCTACTGGCGTGGTGAATGGGACGAGGCCCTGCAGGGGGTCGACGAGGAGATCCGGCTCGTCGAGGAAGGCTCTCCCCACTACAACGCGATCTATTGCTACTGCAGGCGGAGTCGGATTCGGCTTGCGCGCGGTGACCTTTCCGGCGCGTCGGGAGACGTCGAGACGGCCGTTGAGCTCGCCCGGGTCGCCAAGGACCCACAGGTGCTCTATGGGACCCTCGCAATCAGCGCTTTTGTCGGACTAATCGGCGAGACCGCTCAGGCGGCACAAGCCCGTGCGGACGAGCTGATTCGCTGCATCACGAGTGCCGGCAACCCAGAGGTGGTCGGCGAGGCGCTGCTCATGCTCGCCTCGGTGATGCTGGATCTCGGGTGGGCCGATCAGCTGGTCGAACTGCTTCCGGCGACCTCCCCGTTCCGGTGGACGACGGCGGCTCGCGCCTTTGCGGCGCGCGACTTCCGGGGCGCTGCGGAGATTTGCGCCGAGATAGGCTCGAAGCCCGACGAGGCATATGCGCGTCTTCGTGCTGCCGAACATCTGGTCGGCGCGGGTCGCCGCGCGGAAGCCGACGGGCAGCTGCAAAAGGCGCTCGGGTTCTACCGCTCGGTCGGGGCGACGCGCTACATCCGCGAGGGCGAGGCGCTGCTCGCGGCGACCGCATGAGATCAGCGACGTACACGCTCTGCTTCCCTAAGAGTTGAGCGGCCGGAGACGCCGAACGGCGAGTCGCCGTCCGGCGCTGGGTCGAGTCCGGATCGGCCAACTGCGAATGTCGGTGACCGCGTCCGTACCGGGCGCGCCCGCCGGCAGCGGGCCGATCACCGTGAGCGCGTAGCAGGGGCCCACCACTCCCGCCCACCGACAGCCTACGGCGAATTACGTGCCATGTCCGTCCCGCAACCGCGCCGACACCGGCACTGTGCCGGCGCGGCACAGATGTTCGAACGATCAGCTCACGCGTGCGAGCGCAGGGGTGCACGAAGAGCGGCCGCGCTTCTCCAGGTACTGCTGGTGGTAGTCCTCGGCCTCGTAGAACGTCTCCGCCGGCTCGATCTGCGTCACGATCGGAGCGGACGAGTGCGCCTGCTCGCGCGCCTTCGAGCGCGTTGCGGCCTCCTGCTGCTCCTGATCGTGGAAGAACACGACCGACCGGTATTGGTCGCCGATGTCCCACCCCTGCCGGTTCAGCTGCGTCGGGTCGTGCTTCCGCCAGAACACGTCCAGCAGCTGGTCGTACGACATGCGCTCGGGGTCGTACGTCACCTCGACCACCTCGGCATGACCGGTCGTGTGCGAGCACACGTCCTCGTAGGTCGGATTGTCGAGCGTCCCGCCCGAGTAGCCGACGCGCGTGCGGGTCACGCCTTCGATCTGCCTGAATGCGGCCTCGACTCCCCAGAAACAGCCGGCGCCGAACGTTGCCTTCTTCTCCACTACTCCTCCTCCAGGTTCAGTGCTGCCGAGTTGATGCAGTAGCGCAGGCCGGTCGGCCGCGGCCCGTCGGGAAACACGTGACCGAGATGCCCACCGCAATTCGAGCACATGACCTCTGTGCGGACCATTCCGAGCGTCTTGTCGCTCTCCTCGTCGATCGCCTCGTCACTCGCCGGCGTAGAGAAGGCCGGCCAGCCGCAACCGGAGTCGTACTTCGCCTCGGAGCTGAAAAGCTCCGCGCCGCAGCCCGCACACCGGTAGGTGCCAGCCTCGAACACGTGATCGTACTCGCCCGAAAACGGGGCTTCCGTGCCCTGTTCGCGAAGGACGTGGTACTGCTCGGGATTGAGCTCCGCGCGCCACTCGGCTTCGGTCTTTTGGACTTTCGTCATCACACTCCCTCGATTGGTTCCTCCATACAGTCTTGCTGGAGCGCGATCCATTACGCGAGTGAGGGATGGAGGCCGGGGGCCGGTCGGCCGATCGGTGACCTGAAGGAGGAGCCGAGATGAAGGAAGCCGTCGTGCTGATGCGGTTTCTGCGGCAGGATCGGGTGGGTCAACGGTTCGGCATCGCCGTGCTCGTGATCGCCTGGCTGGCGGTGGCCTGGACGAGCCTGTCGTTCGCCGCCGCAGTTCCGCTGCTGCTCGCCGTCTCCGAGGTCGTGCGCCGACGCCGGGAGGAAGAGGTCTATCCGGTGGACGACCTAGAAGACCTCTACTAGCCGCCGCTAGATCGGCTCGTGGAGCCGTGCGCGCTGCTGCATCCCGTGCAGGATCACGGCGCTGAGCAATAACGCGTCGCCCGACACGGCGAACAGGTCGGCGAGATTGAACGCGAGCCCGTGCGTGGCCCCTGCGACCACGAACGGATCGGGCACGCCCTGCGTCCACGCGAGCAACGAGACGAGATTTCCGAGCGCCCCGCCGCACGCAACGCCTGCGCCGACTGCAGCCGCCGTCGACGGCAGGCGCGGCACGAGCACGACGAGCGCTGCGATCAGCCCGCCCATCACCAACGTGATGTACGGCGTGCGCGCATGGTGAAACTCCGCCGACGTCAATGCTTTGTGCACGAGGTCGATCGCCGCAAACGCGAGCGCGGTGGAGACCAGGATCCCGCGCCGCGATTGCACGTTCAAAGCATTACATGCTCAAGTCCGTCCGGTGCAGAACCGAATATTTGCCCCGTGGGACAACGCCAGTACCCGAGTTGCGTCGCACGCGAGGGCAGGACGAGATTGCGCGCGTTGGAGGACGTCGTCGCGTTACCGCGTCGCAGCCCGCTCGCGGGTCAGCTCGAATGTGCGCTCGAAGCCGCCTCGCGTCTGCACGGTCTGCTCTCAGATCTCGAGCCGGTTCCGGTGCGGCCGACGGCCACGATCACCGAGGCCGGGGCGTATCGGTTCCGCAAGCGCGACCCGATCGACCTTCGCGTCTCACGTGTCGGCGGGCGCGTGGCACTCGGATTCCTGCACGAGCTCGGTCACCTACTCGATCACCAGGTGTACTACGACCGCAAGACGCGCAGCTGGGCGTCGGCGGTGCACGCCGCGTTCGCATCCTGGCGTGCCGCTGCAGGGACGCTCGAGCGGCGGCCGCTGCCCGGCGGTCGGGGGCGGCAGCGGTATTTCCAGTCGACGCACGAGGTGTGGGCGCGGTGTTACGCGCAGACGGTGCTGTTGCGCTCGGACGATGCGCTGCTGCAGTCGCAGCTCCTGAAGCTGCAGGCCGACGACGACGCGCACGTGTGGTCGGCCGAGCAGTTCGACCCAGTCGCGACTGAGGTCGAACACGTCTTCGGGCGGCTCGGCTTGACGCAGCTGGCGCTGCCCCTCGCCGCGTAAGGCCTTCAGGCGCCTTTCTGCGCTTCGAGCTGACGCGGTTCCGCGGGATCATCGGCGAGACCGACGTGCTCCTCGAACCCGTACTTCACGACTGCACGCTTTGCGGCCTTGACCTCGTCGAGACGCTGCACCGGGCGGCCGTGCGGCGCACGCTTGATCACCTCCGGATCGTCCTCCGCCTCGCGTGCGATCGCGATCATCGCGTCGACGAAGGCATCGAGCGTCTCCTTCGCCTCGGTCTCGGTCGGCTCGATCATCAGGGCCTCCGGCACGACGAGTGGGAAATAGATGGTCGGAGGGTGGAACCCGTAATCCATCAACCGCTTCGCGACGTCGAGCGCTGAGATCCCGTGCTCGCGTTTCAGCGAACGGGCGCTGAGGACGAATTCGTGCATGCAAAGCCGGTCGAACGGCAGGTCGTATGCGTCCTTCAGCCGCGCCAGCAGGTAGTTGGCGTTCAGCACCGCCGTCTCGGACATCTCGCGCAGCCGGGGGCCGTACGAGCGGATGTACGCGTACGAGCGCACGAAGACGCCGAACGGGCCGGTGTAGCCGCGCACCTTGCCGATTGATTTGGGGCGGTCGTAGTCGAGGCGGTAGGCATCCCCGTCCTTCGTGACCGCGGGTACAGGAAGGTAGGGCTCGAGCATGTCGCGCACGACGATCGGACCCCCGCCGGGCCCGCCGCCGCCGTGCGGCTGCGAGAACGTCTTGTGCAGGTTGATGTGCACGATGTCGAAGCCCATGTCCCCAGGACGCGAGATCCCGCAGACCGCGTTCAGGTTCGCGCCGTCGTAATAGAGCAGCGCGCCGACCTCGTGGAAGATGGTCGCGATCTCTTCGATGTGCTCGTCGAAGAGACCGAGAGTCGACGGGTTCGTCAGCATCAGGCCCGCTGTGCGCTCGTCGACCATCTCGCGCAGGTGCGCGACGTCGACGTTGCCACGCGCATCTGTCTCGACCTTGGCCAGCTTGTAGCCCGCCATGGTGACGCTCGCCGGATTCGTCCCGTGTGCCGTGTCAGCCGTGACGATCGTGTCGCGCTGGTCCGCCTCACCGCGATCGGCAAAGTAGGCGCGCATGAGCATCAGGCCGGTCAGCTCTCCCTGCGAGCCCGCCGCCGGCTGCAACGAGCACGCGTGCAGACCGGAAATCTCGATCAGCGCCTCCTGCAGCCGCCACATCAGCTCGAGAGCTCCCTGGCTCCCGTCCTCGTCCTGGTACGGATGCAGATCGCGAAAGCCCGGCAGCATGACGAGGCGCTCGTTGACGCGCGGGTTGTACTTCATCGTGCACGAGCCGAGGGGATAGAAGCCGGTGTCGATGCCGAAGTTCCGCGTCGAGAGCTCGGTGAAATGGCGGAGGATCTCCGGCTCGGCGAGCTCCGGCAGACGCGGCGGGCGGGCCCGCCGCAGGTCGGCCGGAACCTCGGCCGGAGGCAGGTCGGGCCGCGGCAACTCGCCGCCGCGCCGACCGGGCTGCGACTTCTCGAAGATGAGTCTCATGCGGCCGCCAACGCGTCGACGAGACGGTCGACGTCCTCGGGCGAGCGGCGCTCCGTGACCGCGATCAGCAACGCATCGTCCAGACCTTCGTAGTCGCGGCCGAGCGCGTACCCGGGATGGACACCGCGGGCCCGCGCGCTCCGCACGGCTTCCTGTGCGTTCCGTCCGGCCCGGACGGCAAACTCCTTGAACGTTGTCCGTTCGGGAAACACGAGTTCGAGGCCCGCGTCCGAGAGACGCTCCTTTGCGTACTCGCCGAGGGCCATGCAGGTCTCCCCCAACTCGCGAATGCCCTGGGGCCCGAGCCACGAGAGGTACACGAGCCCGGCGAGCGCCAGCAACGTCTGGTTCGTGGTGATGTTGGAGGTCGCCTTCTCCCGCCGAATGTGCTGCTCGCGCGTCTGAAGGGTCAAGACATAGCCGCGCTCGCCCGCGGTGTCTACCGTCTCGCCGACGATGCGCCCCGGCATGCGGCGGATGAACTCGCCGCGCGCAGCGAGGAAGCCGTAATGGGGGCCGGCAAAGGATTGGTAGTTGCCCGCGCTCTGTCCTTCGCCGATCGCCATGCCGCAGCCGTAGGTGCCGGGCGCCTCCAGCACGCCGAGTGACACGAGGTCGACGTGCGCCACGGCAATCGCGCCCGCATCGTTCGCGGCCGCGGCCAAATCAGGCGCGGGCTCGAGGCAGCCGAAGAAGTTCGGTTGCTGGAAGATGACGCACGCCGCATCGGCCGCCGCCCGGCGAACGTCGGCGGGATTCGTCACGCCGGCACGATGCGGCACCTCGACGATCTCAAGCCCGAAGCCAGGTGCGTAGGTCTTGACGACCTGCCGAACCTGCGGGTTTGTCGCCTCCGTGACGACGACCTTCGCCCGGCCGGTGGCGTGCTTGGCGACGAAGCAGGCGTCGGCCGCCACCGTGGTGCCGTCGTAGCCGGACGCGTTCGAGACATCCATGCCGGTGAGCTCGCAGACCGCGGTCTGGTACTCGAAGATCGCCTGGAGCACGCCCTGGCTCATCTCCGGCTGGTACGGCGTGTACGCGGTGAGCAGCTCGCCGCGCTGCAACACGGCATCGACGATCGCCGGGACGTAGTGGTCGTAGATCCCTGCGCCCAGGAACGAGAGTTCCTGTGCCGTGTCGACGTTGCGCGCCGCCAGCTCCTCGAGGTGGCGTGTCAGCTCCTGTTCGCCGAGCGCCGGCGGGAGGTCGAGCTCGCGACCGAAGCGGACCGAGGCAGGGATGTCACGAAAGAGCTCGTTGACCGAGGCGACGCCGACCGCCGCCAGCATCTCCTCGCGGTCCCGCTCCGTCAGCGAGAGATAGCTCAAGCTACGACTCGGCGACGACTTGCTTGTACGCCTCGACGTCGAGCAGCGTGTCAGCTTCCGTCGGATCGGTGAGCCGGATTCGTACGAGCCAGCCGTCGCCGTACGGGTCGGCATTGACGGTCTCGGGCTCGTCCACGACGTTCTGGTTGACCTCGACGACCTCGCCGGACAGCGGCGCAATCACGTCCGAGACGGCCTTCACCGACTCGACCTCGCCGTACGGCGAATCCTTCGAGACCGTGTCGCCCTGGTTGGGCGGCTCGTAGTGCACGAGCTCGCCGAGCGAGTCCTGCGCGAACCACGTGATCCCGAGCACGGCCTCATCGCCTTCGATCCGTGCCCAGTCGTGCTCCCTGTGGTACCTCAGCTCGCCGGGATAATTCTCGGTCGCTGCCAACTAGCGATTCTCCTCTCGCTTGTAGATCGGTCTCCTGACGACGCGACCGCGACGCTTCCGACCGCGCACGTCGATCGACAGCTCGGTGTCGACCGCGGCCGACGCCGCCGGAACGTAACCGAGGCCGATGCCGCGGTCGAGCATCGGCGAGTGCGTCCCCGAAGTCACCACGCCACCGCCCTCGATCGCCATGCCGCTGCGCGGCACCGCCTTTTCCTCCATCACGAACGGAACGAGCTTCCGCTCGGGTCCGCGCGCCTTGACCTCACGGAGCTCCTGCACGCCGCTGAATTCCTTGTCGAGTGCGCAGCACCAGCCGAGGCCGGCCGAGATCGCGTCGGTCTCCGGCGTGATGTCGTTTCCGTGCAGCGGGAAGCACACCTCGAGGCGCAGCGTGTCGCGTGCGCCGAGCCCGCAGGGCGCGACGCCGCGCGCGAGCACCCGGTCCCAGAGCGCCGCGCCGTCGTCGGCCATCGCCAGCAGCTCGCACCCGTCCTCTCCCGTGTAGCCCGTGCGGTTGACCATGCACTGGATCCCGTCGATCTCCCCCTCTGCGAACGTGAACTGCCGCGCCTCCGTCAGGCCGAGCCGCTCGATCGCGCGCGGGCCCTGCACGGCCAGGAGGGCGTAGTCGTCCGAGACGTCGCGAACGTCGGAGCCCGGAAGCTCGCGCTCCTTGAGCCAGCGGTAGTCCGCCTCGCGGTTCGCGGCGTTCACGATCAACAGGTAGCGGAAGTCTTCGAGCCGGTAGGCGATCAGGTCGTCGATGATCCCGCCGCGCTCGTTCGTCAGCAGCGTGTACTGCGCCTCGCGGGGGCCGATCTTGCCGAGGTCGTTGGACAGTGTCGCCTGCAGCAGGTCGGTCGCGCGCGGGCCTTCCACTTCCAGCTCGCCCATGTGGGAGACGTCGAAGACGCCGGAGTCGGTCCGCACCGCACGAACCTCCGGAATGACGCCCTCGTACTGGACGGGCATCTCCCAGCCGGCGAACGGCACCAACCGCGCTCCGAGGGCGACGTGCCGATCGTGAACGGGCGTGCGCTGCAGCGTTTGCGCCATCGCACGTGATGCTAACGAGCCACAGAAAGGTGTCGCTCCGGCTGTGTCTCGCGAGAGTCGCAGCCGGAGCGACGGACCGGGTCGTGGGGCCAACCGGGGAGGATGAACCCCAAGAGGGCATCCGCTCCCTACCGCGCTACTGAAATCCCAAACCTACGAGTCGTCGCGGAGAAACGACGGCACGTCGAGGAGGTCCTGCGAGACGTCGAAACCCTCGCCCGCAGCGGCCGCGGCCGGCACCTGACGCTCCAGCGCGGGGGCCTCACGCCGCCGGCGGCGGCGGCTCTGCCCACCGAAGCCCGTCGCAATCACCGTCACCTGCACGTCCCCGCCGAACGAGTCGTCGATGACGGCGCCGAAGATGACGTTCGCGTTCTGGTCGGCCGCGCCCGTAACCACCTCTGCGGCCTCGTTCACCTCGAAGAGGCCGATGTCGGAGCCGCCGGTGACGTTGAGCAGGATGCCGGTGGCGCCCTCGATCGAGGCTTCGAGCAGCGGCGACGAGACTGCCGAGCGGGCAGCCTCCGCGGCGCGGTTCTCCCCGGAGGCGCGCCCGATCCCCATCAGGGCCGAGCCGGCGTCGCGCATGATCGTCCGCACGTCGGCGAAGTCGAGGTTGACAAGGCCGGGCTCGGTGATCAGGTCGGTGATGCCCTGCACACCCTGGCGGAGGATGTCGTCCGCCATGCCAAAGGCTTCGACGACGGACGTCTGACGCTCGACGACCTGCAGCAGCCGGTCGTTCTCGATCACGATCAGCGTGTCGACGCGATCGCGCAGCTGGTCGATCCCGCGCTCGGCCTGGTCCGCACGCTTCCGCCCCTCGAAGGCGAACGGGCGCGTGACGACGCCGACGGTGAGCGCGCCGAGCTCCTGGCCCAGCTCTGCGACGATCGGCGCGCCGCCGGTGCCGGTGCCGCCGCCCTCGCCGGCCGTGATGAAGATCATGTCGGCGCCCTTCAACGCTTCCTTCAGCTCGTCGCGGCTCTCCTGTGCCGCCGCGAGGCCGATCTCCGGATCCGCCCCGGCGCCGAGGCCGCGCGTCGTCTGCGCGCCGACCTGGATCTTGACGTCGGCATCCGCCATCAGGAGCGCCTGCGCATCGGTGTTGACGGCGATGAACTCGACCCCAGAGAGGCCGACGTCCACCATGCGGTTGACCGCGTTCGTGCCGCCGCCGCCGACGCCTGCGACCTTCAGGACTGCGAGGTAGTTACCTGTCTGGCTCATTGCATTTGAAGTCCGTCCGACCTCAGGCTTGACTGGAGCGTTGGGGCTGCCGGGCGGTCCGTCGTCCGAGGGTACGTCCCCACAACTCGGCTGTCAACGGGGACAACCATCAACCTCAACCTGCGGGTTGAGGGTTGCGTCCCGCGACTGGCCGCTCCGGCACGGCGACGTCGAGGTAGTCGGGGCCGCCCTGGGCGGGCAAGGCAAGGGTTGGGAGGATGGCGTGGGCGATCGCAATCTTGAGGCGCAGGGCGACGGGTGCCCCCAGACGGATCTCGAGCCCTCCCCGCAAGCCGAGGGTGATCTGGCCGTCGAGCGCGCGCACGAACGTGATCCGGTCCGGGAACCCGCTGCCGACGAACGCCGCCAGCGATCTTGCGGCGAGCGCGCCTGGCTCGTCCCCGAGCAGCGCACCGACGTCGATCTCGGTGCCGGTCGGGAGCCAGATTCGCGGCAGCGTCCGGTGTGTGCCGAGCCCGACCGGCGCGACCACACGCCCTCGCGCCGAGACGAGCCACGACTCCGCCCCGCGCCGCAGTACCGCGACCGGAACCTCCGGCACGACACGGATCCGCAGCGTGTGTGGAAACGCCCGGTCGGCGACAGACCGTCGCACCGCCGGCAGTCCGTCCACATGCTGTGCGACGACCCCCGCGTCGACCGTGACGAGACTCCGGCCGTCATAGCGATGGAGCTCTTGCCGGACCTGCGCGGCCAGGGCCGGCGTCGCGCCCTCAACCTGGATTCTCTCGACGGCGAACATCCCGCTCTCCCGTGCGAGCGCATAGAGCCCCACGCCCAGAAACGCCACCGCCGCACCGATGGCCAGCGACCGCCCCGACGGCGCGAAGCGGAACAGATCGAGCCTCCGCTTGCGCGGCAGCGCCAGGACCTTCTCGCCCACGCTCGGGACTTCGCCGTGGGCGGGAAGGGTCCTACTTGTCCAGCGGCGGCAACTCGAGCTCGCCGAGGAAGACGACCTCGTGCTCGAGCTCGACGCCGTACTGCTCGAGGGCCCGGCGGCGTGCCTCCACCATCAGCGCGATCGCGTCGACGGAGCGGGCGCCGTCGGCGTTCTCGATGAAGTTCGCGTGCCGCGGCGAGATCTGCGCGCC
>Ga0137371_10002077_pt1 | contig 15933 bp, 7 predicted proteins | sample SagtaG_7_FD_104919 | JGI IMG/M metagenome (GOLD analysis project Ga0137371, IMG submission 104919) | Vadose zone soil microbial communities from Sagehorn Ranch, Mendocino, California, USA - Sage1_R_40_16 metaG | ecosystem: Environmental > Terrestrial > Soil > Vadose zone | place: USA: California...
CTTAGAAAACGGGAGATTGACGGGTGGTTGGGATTCGAAATCAGGTTGCTGTTGTTACCGGCGCGGGACGAGGCATCGGCCGCGCCATTGCCATTGAGCTTGGGCATCTCGGGGCGCAGGTGGTTCTAGCGGCTCGAAGCCGAACTGAACTTGACGCTACGGCACGCCTCATCGGCTCGTCCACAAGTGTGATCCCTACGGATGTTCGAAAGAAACAGGAGCTTGAAAGGCTTTTCGAGCAGGTGACGGCCGCAGTGGGCCCCGTCGACATCCTGGTCAATGCCGCGGGCGTTGGCATTTTCGGGCCGGTCGTCGATTTTAAAGATGAAGATTTCGAGACTCTCATCGAGACGAATTTGCGCTCGATCTTTTTTGCGTGCCGTTCCGTACTGCCTTCCATGATCGAACGCAAAACGGGACAGATCGTCAATATCGCCTCCATCGCCGGTAAGGTCGGTTCGGCCACCCGCGCTGTCTACTGCGCCTCAAAATTCGGCGTTGTCGGGTTCACCGAGTCCCTCGCCGAAGAGGTTCGAGAGCAGGGAATACGCGTGTCCCTGATCTGTCCAGGTTCAACCGACACAAGTTTCTCTCCCACCGAGACCGCCGGCAAAGCACGCGACAGAATGCTGCGGCCCGAAGATATTGCCCATGCCGTGCGCGCAATTGTGACCCAGGAGCCGAACAGTTTTATCAGCGAAATCATCGTGCGCCCGACGCGGAAGCCGTGAGCGAATACCGATGCCCGTCGGTCGCTACACTGAGATCAGGAGGTGTTACCGATGAATTGGGCTGTAGCTATCGTGCTTTCCATTTTTTACCCCCTTTGCTTACTACACGGATTGCGCGGCCTTTACCGCCCGAAACTAACGTGTTACGAAATTGTCTTCGAGTCAGGAGTCTTGACATAATTGAAAAAAGGTATATACTCCGCGTCCATTAAGAGTTAACTCTTAAGAATTAACTCTTAAGAGTTAAAATCTTCGTTAGTGTGCTGCAGTTTTCGGTAGGCAAGTCTTCCGACTGGGACTGGGGACGGCGGTAGCCTAAGCGTTCAGAGCGATACGTAGATTTTCCGCCTTGCTAAGGTCTGGGGCACTGGCAACAGTCAGTTTGGCGGGTTGATCGGATCACTTCAGTACTGATCTTCGACTCTTTCTGATCTTCCAGACTCTCGAAACACACGATTTCCTGATTCCACCGCATTGAAAATCAAAGTTCATAAAGCAAAGACACGATTGTTATGCCAATGATTGAGGAAAAATTTGGTTCGGTTCTGCTTAAGCTGATAAGAGCCCGGCGATCTTCTCGGAACCAAGACGTACCTGCGACAGCGGTCACGCGCCGAGATGGGGCAACCAGCGTGACCCTACGGGAGCTGCGATTCAACGATTTCGCGGCCGTCGCCAGGCTGAGGAAGCTTTTGGACTTGTCCCCTGACTCCTTAGACAACTGGGACCGGTTATGGCGAAACAGTCCTGCCCTACGGTTTGCGAAATCACCTCTTCCCATGGGATGGGTGCTCGAAGCGCATAGCAAGCTTGTCGGGTATTTGGGCAGTATTCCACTCCTCTACCACTTTGGAGACAGACCGTTGCTCGCGGCCGCTGCCTCAGGCTTTGCGGTTGAGCCCGCTTATCAGGTATTCAGCAAGGACCTCGCTGCATCGTTCTACGGCCAGCCGAACATCGACCTTTTCTTAAGCACGACAGCCGATGCTAGCTGCCCAACGGTCGAGTCTCTAGGACGATTGGCGAAAGCTTTGCAAGTGGAAAGCTTGCCGCAGGAAAACTATTCCACCGTTCTATTCTGGGTCCTTGATGCTCGCCATTTCGCCGATGCGGTGGTGTGGAAATTGGGCGCAACAGGCCGGATACGAACCCTGGGAGGGATGCTGGGCTCCCTTGGGTTGCGTGCGGAGACAATCGTCCGCAGGCGACGTCCTAGGCGTGCTTCGAGTAAGTTCAAAATCACCGAGATCGCTGTGTCCGAGATCGGGGATGACTTTGAAGCTCTATGGCGGAGAAAACTGGCCGAAAAACCTCGCCTGCTAGCGGACCGTGATCCTGCAACGCTGCGATGGCACTTCACTCTTCCGCGGAGCCGGAAGGAGACCAATGTATTCCGTTGCGAATCACTTGGCCGCTTGGTGGGTTATGCCATTTTCCGAAGAGAAACAGATCCACCTGGTTTGCGCCGTTGCAACCTGGGAGACATGATAGTTGACGGCGACGACCCAGAGATTGCCAGCAGCCTTGTGGCGAGGGGCTACCAGCTTGCTATGGACTACGGATGTCACACTTATGAAGTCCTGGGGTTCCCGAAGTTTGTGAGACAAGTCTTCCTGCAGGGGAAGCCCTATTCAAGGGATTATCCTGCGTCCCCCTATTTCTTCAAGGCGAGGGATCGCGCTTTGCACGAAATCCTCACAAATGGGGAGTCGTGGTACGCTTGCCCGCTGGACGGTGATACCACCTTGATGCCACACACCTTGATGCCGACGTAAGAGATTTTTACCTACAGTCTCATCTCCAGATAAGGTGTCGTAATTCCTACGACAAAGGCCAAGCCAAAGAAAAGGCAAAGGTGGATTGAAGTCAACGATGAAACCAGGGATCGACTGCAATGCAGCGCGAATCGGTGTGGGAGCACCGTGGCGTGCACCAGCCCGAGACTGGTCCATAGCTGTCGCCGGGAGTTTCGTGCATGAGTAGAAATCTGGTTGTCGACAACTTTCCGCTTTCGCCTATGCAGCAGGGGATGCTGTTCCATCATTTAATGGAGCCGCACTCCGGGGTTGACATCCAACAGTTGGTTGTCCAGCTTCCGGAGCGGATTGACACCACCCGTTTGGAGCGCGCCTGGCAGTGGCTGGTGCAGCGGCACGACATCTTGCGCGCCCGATTTGTTTGGGAAGGGCTTGAACAGCCAGAGCAAGAAATTCTGGCCCAAGTATCCGTGCCGTTCGTGGTCGAGGACGCGCGTCACCTTTCCGACTACGACCAGCACGAACGGCTTGCATCGTTTTTGAAATCGGATCGTCTCCGTGGATTTGAACTCGACAGCGCTCCGATGCTTCGGCTCACCCTGTTTCAGTGGGGTGAGGCATCTTTCTGTTTCGTCTGGACGTTTCACCACGCATTGCTGGACGGCCGCTGCTATCCGATGCTTTTGCGAGAAGTGTTTGAGGCTTACGCTGAATTGGCGCACGGCGAAATAAACGCCCGTGCAACGCCGGTCCCCTATCGCCGGTATATCGACTGGCTACAGCAAGAGAGTCCCACCGAAGCAAGATCTTACTGGAAGGAACTGTTGAATGGATTTGCTGCACCCACACCCCTGGTGATCGACCGGCATGTACCAGCGCAAGGATCGCTGTATCAACAGGGCGAAGCCTGGGAGATTTTGGATTCCGCACTGACCGTTCGACTGCGAGTGTTCGCAAAAGAGTATGGGCTTACTCTCAACGCGCTGGTCATGGGCGCGTGGGCGATCTTACTCCATCGCTATTCCGGCGAAGAGGACATTGTGTTCGGCGCTACGCGGGCGTGCCGCAAGTCCACGGTGGCGGGCGCCGACGAAATGATCGGTTTGTTTATCAATACGCTGCCGGTCCGCATTAAGTTGAGTAGTGATGATGCGGCGCTGGCCGTCTTCAAAGCTGCACGGCAGCAATGGCTGCAGATGCGGCCCTATGAGCACACTCCATTAGTTCAGGTCAAGGCGGCCAGCCAAGTACCGCCGACGCAGCCGTTATTCGAAACGCTGCTGGTCTTTGAAAACTACCGGCTGGACTCGGCGATGCGTTCCCTGGGCGGAGCGTGGACAACGCGGCAAGTCGAGCTACACCGACTTACCGATTTTCCGATCCGGCTGTTGGCTTATGACGGTCAAGAACTAAGCTTCAAAATCGAATTCGACCGTCGCCGTTTGGATGATGACGCAATCCCGCGGTTGTTGGGACACTTGCGTCGATTGCTGGAGGGCATCGTTGCAAACCCTGCGGAAACCCTGGGTAGACTGCCCCTCCTTACGGAAGCCGAACGTCAAGAGTTGACCATCGACTGGAACAAGACAAGCTTGGATGTTCCGAAGGGGCCAACACTCCACGAATGGATCGAGGCCCAGGTAGAGAAAACGCCGGACGCTCATGCCGTGACATTTGAAGGCGACAGTCTAACCTACCGCGAACTCGACCGCCGCGCCAACCAAGTCGCGCACCACCTCAAAAAGCTCGGCATCGGACCGGATGTGGCTGTAGCAGTTTTTCTGGAGCGCTCAGTAGAGATGGTCGTGGGGCTGCTCGGCATCCTGAAAGCAGGTGGTGCCTATCTGCCGCTCGACCCAGGCTATCCGAAGGATCGACTGGCATTCATGCTAGACGACGCCGACGCCCCCGTGCTGTTGACGCAATCGACGCTTATGCCGCATTTGCCCGAACACAGGTCCAAGGTCGTGTGTTTTGACACGGACAAGGCGTCTCTGGACCGTGAGCCGGATACCAACCCACCGCAGACATGTACGCCGGAAAATCTCGCGTACGTCATTTACACCAGCGGCTCGACTGGAAAACCGAAGGGTGTTCCGAACGAGCATGCGGGTGTGGTCAATCGGCTGCTGTGGATGCAGGGCGCCTACAGGCTCGACGGAACCGACCGAGTCTTGCAAAAGACTCCCTATAGTTTCGATGTTTCCGTCTGGGAATTCTTTTGGCCACTGATGACGGGCGCGTGTCTCGTTGTAGCACGGCCTGAGGGACATCAACATCCAGACTATCTCGTAAACGTGATCCGAGAGCAGAAGATTACAACCATGCATTTTGTTCCCTCGATGCTGCGTATTTTTCTGGAATCCGAAGGAGTCGAGGGTTGCAGAAGTTTGCGGCGTGTGTTCTGCAGCGGAGAGGCACTGCCATTCGATTTGCAAGAACGCTTTTTCCAGCGTCTGGGAGCGGAACTGCACAACCTCTACGGGCCAACCGAAGCAGCGGTTGACGTGACCTACTGGCAGTGCACGCCGAACGGCGGGCTTTCGATTGTGCCTATTGGAAGACCGATCTGGAACACGCAGATCTACATCCTCGACAAATACCTGCAGCCGGTCCCGGTTGGAATCGCGGGTGAATTGCACATCGGCGGAGTCGGACTGGCGCGAGGTTATTTGAAGCGGCCGGAGATGACGGCGGAGAAATTTATATCCGATCCGTTCAGTGGGAACGCCGGAGCGCGTCTTTACAAGACGGGAGACTTGGCGCGCTTCCTGCATGACGGGAACATTGAATATTTAGGGCGTATTGACCATCAGGTAAAGATCCGGGGCTTCCGCATCGAGCTCGGCGAGATCGAAACGGTGCTCAGTCAGCATCCTGCCGTGCGAGAGGCGGTGGTGATTGCACAGCAAGAGGTGCCGGGCGAGAAGCGTTTGGTGGCGTATCTGATTACGCGCCAACCGACGCCCGAAGTGAGAGCCTTGCGGGAACATCTCAAGAAGAAGTTGCCGGAATACATGGTGCCAGCGGCGTTCGTTTTTTTGGAAAAGCTGCCTCTCACCGCCAGCGGCAAAGTGGACCGGAAGGCACTACCGGCTCCCGAGAAGCAACAACCTGAACTGGACCGGCGTTTTGTGCCGCCGCAAACCGAGATGGAGCGCAAGATTGCAAACGTTTGGCAAAAGGTTCTAGGGCTGGAGCACGTTAGCATCGAAGAACATTTTTTCGATATGGGAGGTCATTCCCTGCTGCTTGTGCGGGTGCACGCCCGGTTGCGCGAAATGTTGAGGACTGAATTTCCCATCGTGACGCTCTTTGAGCATCCAACCATTCGCTCACTTGCGTGCCACCTGAGCCAGTTCGACGGTCCGGCCGCCAAGACCGATGGACAATGGCGCGACCGTGCGCTGCAGCAAAAACAGGCGCTGGCTCAGCTGCGCGCGAAGGCAAAGAAATAGCCGTATGGGTGAAGAGAAGTACGAAGGCATCGCAATCATCGGGATGGCCGGACGATTTCCCGGTGCCGGAAGCGTCGGGGAATTATGGGCAAACCTGGTTGCGGGCAAGGAGGGTATTTCCTTTTTTAGCGACGAGGAACTTGCCAGGTCGGGATTGGACGTCGCCGAGCTCAGGCGCCGCGGTCCATACGTCCCGGCCCGCGGCGTTCTCAAAAACGCAGATTGCTTCGACGCCGCGTTCTTCGGCGTACGTCCCAAAGAAGCCGAAGTGATGGACCCACAGCAGCGGCTGTTTCTCGAGGTCTGCTGGGCGGCGCTGGAGCGCGCGGGCTATGCTCCCAACCAGATGCGCTGTGCGGTTGGCGTGTTTGCAGGTGCCTCGCCTAACACCTATTCCCTGAACGTTCTGAGCAAGCGGCCCGATCTCGTGGAGATGGTCGGGGCTGACCTTGTCATGTTCGGTAATGAAAGGGATTATCTTGCGACACGGGTCGCGTATACCATCGGCCTCAGGGGGTTGGCGGTCAATGTGGGTACGGCATGTTCGACGTCACTTGTGGCCGTCTGCCAAGCCTGCCAATCACTGCTGACGTATCAGTGTGATATGGCGCTTGCCGGTGCTGCGTCGGTACGGGTTCCGCAAGTACGCGGTTATTACTACCAAGAAGGCAACATCAGGTCGCCTGACGGGCACACGCGTACATTCGACGCGCACGCTGCGGGAACCGTATCCGCCAATGGTGTGGGTGTAGTCGTCCTCAAGCGTCTGGCGGACGCAGTGAATGACGGCGACCAAATTTACGCCGTGATCAAAGGCGCCGCGCTGAACAACGACGGATCGCAGCGCGTGAGTTTTAGCGCGCCCGGTGTCGAGGGCCAGGCAGAAGTCATCGCCATGGCGCACGCGCTGGCCGGGGTCGATCCTGAGACGATCACCTACGTGGAGGCCCACGGCACAGCCACGCCGCTGGGCGATCCGATCGAAGTGGCAGCACTGACGAAAGCGTTCCGCCTGGGGACACAGGCCAAACAGTTTTGCGCGATCGGCTCCGTCAAATCGAACCTGGGTCACTTGGATGCGACGGCAGGTGTGACCGGCCTGATCAAGACGGCACTCGCGCTTCACCATAAGAAAATTCCACCGAGTCTTCATTTCACGAAGGCAAACCCGAAACTCGATATCGAAAACACCCCGTTCTATGTCAATGCCGCTCTACAGGAATGGAAGACCAAGCCCGGTGTTCCACTCCGGGCCGGCGTGAGTTCTTTCGGCATGGGAGGAACCAACGCGCACGTTGTTCTCGAGGAGGCGCCAGAATTGCCGCCGCCCGGTCCCTCGCGTCCCTGGCAGTTGCTGGTGCTGTCCGCCAAAACGGTTGATGCGTTGGATCGAGCGACCTCAAATCTGTCTCATCACCTGAAGCACATCGCGTGTCACTCCGATGGCGCCGAGGCCTCGCGGGAACTGGCGGATGCCGCTTTCACATTGCAAACGGGCCGGAGCGAGTTCGCTCACCGTCGCATCGTAGCTTGTCAAGATCCCGCCGCCGGCGCTGCTGCGCTCGAAGCGAACGATCCCAAGCGCGTTTTCACGCACCAACAGCAACTCAGGGAGCCCCCTGTCGTCTTCATGTTCCCTGGACAGGGCTCTCAATACCCGGGAATGGGCGCCGAACTCTATCACTCCGAGCCTGTGTTCCGCGCCGAGGTAGATCGTTGCGCCGAATACCTTCGCCCAATCCTGCAAGCTGATCTGCGCGCGATCCTGTTTCCCGCTAATGGATCGGAAAAAGAGGCGGAACAACTGCTCGTGCAAACGCAGTTTACGCAACCGGCCCTGTTTGTGACGGAGTACGCACTTGCGAAACTCTGGATGTCCTGGGGCGTCAAGCCGGCGGCGATGATCGGCCACAGCGTCGGAGAGTATGTGGCTGGGTGCCTGGCTGGCGTATTTGCACTCGAAGATGCGCTTCTGCTCGTAGCGCGCCGCGGTGCATTAGTTCAGCGGCAGCCGGGCGGAGCGATGCTTTCGGTCAGGTTACCGGAGAAAGAACTTTTGCCTTTGCTCAATCACGGGCATTTGGAAATCGCCGCGATCAACTCGCCGACTCTGTGTGTGGTGGCCGGACCGCATGATGCCATTGCGGCTCTCGAAAAGAATCTCGCTTCCCGTGAAGTAATGACCCGGCGCTTGCACACTTCACATGCGTTCCATTCGCAGATGATGGAGCCTGTGCTTGCGCCGTTCACTGAGTTGCTTCGCCAAGTGAAGCTCAACAAACCACAGATTCCGTACGTTTCCAACGTCACCGCTCGTTGGATCACTGCTGCGGAAGCCCAGAAGACCGAGTACTGGGCCGGTCATGTGCGACAGACTGTGCGCTTCGCCGAGGGAATTGCGGAACTCATGAAAGATGGGGCAAATATTCTGCTAGAAGTCGGCCCCGGCCAAACTTTAAGCGCGCTGGCGCGGCAACATCCGGCCAAGCCGGCTGAACAAATAGTGCTCGCATCATTGCCGCTGACAGGCGTTCAGGAACCACGAGGCATTCTTGAGACGTTGGGACGGCTTTGGATGGCCGGTTTTGCCGTGGACTGGAACGAATTTTATGCGAACGAGCGGCGACGCCGCACCGTCCTGCCCACCTATCCATTCCAGCCCACGCGTTACTGGCCGGAGCCAGCCGACACAGTGGAACGTCTTTCGCCGGCTTCACCGGTAGCGATGAATGGCGGAAAGAATACGTCGCTGACACCGTGCTCCGGTGAAATGCAGCCGCCGCGGCATTCTCAGGACGTCGCCGTGTCAGCAGCGGAGACAAAGACGGAAATTCTTCGAAAGGACCGTCTGCTTGCAGCCGCTCGTTCGTTGTTGCAGGAGCTTTCTGGCCGCGACTTCTCTGACGTTGAGCCCTGCGCGAATTTCCTGGAATTGGGCTTGGATTCTCTTTTACTTACCCAGGCCGCACATTTGTTCCAACGAAAATTCGGCATCTCGATCAGCTTCCGGCAGTTGATGGAGGAATTGAGCTCGCTCGACGCCGTCGTATCTCACCTGGCCGCTACGCTGCCGCCGGAAGCGTTCACTGAAAAACCTGCTACGCCGCTCTCGTCTCCAGCGTCCACACCTGCGGTTACTAGCTCTCAAGGTACCGTGTTGGAAGAACTATTGCGGCAGCAACAACAACTTACTAATCAGGTGCTCCAACTGCTGGGCCGCCAACCCATTTCCTCTCCGGCTTCTGAACCCCTGGCAACCCCGGCTACTTCGGCATCGTCCGCGTCGGAAATCAAATCGCATGGGCCTTTCAAGCCGATTTCCCGTGGCATCGATATGGTACTGTCTTCGAACCAAACGCGCGCTCTGGACGCGATGATTGCCCGTTACACGGTGCGCACCGCCGGTTCAAAAAAACTTGCCATGCAAAACCGGCCGGCTCTGGCGGATCCACGATCTGTGGCGGGATACAAGCAGATCTGGAAGGAGATGGTGTACCCCTTCGCCACGACACGATCGGATGGATCGAAGATCTGGGATATCGACGGAAATGAATACGTCGATTTTGTGATGGGCTTCGGCGCCACCCTGTTCGGCCATCGGCCGCCATTTGTGGTCCAAGCTGTCCGCGAACAACTGGAACGGGGCTTTGAAATCGGGCCGATTCAGCCGCTAGCCGGCGAAGTTGCCGCCCTGGTGAAGGAGTTCACCGGAATGCAACGCGTCGTTTTTGCCAATACCGGTTCGGAAGCCGTAATGGCAGCCATCCGCGCCGCGCGCACGGTTACTGGACGCGAGAAGATTGTCGTGTTTGCTGGCTCCTACCATGGCGTCTTCGACGAAGTGCTGTTCCGTCCCGTCACAGCCAACCAGGGCGGTCACACTGTGCCGATTGCTCCGGGGATTCCCGGCAGCGCCCTGGCTCAGGTGATCGTACTCGATTACGGGAATCCGGAATCGCTCGAGATTGTTCGGGCGCGTGGATCGGAAATCGCGGCGGTGCTGGTGGAACCGGTGCAGGGCCGAAGGCTTGATTTGGTGCCGTGGGGATTCTTGCAGGATCTGCGGCGAGTCACTGAGCAAACGGGCTCGGCGCTGATCTTCGACGAGGTCGTGACGGGTTTCCGCCTACACCCTGGTGGGGCACAAGCGTATTTTGGCATACGTGCCGATCTGGCCACCTACGGAAAAGTTATTGGTGGGGGACTCCCGATCGGGCTGGTTGCAGGCAACGCGAAATTCATGGATTCCCTGGACGGTGGGCAGTGGCAATACGGCGATACTTCATTCCCCGAAGTCGGCGTCACTTTCTTCGCAGGAACTTTTGTGCGACATCCGCTGGTGCTCGCCGCTGCAAAGGCGGTCTTGACACACCTTAAAGAGGAAGGCCCGAAACTTCAGCAGCGGCTGAACGATCGAACGGAGAGGCTTGCCAACGAACTCCGGAGCGTCATCGACGAGTTTAAGGCACCCTACCATTTGACGCAGTTCGGCTCCTTCATGCATCTCGGTTTCCCGCCGGAGCATCGGTTGGCGGGATTACTTTTCTATTTGCTCCGCGAGCGCGGTATTCATATCTGGGAAAACCGCGCTCTTGTCATTACGACGGCGCATACGGAAGATGACTTCGCCCGCTTGACCGCCGCGTTCCGCGAAAGCTTATCGGACATGTGCGCTGGAGAATTTCTCCCGGCCACTGCGGGTTCCCGACGTACGGCCATTGTGATGCATTCAGCTCCGCTTGCCGAAACGCCTGCCGGTGGCGAGCCTGCCTTCACGGCAGCCGCGCAACCGTCCGGACTCAGTGATGTATTCCCTTTGACTGAATCACAGAGGGAAGTCTGGCTGGCCGCAAACATGGGCGGCGAGGCAGCAGTGGCCTATAACGAGTCGCTGCGGTTCGAATTTCGTGGGGCATTAGATGTGGAGGCGTTCCGGGCGGCGATCGCCCAATTGGCGCAGCGGCATCCCATCCTCCTCGCGAGCATCAGCGCAGACGGCCAGTGGCAACAAATAAAATTGGGCGGCAAGCTCGACGTGCCTTACCTCGATTTGAGAGGTAGCGTTAAGGATGATCAAGACCGTGAACTGGCTGCAATGTTTAGACAAGAAGTGGCCGAACCGTTTGACCTTCTGGCTGGCCCTTTATTGCGTGTAAGAATTGCTTCCCTATCGGACGATCGGCATGTGGTGACCTGGACCGCACATCACATCGTTTGCGACGGCTGGTCGGTCGGAGTCCTGATCGGCGAATTGGGCACCATCTACTCTGCCTTGAAGCAAGGAATTCAGCCGGTTTTGCCGGCGCCAGCTTCTTTCCGAGAATATGCCTTGGCAGAACAAGCCGACAGCCCTGAAGCACGACTTGCCATAGCATTCTGGCGCGAACAATTTCGCGAACTGCCGCCGCCGCTTGAGCTTCCGATTGACCGGCCCCGTCCGCCGATCCGGTCCGCAAAGGCGGCTGCCCGGGCGTGGATCGTAGACGCCTCCGTTCAAGAATCACTCAAGCGCATTGCCGGGCAGCAGCGCACTTCCCTGGTAATCGTTTTGATGGCGGCGCTGAAATGCTTGCTTTACCGATTGACGGGCGAAACCGATCTCGTTGTTGCCCTCGCCTTTGCGGGTCAAGCTAGAACGGGAAAGAATCGCCTAGTAGGACAGTGCGTAAATACTCTGCCTATTCGCACGCGCCTCAACGCGGAGGCGAGCTTCCTGGAAAACGTGGCGGCGGTGAAAAAAAGCGTGTTGGATGCCTCTGATCACCACCAATCCTCACTTGGGAGCATCGTCCAGCATCTCGATATATCCCGCAACCTGAGCCGGCCGCCTCTCGTTGATGTCTATTTCAACGTCGATCGAGATACGAGTGACACAAGATTTGCAGGTGTCGAGTTTACATGCGAGGGAAACCCGAAGCGGGCGCTCCATTTTGACCTATTCTTCAATCTCATCGAGAAGTCTCACGGGCTTTCCATTCTGTGCACCTACAACACCGACTTGTTTGACGCCGCCACGATTGAACGGTGGCTGAAGTACTACGAAACTCTGCTGCAAGGCATTGCAACGAACCCCACGGAGGCGGTGGGCCAACTACCTCTGCTGCCCGAGGCTGAACGCAAAGACCTAGTTATTGAGCGGAATAATACTTACATTGACTTTCCGCAGGAGAAGACGTTGATCGAGTGGTTTGAAGCTCGTGCACAAGAGATGCCGGAGGCTGAGGCTGCGGCGTTTGGAAACGAGCACATGACGTACGGCGAACTCAGCTGTCGCACCACGCAGCTCGCGCATCGCCTGAAAAGAGTCGGTATTGGGCCGAATGTACTCGTCGGACTTGCCGTGGAGCGCTCGTTGGATATGCTCGTTGGCCTTCTGGGGATTATGAAGGCTGGAGGCGCCTATGTACCGCTGGACCCTTCTTTTCCGGAAGACCGTCTTGCCTACATGCTGGAAGACAGCGGGATTCGTGTGCTGGTCACACATCGCCGACTTGAGGAACGGCTGCGGATCCGGCCGGAATTGATCATCCGTCTGGACTCCGATTGGGAGAGTATCGCCAAGGAAAGCACCGATCCTCAAACCCTGGCCGGCGCGAAACCGGAAAGGCTCGCCTATGTGCTGTACACCTCAGGTTCGACCGGCAAGCCGAATGGTGTAGAGATCCAGCACAGCGCGCTCATTAATTTACTCCTTTCGATGCAGCGCGAACCGGGCTTCACCGCAAAGGATACGATGCTGGCGGTAACCACACTATCTTTCGATATCGCCGGACTGGAGCTTTACCTTCCCCTCATAAGCGGTGGAAGAGTAGTGATCGCGAGCTACAATGACGCACGTGATCCCCTGCGTTTGAGGAAACGAATACGCGACTCGCATTGCAGCGTGATGCAAGCTACACCGGTCACATGGCGGGGACTGGTCGATGTCGGATGGAAAGGTTCGTCAAGTCTCAAGATTCTCTGCGGAGGCGAATCGCTGCCGCGCGATCTGGCAAAAGAACTTCTTCCGCGCTGCATGGAGTTGTGGAATGTGTACGGCCCGACAGAAACGACCATCTGGTCGACCGTACACCGCGTCACCTCCGCCGACGGTCCAATTCCTATCGGCCGTCCGATCTCCAACACACAGACGTTCGTGCTCGATGCGCACCGCAATCCTGTTCCCGTGGGTGCCGTCGGCGAGCTGTACATCGGTGGTGCCGGCTTGGCGCGCGGCTACATGCGCCGTCCCGACTTGACTCACCAGCGCTTCGTCAAAAGCCCCTTTGAGCCTGGCGCGCGACTCTATCGCACAGGAGATGTGGCGCGCTGGGTTCCTGGACCCTACCTCGAATGCCTGGGACGTATCGATCATCAGGTGAAGGTGCGCGGATTTCGCATCGAGTTAGGCGAGATTGAAGCTGCACTTTCCAAACACGAGACCGTGGGGCAGTGCGTGGTGGTTGCGCGAGAGGACAGCCAGGGGGACAAACGGCTGGTGGCTTATTTCGAGTTGCGGCCAGGCGCGGTTCCCCACCTGCCCGATTTGCGTAGACATCTTGGGAAAGCCTTGCCGGACTACATGGTCCCGTCAGCCTTTGTTCCCATGGACAAGCTACCGCTGACGCCCAACGGTAAGATCGACCGCAAGGCATTGCCAGCTCCGGCCGGACCAGACACCGAGGTCCACAGAGAATTTATTTTGCCTCAGGATCCTCTCGAACAAGCGCTGGCCCAGGTTTGGGCAAGGGTCTTGAAAGTAAAGCGCGTGGGCCTGCGCGACAATTTTTTTGAGCTTGGTGGCCATTCGTTTGCTGCGGTCCAAATGTTGACAGAAGTCGGAAAACTGGCCGGCAAAACCCTTCCGTTGGCGACGCTTTTTCAAGCTTCGACCGTGGAGTCCTTCGCAGAGCTGTTGCGCAGGGACGGCTGGACCCCTTCCTGGGCGTCGCTTGTGCCTATACAACCCGCCGGACAGCGATCTCCCCTGTTTTTGGTTCACGGTGCAGAAGGCAACGTTTTACTGTACGGGCGACTGACTCAATATCTGGGGCCGGATCAGCCGGTTTATGGTCTGCAATCAAAAGGTCTGAATGGCGATGGATCTGTTAACGCCACTCTGGAAGAAATGGCATCCCAGTACATTAAGGAGGTAATGACCGTACAGCCGCACGGTCCATATTCCCTTGGGGGCTACTGTCTGGGAGGAACTATAGCTTTCGAAATGGCACAACAATTACGCGCAATGGGAGAGACAGTGGGCCTTGTACTCATGCTCGCTACTTATAACCAGGCTGCTTCCAGCTCATTTTTTATGAAAGGCGCCGTGCACTTCTTACAGTCTCTGTGGTTTCACGGCGCTAACTTCGTTTCGATTCCATTGGAGGACGGCAAGAATTTTTTAAGAGAGAAAGTTGAGACCGAACTGGAACGGTTCAAGATCAGGCTGCACGCTGCCTATCACGCTCTCCGGGGCGCGCTGGGACGGAAAACCCGGAACAGTTATCCCTATTTAGTTGTGGCGAAGGCCAATGATCAGGCGTTGGATCGCTATATCCCACGGCCGTATAGTGGCAGAGTTACCGTCATAAAGGAAAAAGGACATTTCTTGGGTCATTCGAGTCCAGCTTTGGGATGGGACAAAATTGTGCCAGAGGGTCTGGAAGTTCGTGAACTGCCCAACTGCCCAAAGGGCATGCTCGTCGAACCGTTCTGTCGATTGCTAGCGGAAACTGTAACGTCTTGTCTGCAGAATGTAACAATCAGTAGACGGGCCAACCCCGAAAGGCCAAATGTCGTGGTCGAATTCATAGAAGCTCGACCAATTCGGCGGGCTCGGCCAGCGAGAGAACGTTAACAGGGCGTGGCGCCTCCATATAGGCTAGTGCTGCCGCGTAATGCGACAGCAGTTCGATGTTGTGCAACATCCAAGCCTTGGCCGCGTCTTTGTCGTGTGCTATGTGAACGAAACGCGCAGGCTCGCCGACTTGCAATGTAACGCGAAAGCTGTCAAGCGGCACGGACAGGCCGTCTCCGACCGCTTTGATGTAAGCTTCCTTCCGGGTCCAGCATAAGAAAAACGCACGCTCACGATCCTCCTCGGGCAGCGACATAAGCTCCGTTGCTTCTTCGGAACAGAAGTACCGGTTAGCAATTTCATGTATGTCCTGAAGGGGTCGTATCTCTTCTAAATCGATGCCGACCTCGCAACCGATCGTAAATGCGAATAATGCCAAGTCGCCAGAATGCGAAGCATTAAACCTGATGTCCAATGGCTGCGTAATGCTAGGTTTTCCCATTGGGCCATAGCTAAACGTGATGTTGGCAGGAGGCATGTTCAAGTAGCGTCCTAGCAATACTCGAAGAACACCACGTGCAAAGATGAACGAATTTCGAAGATTGTCGAAACGGAACCGAGCAGCTCTAGCTAGCTCGTCGGGAGCAAGTAGCGGTAGAAATCGTGCAGTAGTGGCGTCCGAGACCGTGACGTGAACAGGCCAAACATCGACGGCTTGATTGACCAGCTTGAATTTATGCCTCGCTAGTCTATCGCTTCGCCTGGCACAAGGCTCTTCCACACCATCACCTAATAGGAACCAGGGTCTTTAGAGCATCGTCGATGCACGCCCGGAGTCTGTCCGCCATCATCCGCACATACGGTTCGACGAAAATCCCGCCAGTGTACTTCGATAGAACGCATTGTAATTGTACTTAAATCCGGCGTGAAAATCGCGTTTGATGGCGTGAAAATCGCGTTTGATTATGTACTCTGGGAACTGACAATGCCTATGACGCTTCACGATTTTGTCGAGCAAGGCGGGAAGCACAAAATAATGAGTCACAAAAACCTCACAGGCCGACGTGTGGCTTCGCTCCCAAAAACCTGTTGGAGCACAAAGGGGGGTCTCTTATGAAAGCGGGGCGCGTTTGTTCGATAATCTACGATTCATATCCAGGTCATACCTTGGTACATCGCATGTCCCAGGCAGCGATTGACGAGGGATATGA
>Ga0137371_10002080_pt1 | contig 15901 bp, 12 predicted proteins | sample SagtaG_7_FD_104919 | JGI IMG/M metagenome (GOLD analysis project Ga0137371, IMG submission 104919) | Vadose zone soil microbial communities from Sagehorn Ranch, Mendocino, California, USA - Sage1_R_40_16 metaG | ecosystem: Environmental > Terrestrial > Soil > Vadose zone | place: USA...
CCAGGGCAAGCGTTGCTTGATGTGCCCGATCAAAAAAGGTTCGTTGCAGCCAGGAATTTTCATAGGTGCTTGCCCATTGATCGAAGCGCTCTATATCTTTTTCGTGATGTTTTGTTGTCATACGTGTGTCTCCTTTCCCAAATATCTACGTTTTGCGTCCTGCTCCTGTTGTAGGCGATTTTCTCAGCTCCCTTCGGCGAGCATACACTTACAGGTCAGCAAGGGCAACAAAACTCCATATACGTCGATAACGCCTAATCATTTGACAATATCGACGCAATATGATAGATTCAGTTGAGAGAGGAACGTCTGCGGAACTGTGCCCATATCCAGCGTCCACAAATAAAAAGGGAGCACCTATGTCACAGCCAAACGAAACAAATATCAATGAGACAAGTAAGCTATTCTTTACCCTGCTGTATAATGTACAGCGTACCACGAAGGCGGACTGGCAAAGTCTGGATCTGACGATGGCCCAGTTCAAAGTCTTCCTCACCTTGAGCTTTGAGGGTGAGATGCCCATCAACAAGCTTGCGGAAACACTGGGCATCAGTCACCCGACGGCCAGTCATCTTGTTGAGCGTCTCGTGCAGGCCGGGTTCGTTGAGCGCGTAGAGTATGCCGCCGATCGTCGCTACACTTTGGCCCGCCTCTCCTCGCAGGGCAGAATGATGGTGCAACGCTTGCGACAGGGCCGCAAGAATCATCTTCAGCACTGGCTTGTCCTGCTCGATGAGCAGGATCTCGCCGCCTTACAACAGGGCCTGGAGGCCCTCAATCGTGTCATATTATCGTCTAGCCCTCAGGGGGCAGGCATATGCGACTCCCAGGACGAACACGCACCTGGCTAACAGCGCGTGAGGAAAGAAGGACCTTCCTCTTTCAGTTTTTACTGCTCACCCGACATTTCGCTAACAGCACATACTGTTGTTTTTAAGAAGGAAATTGACCATATGGCAAAGTATGTCTTTTTAAACGTGCCTGCTCGTGGACATGTGAACCCGACGCTTGCCGTCGCGCAAGAACTGGTAAGACGCGGGCAGGAGGTAAGCTATTACCTTACCGAGGAGTTTCGCGCTGTGGTAGAGGCCACCGGGGCCGTCTTTCAGCCCTATGAATCGAGGCTGAAGGACATGCCAGCGATGCCATCTTCTTTTAGCGGTACAGGAGGTATGCCAACTGGTAGGGTTGGGCCTGCGTTCATGCTTGAAGATATGCAGTATGTTCCACCACAAGTAATAGATCGTATTCGTACTGAGCAGCCAGACGCAATTGTGTATGACTTTATGTGTGTGTGGGCAAAGACGGTGATTGATGAACTTCATGTGCCTGCTCTCGCCACTCGCGCCACCTATGCTTCAAATGAGCATTTCAACTTGATGGAACATATGAGGGCGAGGATGCAAAATATGCCCGGCGGGCGAGAAATGATGGAAAGGATGAGGGCCTACATGGAGGCGCAGGGTGGGGGAATTACAAATTCCCTGGTCAGCATCTTCGGTGCTTTTTCACGTGCTGAGCCGCTCAATATCATTTTCATGCCCAGAGAGTTTCAACCGGCGGCAGATACCTTCGATGACCGCTACCTCTTCGTTGGCCCATCTATTCTGCCGCGTCATGAAGCGCCCGATTTCCCACTCGATCGGCTCAGCAGTGAGCGACCACTTCTCTACATCTCGCTTGGAAGCATCTTTACCAATCAGCCAGCATTTTACAAGCAGTGTTTTGCGGCTTTCGGGGACCAGTCCTGGCAGGTCGTGCTCTCGATAGGCAAGCAAACTGATCTCGCCACGCTGGGTCAGATTCCAGAGCACTTCCTGCTCTCACCATACGTGCCCCAGCTCGAAATCCTGCCGCGTGCGCAACTCTTTGTTACCCACGCCGGGACAAATAGTGTGATGGAGAGCATGTACTTTGGAGTTCCAATGGTATTGATCCCACAACAACCCGAACAACAACTACATGCGCAGCGTGTCGTAGACATGGGACTGGGCGTCATGTTGGAGAAAGAAACCGTCAATGTCACCATGTTGCGTGAGGCGGTTGAGCGCATTGCCCATGACCCACTGTATCGCGAACGCATACAGCAGATGCAACAGTCTGTCCGCGCTGCTGGTGGCTATCAGCGTGCAGTGGATGCGATCATGGAGTTTACGCGAGTGCGAGCCAGGAGTTGACAAGTTGCTCATCGCATAATCACATACAGAAAGACCGTTCTGGTGCAGGAAAGCCAGGACGGTCTTTTCGTATTTTCAAAGAGACAGTTTTCCGCATCAGATCGAACAAGTATCTCCGCCTCATCCTGCAGGTGATGCGCGGCAGCCAGATGGCTCAAGCGATGCGCATTGAAGGTATTGCTATACTGAGCTGTTTTCCAGATGCTAGCGCGCAGAGAATGCCTGTACTCCTGTGATATCACGTCCGACGATAAGCGACTGAATGGTATCAGTGCCCTCGTAAGTGAACACGGCCTCGATATCGGCGTGGTGGCGAGCGATATGGTACTCAAGCAGGATACCATTACCACCGAGCATCTCACGTGCATCAGCGACGACCTCGCGTGCCAGGCGAGCATTATTCATTTTAGCCAGAGAGGCCATCGACCCCGTCATCTTCCCCTCGGCCTGGAGCTGGCTGAGGCGCAGGCAGAGCAGTTGCATGCTGGTCACGTTTGCTAGCATGGAAGCCAGTTTATTCTGGATAATCTGGAAATTCACCAGGGCTTTCCCAAATTGCTTGCGCTCCTGAGCATAGGTGAGAGCAATCTCGTAGGCGGCAATCGCGTGCCCAATGGCTTCCCAGGCTACACCGGAGCGTGTCGCGGTAAGTACGCTACTGGTATCTTTAAAGCTGTGGGAGAGCGCGAGACGATTCTCGGCAGGTACACGTACACCGGTAAGCGTGATATCCGTTTGCCAGACGGCGCGTTTTGCAACCTTGCCCGTCATGATTTTTGTCTCGAAGCCGGGCGCGCCTTTCTCAACCAGAAAACCGCCCACCTTCCCCTCATCGTCGCGTGCCCAGATAATCGTGACGTCGGCAAAGGAAGCATTGCCGATCCAGCGCTTGGCACCGTCGATAACGTACTCATTGCCCTCGCGACGAGCCCGCGTCTCTAGAGCGACCGCATCCGAACCATGTTGAGGCTCGGTCAGGCCAAAAGCGCCGATCTTCTCCATACGAGCCATGGCCGGGAGCCAGCGCTGCTTCTGTTCCTCTGAACCAAGCATGGCGAGTGAATTCATAGCCAGGCCAGAGTGGACGCCAAAGAAGGTGCAGATACTGGCGTCGCCACGGGCCAGTTCGAGCGCAATAAGGCCTGCGGCGGTCACACTCATACCCGGACAGCCATAGCCCTGAATGCTTCCGCCAGCAATACCTAGCGCGGCAATTTTGGGGATCAGTTCAAACGGAAACTCAGCGCGTTCCCAGTAGTCGTTAATGATAGGAATAACCTCGCGATCACAGAATGCGCGCACCTTATCGCGAATACTGCGTTCCTCGTCAGTTAATAGCTCATCCATCAAGTAAAAATCAGTTCCACGCGCTGACTGAATCTCAGTTGCCATAATTCGTTCCTTTTGTTCTGTCTATGCATCGACATTTCACACGGGTCTACTTCGTTGTAAGGACCACACAACCCAACAAGCAACGTTCCGTCGGACATACTACTATAGTATCTTCTGCATAGGGAATTGTGCAAGAAAGCATAACCATTACAAACTTCAAACAGTACCATGCGACTGTTTATCACAATCACTACACAATCAGACAACCGAGCGGTAATTGAGATACAGTTGTGCTAGTATTATCATGATAAAAAATGGTACAATCTGATTATAATCAATTCACATCTATAGACAGGAGGCATATACTGATGAGAGTCAAGGACATAATGACTACGCAGGTTATTTCGGTCAAAGAAGATCAGACCAAGCAGCAAGTAGCGCGCTTGCTCACGCAGTATCGTATTAGTGGCGTGCCTGTTATCAAAAATGATAATGTTGTGGTCGGCGTTGTGACAGAATACGATATCATTGCTAAAGAGGGCAAAAAAGTTCGTGACATTATGACACGTAGTCTGATCAGTGTAAGTGAAGATACGGAGTTGGAAGAAGTAAGTCGTATTCTTGTACACGAGCGTATCAAACGTCTCCTGGTGCTTGATCATGGCAAACTGGTAGGGATCGTGAGTCGCGCCGATCTGATCAAAGAAGTGGCCATGCGTTGGGTATGCCCGGTCTGTGGAGAAATGATTCATAGCCAGGTTCCGCCACAGTTCTGCCCGCGTTGTGGAGCATCAAAAATTGCAGTCCTGGCAGAAGCGATATCACCAGGCAGCTGATCAATATACAATAATTTCTATTCTGCTGCTGTGTGATCGGTTATCCACTTACCACTCATTTCGGTTCCCGTCACTGAAGGAGTGCAGGCAAGTTTTAACCTTTTTTCCCACTTTAAGCTTGCGATATCTGTACGTATGGGCCATCTCTCTCCCTCAGCGAACTGCTCTGCGTTGAAACAATAATCGAGGTGACCAGGCGCGTATCGTCAGGGGACCATGCCATTGCATAGACCGGCTCGTCTATTGAGAATGTCCTCATTTCCAGGGATATTGGAAATAGTTCATGGCATCTTGTATAAAAGATCACTTTCCTGGATTACAATTTTGTAATAATAGCGTTTTCTTCCTCCAACACTCTACACATTGAGGTGCTTATATTCTAGAATAGAGAATTACTAGAGAAAGGAGGCACGCGCCCTCAATGAGTGAACAAGAAAACCTCCAGATGATAAAGCAGTTCTGGCAAGCATTCGACACATTGGACTTTGATGCTGCCGGAGCGCTGCTCCACGATGATTATCTTGGAGAATGGCCGCAGTCAGGTGAGCGGATTCGGGGCAGAGCAAATTTTGTGACTATCAATAAGCTCTATCCTGATCACTGGCACGTTACGATCATAAGGCTGATTGCGACTGGAGATCAGGTTGTATCGGAAGTGAAACTCGAACACAAAGACGAACTGGTCTTTGCTATTTCCTTCTTCGAGTTTAAGGATAGCAAGATCTTTCGTGAAACCGATTATTGGCCCGAACCCTACGAACCACCGGCCTGGCGAGCACAGTGGGTTGAGCAATAGAAATGGAGTTGCAGTTCTGTTTGTCATATAATGTAGTCAGCGCTAGCTTTCCAGTACAGAAAGGTGCGTGGAGAAAGAATAGCGCCTGTCAGGGCTACTACAGCTATCTCATGTGGGAGAATGTAGTCCCAGTAGTCAGTTACATTCTATTTCTGTTTGTGGTATGCTATCTTCCCGTAGAGGCTTCAAATTGAAGGAGAAACTCTTCGTAAGAGGAATAGCGTAGGGAAAGGAAGCTCCAATGCCAGAACATGTGTCAAACCCCATTCGCTCGTTGGGTGTGTTGACGGGCGGAGGTGATGTTCCTGGACTGAATGCAGCCATTAAGGCGCTTGTTTATCGGGCAGAACCGATGAGCATCCGTGTTGTTGGTCTGCGTGCAGGCTGGGAAGGCATCACCTTTCTGGATCGGTCTCGTAAACCGGAAGATCTTATTTTTAATGAACTTGACCCGCATAGCTGGAAAGGCGGCTATGTGGTGCCGCTGACACGCTTGAACACGCGTAATATCGAGCGTGAAGGTGGTACGTTCCTCCAGTCCTCGCGCACCAATCCAGCCAATACAAAGGTAAGTGAGTTGCCACCTCATATGGCTGCTCTCGCCGACGGTCGTAAGCCGGATGAGAGGATTGACCTCACCAAAGAGGTGATTGCGAATCTGGAATATTTAAAGCTGGATGGCCTGGTGGCTATTGGCGGCGACGATACGTTGAGCTATGGTGCTCACCTGGTTGAGAAAGGCGTCCCCGTCTGGGGTATTCCCAAGACGATGGATAACGATGTTCCCGGAACCGATTATTGTATCGGCTTCCAGACGGCCATCAGCCGCGCCGCGGAATTTATCAACCGCATCCGTTCGACTGCTGCTTCACATCGCTCAACGTTCCTGTTCCGCATGTTTGGTCGCGATGCTGGTTTCACGGCTCTCGAAACCGCCATCGTTACCTGGTCCGATCGTCTGTTGATCCCGGAAGTAGCTGCTTCCGTTGATCGACTGGCCGAACTGATCGAGAGTGACCGCCGCAATCCACAGAACTATTCGACTGTGGTGCTCTCTGAAGGTGCGAATCTGGGTGTGCCTATTCCTGAGGTTGGCCCGGCTGATGCCTATGGGCACCGCAAGAAGACCAATGTTGCCGAGTTCCTGGCCGATCAGCTTGCTTCACGCCTGCCTGGTGTTCGTCTGGTGCCTGTTGACCTGACGTATTTCCTGCGCAGCGGTGAGCCAGAAGTCTATGACAAACACATGGCTATCTTCTACACCAATCTGATTATGAGCCTGGTAGAGAAGGGCACCCATGGGGTCATGGCCGCATATCGCGACGGAGCCTTTATCTGTACCGATATCCCCGGTAAGAAATGGCCTGCTCGCCGTGTGGATCCTGCTGACTATCATCATACCCGCTATCGCGCACGCTTTGAGCATATCACGGGTCCATACCTTCCGCAGCCGGAAGTATAGTAAATGGGCAGGACGACTGGCTTCGGTCGTCCTGTCGCTTTGTATGGTAGCTGGAACATCATTTCTCTCTATTTTCCAGCACCTTGACTAGCGTCTGTCCGCCACTTATTTCCACAGGCATGCGTCCTGCTGGCTGATGACGGCCTGTCACCACAATTGCCAGGATATACTCTCTTGCTTTTGTGGCTGTTTCTGTTTTGATGATGAGACTATAGATGCCAGGTATGTGCGCATCATAGAACTCTGAAACGGCAACATGCGTCTCATCAGTAAGATTGTGTACTACAAAGTTGCTTCCACTAAGATTCTGGACTCCAGATCCACTACTATCCGTAATGGACACAACCACCCTGAAACGCGAAGCGGATGCCTGCTGATCCAGGGAAAGCGCCGTAACAGTATATCCTGCCATGATCTACCTTCTTTCTCATAGAGAGCCTTTCCTATTGCTTAATTTGAGATACGAAAGATAGCTACAAAGGACATGACATTAGCATCGTATTACGATGTAATTGTAGTACGAGGGATATCGCTTGTCAAGTGGAGGAAAACCTTCTCAATGCTTGCCGACACGTCCATGTATATGAGTAAAGAACGATGCCTGCATATCCGGTGTTGGGAGGACCAGTATTTATCCAGACTGGACCATCACGCGGTCGTGGAATGCTGCAATTTGTGCGCTATGCTCTCGTTTGTGCCCATAATACATGTACACAATGACATCATCGAGGGCATAATCCATCCCATACCAGGGAAGTGTACCGGTCTGGCGGCGTGTTTCTTCTGGTATAGCGGCAATCAGTAACATACTCGTAGCATGAGCCTCATTGAGTTCCCCCAGGACTTCTTTCATAGTTCTCTCTTTGCGCCTGTTTACCTCGAAATCGTTAAACTGGCTCCCCATTTCAATAAAATTGCTTAAAGCTGGTGTGGGATCATTGCCACTAAAGCTGTTCAATATGTCTACCAGCACAAGCTCATAGGACGCCAGGTGTGCAATAATATCTTTGACTGACCATATTCCACATGCGCCCGCTTGTTCCCGCGCTGCTTCAGGAAAGCTATTAATAGTCTGCTGTACCGTCTGGTGACCGTACTTCAAAATGTCTGCTGCGTTCATTGATCTCCTCCTTAAATATCAATACGTTACCGTAATCCTTCAAACAGGTCATCTTCTACCTTTCGACCGCCGTTTACGAGACTGAAGGTCCGGTAATAACTTGCGGAACTCCACAGGTGTTTGCGTTGCTCCTCTGAGAGGTGCTCAAGTACGTGGTAAGCGGGCAATTGTGTCTGATGACAGCCAATCGCACGCAAGATGGTACGCCAGTGACTCCATGTATCGATCTTTGCGCTCACCGACCACGCAGGCCAGCTAACTGCACTCCGGCTCGTACCATCAATCTGCATAACCAGCTCGCCAAAGACCGCTTGGTACACATCGAACATCTCTTTTGTCTCTGCCATATAATACAACTTTGCAACACGATGTGGTGTCAGCTCAATGTGATACGAGGAATCTGGAGAAGCAGCCTCAACGATGGCGGCCGTTGTGAACTGGGAAATAGCTATGTGATCAGGATGCCCGTATCCCCCATATTGCCCAAAGGTGACGACCACGTCAGGCTTGATAGTGCGCAGGTAGCCGACGACTTTGGCGATTACTTCAGCTGGATGAGCCGTGTCCAGTTCTCCATCCAGGTAATCAAGAAAGTTGATGCTGCGAATACCGAGTAGAGCAGCCGCTGCCCGTACCTCGCCCTCGCGTATCCTCCCTAGCGCTTCCAGTCCTGGATACTCCTGCTCATCTCCAAACCAACCGCGTTCACCCCGTGTTGCGACCACAAGATGAGTCTCGATCCCCTCGGCTGCATACTTTGCAAGAATGCCACCATTCCCTAATGATTCATCATCCGGGTGGGCCAGTATCGCCATCAATTTCAGCCTGCTTGTCATGGTTTTTACCCTTTTCTTATAGTAATGCTTCGATATGAGTTGTCAGCCAGGCCTCTTGTGGAAAGGGGAGTGGGCGCTTCCTTGTGCTGACCTTCTTATTGTAGCCAGATTACAGAGCCCTACCATCGTGGAAGATACGGAGATTTATCTAGTGGGCACACGGAGATGATTGGGAGAGATGTACGTAGAAGAGAATGCGTGTTCATGAAAGAGGGAAAATAGCCTGTCGAGCTGGGAGAGAATCTCATTTCCCTTCTGTCAGGCCCGTTTCGACAGCCCAGACGGCAATCTGTGTGCGGGAGGTACAACTAAGCTTGAACATGATGTTGCCAATGTGGGTTTCAACCGTACGTCGCGTGACAACCAATTCGTCTGCAATTGCCTGGTTTGACTTTCCCTGCGCGATCAATGTTGCAACCTCACGCTCGCGTTGCGTCAATCCCCTGAAGGCTTGCCTGTCACTCCTATCTACTGCGGCACGAGGAAGAAGCGCGTTTGCTTGCTCCAGGAATGTGTTCCGTAAGGCATCGTCTCTCACGCCAGCGGCGAGTTCTTCAATCAACATTCTGGCCGCCGAAAATTCCTGTCTGGCCTCGCTATTTCGTTCCTGAACTTGATAGAGGTTGCCAAGTTTCACAGCAAGACGCCACTGCTGTGGCCGTACTCCTTGTGTCATGGCAATCTCTTGTGCCGCTTTGAAGGTCTCTTCTGCTTCGGCCATTCGTCCCAGGCCAGCCAGTGCTTCGCCGCGCAATTTCAAGACGCGCAAGCTGTTTTGTCCTTCGGATCTGTTTGCACTTTCTGCGGCTAACAGTTGGGCAATTGCTAAAGCTTGCTCTGGATCGCTCTTCGCAAGTGCAAGTTCCACATATGCACATCCGACCATACGCTGAGCCATTGTCTGAACTGCAATATCAGGCCCGATCACGGCTTGAAGCACCTTTTCTGCCTGTGAAAGATCGTTGAGCTGAACTAATGCTGAAGCAAGATACCCTGCCGCAATACGCGTCCAGAACAAAGAACCACTTTTCCGTGCCAGTTTCAGTGCTTGTTCGAAGTGCTGACGTGCTAGGGGAAGTGACAACATACTCCAATACAGGCCACCGAGGACGGAATGACTTGCCGTTTGCCACTGAAGATGCTCGATCTCTTCTGCAATCTGCAAGCTTTGCTGCGCAGCCTCTAATGCAGGCATATAATCTCCCTGTGATCCCAGGCAAAGCCCTACTTGAAAGAGTGCATAAGACTCAGCCGAGCGTTGACCAATCTCTCGTGCAATTTCAAGCGCCTGTCTGGCATCCTGTAGTACTTCGGCCAGATTTGTCCCTGCCGAGACCATTGTGTCTGTTTGATATGTTGCCCCACGTAAAGTCAGCGTCGCCAGGCTAGAAGTGAGCCCCTGGCGATCATCGAGTTCGCGAAATAGGGCAATGGCCTGCTGATAATAGTGAGTTCCTTGAATCAAATCGCCACCCATATAGCTTGTCATGCCCAGCAAGTCGAGTGTTTCTGCAATGCCGCGCGAGTTGTGTAGCTCCTGAAAAATAGTCAGTGCCTGCTGATGATAGTTTAGCGCCTCAAGGGACTGCTCTACGTTCAGATACCAGTTCCCGATACGATTGAGGCTGCGAGCGTATATAGTGGGATCTTCGAGTGTCTGTGCTAGGACCAATGCCTGCCGAAACCAGGACTCTGCCTGTACATAGTCTCGTCCCGCCCACAAGAAACCGAGATCAATCAAACCTTGCCACTCGGCGACACGATCTTTCACCCGACAAGCGCTCTCCAATGCCTTCCCATAATCACCGCCTGCCCGCTCAAAATCTCCCAGTGTGTCATATGCCTGCCCACGCATGCGATAAAGTACTGGTGATGGCGGTTGTAACAGGTGATTCATTGCCTCTAATGCCCAGCTAAAATAATCGATGGCCGCCTGTGGAGTGTAGAGCATCAGAGCCTGTTCGCCAGCGTGCCGCGCATACTCTACGACTTTTTGCCAGACCTCGCCCCGGTAAAAATGAGAGGCTAAGTCTCCAAGATGAGAGTCGGGCTGGTCCGCGTGAATATGCTCCAACGTGTTTGCAATGCTACGATGCAAGTTCAAGCGCTCTCGTGCCAGTAGACCCTTGTAAATAACCTCACGTGTCAGTGCATGTCGGAATGCAAATACCTCAGCAGACTCTTCACTGACAAGTTGTGCGGAAAGCAACTCTTTCATGTGCACCAGCAGTTGTGCCTCATCAAGCTGGGTGAGCTGTTGTAGAAGGACAAAATCAAAGCGGCGACCAGCTACTGCTGCCAGAGTCAGAGTATGTCTTGCCTCATGGCTAAGATGCTCCATGCGTTGTTGTACCGCATCCTGCACACTGCGCGGAATGTGTATCTCTCGCAGAGTGCTACGATTCCAGTATCCATGCACATAAAAAATGGTCCCCGCCGTCATGAGTGAAGTGAGAATTTCTTCGACGAAAAAGGGGTTGCCCTCTGTAAGCATGTAGATGCTATCCAGAAGTTCACCATGCAAAAAGCGTCGCATATCAATGGCCGTATGTTGCTGCTCAAAGATGGCGGAGAGCATTGCATCGACCTCATTATGTGCAAGAGACATCAATCGAATTTCCTGCGTCAGACGCTCACGATCGAGTTGTGCGAGCCACTTCCTCAATGATTGGTGTGCCTCATCATCACGATAAGTGACCAGGAGAAAGAGCGGTTCAGATACAGAGCGACGTGCCAGAATATGCAGGAAGTCTAGGCTTGTCTCATCGCTCCACTGCAGGTCTTCAACAATCATCAGTACAGGTTGCTGCCTTGCCAGGCGCAAAACGAAGTTGGCCATAACTGCAAAGAGTCGACGTTTCTCTTGTTCAGGATCACCCGACGAAGATGGAAGTATAGGATCAGAGACCAGTTCGGGCAGCAAAGGAAAGAGATCACATGCAAATTTTTCTATATCAACACTGCTTATTGCTGCCGAGGGATGAGCAAAAAAGGTACGCCACAGATCCAGTAGTGGAGCATAAGGGCAGGTAAGATCGGTAAGGAAGCAATTCCCTTGTAATAAAAGAAACCCCTGCGTGATCGCATACGCTTTTGCTTCGGCAACCAATCGTGATTTACCAATCCCAGCTTCTCCACTGATAAGGCTCAGTCCTCCCTCGCCCTCTTTTGCATGACCGATACGTTGCTGCAAGGTAGTGAGCTGTTTTTCTCGTCCAATCAATGTTGGACAGATCGTTGACGGAGCGATTGAGTTTCTCACAACGTTTACCACCCTATCACAAGATGCTCTATGCCTGTATTCGTTGTCTAGACACTGCCATTGTAGCAGATATTTCCTGTTAGCAACAAGTATAGATTTCTCAACAGACAGAGTGATTCAAATTACTACTTTAGATGATTGATGATCAAATAGATTGATATAGAAGATCGTTTATGATACTCTTAAGTATGTAATATATTATGGAAGTTAGGAGCGTAATGCTCCTGGCCCATGAAGGGAAATAGGATACATGATGGTGACAGAACCGACTAGAGCCATCAAAATATTTTTTAGCTATGCCCATAAGGACAAAGGCAAACGTGACGAGCTAGAGGAACACCTGGGTGCGTTGAGGCGTTCGGGCAAGATCGTGACGTGGTATGACCGCGATATTCAGGCTGGTACGCAATGGGAGCAGGAAATCGATGCGCATCTCAATAGTGCGGATCTTATTCTGTTGCTCATTAGCCACCATTTTATAGACTCAGACTATTGTTATGGCATCGAGATGAAGCGCGCATTGGAAAGACATCATGCAGGTACAGCTCGCCTTATCCCAGTTATTTTGAGCCCTGTCGATCGGGAAGAAACGCCCATTAGTACCCTTCAAGCATTGCCGACAGGAGGAAAACCCGTTACTCAATGGCGCGATCGTAATGTTGCCTTTGTCAATGTCGTGCAAGGTATTCGTGAGGTGGTTAAAACCATACTGGTACAACAAGAAGCGGCCTATGGAGCAATTACGGAACGGAGCCAGCAAACAATCAATACCCATGAAGCGATTAAGCTCTTTCACCACCTTATGGAGCCTGAGCATCATTTCCGCATTTTGTACTTGATCGGACAAGCCAATATGGGCAAAAGTCACTTGCTAGCAAAAGTATTTCCAATAATTGTGGAACACCAGTATCATGCTCGTCATATACTTATTGATCTGCGCAATATTCCTATTTCTTCTGTCCCTGATATTTTAAACACTGCTTGCACTCAACTTGGTCCGCAGAATTGCAGTAATTACTATAATGCTTATCAGAAATTGATGAGCGAGTCCAGTTCAGGTATTACACGCCTCCTCACTGATTTTTCATATTTAGATACCTCTCCAACTGCTTATAGCGATATTCAGAAGAGGGATGATCGTCTGACGACACAATTTATGCTTGATTTGAGTGGGTTACAGGACAGACCAGTGGTATTTTTCTTTGATAGTTTTGATCAAGCCACAGCACAAATGCAAACCTGGCTTACAACATCTTTTCTGATGAAAGTATCTTTGCTTCCTCACGTACGCGTCGTCGTAGCAGGACGAACATTACCCGAAGTTCCTGGTGGTTATGTAGATCTGCATCAAGTGCACCAACTCTCTGCTGTTAGAGAAGAGGCAGAATATCTCGCGTATTGCCAGAATACCCAGGTGAAACTGGCTGAGCAAGAGATTCTTTCTGCTGTTCGTGATTGTAACTATATACCGGGGATGTTTATAAACTATCTCTTTACAAAGTTCATTCAGCAGAAGGTGTAACGTGGAAGATTCTTTCTTAAAAGCATTACAGGCAACTGAAGATCCCTTAGAAAAAGCTGCTCTTGTGGCTGAGGCTATCTTTGAACAACTGCCTGTGGAAACAGCGCAGGTAGCACGTCGCTGTGTTGTTCTCCATTGGTTCGATCTGCTAATTGTTGAGGCACTATTGGAGGAGAGTGAGCTCACGATAGATGAAATGAACGATATCTACGAACAACTTGCTGCATTGCCTTTTGTTGATACGATACAATCCAGATTACTATTTCAAAATATCACGCGTCAGGGCTTGCTCGCCCACTACAGTCTTAACCAACCAGAACTCCTTAGGACAGCAGCGCGCCTTGCTGCACCGATCTATGAAGCACGTGAAGAGGATGAGAAGAGTATTGCAGAAGCTTTTTTTTGCTATAGAGTGTCAGGAGATCGAAAAGCAAGCGTCGCAATACAAAACGAACTCTTTGAGCAAGTGAGTCATCAAGATTGGCGTCGTATTGAGAATCTCTTACATTTGCAAGATGAAGCAGAAAACCTTCCTTTTGTTCAACCACTGCCTCGTACTGAGCAGCAATTTCTGCTACGAGGGCTCGTTCATAGAATGAATGGGGAGCAAGATGTAGCGCTTTTTGACTACAATCAAGCCCTCACACTCAATCCAAAAAGCCCTCTTGCTTATATTAATAGGGGGACTACATATGCAGAGCAGAAACGTTTCAATGAGGCAATAAACGACTATAATACAGCCATCCAGATTGATAAAAGTGCAGTCCAAGCCTATGCGAATAGAGGCGTGGTCTATACTAAGCAGGCGCGTTATGCAGAGGCACTCAAGGACTTTGAGAGGGCTATTGAAGCAGGACTCTTAAATAGTTTTGTACTTCGCAATAAAAGCGAGACTCTTAACGAATTGGGAAGATACGAGGAAGCATTAGAAACTTACGATAAAATTCTTCGCTTGAATTCAGAGGATGTAGAAGCATATATAGGTAAGGGACAATCGTTTAACCGACTTGAGAATTACAAGCAAGCACTGGCCGCTTTTGAAGAAGCGTTACGTTTCAATCCAGACTCTGCCAGTGCATATAGAGGGAAAGGCTATGCCTTGAATGGGCTTGAGCGTTATGTAGAGGCACTGGTAGCCTACGATCAAGCAATTGCACTTGATGCGAATAGTGCCGAAGCGTATAGAGGGAAAGGAAAAGCGCTCAGTAGTCTCAAGCGGTATGAAGAAGCATCAGCCGCTTATATCAAGGCAGATCAGCTTGACCCACAACACCAGGAAGGTACAGTTGAAGACGAAAATGTCCGAGAGAATACGACTGCTCGGAAGCGCAAGCGACCTATCTCAAATAACCAAGAAGTTTTTACAAGCTTGTGGGCAAGGCGGGGACAACTGTTTCATTTACCACCGGCACAAAATACGTCTAATACCCCTGAACGTAGTCACCGTGGCTCAACTATAGGAGTTCTTGCAACCATCATGGGGCGTAGTTCCGCATTGGTCGCAGTAAGTCTTATTATCTTGTTCTCCTTACTTTTCTTTTCCCACACTGGCACATTCACGGGGGGATTTGTGGGAGATGCAACCGCGACTGTACAAGCCAAGGCAACTGCTACTGTACAAGCTAAGGCTACCGCTACTGCACAAGTCGAGGCAACTGCTGCAACCATCCGAGAAAACCCATTACCTGCTTACTTTTCTGGAAATGGGCAACTGGGGCTCTATGATCCGTTGACAGATAATAATAGAGGGTATCTATGGCTTCCAACGACATCGCTTGGTCTCCCAGCTAAGAATAGCAATTGTGCGTTCCAACGTGGAGGACTGGATGCGAGTGTCAATGGGGATGAAAATTATACCGTGTTATTTCATCCTTGCATTGAGAGCACGACTGATTTTGGTGACCTTGCTTACGAAGTAAACATGACCATCAATATGGGCGATTGTGGTGGTGTTACCTTCCGAGGCGTGAATTCAGCGTTATATTACTTTGTGATCTGCCATGATGGTCGCTATCGGCTTGTGCGTTATGCGAAAGATCCTGGTACAGGTATAACGCCAACTTCTGATCTCAATCCAGTCTTGAGAGATTCGACTTCTCAGTCCATCAAGACGGATTTCGGCCAGAGCAACACCATCGCGATAGAGGCAAAAGGCTCCCATATTGACCTGTATGTGAATCAGATGAAGATCGATAGTGTAGATGATCCTGCAGGCTATAATGCTGGTTATCGTACTGGTAAAGTAGGAGTCATTGCCAAGTCGTGGAGCCTACATGATCTGACGGATGTTGCTTTTACGAATGCGGGTGTATGGACGCTCATCCCGTAGAAAAGAGTCAAGATATCGTGAGTTAGCAGCAGTATTCATGCGCTCTGCTATAACAGTTCTCTTCCTCATCGAGTACTGCAACTCCCTGATTTTGTTTTTACAACAGCAATAGCACTCAAGAAATATCTTAACATTACTACTACCATTCCTCTATCTTTTCTCAACTAAATTATGTTATACTATGTCACAAATCGTTAGAAGTAAGAGAGGAATAATCATGCAACAATCA
>Ga0137371_10002082_pt1 | contig 15896 bp, 17 predicted proteins | sample SagtaG_7_FD_104919 | JGI IMG/M metagenome (GOLD analysis project Ga0137371, IMG submission 104919) | Vadose zone soil microbial communities from Sagehorn Ranch, Mendocino, California, USA - Sage1_R_40_16 metaG | ecosystem: Environmental > Terrestrial > Soil > Vadose zone | place: USA...
GGGGGCGGGGATCCCTCGCGCCGCCTGGAGGTGATGCGCGACCCGCGGCTGGGGACCTTCGGGGTCACGGCGATCGTCGTGGTCCTGCTGCTGGACGTGGCCGCGCTGTCGTCGATGTCGCCCGCCCGAGGGCTGGCCGCGCTGGTGGTCGGTGGTGCGCTGTCGCGCCTGGCCACCCTGTCGGTGATCGCTTTCATCCCTTACGTCAGGAGCAGCGGATTGGGGGTTGCGGCATGGGATGCGAGGCATCGCGGCCTGGACCTCGTGTTCGGCTCGGCCACGGCCCTGGTCGCGAGCGTGATCGATTGGCGGCGGGCACTGATCGCGCTTCCGTTCGTGGGCCTGACAGCCATTGCTGTGGCGGGTCTGGCCCGTCGCAGGTTGGGTGGCGCGACGGGTGACGTGTGCGGCGCCACCGCTGAGCTCTGCCAGCTCGCGGCTCTGCGCGTGTTCGCGGTTCGCTGAACCGAGACTAGAGACGGTGGGGCGACGAAGGCGGTGACGGCGACCGCTGGTCCAGGCGCACGTGGTGCCATCCAAGCGCCTCCTTGTCGCTTAGCTGTATCTACTGATGGCGACGAGCCGCGGGATCAAAAGCTTGCGGTCAAGCGCCAATACCCGGTCCCTTTGGCCACCGGCATGGCAAAGGCGAAGCGGTCCGCGACAAGGGCCAGCTCGAGGTCGTTGGCCGGAAAGCCGGGCCAGGTTCCGCTGCGCACGCGCCGGTAGCGCTCGCTCTCGCGGAGAGGCTGCAGGAGACGATCCAGGTCCGGGTGCTGGCCGTCGATCACCGCCTCGATGTAGCGCGCGCACGCGTGGTCCTCAGGGTGATCGGCGGAGGCGACGATCGTGAGCGTCTCCGGGTTCGTTAACACGCAGGCTTGCGCCGTTGCAGTGGCGACGACCAGGCTCGAGGCGAAGATGTCGCCACCCTGGACCGCACCGACGGCTTGCGTGCCAGCCGTCGACCGCTGGATCAGCACGCGACCCTGGAGGTCCTGCTCGAGGATCATCGTCGGCGAGTTGCTGATCGGGATTCCCTCGACCGGGAGGGCGTCCTCCTCGGCGCACAGGAGTGCGCCGGGCGTCGCATCAGCCAGCGCGCGCGCCTCAGCGACCGTCTTGACAAGGCGGCACTCGCGCGCTCCGCCGGCGAGCGCGTAGGCGCAGACGGTGAACGAGCGGAGGACATCGATCACGACCACCGTGCCGCGTGCCCGGCGCGCACCTTCGATTCCGGTGGCGTGGATGATGTTCACGTGACTGGACCCTCGGTCAGTGAGCCTCCCCGCCCGTTCGGGTTTGAGCAGATCGCCGACTGCGGCTCGATGCGAGTTGTCGGTCTGCGCCTCCAGCCCGGCCAGTCCGTGCCCGAGCATCGCAACGCGATTCCGGTCGTTCTGATCGTCACGGGCGGCAGCCTGCATTTCGACGACGGCACCCAGTCAGGCGAGGTTGGGCCCGGGGAGATGTTGCTGATCAATCCCGGCGAGCAACACACGTATCGCGCCGATGTCGCAACCTCTGCATACCTCGTGTTCGCCGGCCTTCCCGGGGTGCGGAGCCGGACGTGGACGTTGCGCCGTAAGGGGTAGCGGGCACCAGGCGGGGCGGCGTCGGGCAGGGCGACTCAGGCGCGGCGGCGTCAGGCGTGGCAGCGCCAGGCGCGGCGGAAATCAGGACGCGTTCCACAAGGCGATCACCTGCCCGCGCTCGCCGTCGCGCAGGATGCACAGCGTCGCAACGTCGAGCCAGAGCCCCGTGGCGACCGTGATGTCGGCCTGGATCCAGGCCGCCCCGACGGCGCGAAGTATGTGGCCGTGCGCGAACGCGAGGACCCTGCCCTCGCCGCGGCTCGAGGCGAGATCGATGAAGCGCTCTGCTCGGGAGTAGATCTGGGTGGGCGTCTCGCCGCCGGGGGAACCATCCTTGTACAGCTCCCAGCCAGGATCTTGCTGGTGGATCTGGTGGGAGGTGAGGCCCTCGTAGCGGCCATAGTCGGCCTCCTGGAGCAGCGGGGTGACCCGGGGATCGGCGAATCCGGCAAGCTCGGCGGTACGACGCGCACGCTGCATGGGGCTCGAGTAGACGACATCGAATTGCAACGCGGTGAGGCGGGCACGAAGCGCCTTCGCCTTTTCCTCACCTTTTGGCGTCAGGGGTAAGTCGGTGGTCCCGGTGTGGCGACCGGAGGAGCTCCACTCGGTCTCGCCATGGCGCGCGAGGTAGATCTCGAGCGTCAGGCGGGCTTGCCCATCATCTCGGGACGGCCGGACCGCATCGAGCGGCCTGCGCTTTCGATGACCGCCCCCGCTCGCACACGCTGACCGGGCCGCACGCAGACGAGGCCGACGGCCGCCTGTGCGCCTTGCGGTTTCAAGGCGTCGTTGACGGCGGCCAGGACACGATTGGCGGCGTGAGCCGTTCCGGCCACATCGGTGTCGGGCAGGATCGCGAGCAGTTGCGGGGGCGTGCGCCCCAGGACTCCGGGCGTATCGACGTCGCGGACGGTGCTGGCCAGCGCGGCGGCCATAGTCTTGAGGGCCTCGTCGGCGGGTAGTGACCCGTTGGCCTCGATCAGGAGGACGCCGAGGTTGCGCTGGTAGCGGTGCGCGCGCGCCAGCTCATCCTCGAGCACGGGGCGCACGAACCTGTCGTTGAAAAGGCCCGTTGTGCGGTCGACGATGTGCAGCGGTTCGGCCTGGGGATCGTCAGCCCTTACTCCGCAAGAGGGACAGAAGACCGCGCCATGAGGTAGTGGCGTGCCGCAGGCCTGGCAGGTTTGCGCCTCGGGCCGCCGGCGGAGAAAATCGCCAATCGGCATTCGGTAAAGCCTATCAGTCGTGTTCGCCATGCCTTTTTGATCCCCTTAACAGGCTGGGTTGCGCTTGGTGTGTGCGAATCCTAGGCTCGATCGAGGTGTGCCGGCGGGGGAGGGAACGGCACGGTGGAGGAAGGGAGGGCCCGAGGTGAGGTGCGAAAAGTTGGGGGAGAGGTCCTTAGCCGACGGCGGCGGCGGCTGTCGCAAGCCAGCTCTCGGCCCACGCCGAGACCGCAGAGAGCACTGGCTCGAGTGCACGCCCGCGTGCGGTCAATCGATAGCTCACCCTGACCGGCGGTCCAGGGTCGACGAGACGCTCGACGATGCCCTCTGTTTCGAGCTCGCGAAGACGTTCGGTCAACACTCGATCGCTGATGCCAGGGATGCCCGCGAGCAGTTGATTGAAGCGAGCAGGCGCAGGGATGAGAGCTTTGACCACCGCCCCGGTCCAGCGTTTCCCGATCAGCTCGATCGCGCGCTGAAAGGTCGCGCTGTAGTCGAGGCCCCCTCCGACCATGGGGAGAGATTCTATGCGGTATCGCAACTCTCGGAAAGGACCCGGCTGGTGTTTTCCACAAGAAAATTTTTCAGGCCACAATCAAGGTCGGTGATTCCCAGGTTGGATGTCTCAGGAGGGCTTGGAAAACTTCAGGTGAGCAGACTCATGAGGTGTCGATGGAGCTGAAGGATCGGGTCATTGTGGTGACCGGCGCCGCGCGAGGCATCGGTCGCGCGCTAGCCACCAGGTTCGCCTCGGCGGAGCCCCTCGCTGTCTTCATCGCGGACATCGACGGACCGCGACTCACCGAGGTCGCGCGAGAAATCGGGGCGACCGCGATTGAGTGCGACGTGTCTCGCGAGACCGACATCCATCACCTCATCACGCATGTCGAATCGATTCATCGTCGCGTCGACATTTTCTGTTCGAACGCGGGGATCGCAGTCGGAGGTGGTCCCGAGACATCCAATGATCAGTGGCAACGCATCTGGGACGTCAACGTGATGTCTCATGTCCTGGTCGCGCGGCACCTTCTGCCGCGGATGCTCGCTCGCAAAGAAGGCTACATCGTCGGAACGGTGTCCGCGGCGGGCCTCCTGAACCATTTCTTCGCGGCTCCTTATGGCGTCAGCAAGGCGGCCGCCCTTTCCTTCTTCGAATGGCTCGCCATCGTGCACGGCGATGCCGGGATTCGCGTCTCCTGCCTGTGTCCGCAGGGGGTCAAGACGGACATGCTCGCGGCCGAGCAGGCCCAACTCGGCGTGAACTTCCTTACCGAGGGTGCGCTCGAGCCCGAGGCGGTGGCCGAAGCGGTCGTCCAGGGCATCGCGGAAGAACGATTTCTCATCCTGCCCCACCCCGAGGTCGCCGAATACTTCCGGCGCAAGGCGGATGACTACGATCGGTGGCTGCGCGGGATGCGCCGGCTCCGCAAAAGCCTGGTTGTGGCCCCGCGCTGAATGCGCTGGCTTGCCGTCGTCGCGGGCGTTGCACTGATTGCGCTCGCGGTCGCCGCGGTCACTCGCGTGTCGGACACGCGAGAAGGCCTGATCGCCGAGGTCATCACGCTGCTAGGCGCGCTTGCCGGGATCAGCCTCTTGATCTATGCATTCGCGGCGAGGCACAGGCCAGGTTTGGCACCCACAACTGCTGCAATCCTGGTCGCACCGCAGACCCGGGCTCGATCGTCGAGAGATCTGAAGCTGGGAAGCGGAGGCATAGCGCTATCGGTCGTGCTCATGGTCGGGCTTGCCATCAGCGGAGGGTTCTTGTGGGCCGCCCTCGGCCTGGCCCTTCTGCTGCCCATGATCTCGGGCAGCGTGTACCTCTGCGTGCGGTACCTGCGCGCTAGTCCTTGAGGGACAGGACCTCACCAACGAGGTAGAGCGATCCGCCGACCAGCACGTTGCCCGCCGGGCCCGCAAGCTCACGTGCGGCGTCGAGAGCGGCTCTTGCCGACGGTGCCACATACCCATCGGGGCCGTAGAGCGCGGCCAGATCTTCAGGGGCGATCGCGTGGCCCTGCGCGCTTGTCGCTTCGGTGAAGACCACGCCGTCCGGGCGCAGCGTGCGGAGGGCGCCGAGCAGCTTGACCGGGTCGCGCTCGCTCAACATCCCGAAGACGGCGACAAGCTTCTCCGAGCCGATGAGCCGGCGGAGCGCGGTGCCCGCCTTAACCATTGCAGCCGGGTTGTGGCCCCCATCGACGATCACGCGTGGGTGTTGGCCGATCACCTGCAAGCGTCCCGGCCAATGGGTAGATGCGAGTCCCTCGCGGATCGGGTCGTCTCCCACAACTCCGAGTAGGTGTGCGGCGGCCACTGCGAGGGCGGCGTTTGCGGGCTGATAGTCGCCGACCAAAGGGAGCCGAAGATTGCGGTGCGCAAAATCTGGACCCCTGACGTTCAGCTCGTGTCCCTCCCAGCCCATTGAGACCGCCTCGACGATGACATCGTGACCGAGGCGCCACAAGTCGGCGGTCATCGCCTCCGCCTGGGCCTCGACGATCACGAGAGCTTCACCTTCGCAGCCGGTGACCACCCGGTTGTCTTGCTTGATGATGGCCGCCTTCTCGCGCGCGATCTCTCCAATCGTGTTGCCGAGGTACTTCTGATGGTCGAGATCGACGTTGGTGATGATCGCAACCCCGAGGTCGAGAGCGTTGGTCGCGTCGAGCCGTCCTCCCAGACCCACCTCGCATACGAGGAGCTCGATCCGCGGAGCGAGATAAGCGACAGCCAGGGCGGTGAGCATCTCGAACTCAGTGGCGGGGCCCATTTCCGCCCCCACCTCATCCAGAGTCGGCATCAGCACTTCCAGTGTCGCGACGAAATCGTCTTCGCTGATCGAGCTGCCATTGAGCTCGATTCGCTCCGTGTACGTGATGAGGTGTGGCTTGGGCATGAAGCCCACGTTGTGGCCCGCTGCGCGAAGGATCGACGTCAGGCACGCCCCGGTGGATCCCTTGCCGTTCGTGCCCGCGATCAACGCGCCGCGAAGCTCGCGGTCGGGCACGCCGAGCCGGTCGAGGATGGCGCGTGTTCGCTCGGTTCCGAGCTTCATCGCAAAGCGCCCCTGCCTTGAGATGAAGTCGAGGGCTTGCTGGTAGGTCAGGCGCGAGCGCTTAGCATGCACGGCGTGAAAACGGTGTCATATCGTCACACCGCATATCCGAGCGCCTGGCTCGCGGGAGCCTGCGGCCTTCTCTATTCGGTGTCATTGGTGCTTTGGTCTCGGGACTTTCGGCATCGCCGGTCTCGCTGTCCTCGCCTTCGCTTGTCTCATGAGTCGCGACTCGGCCTTTCCCTCGAACCTGGCCTACCTTGGATATCTGTCCGGCGGGCTGCTGGTCGCGATTTATCTCGCTCGTCTGATCATCCTCAGCCCGGCAAACCCGATCGTCCTCGCGCCCGCGGCGCTGGAAGGATTCATCGTGAATCCTGCCTGGTACATCTGGTTGGTTTCGTCCTGCGCCGCGCGGGCTAGCCTTTCCGCCGGACCTCGGCCTCGTACGTGTTGCGGATCAGCATCGCGCGCGTCATTGGACCGACACCACCCGGGTTGGGGGTGAGCCATCCGGCTACGTTTTCGACGCCGGACCCAAGGTCGCCGACCTGGTGGCCGTCGACCCAGTTGGTGCTGACGTCCACGACGACGGCCCCCGCCTTGACCATCTCCTTGCGGACTAGGTTGGCGCGGCCGGCTGCGGCGACGAGGATGTCGGCGGTCATGGTGTGACTCGCGAGGTCCTTCGTTCGCGTGTGACACAGGGTCACAGTCGCGTGGCGTCTTAGAAGGAGCAGAGCCGTCGGCTTGCCGACGAGATTGCTGCGTCCGACCACCACCGCGTTCGCGCCCTCGATCGCGATGCCGGAGCGCAGCAGCAGCTCGATGATGCCGGCGGGCGTGCAAGGTTCGACGCCTCCGGAAAGGCCGAGTGCGATAAGCCCGGCGTTGAGCGGATGGAAACCGTCGACGTCCTTGACGGGATCCAACGCGAAAACGATTCGCCGCATGTCGATCTGTTCGGGCATGGGCTGCTGGATCAGGATCGCGCTTACCTTTTCGTCGCGGTTCAGACGCTCGACCACAGAGAGCAGCTGACTAGTGGTCGTGGTCGACCGCAGGCGGTGGTCCTCGGACTCGATGCCCACGCTGTTCGCGTTGCGTTGCTTCAGCTCGACGTATTTCGCGGATGCGGGATCCTCACCCACGAGCACGGTCGCGAGCCGCGGCCGCGTGCTTCCTCGAGACACTCGCTCGCTGACCGCCGCGGTCACCTCTTCGTAGATCTGTTTGGCGACGGCTCTTCCGTCGAGCTTGCGGGCGGTCATTCGAGACCGAGCTCGCGTCTGGCAGCGTCGGTGACGACGCGCATCACGTCGCGCAGGTCGATCCCTCGCTCGAGGGCGATCCGCCGGCAGTCTTCATACTCGGGTGCGACGTCGATTGAGCGGCCGCCGAGCTCCTTGACCTTGACGCGTGCCGAACCAAGCGGGGTCTCGACTTCGATCACCCGCCGCCCTGCGATGACTCGATCTGCGTGGGTGAGCCGCACGCCGAGCGTGGTGCTGTGCCGCAGCAGGTGGTCCGTCAGCGAACCGACCAGCTCGGACGGCGCCATCACGGTCAGCAGGTGTCCGGGCCGGCCTTTCTTCATAAGCGCGGGCACGACGGCCACGTCGAGCGCTCCCGCGCTCATCAGGTCTTCGCATAGGGCGGCGATCAGGCTCGGCGCCATATCGTCCAGGTTGGTCTCCACCAGCGTCACGGCGGTTTTGCCGGCGACCTCGTCGCCGAGCCAGACCGCGAGGGCGTTGCCCGGCGCCTCATGCGATCCGATGCCGTAACCGACCCGCCGTAGCGACATGCTGGGTCGCTCGAAAGTCGCACACGCGGCGAGGATCGCCGCGCCGGTCGGCGTCACGAGCTCACGAGTCTCATCGGTCGGTTGCAGCACCGCGCCTGTGCCCTCGATGACATGAAGGCTGGCGGGCGCGGGGAGTGGCATCCCGTGCTTCATTCCTCGCGGAGCGGGCAGAGGCGACGCAAATACCTGGCGCACGCCAAGGGCATGGAGGAGCCAGAAAGCGCCGACCACGTCAACCAGAGTGTCCGCGCCGCCGAGCTCGTGCAGGTGAACTTGCTCTTCCGGCAAGCCGTGAATCTCCGACTCGGCGCGTGCCAAGCGGTTGATCGCATCGAGGGCATGCGTCTTGACCGAATCCGGCGCGTCCGCCTGCTCGACAACGTCGCGCAGCGCCGGCACGGTTCGCTCGACGCGATCCTTCACGGCGACCAGGACGCGGGTCCCTGCCGCGTGGCCTCGGGCCTCGCGACGGACTTCGATCGTGACCTCGTCGCCCAGGCGAAGCGATTCCACAGCGGCGTCGAGCAGCGCCCTCTCCGCGCCGCAGTCGACCAGCGCGCCGAGCGTCATGTCGCCTGAGATTCCGGCGAAGCAGTCGAAATAGGCGATGGTCATGCGCGCGTCCTATTAATGCGTACGGCGGCCGCCTCGATGGGTTGCATGCTCGCCGGACGTTTGGCAACGCGCACCGACACAGCCTTGACCCGCGGCATGGTCAGGATTCGGTCGGCGATCGCGGCGGCCAGTGACTCGAGGAGCTTCTTCGATTTTCCTTCGATGACTTCGCGAGCCGCCGCCCGGACCTGTGTGTAGTCGATCGTGTCGGCGAGGCGGTCGGTACGTCCGGGCTCGGCCAGATCGGCGTCGATCTCGACGTCCACCTTGAACTCCTGTGGCTGGTCGCGCTCGGCGTCACCGACGCCGTGGCGCCCGTGGAAGGACATCCCCCTCAGCTCGATGCGGTCCATCGTGTCCAATTGTCTGGAAATAGACTGTGCGGCGTGATTCATGCCGGCATACACGTCCGCGCCGCGACCGAAGACGACCTGGCCGCGATCAACGACATCTACAACCACTACGTCCTCGAGGCGCACTACACGTTCGACCTGGAACCGACGAGCCTGGATGCTCGCAGCGAGTGGTTCAGCCATTACCACGACACCGGCCGGCACCGGCTCTTGGTCGCGGTCGACGACGGCCAGGTCGTGGGTTACGCGTCGAGCAGCCGGTTCAAGTCACGGCCGGCGTACCAGACATCTGTTGAGACGAGCGTCTACCTCGCTCCGGAGGTGATCGGCAAGCGCGCCGGCTCCCGGCTCTACGAGCAGCTCTTCGACTCCCTCAAAGGAGAGGACGTGCACCGGGCGTATGCCGGCATCGCTCTTCCGAACCCGGCGTCAATTGCGCTCCACGAGAAGTTCGGATTCAAGCGAGTCGCGCTCTTCACTCAGCCGGGCCGGAAGTTTGGCCGCTACTGGGACGTCGCCTGGTACGAGAAACCGTTGCATGCGGAGTCTGTCTCGCCGGACTAGGGCTGGACTCCGGCCGGAGTACTTGCAGTCGGATATACTCTGGCGTATATTCCATCCGGAATATGACCGAATCCGAGCCGGAAGTTTCCCCCCTGGCGCTCTCGATCCTTCAACTCCTGGACGAGCGGCCGATGCATCCCTACGAGCTCGCCTCGACGATGCGGGGCCGCCACCACGACGAGTTCATCCGGCTCAACTTCGGGTCGCTGTATCACACGGTCGAAGTGCTCGAGCGCAACGGGTGGATCGTGCCAGCCGAGCGCGAGAAAGAAGGCCGACGGCCCGAGCGGACGATCTACCGACTCACCAAGTCAGGTCGGGACGTGTTGGTCGGCGTGGTCGGTGATATCCTCGCCCGTCCGCGGCGCGAGTATCCGCACTTCGCGGCCGGCCTGATGTTCATGCATCACCTCAGCGCCTCGGCAGCCGCACAGCATCTGCGCAATCGGACGCTCGCGCTGAAGGCCACGACCGAAAAGCTCAACGGAATCCTTGCCGAGGTTCGGGCTCAGGGTGTCAGCCGCCTTGCCCTCATCGAGCTCGAACACAAGATCGCGATGCTCGACGCCGAGCGCAGGTGGGTGAGCAACCTGGAAAAAGAGATCAATGAGGGAAAGCTGGAGTGGAACGTCGGTAGCGATCCCGACTATGAAAAGTTGAGGAGGAAACATGGCTCGCGCGCGCACTAACCCGTGGCTCGTGCTTCTGGTTTTGACCACGGGATTTTTCATGATCATGCTCGACACCACGATCGTGAACGTGGCGATCCCGGCCATGAGCACCGGGCTCAACACGACGCTCGATCAGATCCTGTGGGTCCTCAACGCGTACGTGCTCGTCTACGCGGTGCTGCTGATCACGGCGGGTCGCCTTGGTGACCTGTACGGGCAGCGCAGCTTGTTCGCGATCGGGCTGTTCATCTTTACGGTCGCTTCGGCGCTATGTGGCCTCTCGCAAGACCCGGCCCAGCTGATCGCCGCCCGCATTCTGCAGGGAGTCGGCGGTGCGCTCCTCACGCCACAGACGCTGGCCATCCTTACATCGATCTTTCCGCCCGAGCGGCGCGGTGCGGCATTTGGAATCTGGGGCGGCGTCGCCGGCCTTGCCACCGTGGCCGGACCAACATTGGGCGGCGCCATCATCACCTACATCGATTGGCGCTGGATCTTCTATATCAACGTGCCGATTGGAATCGCGGCTTTGATCGCCACTTTCGCGATCATTCCCGACCTGCGTCCAGGCCGCCATCACGGCTGGGACGTCATCGGCATCATCGTCGCCACGGCGGGGCTGTTCGCGATCGTCTTCGGCCTGATCGAGGGCGAGCGGTACAACTGGGGCCAAATCGAGTCTTATCCGATCACCATCCCGGAGGTCATCGGGGCCGGTGCACTGCTGATGGTCCTCTTCATCATCTGGGAGCGCTACCAGAAGGAGCCGCTGGTCCCACTTTCGCTGTTTGCGGATCGCAATTTCGCTGTCGCGAACTGGATCTCGGCGGCGATCAGCTTCGGCATGCTCAGCATGTTCCTGCCCTTCACCATCTACCTGCAATCGGCGCGCGGTTTCTCGGCCCTCGTCGCCGGTTTGACGCTGGCGCCGATGTCTCTCACCTCGATGGTCACAGCGCCGTTCGCGGGCCGCTTTGCGGATCGCGTCGGGGGCAAGTACATCCTGATGGCGGGGATCACGCTGTTCACGATCGGCATGGGCACCATGGCGTTCGTTGCAGGCCCTGACTCGACCTGGATCAACTTTCTCGGACCCGCGATCGTCGCCGGACTTGGCATAGGGATGACTTTCGCGCCGATGACCACAGTCGCGATGCGCAACATCGAGCCGCGCGTGGCGGGCGCAGCGTCGGGCGTACTCAACACCATCCGCCAGCTGGGCGCCGCCATCGGCAGCGCCGTGGTCGGCGCGCTTTTGCAGAACCAGCTCGCCACCACGTTGCACAGCCAGGCCGTCAGCCACGCAAGTGCGCTGCCGGCCGCGTTTCGCGATCAGTTCGTGGCCGCGTTCACGAATGTTTCGTCGAAGGGGTTCGAGATCGGCGCGGGCGAGAGTGGAGCGCGCCTGCCTGCCAACATCCCACCGACGGTGGCCGCGCAAGTCGAGGCGATCGCGCACGCGGTCTTCGTGAGCGCATACATCGACGCGATGAAGGCGACGTTCGTCCTCCCAATCGCATTCCTTGCCTTGACTGCACTGACGACGCTTCTGATCAAGCGGCGACAGCGAGGAACCGCTGCCCAGCCAGTGGAGCAGAAAGAGGAAGTCAGGACCGCCGTCGGTTAGAGGGACGTCTCGCTTTAGAGGCGTCCTCCGGAAACCAGCTTAAGCACCGCCAGGAGCGCGGCGGCACCGATGAATGCGACCACGATGCTGCCGAAAAAGCCGACATTGCCGGTCATGCCGAACAGCGAGCTGAGAAGGAATCCACCGATGATCGCGCCGGCCACGCCGACCACGATGTCGGCCAGGCAGCCAAAACCGCGCCCTGCGACGACTCGCGCCGCGATCGCGCCCGCGATCAGGCCGACCACGATCCAGGCCAGCCAGGAGCCTGGGTCGAGGTTCAAGCGGGAGTCGAGCAACCCTGCGGCGATCATGCCTGCAACCAGTCGGCGATGGTCTTGAAGACCTCGTCGCTGCCCAGGTCGTTGAAGGGCTCGTGGTATCGGCCCGCGAGCATGCGCAGATCGCTGCGGCTGGGGGTTTTTTCGTGCAGTTCCTGGCTACCCGCCGGGTCGATCAGCCGGTCGTCGGTTCCGGCCAGGATCAGGAATGGGAGGTTGATCTCGTCGGCGTGCGCCAGGTTGTCGGCCGCCGCCTGCCGCCATTCCTCGAAGAGACGGCTCGAGATCTTGCCGTGGACGAGCGGATCGGTGCGGTAGGCGGAAACGACTTCGGGGATACGCGATACGGTCCCAGGGCCGACTTCGTTATCCAGCGCCAGCTTGGGCGCGATCTTGGAAAGGACCTTCGCGCCGCCTGCCTTCCAGGCCGGGACTCTTAGGTGAAGCTTCAACGCCGGGCTCGAGACGACGAATCGTTTCGAACGGGTCAGCCTGCCCGACCGCGCGGCGCTCAACATCACAATGCCACCGAACGAGTGACCCAGCGGCACCACTTCCCCAGTGGTCTGAGTCTCCACGTAAGCGACGAACGCAGCTGTGTCATCCACCCACTGCGACCATGAGTCGACGTGGCCGCGCTGGCCGTCGCTCTTGCCGTGTCCACGGAGGTCGACCGCGTAGGTGGCCATCTGGAACCGGGCCATCCCGCGGGCGAATCGCTCGTAGCGTCCGCCGTGCTCGCCTAGCCCGTGGACCACGGCGAATGTGATCTGTGCGGTCGGCTCCGGCCACGCCCGAAAGGCGAGCTTGGTGCCATCCGCCGAGTTGACAAAACCTTGCGCCGCGACAGCACTCTCAGGTGCCAAGATGCCCGAACCCTCGCAAGATCTTGAGCGCCTCCTGCTCGGCCTCGAGCAGCGTGGGCGCGTACGCGCGGATTCCGCACAGGGCGTACGCCCACTCGGGGCTCGGCGGGCTCATCGAGTGCAGCCGGAAGGTTGGCGGATAAAAGAAGATGCGTTCGCCTTCCACCTTCTTGATCACCGGGCGCTTGGCGAGCACGTCCTCGAGCGATTGGTCGCGCGGTAGGCGACCGGCGTCGAAGTCGAGGCGTCGCAGCTTCAGGAGTGGGTGGTCTTCGTCGCGGATCGAGGTGCGGATTCGGTACTCGGCGCTTAGGTCGCGCAGAAAGATCGTGATGATCAGGGCGTCGGTCTCGTCGCCGGCCATCTTCACGAACCCGGCCGCGCTCAGCTCCCTGCCCTCTTCATTCTTGAGGTGGCGGAAGAACTCCATCTCGAAGAGGCCGCGCGATTCGGTACTGGCGATCCATGGCTCGCCGCATCGCCACGCGCGGGCGTTCGCGAGCAGGTCGAACTGCTCGTGGAGACGGTCGATTCGGTGCTCGGCCAGCCCATACAGCCGGTAATGCAGGACCCGCGCCATTTCGGGACGTAAGCCTACGCGTCAGGGCGGCGGTCGCGCCGCTGTTCGAGCGAGCTGCATCGCGTCTTCCTGCCAGGGCGGCGCCTCGATGTGGACAGCAAGTCGATCCGTGCCAGCAGCGAGGAGGAAATCGCCGCGTTGAGCGACCTCGAGGGCGCCCCGCTGTTGTGGGCTTAGGCGGAAAACCTCCTGCAGCTTGGCGGCTTCGCCAGGGCGTTGGGCGCCGAGAAAAAGGACCGCGGGGTTGGTCGCGACCACCGAGCCTTGATCGGATGACAGCAGGTCGCCTGGATTCTGCGTCGCAAAGACCAATGAGCCGTCGTACTTGCGGATCCGCCTCGCCAGGCTGACTACGAAACGACGGATTGTCGGATCTTCGAAAAGCAGTCCGACCTCGTCGATGAGAAGCATTCGGCGGCGGTCGCGCCGCTTGATCCGCGTCCACAATGCCTCGGCGAGCAGGAAATGGACGGGCGCGATCATCTCGTCGCGCAGCTCGCGCATGCCGAAGGCCACGATCGGCGCTTCGAGGTCGACGTTGGTCGGCGCGCTGAACATCTCGCCCAGGCTGCCGCGCACCCAGCGATGAAGAATCAACGCAACTCGCGATTGCGGCGGTAGGCGCTCGGCGACGTCACGGAGGACCGGCTGCGCGACTTCGTCGTACGCGAGCCGGACGGCGGCCTCGACGAGCGCACGCTCGGATTCATCGAGCCCGCCACACAGACATGCGGAAAGGTCGATCGCGTCGGCTGCGGCGGGACCAATCCAGGCCTCGTCACGATGATCGGACGGACGCAGGTCGAGGACGTTGAGCGCGTGCCCCGAACCGAGGGCCAGCTGGATGTCGGCGCCGCCCAGCTCGCTCGCGAGGCGGCCGTACTCGTGCTCAGGGTCGACGATGTAGACCTGGATGCCACGACCGAGGGCACCCATGGCAAGCGTCGACAAGAGGTATGTCTTGCCGGCACCCGAATGACCGAAGACGCCGATGTTGGCGTTCGCGTACCGGCGCTGATCGAACGGATCGACGAGCACCGGCGCGCCGGTGCCTCGGCTGCGGCCGACGAACAGCCCGTCGGGTTGCTGCAGGTCGGGTTCCCACCAGGGAAAGAAGGTCGTAAGAGCACTCGAGTCGAGCACGCGCTTTCGCTGCAGCCGATCGGCTCCCCCGGGCCGTGTGGCCAGGAAGCCGTCGAGCATGCGGAATGTGCAGGGCTGGAGGTCGCACAGGATCGCGCGAGCGGCGGACTCGATTCGGCGCGAACCAATCTCAAGGTCGACGGCGGCGGGAGAGGTCAGGGTCAGATAGACCGAGACGTGGAAGGCCTTGACCTGGCTCGACGCAAGTCTTCGTTGCAGGTCCTCCGCGTTGGGAAGCGCACCGGCAAGCGTTGGATCGGAGATGCCTGCGCTGCCATCGAGTAGACGGGTGGCGCGCATGCTGACGAGTTGGCGCTGCAAGTAGTGGACGATCCACGCGGCCGGCAGGGGCGCGGCGTGCCACGCGAGGCTGACGGCCAGACCAGGCGGACAGAGCCGGAAGAGCCAACCGGGCTCGATCTCGGTGCCGGGCAGGCGATCGATGTACCAGCTGCGGCTGAAACCGCCCACGTGCTGGAATCGCGACGCGAGCTCGCGCCCGAAGGCGAAGTTTCCAGTAGGCGCGGCGCGCTTGGTGCTGATGCCCATTTCCGTAAGGGCGACCTGTATGCGAGCCGCATGTTTTTCCGCGATGACAAGTCGGGTTGTGGTCGAGTGAGCGGTCGATGACCGCCTGACGGCGGCCGCAAACTCGATGTCCGCGCCCCGCATGTCGTCGAGATCGCGCGGCACTGGATGCGATGTCTTTATGTCGTCGTCTGGGCCGGGGACGACATCGATCACGACCTGTAGTGGCGCATCGAGGCCGTCGAGCATGCGGCGGAAGGCGTTGAGCCAACGCCGCCGATCGTCCTCCGCCGCGCCCGCGAAGCCGATCTGTGAAGTCTCGAGGACCGCGAGTCCCGACGCACTGTTCGCGACAAACATCGGCTCTCGACGCGCGAGACGGATCACTCTCGAGAGTGCAGCCGGCTGAAAAGGCGCGGCACGTTCCATCTGAGTTGATACGTCGCTGCGCAGAAAGCGGCGAAGTCGATCACCCAGCCGTCGAGGGCTCGTCCCCGCCAGCGACCCCATGCCGCGGTCACGCCGACTGCTCCGATCGCGATGGCGCAGGTTGCCCGAACGGGCACTGACGCCCAATGTGTTGACCAGATCGAAAATGCGGCAAGCAACCCGACCACGAGGTAGGCGAGTCTGGTGGGCGTCAGCCCATAGAGGAGTTTGTCCTCTAGGTCGACGTCGAGCGGGACGCGAGCAGACACCCCATCAACCTATGTCGCCATTGCGCGAAATGACACTCAGGCTGTTAATCGCCGGAGACCCTTAGAATCGAGACGCGATCCCTTCTGACGCGCTCGCGTAGCTCAACTGGCAGAGCAGGGGACTCTTAATCCCAAGGTTCAGGGTTCGACTCCCTGCGCGAGCACCATTACGCGGGTGGTTGTTCCCCACACTGCCCTCAAAATGCGCTGATTAGTGCCCTTAGCGGGGAAAGAGCGTGAAAACGACTCGGAATTGACACCCTATCTGACACCTCGAAGAC
>Ga0137371_10002087_pt1 | contig 15869 bp, 14 predicted proteins | sample SagtaG_7_FD_104919 | JGI IMG/M metagenome (GOLD analysis project Ga0137371, IMG submission 104919) | Vadose zone soil microbial communities from Sagehorn Ranch, Mendocino, California, USA - Sage1_R_40_16 metaG | ecosystem: Environmental > Terrestrial > Soil > Vadose zone | place: USA...
ACGAACGAATCGAGTTCACGCCTGTGTCGGTGGGCAATCCCCACGCAGTCGTCCGCCGCGAGCCCGAACGCGAAGAGTTGCTCCGGCTGGGCCCGGGCATCGAGTATCACGCGCGTTTCCCCGTGCGGACCAACGTGCAGCTCGTTCGCGTCGACGGCCCGCACGACCTGACGGTCGGCGTATGGGAACGAGGCGCAGGCGAGACGCTGTCGTCCGGAACGAGCTCGGTTGCGGCCGCGGCAGCAGCCGTGGCGAACGGCTGGTGCGAGAGCCCGGTCGAGGTTCACCTTCCGGGCGGCGACCTCCTCGTCGAGCTGGACGCGGGCGGGCGAGCCCGCTTGACGGGACCGGCCGAGGAGATCTGCCGGATCGAGCTGGTCTAGAGGCCGTGCTCGCGTAGAGCGGCGTTCAGGCTCACTTTGAGATCCGTCGACTCGCTCCGCCAGCCGATGATCAGCGCGCAGGCGAGGTGATACGTGCCTGCGGGAAAATCCTTCGGTCGTGTCCCCGGAACGACGATCGCGCGAGGCGGTACGAACCCTCGGTGTTCGACCGGATTGACACCGGTCACGTCGATGATGGGCACCGACGAAGTCAACGACACGTTCGGCCCCAGCACGGCGCCGGCCCCGAGGCGCACGCCTTCGGTGAGGATCGCCCGTGACCCGATGAAGGCGCCGTCTTCGACAATGACCGGCCGTGCACCGGGCGGTTCGAGCACTCCGCCGATGCCGACGCCTCCGGCGAGATGCACGTCCGAGCCGATCTGTGCTCCCGACCCGACGGTCGCCCAGGTGTCGACCATCGTCCGCGGGCCGACCCATGCTCCGATGTTGACGTAGCTCGGCATCATCACAACGCCCGGCGAGAGGAACGCGCCGTAGCGCGCGACAGCAGGCGGAACCACCCGCACGCCGAGCTTGCCGTAGTCGTGCTTGAGCGGAATCTTGTCGTGGTATTCGAAGGGCCCGACTTCTTGCGGCTCCATCTCGCGAAGGCGGAAGTACTCGAGGATCGCCTCCTGCGCCTCGGGATTCACGCGCCACTCGTCGCCTTCCGGCTCGGCAACCCGCAGCTCGCCGCGATCGAGCGCGTCGATCAGCGCCTCGACACGTTCGGCGTTCACAGGACGTCCTCGAGGATCTCAGCTGCGCGACGGCATTCCGCTTCCGTGGGAACGAGAGCCAGGCGCCAGTAGCCTTCGCCTGCAGGACCAAAGAAGGTCCCGGGCGACACGATCAGCCCATGTTCGAGCAGGCGCGCGGCGAACACCTCCGACGGTTCGCCGCCGGGAACTTCGAGCCACAGGAACATCGTCGCCTCGCTGCCCGCGACACGTATTCGCTTGCGCGCGAGTGTCGGGAGCAGGGCTTCGCGTTTGCGACGGTAGGCCGCGCGTGTGCGTTCGACGTGCTCCTCGTCGTTCCAGGCGACCACGGATGCGCGCTGGACGAACTCTTGCGGCGCGGTCCCGACCGAAGGCCGGAACTGCTTGAGCGCGGCGATCAGCTCCGGGCTCGCCGCGACGAAGCCAGAGCGGTAGCCGGTCATCGACGACCGCTTGCTGAGCGTGTTGAACGCCGCGACGTTCCCCCGAGAGCGCGCCTCGAGCGCGGAATGCGGCGCTACGTCGAACCAGAGCTCGCTGTAAGCCTCGTCTGCCGCGAGCAGGAAACCATGCACGGCGGAGAGGTCGGCCAGGCGTTCGAGGAAGTCGAGCGGCGCGACGGCTCCGGTCGGGTTGTTCGGATAGTTGATCCACACGATCGCCGCCTGCTGCCATGTGGCGACGCCGACCGCGTCGAGATCCGGCAGGAAGCCGTTCTCCTCGAGTAGCGGCAACTGCAGCACGTCCGCTCCGGCAAAGGCGGCACCGCGGTCCGGCACCGGATACCCGGGCTCCGTCGTGACGACCAGTCGCCTCTCGCCGTCACGATCGATCAGGATCTGAGCGAGCAGGAAGATCGCCTCTTTCGAGCCGTACGTCGGAATGATCTCGGTGTCGGGATCGAGCTCGACGCGGAAACGCCTCGAGCACCATCCGGCGACAGCTTCGCGTAGCTCGGGCAACCCTTCTGCGAGTGGATACGTCGAGATCTCGGTGATGCTCTCCGCGAGCGCCTGCCGGATCATCGGATCGGTGGGCTCGCGGGGATCGCCCTTCCCGAAGTCGATCAGCTCCACGCCCTGTTCGGCGAGCCGCCGCTTCGCCGCGTCGAGCTTCACGAAGGGATACGTCCCGGTCGACGTGAGGGCGGGGGAGAGGGAAAGCGGCGCCATGGTGGGATTCTGCCGAGTTGCCATAATCCGTCCGTGACCCAACGCCAGCCGGACCCCGCGCTCGAGCGCGGGTTCATCGTCGCGGTGCTGGCCCAGGGAGTCGATTCCGAGGGGGAACTGGCGGAGCTTCGTGAGCTCGCGGACACGGCGCTCGTCGAGCCGATCGGCGAGCTCGTCCAGCACCGCTCACGCCCGGAGCGGCGCACGTACCTGGGGAAGGGGAAGCTCGAGGAGCTCAAGCGTTCCTACAAGGAAGCCGGGGCCGAGGTGCTATTGGTGGACGACGAGCTCGACCCCGTCCAGCAGCGCACGCTCGAGGACACGCTCCAGGCACGCGTCGTCGACCGCACGCAGCTGATCCTCGACATCTTCGCCCAGCACGCGAGGAGTGCCGAGGGAAAGCTCCAGGTCGAGCTGGCGCAGCTCGAGTACAACCTGCCGCGCATGCGGGGCCTGTGGCAGCACCTCGAGCGCCTCGGCGGGGGCATGGGCTCGCTCGGCGCAGGCGTCGGGACCCGGGGCCCTGGCGAATCGCAGCTCGAGACAGACCGGCGCATTGCGCGCCGCCGAGTCACGCTTCTCCGCCGGCGGCTGAAGGACCTCAGCAAGCAGCGCGACGTTCGACGCAAGGAACGTCAGCGGTCCGAGGCGCCGACTGTCGCGCTGGCCGGCTACACCAACGTCGGCAAGTCGACGTTGCTGAACGCCCTGACCGACGCAGACGTCTCCGTCAACGATCGCCTCTTCGAGACACTGGATCCGACGACGCGCTCGTTCGAGCACGACGGGCGTCGCTATCTCGTCACGGACACGGTCGGCTTCATCCGACGCCTGCCGACGCAGCTCGTCCAGGGATTCGCGGCGACCCTGGAGGAGACGCTTGTCGCTGACCTCATCCTCCTCGTCGTCGACGCCTCCGTTCCCGACGACCGGCTCGACGAACAAGAAGCCGCCGTCAGGGCGGTGCTGCACGAAATCGGCGCCGACGATCTGCCGTTGGAGATGGTCGTGAACAAGATCGACGCGGTCGACGCCCTACGCCGTCGCAGGCTGGCGAATCGATTCCCCGACGCCGTACAGATCTCCGCCCTGACGGGCAGAGGTCTCGACAGGCTACGTGCGCGGATCGCAGAACGCTTTGCAGATCGATTCGAAGCCGTCCATCTCTTCATTCCTTATGAAGACGGTGGAAAGCTCGCCGAGCTCTACGCACTGGGCGCGCCGATCGACGAGCGCGAAGACCAGGCGAGCGGCGTCCACGTTCGTGCCCGGCTGCCACATCGCGAGGTGGGTCGCTTTGCGCCGTATCTCGTTGCCGAGGCGCGCGAGGAGCCCGTCAGGCGCGCGCGTTGATCGAGCTGCCCATCCAACGGTTGCGGGAGGACGCGGTCGTTCCCGAGCATGCCTACGCAGGAGATGCCGGGCTGGACCTCTCGGCTTGTGAACGCGTCGAGCTCGCTCCTGGCGAGCGCGCCCTCGTCGGAACCGGGCTTGCCGTTGCGATCCCCGAGGGTTACGCGGGCTTCGTCCAGCCCCGTTCGGGACTGGCTGCCCGTCACGGACTCACGGTGGTCAATTCGCCTGGGCTCGTCGATTCCGGCTACCGCGGCGAGCTTCGAGTCGTGTTGCTCAACACCGATTCGACGGAACCGTTCGTCGTCGAGGCCGGAATGCGAATCGCACAGCTCGTCGTCCTGCCGATCCCAGAGGTTGAGCTCGTCGAGGTCGAGGAGCTTCCCTCGAGCGAGCGCGGCGTGCGCGGGTTCGGATCGTCTGCGACCTGATGACCGGGGAGCCGCGCATCCGGGTTTCGGCGATCCTGAGCTGGAGGGGGCGCGTGCTCCTCTGCCGGCACGAGAAGCCCGGGAAGGAGTACTGGCTCCTGCCAGGCGGCGGCGTCAACGGTGGCGAGAGCCTCGTCGACGCGCTGCACCGCGAGCTCGCCGAGGAGATCGGCATCGACGATCAGCTGCCGGTCGAGGGTCCTGTCGCGATTGTCGATTCGATCGGCCCACAGAGCAGCTTCACGCCGAAGCACGTCGTGCACATCATCTTTGCGGGCGATCTCGGGGGCCGTTCGCTCGAAGCCGTCACATCGCAGGACGCCGCGGTGTGCGGTCACAGACTGTTCGAGCTCGCCGACCTGGACGATGTCGTGTTGCACCCGCCGATCCAGCGCTTCCTCAGGCGCTGGCAGCCTGGCGACCCAGCCGTCTATCTCGGCGCCCTGTGGGCGCCTTGATCCTCTTTCGGCTCGGTCTCGTCACCCGTTCGTACACCTTCGACCGTTAGGGTCGCCGTGAGGGTGGCGGGACGTATCCCCACCCTTGAAGGGTGGGGTGCGCCTGAAGGGTGGGGTGCGCCGATCAGCGGCGACCGCCGCCTCGGGTTTCTGCCCGGCGCGCAGAGACTGCATGGGCCTCGGCTTCGAGCCCATCGTCGAGGGGCTCGAGCACCGGCGCCTCGCCGTTGCGATAGGCGAGCGCCTGAGTCAGGAGCCAGTCGGCAAGCCAGGGATTCCGGGGCAGGAGCGGGCCGTGGAGATACGTCCCCAGGGCACGCCCGACGCGGCAGCCCTCTTGCCCGCTCTCCCCGTCGTTGCCGAACCCGGCAACGACGCGGCCGAGTGGTTGGGCACCCGGATCCAGGTGCGTGCGGCCGGCGTGGTTTTCGAAGCCCACCAGAGTGCGGCGCACACCGGGCTCGAGCTCGCACTCCAACAGGACGTCGCCGATCAGGCGCGTCTCGCCTGCGACGGTGTCGAGGGGGAACACGCCGATCCCGGGGAGGTCGAACCCGTGGAGATCGCGGTACGAGCGGCCGAGCAGCTGGTATCCGCCGCACACCGCGAGTAGGACTGCGCCCGCGGCCACCGACTCCCGCACGCCGTCCGCTTTGGCGACAAGGTCCAAGGCGACCAGCGCCTGTTCGCGGTCCTGGCCGCCACCGACGTAGAGAAGATCATGCTCGCCCGGGTCCAGCGGGTCGCCGACGGAAACGGATCGAACCTCGAGCTCGTGGCCCCGCCAGGCCGCGCGGCGCGACAGCACTGCGATGTTGCCGCGGTCCGCGTAGATGTTCAGGTAGTCCGGGTACAGATGCCCGACGACGATCCTCATGCGGCGCGCTCCCAATACGGCCTGACGAACCCGCGCTCGCCGACGATCTGCCGCATGGCCAGCATCGCCGTGTAGGTGGGGAGGACCACGAGCTCGCCGCCGGGAGGCGTCAGCTCTAGGCCACGATCGAGTGCGGCTTCGAGCGACGGCACCACGTCGATCGCGCCTGCCTCGAGCCCGCCGTACTTGAACCTCAAGGCGAGCTCCGCAGCGCGGTCCCCGGACGCGACCAGCCGTGTCAACCCGGGAATGAGTGGCTCGAAGTCCACGTCCCAGATCCAGGAGACGTCGCGGCCGTCCGCGATCGCGTCGTTCAACGCGATTACGGCGACGGCCGGCGACTCGCCGTCGACGATCGTCCGCACCGCCTCATTGGCGCCTGCGGGATTCTTGATCAACACGATGAGCAGTCCTCGGTCGCCGATGCTGATGCGCTCGAAACGACCGAACGCGGCCGTGAACGACTCGATACCGACGACCACCTCGCCCAGCGTCGCGCCCAGGCTCAATGCGAGCGAGGCGGCTGCGAGGGCGTTGTACACGTTGTAGAGCCCCGGCACGCGCAGGCGGACGACCGACGTCCCCGCGGGTGTCACGATCTTGAACGAGACCGACTCGAGCCCGTTCAGCTCGATGTCGCGCGCGACGACGTTCAGAGGCGGCCGCTTGTGACCGCAGGCCGGACAGCGGTAGTCGCCGAGATGACCGACGTACGCTGCGTCGTACTCGTACGGGGCTCCGCAGCGAACGCAGTACTTCGAATCCGCAGCGTGCTGCAGGGACGGCCGTGCCGCCGAGGGATCGTCGACGCCGAAGACCAGCGCGCCCGGGCGCTCCCGCGCGAGCTCGCCGACCTGGGGATCGTCGCCGTTGACCACGAGCGAGGCATCGCCGGGGAGAGCGCGCACCGCCGAACGCCAGCGCTCCGCGACGTGCTCCAGCTCGCCGTAGCGATCGAGCTGGTCGCGGAAGAGATTTCCGAGACACACGGCCTTCGGGTTGACGCGCGAGACAACTTCGGGCAGTGCCGCCTCGTCCACCTCGAAGAGCCCGAGCTCGGCTGCACGCGCGTCGAGAAGCGTCGACGCCACGCCCGAGACGAGGTTCGCCCCGGAGCTGTTGTGCGCCAGGCGGAAACGCTCACCGAGAATGCTCGCCGCCATCGCCGCAGTCGTTGTCTTGCCGTTCGTCGCGGAGATGACAGCCGATCCCAACGGCAACCTCGCGGCCAGGCGGTCGATCGCACCGGGATCGAGCTTCCAGATCAACTTTCCGGAGACCGTCGTACCGCCGCCGGTTCGGGCCAGACGGGATAACCGGCCCGCCGCCCGCGCGACGGCGACCTCGGCGGCGAGCGGAATCGAAACGCGCAAAGCAGGGAGAGGCTACCGAGCAGCGCCGATCCCTCGGACGGGTGAACTTCGGGGGCCGCTACCGCAAAAGGGTGAGGTACGTCGCCCGAGTGCTACCTACGGTGCGGTTCGTCAACTGCGGCTCGAGAGGAGATTCATGCGGACTGGAGGCCATCGGCGGGACGTGCGTGCGAGCGCACTCTGGGGTAGCGGCAAGCGCGGGACGGGATCGCGCTCGAACGCGCTCTGGGGCAATGGAAAGCGGCGCACGGCACTACTCGCGACCCTGGTTCTGACTCTTGTGGTGCCGCTGGGCGCGTCTGCCCTCCCGGGCCCGAAGAGCGTTCAGGCGTTCGTCGCACCCGGGCTCCTGTCCTCGGCCCAGACCCGACCCGCCGACACCTTCCCGGTGATCGTCCAGGGGAAGGGTGGCAACCAGGCGGCACACGCCGTGGCCGACGTTCTCGGCCTCTCACTCAAGACGGCCCGAACCTTTGACTCGATCGACGGCGTAGCCCTCGGCCTGACGGGCGCACAGATCCTCGCTCTCGCCGCCGACCAGCACGTGACCGCGATCACCGTGGATGCACGAGTCCGCCTGTCGGCCCTCGCTCCAGCTACGAACGAGAAGTGGCCGTACGTCACCGGGCTGCAGAAGTACTGGGCCAGTGGCGTGAACGCCGCCGCACCCGCCGCGACGATCGCGGTCGTCGACTCCGGCATCGATGCAACCCGGCCCGAGTTCGCCGGCCGAATTGCGGCGGACGTCAATCTCACCACGCTGCCCGGTAACTCACCGGGCGACGGGCGCGGCCACGGAACGTTCGTGGCCGGAATCGCCGCGGGCAACCTGGCCGGCCACACCGGCGCAGCTCCGGGCGCAAAGATCGTCTCGCTCGACGTGATGGACGACCAGGGGATGGCGAGGACGAGCGACGTCATCGCCGCTGCGGACTGGATCCTCGCGAACAAGGCGAAGTACGGGATCCGCGTTGCGAACTTCTCCCTGCATTCGTCCGTCGCCAACAGTTTCATGTACGACCCGCTGGACAAGGCGGTCGAGAGACTGTGGTTCAACAACGTGGTCATCGTTGCGGCTTCCGGCAACTACGGCAGCCCGACCGGCCCGAGCGGCGTTCCCTATGCACCGGGTAACGACCCGTTCGTGATCACCGTGGGCGCGAGCGACACGGGCAGGTCCGTGTCGACCAATGACGACGTCGCGGCACCGTGGTCCGCATACGGCTTCACGCTGGATGGCTTCGCGAAGCCTGACCTGGCTGCTCCCGGCCGCTACATGGTCGGCCCGGTCCCTGTGACGTCGACGCTCTACTCGGAGCGCCCCGACCACGTTGTCGAGCCCGGCTACATGGAGCTTTCCGGTACTTCCTTCTCGGCTCCGATCGTGAGTGGCACCGCTGCGCTCATCCTCGGCCGCCATCCCGAGTACACGCCCGACCAGGTCAAGGGCGCGCTCATGGTCGGCACGAAGCCGATGCCGCAAGCCTCAGGCTTGTCCGAGGGCACCGGCGAGGTCAACGCCGCACGCTCGATCGAGCTCCAGAATCCCCCGAACCCGAACCTCGCGCTCGACGGCTTCATCGTCAGCGACCCCACCAGCGGGACGCGGCTCTTCGACGCCGCGAGCTGGGCGGCCAAGGCGAAGGCTGACGCCTCCTGGGCCTCGGCCTCCTGGGCCGATGCGTCGTGGGCGGCAGCGTCGTGGTCTGCTGCGAGCTGGGCTTCCGCCTCCTGGAGCAGCGCCAGCTGGGCGTCGGCCTCCTGGGCGGACACCGCCGCTGCCGCGGCCTCCTGGGCCGACCTGAGCCTCGGGAGCGCGTCGTGGGCCGACAACGCGGGCGGCGAGGCTCCGGCCCCGACCGCCGGGCAGATTGACCAGACCGAGCTCGCGGCCATCCTCGCAGGCACCCTGGTTCCCTAGCCGTATGGAGGCAGACGGGGTCACCCGTTCGGGGGAACCGATCGAGGGTTCCCCGAACGGGGGATGCCCCTCTGCCGGGCCGGTTCTACGTTCCGCGGTGGGCTTCTCTTCTGCGGCCCACCGTTCGAAGCGTGGTGAAGGAGAACCTGCGATGAAGGACCGCATCAGGACATGAGCGCGGTGCCCACCGACATTTCGATCTCCACCGAGCCCGGCCCAGGGCGAGATGGGGGGCTGCCCCGAAACGCACAGATCTACTTCGCCGCGGTCGCGATCACGGCAGCCGCGGTCACGTTGCCGTTCATCGGCCGGCTCCAGACGACACACGAGTGGCCGGCGTTCCTCATCCTCGCGTCCGCGGCTGCCGTTGCCCGCTTGTTCGTCGTCCGCACACCAGCCGACCAGGCCTACCACACCGACATCGTCTTCCTGATCCCGGCCGCGCTGATCCTGCCGCCGGAGCTACTCGTCCTCGTCGCGATCGTCCAGATGGTCCCGGAGTGGCTGAAGATGCGCTACCGCTGGTACCTGCAGACCTTCAACATCCTCGACTATTCGCTCTCGGCCATGGCGGCGTGGTTCGTCGGCCGCTGGTTGATCCTCGAACACGCAGGCATTGCGAACGGAGCGCTGCGGCTTTCGCTGGCAGGCCTCGCTGCCTGCATCGTCTTCGTCGCGGTCAATCACGTCTTGCTCGCCGTGATGCTGAGACTGGCGCGCGGGTTCACGCTGCGTGAGACGGGCCTCTTCGACGCCGAGTACGTCGCCACGGATCTCGTGCTCGCGGCCCTGGGCGTCGCCGTCTACGCGTTCTGGCAGACCAACCCCTGGCTCGTTCCGTTCGCGCTCACTCCTCTGTTCCTGATCCACCGTTCGCTGAGCGTTCCGGCACTGCAGGCGGAGGCGCGCGTGGACCCGAAGACGGGGCTGTTCAACGCCCGCCACTTCGCAGCTGCGCTCTCGGAGGAGATTGGACGCGCCCGCCGCTTCGAACGCCCGATGTCGCTGATCATGGCCGACCTCGATCTCCTGCGCGACATCAACAACACCTACGGTCACCTCGCCGGCGACGCCGTGCTGAAGGGAATCGCAGAAGTCTTCCGAGCCCAGCTCCGTCACTACGACATACCGGCCCGGTTCGGTGGGGAGGAGTTCTCGATCCTCCTGCCCGAGACGCCTCAGGATCAGGCCATGGAGATCGCCGAGAGGATCCGCCGCGCGGTCGCCGAGCGCACGTTCGACATCGAGACCTCGAGCGACCCAATCCGTGCGACCGTCTCGATAGGAGTCGCCGGCTTCCCGAAAGACGGCACCGACGCGAACGAGCTCATCCATCAGGCTGACCTCGCTGTCTACCGCGCCAAGCTCCAGGGCCGTAACCGTGTTCTCGGGGCAAGCTCCGAGCCGCTGCTGGTGCCCGCGGATCGCTCGACGCGGCTGGTTGCCGTTCCGGAGGACGGCGACCATCACGTGCCGCTCCCGAGCGCGCCACAGGTCCAGCCTCTCGAGGAGCGCCGCGAGGTTCGCCATCCACGCCCGCACGCCGTCCACGGGCCGCGCTTCCTCTCACTCGACCGGCGCCTGAGCCTGATCGTCGGTCTCGTGAGCGCGATCGGCGTCGGCGCGGGCATCGTCGGCCTCACGTTCTCGTGGACGTCGAAGGACCTACTCGGCCTGCTCATGGTGGTCGGGCTCGTCGGAGTGGGGCAGGCGCTCGCGCTCGAGGCCGACGAGGGATCGGCGGTGCTCTCGGTCAGCGCAGTGGGCTGTCTGGCGGCGGCTTCGCTCTTCGGCTTCCGTGCCGCATTGCCACTCGCGCTTGCAAGCGTGGCCGTCGAGTGGAGCGCACGCCGCGCGCCTCTGCACAACGTCCTCTTCAACGTCGGCGCCCTGACTCTGGCGTCGCTCGCCGCGGCGAGCGTGTTCAAGATTGCGGCCTTCTTCCCCGATGGCACGGCCCACGAGCTCGCCGCCTCGGGCCTCGGGCTGCTCGCCGGCACGGCCTACTTCGTGGTCAACATGGGGCTCGTCTCGCTCGCGCTCGCGCTGCAGGGACACGAGCGTTGGTGGTCGGTCTTCAAGGAGCGCTTCGCCTGGCTCCTGCCGCACTACCTCGTCTACGGCTTCATCGGCGGCGTCATGGCACTGGCGTACGAGGCGGTCCAGCTGCTCGCGCTCGCAGTATTCGCCGTCCCGCTCCTGCTGATGCGTAAGACGCAGGAGGCGTACCTCAAGCACACGCAGCGCAGTGCACAAAAGCTTCGCCAGGCTGCCGAGACGATCCAGTCGCAGAACGTCTCGCTCGAGCTCGCCAACAAGCTGCTGAAAGAGCGCTCGACAGCCGCCATGGAGTCGCTGTCGGCGACGGTCGACGCGCGCGACTCATACACGGCGGGCCACTCCCGCCGGGTCCAGCAGCTAGCACTGGCGATCGGTCGGGAACTGGGGCTCTCGCTCGCAGAGCTCGACCTGCTCGGACACGCAGCGCTCTTCCACGACATCGGCAAGCTCGCCATCCCCGACTCCATCCTCCTGAAGCCTGCGAGCCTGACGCCGGACGAGTGGTCGCTGATGCAGCGGCACGCAGAGGAGGGGGCGCGCATCATCGACCGCCTGGGCTTCCTCAACGACGCCGTGCCGGCCATCCGCCACCACCACGAGCGCTTCGACGGCACGGGCTACCCGGACCGGCTGCTGGGCGAGGACATCCCGCTCGGCGCACGCATCATCCACGTGGCCGACGCGCTGGACTCGATGCTGACGACCCGCATCTACCGTGCGGCCAGGCCCGCCGGAGAGGCCCTCCAGGAGCTCCGCGGGGCCGCCGGCACCCAGTTCTGCCCGCGCTGCGTCACCGCCCTGGAGCGGATCCTGCCGCTCGAGACCCTCCAGAGCGACACGGACAGGGCCCGCCTCTCCCTCGTAGCCTCGTAGCCTCCTCACCAAAAGGTTAACTTGCGTTCTTTCCAGAACGCTCTATCCTTCTTGGCATGGCCCGAAAACCGCCGTTCAGGGCGGTCGCGAAGATCGACCCCGACGCGCTCGCCTCGTTCCAGGCCGGAATCCGCAAGAGGTACTCGAACGACCAGATCCTCCAGGAGTTGCGCGCGTCCGCCGAGCGACTGGGCCGCTCGCCGACGATGCGCGAGTTCGCGGCAGATCCCGACACGGCCGTGCACCCGCAGACGGTGATCGAGCACTTCGGCAGCTGGAACGCAGCGAAGCGAGAGGCAGGTCTGGTTCCCCGCCGTTTCGCGACGCGCGAGGAGCTCGTCGGTCTCCTCCGCGAACTGGGGGAGGAGCTCGGCCGCGTGCCGACCGCGAAGGACCTCGACGCCAGACGCGGCTCGATGCCGTCGAAGTCGCTCTACTGGCACACGTTCGGCTCGCTTGCAGAAGCGCTGCGCGAAGCCGGGTTCGACGTGCCGATCGGCGAGGAGCGGCTCGAGCGGGCGGTCGAGCAGGGAGCCGCGCTCGCGCGCAAGCTCAAGCGCCTGCCGAAGTTCGCCGACTGGGCCGCTGCCCGCCGGAAGGACGACGGGCTGCTGACCGAGTGGCAGGTGTACCGGATGTTCGACGCGCGCCGAGGGGCGTGGTCGACGTTCCAGTTCCTGATCAAGGAGCGGCTCGACGAGGAGGGTGTGCGGGTCGGCTCGGACGGAAACATCGGTTAGGCCTGCCGCGTCCCTGCCTCCGCATCTTCGATCGCGTACTCGATGCTCGCACCCGTCACCGTCATCAGCGCGACGTCGTAGGACTCGCCGGGGATCCACGGGTAGGCGATCGTGATCCGATTCGAATGTCCCGGCGCAACTGCGGTCTGGCTCTGGCGGAAGTCGACGAAGGCGTCGTTGAGGATGACCTGCGCAACGCGCGCGGTCTCCTGCGAATTGTTGACCACGTCGAGCACGATCGCTCCCGGCCGCAGGGTGGCCTTCTGGACCATCACTTCGTGAGCCGCCGGCGCGGCGTCGTGCCACGGGCGCGCATAGGCGATCACTGCGGCTGCGGCAAGCAGCCCCACCGGGACTCCCAGCAGCCACAGTCGTCGCAGCAAGCGGTCGAACATCGCTACTCGACGACTTCGAAGAAGCCCATCCAACCGAGGGCTGCGAACTCACTCTTGTGAGCGTGGAACATGTACTTCCCCGTGTGAGGGAAGCGCAGCTCGAGCACGTCTCGCTGGCCCTGGCCCTGGATGACCGTGTCCGTGTACTCGGTCGGCGACAGCAACGTCCCGGTCGGAAACCGGTGGAAGAAGTTTCCGTGGATGTGGAACGAGTTGATCGGGTCGAGCTCGACGATGTTGACGAGGTAGATCCGCACGAGCTCGCCGCGCTTCACGCGTACGGGCCGGTACATGAAATGAAACGCGACGGTGTTGACCGCGTAGACCTCGTTGTCGTCGTTGAAGTTCGTGTCGAACGCGTTCTGCACCATGACGAGCTCGTCGGCGTGGGGGCGACCCTGCGGCGGATCGACGATGAACATGCCGTAGAGGCCCTTGGCGATGTGCCCGGCCAGCGGAGAGGCGTGACAGTGATAGAGGTGCAGGCCGAACGGCAGCGCCTCGAACTCGTAGATGAACTTTTCTCCGACGTCGATGAGGCCGCCGCCGATCTCCTCGCCGATCCCAGGCGTGCCATCCATCGCCGCGGGGTGAATGCCGTGGAAGTGGATCGTGTGCGGATGCGTGCCCGCGTTGGCGAAGTGGATCCGCAGCAGGTCGCCTTCGCGGGCCCGAAGGGTGGGTCCCGGGACCCTGCCATTGTACGTCCACGCGGAGAACTTGACCCCGGGGACGATCTCGATCTGCTTGTCGGAAGCTACGAGCTCCCACTCCCGCAGCATTCGGCCGCCGGCGAGGCGCCGGGTCTTGCCCCAGTCGAAGTCGCGGATGATCGCGCTGGGATCGAAACCATTCACAGCGGGATCCACCGCCGTCCTGCCTTCGGCAAACCCCGAATGAGACGAGCCCGGTACGAGTGGGTGGTGGTGATGCGCCGGCGCGGCCGCTTCCGCGACCGGCGAAGAGAGCTGAGACAGCCTGGCGGCCACTCCCGAGCCCGCGACAGCTGCCGCAGCCCCAAGCGCGCGGCGCCTCGTAAAGGACCTGCGCACGATCACTTCACGTTGTCAGGCCGCCCTAAGAGAAACCTGAGACGGGCGTTAGGAGTTCTTAAGCGTCAGGCGGCCGCGGCGTGCAGGCGTGCGAGGCGCTCGAGACAGGAGCGGCCCTCGTCCGGGGCGCGAACGGCCGGCAGCGGCTCCTCCTGGAAGGAGCGGTCCGGCTCGAACGATTCGCGGACGACGATCTTGCCGCTTTCGACGGCGACCACCGTTCCCTCCGGCAGCTCGCTCTTGCGCAGCTTGATCCCGACGTAGCTCTCGACGAGCTCGAGAGCGACCCTGGTCGAGGCGAAGAAGAGCTCGTTCTTCGTATGGCCGATCCAAAGCGGCCGGCCCATGCCGCGGGCAAGGAGCAACTCGGGCCGGCTCTCGTCGAGCCACGCGGTCGCCATCGAGCCGTACAGCTGCTGCAGAGCAGCGGCCGTCCGTCCCCGGGAGCGTTCGGCGAGCGCGAAGATGATCTCGGAGTCGACCGTCATCTTGGACTCGGCGCGCGCGATTCCGTGCTCGGCGAACAGCTCGTCGTCGTTCTTGATGATCCCGTTGTGAATTCCTACGACGGAGCCGTGGCGGATCGGATGGTTGTTGGCGACGAGGCTGGGGTGACCCTTCGTGTAGTCGCGTACGTGGACGAGCAGCTTCGTGGCCTCCTCCGGCACGCTGATCCGCTCGAGCAGGGCGGTCGCCCCCGAGCGCTGCTTGTGGACGGCGATGGGCGCGCCGGGGCTGCGATACGCATAGCCCACGGCGTCGGCGCCTCGTTCCGCGATCCCCGTCAGGAGGGCACGCGCCGCGACTGTCCGCTCGACTGTGCTGTCGAGGGCGAGGCTATATCCTGCGATTCCGCACAAAGTGTCTGAAAATTGCGAAGCGACCTTTTGGTCGCTCCATCTTTCTAGACGCATCGGCCGTGCTCCTTGTTAGTAGCGATCCCTCTCCCGAGGGTTGACGGCCGCCTCAAGAGTCGACTAGGCCGCGCCGATACCCCTCGCATGCGGCCGCTTCCTGACGTCCCCCCGGACCCCGCCCTCGAACCACGACTCGAGCTCGTGCCCGACGTCGAAGAGGTAGAGGAGACGGAGGTCGAGGAGGCGGAAGACGCCGCCGCCGAGGTCGAGGAGCCCGAGGAAGAGGAGGACGGCGACGATGACGCGCCGCCGGCCGCCAAGGCCGAGGCGACCCAGGATCCGCTCAAGCTGTACGTCCGCGCGATCGGCGACGGCCCGCTCCTGACGCCCGCCGAGGAGCGCGAGCTCGCCCGGCGGAAGGACGAGGGCGACGAAGAGGCCAAGAAGAAGCTGATCGAGTCGAACCTCCGGCTCGTCATGTCGATCACCCGCAACTACACGAAGGCCGGCGTGCCGCTTCTGGACCTGATCCAGGAGGGGAACCTCGGGCTGATCCGCGCGGTGGAGAAGTTCGACTACAAGCTGGGCTACAAGCTTTCGACGTACGCGACCTGGTGGATCCGCCAGGCAGTAACGCGCGCGCTCGCCGACCAGGGCCGGACGATCCGCCTGCCGGTCCACGTCGCGGACCAGGTCAGACGGCTCATGCGCGCGCGCCGCCAACTCGCGCAGAAGTACAACCGCGAGCCGACGGAGAAAGAGCTCGCCAAGGAGAGCGGCTTTCCCGAAAAGCGTGTCCGCGAGCTGCTCGATCTCGTCGAGGATCCCGTCAGCCTCGAGACGCCGGTCGGCGACGGCGAGAGCATGTACGCCGACCTGATCGAAGACATCCATTCGGAGCGCCCCGACGAGTCGACCTCGAAGAAGCTCCGCCGCAACGAGTTGGCCGAGGCACTCCTCCTTCTCAATCCCCGCATGCAGCGTGTGCTCTCCCTCCGCTTCGGCTTGAACGGCGAAGCGCCTCAGACACTGGAAGAGGTCGGAGCGGGGCTCGGCATAACACGCGAACGCGTACGCCAGCTCGAGTCGCGCGCTCTGCGCGAGTTGCGGGCGGTCGCGCCCGATCTCGAGCTCTATCTGCGGACGTAGCAGGTACTACTAGGGACGTGGATCGTCGATTCGTCGACTGTCACTCCCA
>Ga0137371_10002088_pt1 | contig 15858 bp, 13 predicted proteins | sample SagtaG_7_FD_104919 | JGI IMG/M metagenome (GOLD analysis project Ga0137371, IMG submission 104919) | Vadose zone soil microbial communities from Sagehorn Ranch, Mendocino, California, USA - Sage1_R_40_16 metaG | ecosystem: Environmental > Terrestrial > Soil > Vadose zone | place: USA...
CGAGGAGCCGCCGGCGGTGACCGAGGCCGGATTGAAGCTGACCGTCGTGCCGGCGGGCTGGCCGCTTGCGCTCAGGCTGACGGTCTGCGCGGAGCCGCTCGTGACCGCCGTGCTGATCGTCGACGTGCCGCTAGCCCCCTGGGCCACGCTCAGGCTGGCCGGGCCGGCGGCGATCGAGAAGTCCGAGGCCGCCGCGGTGGTGACTGTCAGGGTCACCGTGGTGGTGTGCGTCCCGCTCGACGCCGTGCCGGTGACGGTGATCGGGTAGGTGCCCGGCGCTGTGCTCGAGCCGACGTTGAGGGTCATGGTCGAGGAGCCGCCGGCGGTGACCGAGGCCGGGTTGAAGCTGACGGTCGTGCCGGCGGGCTGGCCGCTCGCGCTGAGGCTGACGGTCTGCGCGGAGCCGCTCGTGACGGCGGTGCTGATCGTCGAGGTGCCGCTCCCGCCCTGCGCGACGCTCAGGCTGCCCGGGCTCGCGCCGATCGAGAAGTCGGAGGGCGCGGCGGCGCAGCTCGGGAACTTGAACGACCCGATCCGCGTGTGCCAGTTGAAGGTGCCGTTCGACGCGAGGTACTCGTTCGTGTACCAGAACGTGCAGTCGTCCACCGGGTCGACGCTCATGCTCGTGTAGTCGCCCCAGCGGCTGAGCGTGCCGTTCTGCGAGCCCCCGCCGTCGATGATCACGCCCTCGGCCTGAGTCATCATGCCGAGCGCGTCGCCCGGGAGCCGGCCCGTGTAGTGGATGCCCGGATGCGTGGTCGAGCTCGAGATGCTGAAGCCGAGCGCGATGTCGCCGCTCTGGTCCATCGCGATGCTGCCCATCCAGCGGTAGCTCGAGTCGGGCGCATAGGTTCCCTGCTGATAGACCGTCGGCGTTCCGCCGGGATTGCGGAGCTCGTACCAGCGCACGCCGACGGAGCTCCCCGCCATGACGCTGTGGTCGACCACGAGCGACTCGTGGTCGCCGAAGTTGCGGTAGGCGAGCCGGTACATGAGCCGGTCGCCGAGCGAGTCGAGCTGTCGCGTCGTCCCGGACTGCGGGATGCAAGTGCCGCCGCCGTTGCAGGCCGGCGTGAAGGAGGCGACGGAGATGTTCGTCGGGCCGGTCAGCGTCGAGCTCGACGGGGTCGTCCAGTTGGTGTGGAACCTCCACAGCTGCAGCGTGCTCGTCCCGAAGCTGAGGACGTAGTTCGGCGATCCAGGCGGCGGAGGCGCCGATCCGTCCAGGTCGGAGGGAAGGAGCCCGCCGAAGGACGAGCTGAGCGTGAAGCACTGCTGCGTCGCGGCCTGGCCCTGCAGCATCTTGGCGCGGTCGTAGGCGCAGACCTCGGGGCCGAGGAACTGCGTTCCGCTCGCGTTGAACAGGTTGAACGTCGTGTAGTAGGCGTCGGGCCAGACGCCGAGCTTCGGGTAGTCCGGGAAGTTGTTGTACTGGAAGGAGTAGCGGTAGTACGACCCGGTCGGGTCGCCTGTGGTCGAGACGGCCACGCACTGCAGGTAGGGGGTTGTGCCGACCGAGAACTGGCTGATGATCCAGCGGCCGGCGAGCCGGTCGTACGCGACGGTTGCGTCGCCGTTGTTGTTGGATTGGCAGCCGCCGCCGAAGCCGCTCCAGAGCGTGTTCGACGGAACCGGCCCGTAGACCGGCGTCCCCGACTTGTTGAAGATCGCGAAGTCGGTGTTGACGATCTCGACGAAGTGATTCGGTCCGACCGCGCCGTTCGGGTCGGGCGGAGCCGCGTTGACCGTGAAGGTGCCCGACGGTCCGCTGAAGCCGGCGCCGACGCCTTCGAAGCCGAGGCCGAGAGGGGGAGCCGCCTCGACACCGGGACTCGGCTGGACGACCGGATCGCTGGGGCTCGCGGCCGGGACGGGAAGCCCCTTCTTCGGCTCCTTCTCCTTCTTCTCGTCGGCGGGCGGCGGCGGCGCGGGCGCGAGGTCGCGCAGCGGCGGGGAGACGTCGTAGTGGACGGCGTCGGGCGGATCGCCCTTCTTGGCCTTCACGACGGCGGCCGACTGTTGCGCGGTCGATCCGGTCGCGGCCGGCGCGATCGTCACGACGACGATCAACGCGACGCCGATCGCGGCTCCCCCCGCTCTGGCCAAGCTCCGGCACACGCGACGACCCTGCACGCTCCCCCCTCCGGTCCGAACTGCGGCGCGAGGGAGGATAGGACGATGGGCCGAATGTTTCTAGAGCCCGAAGGGGGCCGCCGGCATCACGGACCAGTTGAAACCGGGGCGCCCATCACTTTCGTACAGTCGACGGCGCGGCTTGTCGCCTCCGCTGCAATTCGCTTGTACGCATCGAACGAGGGCTTGCGGATCCCGTTCGCGTACATCAGGCCGGACTGCCAGCCGACGAGGCGGCGCTCGTCGATCAGCGTGAAGTTGAAGAACCCGCTCACAGCCGGCTGGCAGTACGCGAGCGCGATCGCTGCGGTGAGCTGGGAGGCCTGCGACCTGCCCGCGCCTGCGGCGGCGACCACGGTCGGATCGTTTTCGCGGCCCGTGTACAACCGCTCGAAGATCGGCGGCACGGAGGTCTGGAAGCCGTCCTCTAGGTACCAGAGTCGTGCCCAGCTCGCGCCGGGAACCCGTTGCGCGGTGAACTGGAACGCGTGCGTCAGCGCGTCGATCAACGTCTCGTAGTCGCCCTCGCCGATCGTCCCGGTATCCGGATGGGTCGCCCACGGATCCTCGGCCGCGAACTCCGGATACGGGTTGTGGCCGAACGTGTCGACGATCGGCCGGTCGCGGCCCGAGTCTCGATACGCCTGGCCGAGCTCGGCGATGAAAGCGGCCGGGTCGTAGTGCGAAGCGGTCGAATCGACGACGTTCACCATCGGGCGGAACGCGTGCAGGAGGTCCCAGCAGCGGGCCAGCAGAGCCTCGTAGGCGGGCGCGCCGGCGCTCTGCGGCCAGTAGCGCGGCGAGTTGGCCTCGTTCCAGATCACGATCGCGGCGAGATCCGGAAACCGCATGAAGAGTCCGCGCACGTAGCGGCAGTACTGCTCGCGCGAGCCCGCGTCGATCGGCGCCTCCGAGGCCTCGTTGTACACGGCCAGGACGATCTTCTGGTGGAGCGCGGCCGCGTTCGCGGCGCGCTCGAGGTACGTCCGCACGACCGGCCGCGGCTGGAGCTCGCCGCGTCGCCACGGGATCGAGATGCGCGTGAAGGGAGCGCCGAGCTCCCGCTGAGCCCAGACGAAGCCGTTGGGCTTCGCCATCCACTTGAGCGTGTCGTCGTCGAAGCCGAGCCGCAGGTACGGCGCCGCACCCGCGGCGGGCGGCGCCGCGAGCACGAGCACGAGGACAGCGACGAGGCGTCCGGCCACGGACCGCTACCTCGAGGAGACGCTCACCACGCCCTGGCTCACGGGCTAAGCCGGAAGGGTGGGTACTCGTCGGTCACCAGCGCGAAGGCATACGCGGTCACGCGGTTGCCCCAGCGCAGGACTCCGAGCACGAAGTCGAACAGGCCGCGCGGGTAGCGGCCGGTGAAGAGGATCGCAAACCAGGCGATGATCACCGCCACCACGGCTGCGACTGACAGGAAGACGAGCAGGATGTAGTGAGGGATCGCGAGCAGCCACTTGACGAGCGGAAGCCAGCGGTTTAGGCCCCGCTTTGCGTCTGGGTAGGGAAAGTCGAGCGTGACCGCCTGGCGTTCGTCGGTGGACGGGTAGCGATCGTCCATCAAGGCGAGATAGGCGCAGATCCGGTTCGTGAACCGGAGCAGCTCGAGGTTCCAGTCGTACCACCAACGCGGGTACTTCTGCCGGAAGACGATCATCAAGAGCGGTGCCAGGAACAGCAACCCTCCGCTTCCCGCAGCGAATTCGGGGCCGTGGCCGTAGCCGGCCCAATCGTGACCGACGGTGCCGGCGACGATCAGAATCGGAATCGCCACGATCAGCCTGAATCCGGTCGTGAGCCGGTTGAGCTCGCGATCCGGGTACTCGACCGCAAACTGCACCGGGTACGGCGCCCCGCCTGTCATGTCGTTGTTTGCGTCCATCGTTCGCGAACCTCCTCGCTCAAGGGCCGCCGCAGGCCCGTGACGACATCACCCGTCCCGACCGAACCTACGGCAAAGAGGCCTATAAGGGCCAGCCGTCGAGGCTCCGTCTACGCCGTGCTTCGGTGTTGCGCCCGCGGCGTCCGCATCGCCGAGCTCACAGGCTGTGCAGGGTTCTCGTTGACGGAGCGGCGCAGGAGTCGAACCTACCCAGCCTGGGGCTACCAGACCTCACCGGTTTTGAAGACCGGCTGGGCCACCGGGCCCGGCCGCTCCGCTGGCCAGATTACCCGCGCCGCTCGTCGACCTCGTAGTGAGCGACGCCGGGGTCGCGCTCGACCAGGAAGCGGTCGTCCTCGGGGAAGAAGACCGCCCGCTCGGGCTCGTCGCCCGCGAACGCGCCGACGGACTCCAGCGAGTCGAAGAGCAGGATCGTGACGAACTCGGCACGCTCGCCGACGCGGCGGTGCAGGACGAGCGTGCCGCCGCTGCCCGGCAGAGCCCGCGCCCCGCGCATGCCCGTCTCCTCCAGGTAGCCGGCGTACGCCTGCTCGTCGTCGGCGCGCGTCGCACCGCGCCAGACGCGGGCGATCACGCGGGCACCCACCCGTGCGTGAGGAAGAGCCAGAAGGCGAGCCCGGCGTAGTCGCCGTAGCGGCGGAAGCGGCGCTCGATCGTCCGGTCGGACGCCTTGCGGCCGTTCAGCTTCGCGTAGGTCGGCCGCGTCCACGAGTCGAGGATCAGCCGCCGGTAGCGGCCCAGCGCTGTCGTCATCACGTGCGCCGCGGCGTACGGCCCGACCCCGGGAAGGGCGAGCAGCCGCGCGGCGACCTCGTCCTCGGGCAGCTCCGGATCGTCCAGCTCCTCGAGGTCGAGCTCGCCCGAAGCGACCTCGTCCGCCAGCCGCTGGAGGTACGGCCCGCGGTAGCCGGTGCGCGCGGCGTCGCGGTAGAAGTCCTCGCCCGCCGCTGCCATCGCCGCCGGGGTCGGAAACGCATGCCGGCCGTCGGGCGCCCGCGCGCCGAGGTTGTCGACGAGCGCGCCGACCATCCGCTGGGTCGCCGACCACGTGCAGTTGGTGGTGCAGATCGTCTTGACGACGTCCTCGAAGACGGTCGGGCTCCGAAGCATCCGGCCGGCGCCCTCGGCGGCCCAGGCGAGCTCCGGGTCGTCCGCCGCGATCGCATAGAAGGGCGAGAGGTCGACGTCGAGCCGGAGCATGTGCCGGATCGTCGCGAGCAGGGCCTCGCCCCGGCGTGCGCCGAGGGCCCGGCCGACCACCTCGACCGCGGCGTGACCCGCGCGTCCCGCGGAGACGCGCACTGTGCGCGCCCCGCGCCCGACGGGCAGCGTCGTCTCGAGCGTCCACGCCTCCTCGTCGAGCCGCTGCGGCGGCAACGCTGCGACGCCGTGCGAGGCGAGCGTGCGCCGCAGGTCGACCGGCTCGCCGCCGCCGCCGGCGAGTCGAAGGTCCACTAGGCCTCCGCCATGTAATTCGTCTCCCACTCGGAAACCTCGAACGGCTTTCCGGCCCAGCCGCCGATCGAGAGGACGCTCGTCGCGGGATCCTTGGCGACCGCCTTCCGCGTCACCGACGGGTCGCGGACGAAGACGGCCGTTCCCTTCGGCGCGTCGATCTCGTTTCCGTCGAGGGTGAAGGTCGCGTGTCCCTCGAGGACGAGGTACAGCTCCTCGTGACCGCTCTCGTCCTCGGAGTGCTCGGGGATCACGTCGCTGCCGTCCTCGTGACGCCAGAGGTTGATCCCGAAGGCGCGGATGTCGAACTCGTGCCGGATCGGCGCCCAGCGAGGCCACTTGCGATGCGCGATCTCGTCCAGGTTCGCGACCGTGTACGCGTCGCCCATGGATGCCTCCTCTTCTTTGGGTAACCGGTGATAGGCTTATACCAGTTACGTGATGAACGATGCAACGGCCAGCCTGGAGCTTGTGCGCGACTTCGTCAACACGTTCGACGTCGAGTCGCAATCCGACTCGCTCAGGACCCGCGCCGATCTCGCGCGCTGGTTGGCGGCGCGCGGCATCGCGGGGCACGCAGAGCTCGGCGAGGCGATCGACGTGCGCGAGGCGCTGCGCGAGCTCCTGCTCGCCAACAACCATCTACCGGCGGACGTCGAAGGCGCGAGCCGTGTGCTCGACCGGGCGGCGCGGCGCGCGCAGCTGATCGTCCGGTTCGACGAAGGGGCCGCGCGGATGCAGGCGAACGGCGGCCTCGGTGCTCTCCTCGCCGCCGCGGCCGAGGCCATGGCGTCCGACGGCTGGACACGGCTGAAGGCGTGCCGGGCCGAGACGTGCCACTGGGCGTTCGTCGACCTGGCGAAGAACCGGTCGCGCGCATGGTGCTCGATGAAGGTCTGCGGCAACCGGCAGAAGGCGCAGCGCTTCCGGGAGCGGCGTGCAGCGGGGTGAGGCATCGCTCGCGATGCCGGCCTCAGGACGCGCCGGCTCCGCCTGCGCGTCCGTCTGCGCCGCCAACCCGGAGCGTCGTGATCTTGCATAGCGGCCCGAAGCCTCTGCGCGAAGGGGCGCGGGCGATCCTGCCGCTCGTTCCGGCCGCCTTCGCATTCGGGGTGTCGTTCGGCGTGCTCGCGCGCACCGCGGGCGTCGGCCGGCTCGCGGCGATCGTCATGTCCGCGACGACGTTCGCGGGCTCGGCGCAGTTCGCCGCGATCTCGGTCCTCGGCGCCGCCGGGGGCGTCGGCGCAGCGGTCGCAGCCGCGCTGCTCCTGAATACCCGCTACGCAGCGATCGGCATCTCGGTCGGACCGCGCTTCGGCGGCTCGCTGGGCCGTCGGCTCGTCGAATCGCAGCTGATCGTCGACGAGTCGTGGGCGGTCTCGGTCCGCCCGGACGGGCACGTCGAGCCGGGCGTCCTCGTCGGAGCCGGGGCGACGCTCTGGCTCGGCTGGACGGGGGGCACGATCGTCGGCGCCTTCGCGGGCGGTGCCCTCGGCGATCCCGGGCGGCTCGGGCTCGACGGCGCGTTCCCGGCCCTCTTCCTCGCGCTGCTCGCGCCGCAGCTCCGCGACCGCCGCCCGATCGTCGCGGCCGTCCTGGGGGCGGCGATCGCCTTCGCGCTCGTGCCGCTGACGCCGCCCGGAATCCCGATCGTCGCGGCGAGTGCTGCCTGCCTGCTCGGCTGGAGGCGCGGATGAGCACAGCCTGGACGACAGTCCTGCTCGTCGGCCTGGGAACGGTGCTGCTGAAGAGCACCGGGCCGGCGCTCTTGGCAGGACGCTCGGTGCCGCCGCGCCTGATGTCTGTGCTCGGGCTGCTGGCGCCGGCGCTCCTCGCCGCGCTCGTCGTGACGCAGGCGTTCGCGGACGGCCGCGCCCTCGTTCTCGACGCGCGTGCCGCCGGTCTTGCGGCAGCCGCCGCCGCCGTCGCGCTGCGGGCGCCGCTCCTTGCGGTCATCCTCGTCGCAGCAGTCGCGACGGCCATCGTGCGGCTGCTCTAGGCCGAGCGGGTCAGTTCGCCCGCCGCTTGAAATCGGCGGGCGCGGCGATATCGTCGTCGCAGAAGTCCACGCCGTCGAGAGAACGTAGAGCCGTGCCAAGCAACGCGATCGCGACACGCGACTGGCAGACGATCGTCGAGCGCCTGCACGCCCGTCAGTGCGTTCCGTTTCTGGGCGCGGGCGTGAACGCTTCGAGCGACGACTACGAAGGCCTGCCGCTCGGCGCGCAGGTCGCGCTGCGTCTCGCCGCGGATCTCGTCACGACCGACGTGGCGGAGTTCGACGACCTCGCGAAGGTCGAAGTCCTGAACGAGGCGCTCAGGGAATACCCGCAGCTCCTCCGGCTCGAGCTCCACGACCTCGCCCGTGTCGCGTTCCACCTCGAGCGCGCGGTGGACAACCCCCACCTCATGCAGATCGTCCGCAACGTGCTCGCCGACGAGGGCCGCGTCCCGTCGGAGCTCCTGACGACGCTGGCGCGGCTGCCGGTGCGGCTGATCGTCACGACGAACTACGACCGGTTGATGGAGAAGGCGCTCGAGGAGGCCGGGCGCGAGTACGTGCCCGTGGTGCAGCCGATCGGCGGTTTCCATCCGCTCGAGCTCGCGAGCAAGGACGAGGAGCTGGCCGACGCCAAGGCCGGCGGCATCCTCATCCTCTACAAGATCCACGGCTCGTTCCAGGCGAACGGTCAGGCGCCGGCCGAGCGAATCATCATCACGGAGGAGGACTACATCGAGTTCCTCACGGTGGTGGCGAATGAGCAGATCGGGATCCCGCCGACGATCAAGGCCGAGATGACGACGGGGACGCTCCTGTTCCTCGGCTACAGCCTCGAGGACTGGGACTTCCGCACGATCTTCAAGGGGACGATCGAGAAGCTCGAGCGGCACGAGATCTTCAAGTCGTTCGCGATCCAGAAGCAGCCCTCCGCTTTCTGGTCGAAGTTCTGGGAGAAGGAGAAGAACGTCGTCATCTACGACATGGACCTGCACGACTTCGCGGTGGAGCTCAAGAAGCGCTACGCCGAGCACACAGCGAAGGCCGGCGCGGGTGACGGCGGCTGACATGACGGGGGCTGCGTCGCCGTACAAGTTCCTCGACTCATACGAGCCCGAGGACCGGAAGCTCTTCTTCGGCCGCGATCGCGAGACGGAGATGCTGCTCTCCGACGTCGTCCTGAGCCGGCTTGTCGTCCTCTTCGCGAAGACGGGCACCGGGAAGACGTCGCTCATCAACGCAGCCGTGCGTCCCGAGCTTGAGCGTCGCGGCTTCACGACCTTCTTCGTCCGCGTCCGCAGGGACCCGGCCGCCTCGGCGCGTGAGGAGCTCCTGCGCCACCCGAAGATCGCCGCCCTCGAGGGCGACACCCTCGCGGCGCAGCTCGAGGACGCAGCGCGGCGTCTGGAGGGACCGATTGCGGTCTTCTTCGACCAGTTCGAGGAGTTCTTCCTGTACCTCACCCGCGAGGAGCCGGCGAAGGCGCGCGCCTTCGTCGCCGATCTCGCCGCGCTCTACCGGAACCGCCGCTCGGGCGTTCACGTCTTGCTGTCGATGCGGGAGGACTTCTACGTCGAGCTCGACGCGTTCCGCGACGACATCCCGACCATCTTCCACAACGACTCGAACGTCCGCCTGCGCTGGTTCGAGCGCGACCAGGCCCGCGACGCGATCATCAGACCGCTCGACTCGGAGGACGTCGAGGTCGAAGGCGGTCTGGTCGAGCGGCTGCTCGATGACCTCTCGCGGCGGAACGGGCTCGTCGAGCCCGCCCAGCTCCAGATCGTCTGCGACACGGTCTGGCGCGAACGGGACGACGGGCGGCTCACGCTCGCGGCATACCGCGCGCTGGGCCGTGAGGACTTGACGGCGACGATCGCAGAGCAGATCGTCAGCAGGCGCCTCGCAGAGCAGTTCGAGAAGTTCGAGAGCCGCGAAGAGCTCGCGCTGATCGAGCGCCTGCTCGAGCCGGGCGTGCTCAGCACCGAGCGGGGCACGAAGTACGTTCGCGACCTGGACGGGCTCGCGCGTGAGCTGAACGACGTCTTGAGCCCGCTGGGCGGCGAGGAGGCGCTGCAGGCCGTCCTCCGCCGGCTGGAAGAATCGCGCCTCGTCCGGCTCTACGTACGCGACGACCTGATCCACGTCGAGCTCACGCACGACTACCTCGTCGCCGAGCCGGAGCGCCTCGCTGAGCTGCGACGAAGCGTCCGCGACATCTGGCCGCGCCGCGTGCTCGAGCAGGGACGCGCCGACTGGGACGAGGAACGTCGAATGTTCGCCGGGCCCACGACGGACCTGGAGGAGGTGCTGAGGCGCGTCCAGGACGAGTGGGCGGACGCCGCGCGCGAGGGCGCTGCGAGCCCGGAGCAGTTTCCGCTCACCGCCGACGACGCGACAGTGCTCCTCCGGCTCGCGCTCCACCGTGGCATCCACAAGCTGGCGGCATACGAGATCGCGCGCGGGCTGGGCGTGCCGGCGTGGGAGATCGTGCTGGACACCGTCGGCGGCCCGCACGTCGACGACGCAACCTATGCCGTCAACCTGCTCGGGGCCCTCGGCTCACGGGAGGCGGTCGCGGCCCTGGAGGAGGCACTCGCCGACGAGCGCCTCGCGACCGAGGCTCAGGCGGCGCTCACTGCAATCGCCCACACGTCCGCGGACTCGGTCTGCGCGGGCGAGGCGACGCTCGCGCTCGCCCGGTACCTCGAGGGCGCGCTCCGCGATCCGGAGCTCGCGCCGCTCGCGCTCGAAGACCTCGGCCGGCTCGACGCCAAGGAAGCAGTGAACGTGCTCGAGCACGCCCTGCGCGACCCCAAGCTTGCCGGCGGCGCGGAGGTGGCGCTGCGGCGGCTCGCCCGATCGCCGGACGCCGCGGTAGCAGCCCACGCGCAGGCGGCGCTCGCGGCGCACGCGAAGCCTCCGCCCGCACCGGCGCCACCTCCACGCCACCGCGCCGAGCCGCTGCTCGAGGCGCCGTCGGTGAAGCGGCACGTCACGCCGTCGGGCGACGTCGACGAGACCCACTTCGCGCTGCTGGCGAAGTCGATGCTCGAAGGCCGTGTCGTCGTCTTCCTCGGCGAGGGCGGGAATGTCGTCGGGCGGCCTCGCGACGCGATGTGGCAGGTTGGGCGGTACCTGCCGACATCGCGGGAGCTTGCGGAATACCTCGGGCAGGACCTGGACCTCCCCTCCCAACCCGGCGGCCTCGCGGTCGTCGCGCAGGCGGCGGAGGCCGCGTACATGGGATCGGAGGTCCTGTATGAGCGCCTCCACAGCGTCTTCGACGCCGACTACACGCCCGGCCCCCTGCACGACTTCCTCGCCCGCCTTCCGTCCCTGCTGCGGGAGCACGGCCGCGTCGCTTCCCAGGTCATCGTCACGACGGTGTACGACGACACGCTCGAGCGAGCATTCTCTGCGCGGGGAGAGCCGTACGACCTCGTCTTCTGCGTCGCGTACGGCGACCGGCGCGGACGATTCGCCCACCGACTGCCGGACGGCGAGGTGCGCTTGATCGAGGACGCCGCCACCTACGACGGCCTTTCCCTCGAGGACCGCTCGGTCATCATCAAGCTGCTCGGGACGGTCGACCGGCGCGACGCAAACGGGGACAGCTTCCTTGTGACGGAGGACGATCTCGCGGACTTCCTCGCGTACAGCGACGTCGCGTCCGTGCTCCCGCTCCCGCTTGCCGCGAAGCTCCAGCGCAGTCATGTTCTCTTCCTGGGGTACGGGATCTGGCCCTGGAGCCAGCGTCTCGTGCTCAACCGTCTGTTCCGGGACTCGCGCTCGAGCTACCGCTCATGGGCGGTCGCGCGGGATCCGGACGAGCTCGAGGCACGGCTGTGGCGACTGAGGGACGTGGAAGTGCTGAGGGTCGATCTCGAGCAATACGTCGCCGCGCTCGAAGAACGCCTCGGCGGCTACACGGCCGCGTACGCGTGATCCCGACCGAGACGGGACCGGTCGTGCCGTCGAGCCCGTACCGCGGGCTCAACGCGTACGCCGAGGCGGACGCCCCTTTCTTCTTCGCACGCGACCGCGAGCGGCGGACGGTGGTCGCGAGCCTCGACGCGCGTCCGCTCACGGTGCTCTTCGGGCCGAGCGGCGTGGGCAAGAGCTCGCTCCTCTCTGCCGGCGTCGCGGCCGACCTCCGTGACCGCGCCCGTACGAACCTCGAGCTCAGGGGCGAGCCGGAGCTCGCGGTCGCCGTCTTCAGAACGTGGAGCGGCGATCCGGTTGTGGGGCTCGCGCACGCCGTGAGAGCCGCGGTCGCGCAATCGTTCGGCGAGGGCGAGCCCGCCATGACGGCCCCGGCCGGGGCCTCGCTCACGGACGTCTTCGCCGAGGCGACCGCGCGGGCCGGAGAGCTCTACCTGATCCTCGACCAGGTCGACGAGTACTTCCTCTACAACACTCCCGAGGACGGCGTATGGACGCTCGCCGCCGAGCTCGGCCGCGCCCTGGCCCGGAACGACGTCCGCCCGCGCGTACTGCTCTCCATTCGGGAAGATGCGCTCGGGGCGCTCGACCGCTTCACCCCGCTCCTCCCGGGTGTCTTCCAGGGCCTGCTCAGAATCGAGCACCTCGATCTGGCAGGAGCACGGGCAGCAATTCTCCGGCCGCTCGAGTCGTACAACAGAGCCGCCGGCACGCAGATCCAGATCGAAGACCCCCTCGTCGACGCGATCCTGGAGGAGTCTATGTTCGGGGGCGTCGAGCCGGGGTCGACCCGCGCTGACCGCCGCATCGAAGCGGCGTACCTCCAGCTCGTCATGCAGCGGCTCTGGGACGAGGAGCTTCAGGCCGGATCATCCACGCTGCGGTACGAGACGTTCCAGCGTCTCGGCGGGGCGGTCCGGATCTCCCGCGGCTTTCTCGACGAGGCGCTTGCCTTTCTCGCTCCGGACGAGCAGGAGATCGCGTCCGACGCGTTCCGGCTCCTCGTCACGCCGTCGGGCGCGAAGGTCGCCCTCGGGCTGTCCGACCTCGCGGATTACGTCGGACGGCCGATCGAGGAGCTCGAGCCCGTCCTCGAGAAGCTCGCGGCCGCACGGATCGTCCGCCGCGTCGCGGGTCTCGACGTGGACCTCGACCCGCGCTTCGAGATCTTCCACGACCTACTCGGCCCGGCGATCCTCGACTGGCGAGCGCGACGCGCCGCAGAGAGGAGCTATGCCGAGCGCTATGACCTCGCCAAGCGCTATCGGCTCGCGCTCGCTGCGTGCGCCGTGCTCGCCGTCATCGTTGTCGCCCTCGCGGTCCTCGCCGCCCGCTAGAACCGTCTAGGGCCAGGGACTCGGGTTGATGTCCCTGGCCCGTGCAGATTCTTCGGAACGCGTCAGGTGTCGGTCGTCGACCGCCCCAGCGGCTCATCACCTCGCCGGCCGGCGCAAGCGCGAAGCCGGCGAGCAGGCTCGGAGCGAGATAGGCGCCCAGCACCAGGCCCCAGATCCAGATCTCGTGCACGTGATTCTCCTTTCGTTCCCGAAAATGCAAAAAGGCCCCGGGAGCACGTGCTCCGGAGGCCTCATCGCCTACGAGGACCAAGCTAGCGAATCGCGCCCGCGCCGCGCAAATCAGAGGCGCTGAAGCAGCTCCTGGAGCGGCAGCGCGGCGAGCGACTCGACGACGATGTCCGCCTCCTCGAGGCCGAGTGCGGCCGTGACCGGGTTCGGCACGCCGACGCAGAAGATCCCGGCCGCCTTCGCGGCCCGGATCCCGTTGGGCGAGTCCTCGAACGCGATCGCCTCGCCCGGCTCGAGCCGGAGCAGGTCGAGCGCCTCGAAGTAGAGGGTCGGCCGCGGCTTCGCACGCTCCTCGTCGCCGTCGGCGGTGACGATCGCGTCCCACCCGACGACGCGCGCCAGGCGGCGCAGGTGCTGGTCGATCCAGCGCCGCGAGGAGCTCGAGACGATCGCCCGCTTCAGGCCGAGCCGCTCGGACTCCGCGAGGAGCTCGGCGATCCCGGGCCGCAGCTGCTCGGCTTCGATCAGCGTCATCTCGTGGGCGGTCCGGCGCTCGTTCAGCGCCTCGTGCTCGAGCGGCTCCCCCACGAGCTCCTCCAGATGCCCCATCGGGTCGAAGCCGCCGCCGCCGACGGTGCCGATCACGTTCGCCCAGCGCTCGAGCGGGAGCTCGTGTCCGTGCTCCCGGTACAGCCACTGCCAGCCGGCGAGCGACGGCGTCTCGGTGTCGACGATCAGCCCGTCGAAGTCGAAGAGGAGACCGCGGATTCGCACGGCCGTGCAGAGTACGCGCGTGGCCATCCTCGGCGTCGACGTCGGCGGGACGTTCACGGACGCGGTGCTGCTCGAGGACGGGCAGGTGCGAACGGCGAAGGTGCCGACGGCGCGGCGGCAGGAGGAGTCGGTCCTCGCGGCCGTCGAGGCCGTCGGCGCCGACGAGGTCGAGCGGTTCGCGCACGGGACGACGGTGGCCACGAACGCCCTGCTCCAGCGCCGCGGCGCCCGCACGGCATTCGTCGCGACCGCGGGCTTCGAGCACCTGCTTCACCTGCGGCGGCAGACGCGCGCGCACCTCTACCGCCTGTGCGCCGAGCATCCCGAGCCGCTCGTCCCGCTCGAGCGCTGCCACGGCGTGCGGGGCCGGATGGGACCCGAGGGCGAGCTCGAGGAGCTCGACCTCTCGACGCTCCCCGACCTCGGCGACGCCGAGGCGGTCGCCGTCTGCCTCCTCCACGCCTACCGGGACGCGGCGCACGAGCGTGCGGTCGCTCAGGAGCTGCGGCGCCGCCGGCCCGACCTGCACGTGGTCGCCTCCCACGAGATCGCGCCGGAGTTCAGGGAGTACGAGCGGGCCTCGACGACCGCCGCCGACGCGTTCCTCGGTCCGGTCGTGTCGCGCTACCTCGGCGCCCTCGCGGAGGTCGCGCGCGGCGCCGGTCTGCCCGAGCCGCTCGTGATGCGCTCGTCCGGCGGCACGGCCTCGGTGGAGGAAGCCGCCGCGCACCCGGCGATCCTGCTCGTCTCGGGACCGGCCGGGGGCGTCGTCGGCGCGGCGCGCGTCGCCCATCTCGCCGGCTTCGAGGACGCGATCGCGTTCGACATGGGCGGGACGTCGACCGACGTGTGCCTCCTTCCCGGCGGCGCGGCGGAGCGCGTCGGCGAACGCACCGTCGGCGGTCTCCCGATCCGGCTGCCGACCGTCGACCTGCACACCGTCGGCGCGGGCGGCGGCTCGCTCGTCCGCCGGGACGCGGGCGGGGCGATCCGCGTCGGGCCCGAGAGCGCCGGCGCCGACCCGGGGCCCGCCTGCTACGGCCGCGGCGGCGGGCCTACGGTGACCGACGCCAACCTGCTGCTCGGGCGGCTCCCGGCCGAGCTTCCGGGGGGGCTCGTGCTCGACCGGGACGCGGCCGAGCGGGCGCTCGGCGATCTCACTCCGGCGGCCGTGATCGAGGTCGTGAACGCGGAGATGCTGCGGGCGCTGCGCGTCGTCTCCGTCGAGCGCGGCCACGACCCGCGCGACTTCGCGCTCGTCGCATTCGGCGGCGCGGGGCCGCTCCATGCGTGCGCGCTCGCGGAGGAGCTCGAGATCGGCGCGGTGCTCGTCCCGGAGACGGCGGGCGTCCTCTCGGCCCTCGGTCTCGTCGCGAGCGACGAGCGGCGCGACGCCGTCCGCGCATACCTCTGCCCCCTCGAAGAGGCCGGGGAGCTCACCGCCGACGGGGAGGCCGAGCTGCGGTACCGCGGCCAGTCGTTCGAGCTGCGCGTGCCGCTCCAGCCGGATCTCGGAGCAGCGTTCCACCGGGCACACGAGGACCGCTACGGTTACGCCGAGCCGGAACGGCCGATCGAGCTCGTCGCCGTGCGCACCGCCGAGGTCCACCCAGGTCCGAATCTCGAGCTCCAAGCGACAACGTGTTACAAGGTGCGCGGTCCGGAGCTTGTCGAGTTGCCGGGCGCGACGGCCTGGGTGCCGGAAGGCTGGGCGGGGGAGACCGACGAGCACGGGACGCTGGTGCTGCGGCGGTGAACGTCGAGCTCCAGGTCCTCGGGTCTGCGCTCCGCTCGGTCGCCGAGGAGATGGGCGTTGTCCTGATCCGCTCCGCCTTCTCCGCGAACATCAAGGAGCGGCGCGACTGCTCGACGGCGCTCTTCGACGACCGCGGCCGGATGATCGCCCAGGCCGAGCACATTCCCGTCCACCTCGGCGCCATGCCGCACGCGGTCGCCGCGGTCATGTCCAGGTCTCCCACACCGGGACAGGTCTGGACCCTCAACGACCCGTACACCGGCGGCACGCACCTGCCGGACATCACGCTCGTCTCGCGCACGCCGCTCGGCTTCGCAGTCTCGCGGGCCCATCACGCCGACGTCGGCGGCATGGAGCCGGC
>Ga0137371_10002091_pt1 | contig 15847 bp, 10 predicted proteins | sample SagtaG_7_FD_104919 | JGI IMG/M metagenome (GOLD analysis project Ga0137371, IMG submission 104919) | Vadose zone soil microbial communities from Sagehorn Ranch, Mendocino, California, USA - Sage1_R_40_16 metaG | ecosystem: Environmental > Terrestrial > Soil > Vadose zone | place: USA...
AAAAGGCAATCAAGCGGGCCGTGCATATAGCGGCAGCAAGCATAAGGCTTAATCGACACGTGCATAATGGCGAAATCATCTTCTGCCTTACGTACCAGTTCTGCTACATTACTTGCCGATGAGTAAGCATCGAGAAAGCCATAGCGACTCTCCAAGATATTTGCTGGCCCGACAAAGCCTGCCGCTGCCAGCCGTGCTGCCGTAATCCCTGCATGGCATGCCCAGCCAGGGTGCAGCCGCTTTGTCCATGCCCCATTGTGCAGATAGGCCATTGAACCTGCCGCCATACTACCTGCGATCCCAAAAGCCATATTCGTCTGTTCAGGAGATAAACGCAACAGCCGGGCGCTTGCCGCCGCAGTGCCAAGCGTCCCACAGACAGCAGTAGGATGAAAGCCCCGTTCATAAGCTGAGGCGGGATTAAGCGCTGCTCCAACGCGCAGCGTAACTTCATATCCCACCACAACTGCTGCATAGAAATCGGCTGGTGGTGCGCCTATCTGTTCTGAGAGCGCCAGCGTAGCCGGAAATACGACGACACCTGGATGAAGTGACGATCGGTTCTCAACGTCGTCCATCTCCAGGCCGTGTGATGCAATTCCATTTGCTAATGCGGCCCATGCTGCATCTGCACGTTCACGCCTACCAAAAATGCTAGCAGGACCGGTGCTTCCTATAGCCATTTGCTGTAGCATCTGGTAGCATGCGATGCTGGAAGGAAGGATGGAACCTCGCAATGTGACGGCAAGATGATCTAGCAGGAGGTAGCGTACGCGTTCGCGCACGCTTGCTGGTATATCTTCACTTAGTAACAAAGCACAGAAGCGAGCAAGGTCGGTAGTCGGGTGGCTTGTCATAAAAATGCTCCTTTCCAATATCATTTGGTACATCTCATTATCGCACCCAAAACAATGATAAGTCGTCTCCAGAAGCAGTAGAGTTTGCCCTGGCTCAGCAAAGATGCTATACTTGCAATGGATGAGGAACCGGCTGCTGATGAGAGAGACAATAGAAGCATGAGTGAGACTATCAAAGATAGTCGGGGTCGCCCCCTTAAAAAGATAAGCTTGGAAAGAAGGGTGGAGCTGCGTAAGCTCTATCTGACTCAGACGCCACGCTGGCGTCATCCTCTGATTGGCTTTTTCGCTAGTGTGCCGGTTGTTGGGCTGGGTGTGGTTGTGGTGCTACTCGCGAAATATTTCATGCCCAGTAATCTCTACTTTCCTGGTCTGCCCTTGACGGTATCAGTGCTGATGGTCGCGCTATTTTGGGGCGTTGGCCCTGCGCTGTTCTCCATCCTGCTGAGTGCTTTGGCCCTGGATTATTTTTCTTTTCCCCCCTCTGGGCAGTTGGGCATTACCACCTGGAATGGCCTGCTGCAAGTGCTACCTTTCGTGATTGCCTGGCTGGTAATTGCTATCATCACTGGGCAGCGTGAATCTGCGCGACTGCGTGCGCTTATGGCTGAGGAAGAGGCAATCGAACGTGCCGATGAGCTTGAGCTTGCTAATCAAAAGCTTGAACAAGCCAACCATTTGAAGGACCAGTTTCTTTCAATGGCCTCGCACGAATTGAAAACTCCTATAACCACCATTCGTGGCAATGCGCAGGTCGCGTTACGACGCTTATCAAAGCAAGGAGACTTGCCGCCCGAACTGGAAACTATGCGGAATGCTTTAGAAAAGATTGATGAACAGACGCGGCGGCTGAATTATTTGGTAGATGACCTGCTCGACCTGAGCAGTATTCGCGCTGGCAAGATCGAATTGCAGTTGAGACAGTGTGACCTGCTAGAAGTATGTCGTGAAGTGATCGAAGAGCAACGCTTCTTGAGCGGCCGTATCATAGAACTAGAATCTCCCTCTTCGCCGCTAATGTTGCAATGCGATTACAATAGACTTAGCCAGGTGATCGTTAACCTGGTTAGTAATGCAATCAAGTATTCCCCACAGGAGAGTCCTATCAAGGTCCGTGTAGATCAGCGCGATACTGTGGCGATCATACAAGTGCATGATGCTGGCAAAGGTATCCCTGAAGATCAGCAAACGCAAATCTTCGAGCCATTTTATCGTCTGCCAGGTGCTGAGGCCTCTTCAAAAAGAGGAATGGGTCTTGGACTTGCTATAAGCAAAGATATTGTGGAGAGGCATGACGGTCGAATCTGGTGCAAGTCACAACCAGGTCAAGGCACCACTTTTTTTGTTGAGCTTCCACTGCGCTAACGACGACGCCTCATATCCTCGATTAAGCGCAAAACAAAAACTCCTGAACTTTTAAAGTTCAGGAGTTTAGAAGCAGGGGCGAGAGGACTTGAACCCCCAACTTCCCGTTTTGGAGACGGGTGCTCTGCCAATTGAGCTACGCCCCTATGGGCGGAGAGGGAGAGATTCGAACTCTCGGAGGCGTTTCCACCTCAGCGGTTTAGCAAACCGCCGCACTAGGCCACTATGCGACCTCTCCGTGTTGCTGTGCCAGTATTATGCCATATACAGCTATGACTGTCAACAAGTTTGCGGGAGAGCTTTCTCTAAGGGGTGTAAAATGGACGATGACCTCCTCGCCTATGCGAGCATTTGAGGTACAATAGTGGTATAGATTTCAATGTGGAGCAGAAGGAGAAATGGTGACCTGATCGTCGGGGGGACAATCCTATGACGAACGGAAGTGACTCGATCAACGGGTATGGAGATAGCCTTTATCTCTCTCTGAAGACCAAAGAGGAATGGCTTGCCGATGGCAATGCTCATGACCAGGTGCAACAGTATGAGGACGCCCTTGATGCTTATTCGAATGTGCTTCGCCTTGATCCGAGCCTTGCTGATGTGTATAATCGCAAGGGCTTTGTGCTCTTGAAGCTGAGGCGCAGCGAGGAAGCCTTTGACGCTTTCTCCAAGGCGAGAGCCACTTTTGAATTTCGTATTCACCGGCAACCTGGTGATGCCGAAGCCTATGCCGGCAAGGGACTTGCCCTCTATGGTCTCAATCGCCAGCGAGAAGCTTTGGCGGCCTTTGAGTATGCCCTTGAACTTGATCACAGAAATGCCGAAGCCCACAATGGCATTGGACTGATCCTCGCTGCTACAGGTCGCAACAAAGAAGCTCTGGATGCCTTTGAACGAGCAATTCTCTATGCTCCTACCCATGCTACCTACTTTGTGAATAAAGGCTCCGTCCTCTTGAAACTGAGGCGATATGCTGAGGCCCTGGGTGCTGCTGATCGTGCCACCCAGCTTGCTCCGAGGGACGCCGAAGCGTACAGGATTAAAGGCCACGCGCTCCGTAAGCTCAAGTGCTACATGGATGCGTTGGGAGTGTACGAACGACTTCTCAAGCTCAACCCGAACTTAGAGATTGCCTGGTTCAACAAATCGGAAGTGCTGCGGCACCTTGGTAGGTCAAAAGAAGCACAACAAGCCCATGCAACATTTCTGAGAATGGCCCGGCGCAGGGGAATTGGTTGGTAGAGGCTGAAAGGAGGCCTAGCTGGAGATGGAAGCAAGACCAGATTTCAGGAAATCCATGTAAGAGCACGGCGAGGATTCCTGGATGCTGAGTGTACCCTGCTGTGCACGATTCGGGCACGGGATTATCACTGTGACAAACTGGGTGGGAACGAGTAGAGCGTATCCGGGGGCGGATTGGGCGTGCCGTACTCCAGCGTCACAACATCATGCGACGCCAGCGGGACCTCTGTATTCAGGGGTGATGTAACAGTACCAGCAAAAGGCTTACCGTTCACAAAGATTTTCCACCCCGTCGATTGTGTCAGCTCTGCTGGAAAGTTGAGATGAGCAAAACCAACATGCCAGATTGTCAGAAAATCATCTAGAGCCAGGTTATGTAGTTTTTGCGGGGCCTCTATATGAATAATGCCATCACTTGTATGAGTATGCATCCAATAAAAACAACTGCCATCAGAAGCGATGCCTATTTTCTGGGGAATAATTACGGGCTTGCCATTTATATAGATCGTTAGATGTGCATGAATGTGGTAGCCGTTCTGCATCACAGAATCGCAAGATACGCCATTAATAGGTGGATGGGCAATGTTAGTGGCGAGAATGGCTTGAATACGCAAGAAGATGAAACCGATCAGCCCGAGCAGGAGAATACTGCTCCCAATTGTTCCCCATAGGATGATGCGGGCACGGCGGCGGTACTTACGACGCTGCATGCGCGCCTCGCGCCGAACTTGACGAAGCTCTTCCTCTTCATTACTACTACCAGCTATCAATTGGTGCTTACTCATAACACTTCCTGGTTGATCCCTTAATTTAAGAACACATAGAGGCAGCATCGCGGTCACCCAGTATATTCCCGCACAGCCAAGTGTAGGAGGGGAAGAGTTTACAGGTCAAGCAAAGGGGTAATTCGTACTACATGCCTGTAAATTTTCTCCTCATCCGCGGGTATTTTTCCATCCTTGATCCTTTCGAGCCTGTGCCTGTGCTCAACTTGCTAACGCCGAAAATCATCCGTAAGCCCGTTTATTGGAAGTAGATGTGTGCGGGAGCGTATTTTAGGCATACGCCGAAAGATCTGTAGTGAAAGAAACTTATGCAGACAGATATTTGGTTGAGTGAGGAGACATCTCACCCTGAACAATGCCCTCTCTGTAGCAAACCACTGAAGAATGGCTCAACCACTTGCTTTTCCTGTGGTTTCACATCGCATCCTCCTGCTGGTTCGGCTGTATGGATTGATCCTGCTGTCTATGGTTATCCGTTCTACGCGTCGAGAAGACAGCCTTCGCAAGCCATTCAGCCAACGAGAGGTCGAGGTTCCGGATCATTGCCGAAATCAAAACGACAACCAAATCCAATAACTCCTATTCCCCTGCGCGCATCTGCACAACTTGCCAATGCCGCTCCTGGCTCGGTTGTCTTTCCGAATCGTGGCGCTACAAATCAGAAAAATCGCACCTCTAGCAAAGGGAAGCAGCAACTAGAGAAGACACGAGGAGCCTCACCTCCTCCAGAAGAGTTATCGGCACTTGAGAATGCGCAGAAGACGGCAGCTTCATGGCAATACGAATTGCCTGACTTTCAGGCTACAAGCAGCCTCACGCCACTCTCCTTAATGGTATCTGAAGCACCCACACATCCCCAATTAGAATCCAATAGCAAAACGACAGGCCGTTTGTCAGATATAGATGAGATCGATACTGTTCCATCACTGTATGAGACGCACTCTATCGAATTCTCTAGAGCAATGGTTCCTCTAACGTTTCAGCCTGACGTAGAAGCCTTTGGTGGATCTGATGAAGGTGCTGTCAATATTTTCACATCCAACGAGAGCAGCCCATCCTCATGGACAGCGGGAGGAGCAGCCCAATCCACTTATGCGCAACTAATTGCCACTCCCACTAAGCGCAAGAAGCAGCATTCTACTATTTCGTTTAATCTTCTTGATCGCGTGCGTTGGTGGCTGTTGCATCCGGGGCGTATCGAATTTGTCTTATGGCTTGGAGGAACAGTCCTACTGGTCTGCGTCACCTGCGCGCTCTTGCTTGTCACCGCCTTTAGTCTTGCGTTGCTCGCACCTGGGTCTGCTGGCACTTCATCAACAAATCTTGCTGGAGCTTCTAAGCGGGCGCAACAAACGGCCACTCTAACCTCAACTTCCAGGTTAGTCTTAACACGTACTGATACAGGACCCCTGTTGCCAGGCCAACCCATTCATCTTCGTGGTCAAGGATTTAGTATCCAGGGTCATATCCGATTTATGTTTGATAATATACAGCCACTCTTAGACCAGAATGGGAAACCTGATTCAACCCAGGCAGATGCACATGGAGCATTTTTCACAGTCGTATGGCTAAATCCTAACCTCCCCTGGCTTCCCGGACCCCATATTATTGTTGCACATGATCTTGCTACAAATCATGTGGCAAAGCTTGCTATCATCCTTGCTTCCGTCGCCAATAGCACAGGAGGGGTAACCAACACTCCTGTACCCACTAGTCCCCCTGGTGTTACTCCGACCTCAAGTACTGGTACTCAACCTAAACCTGTACCGGTTGGACAAACACCCGTACCTGTGACTCCCACCCCTCCTGCTGTGACGCCTACAGTCACATCTACAGTAGGAACAACGCCTACTGTGGCACCAACCGTGGCGGCCACTGCTGGGTCAACCCCAGTAGCAAGCCCCATGGCTTCGGGAAGCTCTAACCTTGGTAATACATTAAGCCATACTGGAGACCTAGCTCTGGGTAAGCAGTTGACCACTCTCAGCCCCTGGGTATGGCTGATAGTGGCCTGCTACAGTCTCTCTATGGTGCTCCTGGGCCTTGCAGGGATCTTGCATAAACGTCATCGGTGATGCATCTTTTTTACCAAAGCAAACTCGATACATCTATCCAGCGGGAAGAAGGTCTGTGTTTTCTAAATGTCTAATCTCTCAAATTAAGCAAAATTTAGCCAATAGAGTCATAAACTTGATACCTTTGAGTCTTGTTTAAATCATGCGCTAGCAAGATAATATTTCCCAGCCTGTGAGAGGGGGAATCACAGGGGTGCAGCCCCCTGAATGGTGTATGGGGATGTTCTCCAAAAATTCCATTAATCTACCGGATTTGAAATATACATCGGCAAATTGATAAGCTTGAAACGGCAGAGTTTGAACCTGTCGTATGTGGAAGTCGTAGAGGGGGTCGCCTTTGCAGATATGCAGGTCGCTATTTTCACCAGGTGCCAGACGTAGTAGAACTGCTCGCATTCTTCTAGCACTGTTTTCCATCCTTACCAGTGTTGCCTTTGGATGGGGATTGTTGACAAATGTTCACTCAGCCGCTCACGCTGACCCAACTCTCTTTGAAACCTATGTCCCAGCAATTGATCAATCGTTTGGGGCCGAACCGTGGGGCCTGGCTTTTGACAATGCTGGACATATCTTGGTGGCAGAACCACAATGTGATGTTAATATTTCCGTCGTGCCTATCTGCAATCAGACCATTCAAAGCGGCATCCTCGAGTATCCTCGCCAGGGCTTTACCAATGGCTCAACACCTGTTCAGACTTTCAAAGAACCGCCAGGCTACTCCAGTCCTTTCTTCCTCGCGTTGGATGCGCACTGGGATCTCTGGTTTACTGAGCCAGTAACCAATGCTATCGGTGAGCTGGATACTTCTTACCACTGGCATCAGTGGACGGTGCCTACGGCCAAAGCGAGTCCGCTAGATTTGACCTTTGACCAGTATGGCCATCTCTGGTTCACAGAACCTAGTGCCAGCCAGATTGGCGAGTTTGATCCGGCTATGGATACTTTCAAGGAATATGCCACTCCAACATCACAAAGTCTTCCCTACGGCATAGCTGGCCCAGACCCTACTACCCATTCAATCTGGTTTACGGAAAATAGCCAACATGTGCATCGTATCGGCAGGATCATGCCCAATGCTGATGGCACCATCAACGGTAAGATCCAGGAATATCTCACGAATTCGTCAAACTCTGGTGGCATTACGCCACACCTGGTTACCTTTGATAACAATGGCAACATCTGGTGGAGTGAGGGTTATGATAGAAGTATCGGGCAGCTCGTTATCAGTCAGGCCGCTAATGGAACGAATCATGGCGTTACTGAATACGTAGTTCCTGCGCCAGCCTGCCCCGTTCCACCAGGAAGCTGTGGCTCGCATATCTCCGGTATTGCAATTGATAGTAAAGGCACGGTCTGGTTTGATGATTCGCTCAGTTCACGATATGGATCATTTGTCCCTGCTACCTCTACCTTCACCATGTATATCATTGATGGATGTGTTACGAATAATACACATCCACATGATGGCCTGGCTGTGGACGGCAATAACAATATCTGGATTAGTGAGGAGTTTGCCAATAAACTGGCTGAGGCCCTCCCTGGCACAATAACCAATCCGAGGCCATGTTCGACTTCTACGATTCCGCCTACAGCTGGTTCATCACCTTCGCCGACGCCACCTCCCCCGGTAGCCGTAGGCCCGGTGAGCAAGGCCTGGTACTTTGGCGAAGGGCGGGTGGGGGCAGGATTCACGGAGTGGCTGACACTTGGCAACCCCAGCGGCAGCGATTGCCAGGCTACAGTGCAGTACTACTATACCCCTGATAGCGGAAGCCCGCATAGCAAAACGCTGGCTGTGAGCGTGCCGAGATATACGCGGGTGACCCGCTTAGTGAACCAGGACCTGGCCATCTCCTCGACCGGCGGGGGCAACTCTGTTTCCGCCACCGTCGATGTGGGGAGCAGTTGTCCAGGCATTGTGGCCGAGCGCCCCATCTATAACACCACCTTCGGCAACCCGCTCGGCGTCAATAGTGGCACCGATGTGCTCGGCGCGACGCACACCGGTACCTCCTTCTACTTTGCCGATGTGCGCAGCGGCCCGCAGAATGGGGGGAGCGTTTCCTCCTTCATCCCCATCTTGAATAATGGCCCAGCAACCGCCACCGTCACCGCCAGCTACTTCGCGGGGGGCAAGCAGGTTGGTCAGCAAACGACGGCGGTGGCTCCTGGCACCCGCGGAACCATCTATCCTGGTCGGGCCTCTCCCAGCTTACCTGCGCGGGTGGCCGCTCGCGTCACCTCTAACCAGCCCGTGTTGATCGAGCAGCCCAGCTACTTCAACCATCTGTCGGAAGGCAATGCGGGAACGGTCTCCGGCGAAGCAGACGTGGTGGGGGTGCAACAGCCCAGTCAAGACTTCCTGTTTGCCGAGGGCTACACCGGCGGCAGTTTCCAGGAAGACCTGCTGCTGGCGAACTTTGGCACGAGCGCCATCAACGGGGGGACGCTCTTGCTAGAATATACGACGGGGGCGACCTATGCCTTCCCGGTGACGATTGCTGCCCAGGATCAGAGTCTCATTGATCTCAATCAATTGACGGCCAACCCTGCTGCCCATGGGGGAACTTGCCTCAGCTCGTCGACGACTTGCGTGAGCAGTCAAGATGTCTCGATCGAAGTCAAAGCCGCTGCAGGCTTTGTAGCCGAGCGGGAAATGTACTTCCACTACAGCCATACGACCAGCTATGGCAGGGCATTGGCTACTCAAGGCGTCTCTGAGGTGATGGGCCAGGGGGGCCCGGCCTCAGCCAGCGCCTACAGTTTTGCCGAGGGCTACACCAATGCCGGCTATGATGAGTGGTTGACCGTTCAGAATCCAACGGGCAGCGCCGAGACGATCACCATCACGCTGTCCAATGCCAAAGGCACCACCTACACCTCCCAGGTGACGATCGGAGCACATAGCCGCTATACGCAGGACATCGCGGCTATCGTCCTGCAACACCTGTATCACAATGGGGATGGCTTCGAAGGCTTTGAAGTCTCCATGGCCTTGCAGTCCAAGAGCGGTCCCTTTGTGGCGGAACGTCCCATGTACTGGAATGCCTCGGGCACTCAGGGGGGCGACGATGTGATTGGATATAGAGGCAACTAGACAAGGTAGTTCTAATGTTAAATGTAAGAAAAGCTGGAGTGAGTCTCATAACATTGGCAATGCTTATTGGGAGTGCTGCTCTGGCATATAGTATCATTGGAAATGGCCTAAGTTCGACCCACGCGCAGCAAGCAGCTGGAATATCCTTTCAGGATTTTTATGTCCCCACTAGTTATGATCCGTGGGGAACGGCTTTCGACAGCAATGGGAATGTTTGGCTGGCCATCCCAGGCTGCGACCCCTCACCTACGTGTAGCTCTAGTACGCCTCCTGGAAAGATTGCTGAATTTAATCCTGCCACTTCAAATTGGATTGCTACCTACCAGTTGCCCACCGGGTATGCTCAGCCCCTCTTCCTGGCGTTCGATGCGCAGGGAAGATTATGGTTTCCTATGCCAATGGATAACTCCATTGGCATGTTTAATCTCAGCAATAAGACGTTCCAACAGTGGGCAGTCCCGACGGCAAGTGCAGGTCCGTGGGATGTGGCGGTTGACCACAATGGAATGATCTGGTTCACAGAACATTATGTCAACCAGATTGGTCGCTTCGATCCAGTTGCTCAGACATTCATGGAGGTAGCTACTCCCGCATCAAATAGCCAACCTTACGGCATCGTGGTTGATACTTCCAACAACATCTGGTTCACTGAAAATAACTCGTCGGTTGCCCTGATTGGTGAATATACCTCGGCTGGCAAATTGCAGGAGTATAAGATTCGCAACAGTGTGCAGAGTGGGTTGACGCCTCATCTCATCACCGTGGACCCCACTGGCAATATCTGGTGGACCGAGGGATGGCTCGGCATGATAGGTGAGTTAAAGGTTGTGCTTGCTGTCCCTGGGACCAATAATGGTGTGGCTGAGTATGCTTATCAGAAGGCCTGTAGTACTTGTAGCACGCATACCTCTGGAATCAGTGTCGATAGTAATGGCCTGGTCTGGTTTGATGACTCGTTGCAGAACTTCTTTGGGTCGTTCCCGTATAGCGGGAGTGGTTCGTTCACAACTTACAGTGTACTGGCGGCAAATGCTCATCCGCATGATGGTTTGAATGTCGATGCTCAAAATCGAATCTGGTTCGATGAGGAATTTGCCAATAAGCTGGGAGAGGCGGTGCAGAACAATTTTCCCACACCTACAAATACAGTGGTACCGTCTCCTACTGCAACGCTAACCCCGGTAGTAACCCCTTCCCCAGGAACTACCATAGCCCAGGAGACCTTTCAGCGAGCAAATCAGGCCTTCTGGGGTAGGGCTTCAGATGGTCATACCTGGGGTGGTGATGCTAATAGTTCAACTGCATTTTCCATCGCTGCAAATACAGGTCAGGTTTCTAATGGTAACGCCAACTATAATGCAGTACTCGGGCCAGTCGCTACAGATGCTCAGATTTTGTTCAGCGGCTCATTGAGCAATTTCAGCAGTACCAATCTGGGAGCAATCTTACGCTGGACAAACGGCAACAACTGGTACAAAGCCTACATTAATGGCACTAGCCTGATCATACAAGAAAGGGTCAGTGGTACAGCTACGATCCTGAGGAGGGTCCCATTTGCTGCCACTGCTGGAATCTCTTATTCCTTGCGTTTTAGTGCGATTGGCTCGACACTTTCCGCCAAGGTCTGGCAAACTGGTAATCCCGAGCCAATGAACTGGATGGTCACGGTAACCGATAGCACTTTCCAATCCGGATACTGTGGCTTGCGTATGCTCATCCAAAATGGAGCTGTAGCAAACATTACCAGCTTTATAGCAACAACACAGTAATTAATGACTGATCTCCGAAATAAGTGCCAGGGAGAGAGCATGTTATGCCGGGTGGATAAGGCTCAACTTATTCTTTTGAGAAAATTCTCCTCTTCTCCATAGACTTACGCGTCTCCTCGTGGTACAATGCGTTGCATTAGGCGGTCAGGATAGATCGCACATCCATACTCCCAGGATAAGTGAGGAGAACATAGCATGCCACGAGGACGCAAAGGACCTCCACAAGATAGCATTGATAGTATCTTACTGGCGATGAGTCGTCGCACAGATATCGATTCTGATACCCTTTCACATTATTTTGATCGCCTGGATGAAGAATGGACAACAGGTGCACGAGAAAAGGTACTGCATCTGCTTCGCACTAATGACATTACTGCCCATTCCGCTGCTGTATTGATTCTTTCCGAACTCGCTACTGACTTTGATTTGGAAGAGCTTGAGGACTTTGTAGCCGATCCAACTGTGAGCGACATGGCAAAACTGGCTTTAGCTCCCGTGCTCAAAGAGCTAGGTTCAGAAATGGCAGATGAGGGTATCATCGAATATCTGAGCGATCCCGAAGCTGCGATGCTACAGATGCAGATGCGCCTGCTCGAACTGGTGGGACAGAGCGAATTGGGAGTAGAATCGGTACTGGAAGATGTGCTTGCCATGCCAATGGAACGCCGTCTAGGTTTCGTTAACTGGCTGGGAAGTAGCCAGGATACACGTGCTACCAAGCTACTTATTCCCTTACTTGAAAATAACTCCAGTAAGGTCGTCATGGCGACCATAGATGCGCTCGAACATTTAGGAGCCATCGCCGCTCCTCAAACGATACCGGCTTTGAATTACTTGCTTACCACCAGCCCAAATCGCCAGTTGAAACAGCATGCGAGGGCAGCTTTAGGTCGCCTGACGATGCAGTCTGTTCCTGGTACGGAAGATAAGGCAATGGAACAGACTCATCAGCAACCACAATCTCTGCATGAAGCGCGTATCAGTTTTGTTGATGGGTCGGGTGCTCAGATGGTAATGCTCTCATGGGAGCGTGATGATGGATTGCTTAAGGGCGTTAATGTGCTCTGTCAAGATACCTGGGGCATCAAGGATTGCTATGGAACCGATGAGATGGAGATGGATCGTTGGTCTGAACTAGTGGAGAGTATGGAGGGGCAAGGCCTGGGCAGTTTTCCAGTCACTCTAGACTATTGTCGTGCTTTGATTGCGGACGCACGAGCTTTGAATAGACGTACACGGCACAAATTACCTGTTGCCTATGCAGTTTGGCGACCTTTGATCGAAGGTGAGGAGCCATCGACAAGAGATGCTCAAGCTACATCAATCATCCTGGAGCCCGTTTCTTTTACCCCTACCCTGGCCCACTTAGCTCAACATGGTGATGAGCTATTTCAGCTTCGGGAATTTGAATCCTGGTCGTTCGAACCCTTTACAAGTATTCGGCCGTATGTCAATTCCTACATTGGAACTTTTAGCCCTGTTACATCTTCTCACCGTCGTAAAAGTAATGGAGCACAAAAGGCTAATCAGGAAGCGATTGTGAGCGAGGTGCTTGAGAAGGTCGTTGATGATAAGTGGCGTCTACTATACGAGGCTCGTTTACGCCGCCAGGGGGCGCTGATCCAATTTGTGGGACGTACAGATGATGCACGTTTAGTAAGCGCTGTCGCTGCTGCGCTGCATCCCGATTCCGGTTTAGCACCACAAGAGCAGCCTTTCCTGCGAGCTTTCATGCATCGTTCACTCGCCAACGGTCTGCTCCGTATGATGGCAGAGGCTTTGGAAGGAGGCCCATTCGGCTCCCTGTCACGTGATCTGTTCTCTGAGGAAGACGATCTTGACTTTTAGATTGTTGGGAAATCAGGAGAGAGACTACCAAAGGGGGTTCATCACCAATCCAGTAATCAGTTTCGGATAAAAGTAGGTGGACTTCTGTGGCATCCGGTCGTCTGCCTCGGCTACCTCACAGATCTGCCTTACTCGTGTAGCATTCAATAGTAGTGCTGCCTGGGCCTCGCCTTTTCGTACTGCTTCTAACGCCTCTTGCGCATCGCGGGTATACCTGATATGCGTTCCTACAGCCATATCTTCTGGTCTCAGTCCCGGCAGGGCCTCCAACAGCAGAGTATGTGCTACCGCTACGTCCAGCTTATTCCAGGCGTCTGAATGGCCGCTTTCCTTCATATGCGCCTTGCCCGCATCATTCAAACTCAGTACCCAGGTCTGCCTGGCAGTGCTGAAAATAAACGATGGTGCGGATGCTCCCACCTGTGCCAGCCGTTCTAAAATAGCCTCTTGCGAATCTCTTGCTTTTCCTGGCTGGTGTATCGTGAAATACTGTGCGAGCTGCTGGTTTGTTAGCGTGTTGAGTGCGTCCTGACTCAGGCCAGACAGCAAGCGATGCGTCGGTAATACCAGTAATCCCGGGTCATCCAGGTCAATCAGGGCCATCAGCACAAAATTAGCAGCGTCATCAGGATCTCGCTGGTGGCGCATAGTCTGGACTTCTTCACGGTAGTTCAGCGTGGTTTCGTAGCGGTGGTGACCATCTGCGATATATAGTTGACGCTCAGAGAAGAAGTCCTGGATAAGCGCAATCTGCTCTTCGTCAGTGATGGGATGCAAATGGTGATCTTCATTTACCTCGTCAGTGATCTGTACCTCTGCCTTGGCTGCATAGGAAGTGAGCAATCTGCGTATCCGACCCTGTGGGTCATCATACAGGCTCATAATTGGGCTTAGATTTGTAACACAAGCGCGTAGAAGCTTCAGGCGATCGTCTTTTGGTTTAGCCATTGTATGCTCGTGTGGCAGAACTACTCGTGCGCTCCACGGTTCCAGGCGCACGCGAGCCAGCAAACTTGTGCGTGTGTACGTCTTGCCGTTGTAAGTAAATATCTGCTGGTAGAAGTAATAGCAAGGAACAGCATCCTGTCGCAAAATTGAATGTGCGCGCCATTGGGCGTATGTTGACGCCGCTCTGGTGTAGCGGTTATTTAACGTTGTGTCTCCTGGCTCATCTAGCCCTAGTTCGAGACGAATAATATTATAAGGGCTGCGGCCATAATATCTTGCCTGCGCCTCTTCTGAGATTACGTCATAAGGTGGCGTTACAACTTCTGCCAGGTTGCCAACAACATCGCTATTGTAGTGTATCCCTCGTAATGGTTGAACATCGGCCATAGTCTGTTATTCCTTCGCTCCAATACTATTTAGTTTTTTCCGGTACACATTCTACCACGCATGAGAGAGCCTCTTGCCATTGCCTTTCCTTCCCTGGGACTCTCTGGATACTTCCCGTTTTGCTTCCAAGTTCTTAGAAAATATGTTCCAAAACCTCTTGACATTTTTACTGATCCATGCTAACATGTGTCTTGTTAGAACAAAAGTTCAAAACTTAATATGCTCTCTCAACCCCTATCTTTCCTCATGATCAACCTCTTTTAGCGGTCGGGTGCAATCCCCCTCTCCCCCTCCCGACCGCTATGGCGGGAGAGTTTGCTTGACCTATTTTTCTAATGGATGGTTCTTCTCGCTATGAGAGTAGAGGTACCTCTAAGTTCCCGCTATTTTGGGTTTTTAGGCCATCGATGTAGATGCGGCGTAGCCCTTGCAAGATACGGTCTGGAGAGAAACCGCGATCTTGGCGTTGGAAGCGATAAAACGGAGGATAAAGTGTGGCTAGAATGGCATCGGCTGTGTAGGAGACATCGAGCGGCGCCAGCTCTCCGCGCCCGACTGCTTCAGTGAGTAGGCTCTCAAGAAGTTCGTGTAGCCAGAGATAAAATGGCGCTTGCTGAAACGAAAGCCGCCGGGAACTCTCAAATTTTTCGCATTGGGCATCTCGCATCTCGGTTACGGCAACAGGTCCTAACAAGGCGCCTTGCTCTTCGAGCAATGCGATACTTTTTACAAGAACACTGTCCAGCCGTTCAAGTGCAGGAGAGGTCGCTGTTGCCACCAACAACGTAGCGAGCTCTTCAACGAATCGCTCATGGCGTTCGCTCAACAAGTCCATACAGAGTTCGCCCTTATGGGAGTACCGGCGATACAATGTCCCCTGCCCGATTCCAGCGGCCAGGGCAATCTGGTGCATGCTAACAGCATCAACACCATGCTCGGCAAAGAGGCGTCGCGCGACGTCCAGGATGCGCTGGCGATGCTCCGCTGCGTCGCGTCGTTCGTGGCGCCTATGCCACCGGAACAGCTCTGGTATGCCAGAAGGCCACGGGCATTCATGAGATTCTTCTATCATTGCCCTCATCTCTTGACAACTGGACAGTTGTCCGCTACAATATCTCATATGGACACATGTCCACATAAAGTTTAGCACATTGTGGCGTGCCAGTCAATACTGCGCCGTCCACGTTCCCTTGTTTGTCCGCCTACCTCCTGCTGGCATCCGCTTGGATTCCATTATTGGCGGCATTACTGGAGGATATGTAACATGTCGAACAGACCGGCCATATTGGCCGAAGGACTTCACAAACATTACGGAAAGACACACGCCCTGGCAGGGATTGATCTGACCGCCGAGGAGGGCAGCGTGCTTGGCCTCCTCGGCCCCAATGGCGCTGGCAAGACCACAGCCGTGCGCATCCTGACCACGCTTTTACGTCCCGACGCCGGGCGAGCGGAGGTAGCCGGGCTTGACGTT
>Ga0137371_10002093_pt1 | contig 15838 bp, 14 predicted proteins | sample SagtaG_7_FD_104919 | JGI IMG/M metagenome (GOLD analysis project Ga0137371, IMG submission 104919) | Vadose zone soil microbial communities from Sagehorn Ranch, Mendocino, California, USA - Sage1_R_40_16 metaG | ecosystem: Environmental > Terrestrial > Soil > Vadose zone | place: USA...
CCTCCCCGCGATATGGCGTGATGCGATTCAAAGAAACACTGCATGAGCGCTCGCTCCCGGTGGGTCGGGTCTTCCCGAACCTCCCTACAGTTTGCGTCTGGAATGGTGGGCCCGCCCGGATTCACCATACCTGTATAGCATTGTACCGTCCAACCAAACTTCCCCCTTTTTTCTGAATCTGTGCAGTCCTAATTTCGGTCCCCGGCGACGATAGTCGATCGGAAAAATCCGCTTATTTCCGCGAATCGAATAATTGCTTGAGTTGTTTTCGATATTTCAGTTGATTACCATAGGATGGGAAGGGCAGGAATTTCTTGTTCAGAATTCTTCCAGCAAGACCTAGCTTCTCCAACTCTGGCACGACGAGTTCGAATATGTTCTTCTTGACTATCACAATCTCCTCCGGCTTGAGTGTCTCTATTTCATCGATGAGCCTAAGGATTCCCTCACGCAATCTGCTCTCCCTTTCGGGATCATCCAACTTGTCAACTGCGGTGTGACTGACGTCGAGTAGAAAACATCCCATGGATTGGAAATGTTTCAGTAGATTCCTCTTGTCAACGTCTTTTTTCATCTCTTTGTCATCTGGCCATAGTCGCAATGCTCTCATGGTCTCCGCAAAAAGGTAGTCTCTCCCAATCGTCCTGCTGCTACCAGTTGGCCCAACGAGGAAGACATTGCTGATCCTCCTATTCTCCAGGGCAGGTTTGAGACAACGTTCAAGTTCAGTGAGTTGGCCTTCTCTGTGTAGAAGTCTTGTTGGAATGAATGCTTCGGTCAGAGGAAGCTCATTGATTAGAACGAAACCTTCTGTCATCTTTCAGATATAGCGGCACAAGCTTAAGCTAGTTTTGTTCCGACAGGAGGAAAAGTAGCATGGATCAGAAATAAGGGAACATTAGAGGCTTAAAGCTAGAAAAACGAATTCAGTTTCGTGACATCAATGTCTTCACCGGACCTCATTTCACAGAAAGCTAATGGCCTTGCTGTTGAATTCACAAACATAGCGAAAGAGATCCTTCAGAACCGGCAACTAAACCCGCGGATAATGCCCATGTTTGACAGGCATAACATGTTCATCGGAGTGGACGCGACAACCGTTCATGTCATTTACACAACTCAGGATGCGGTCGCAGGCATGGTGCATATGAATCAGGCTGACCTTAGAGATCGTGGTTCGATCTCGCAGAAAGATATTGTCCGAAGTTGTGTTGCTGAGTTGGGATACAAGGACATTCACTACTTTGGGTTTTCTTCACTGCTTTTGGAACAATCCGCTGAGCAGAGGAGACCCGCTCTTGAGATGGTTGTCCAAAAGTACATCGCAGACCGCATTCAGCCATTGGTGAAGCTGCAAGGTCTGGGACTGACTGATTCCTTAAGATATCTTCAGAACGCGAGATCCAGACTTGAGACACAAACTCCAGAGGGATACGCGGACTGCAAATCGAACTGTAGAAACGCGCTCGTTTCATGCATGCAAGTACTCACTGGGCAAGAAGATCTTCGAGAAGGTGCTAAGATACTTGGGAAGCAAGGAATTATCGGGGAACGTGAAGCGGAATTGATACAAGCATTCGCTGACCTATTCGGGAAATTGTATGGAGTGGCTTCGAAGAAGGGCCCACATCCACCGTTTGCTGAACAGGGCGATGCCGCGTTGCTCTTGGGTATTACTACAAGCGTTCTGGAGTATGTTGCCAACAGGGCAATCGCACAAAAGTGACATTTCATTCCATCGATCACTGGAAACTGTAAGGTAACGGAATTTTAGGAACATATCTGCGTTCCGAGAACATTTCAAGTCAACAATCGAATCAAGTGGATATGGCCACTCGATCATCGAAATTGATTTAGTACGTGCGTGCCACTAGATCTAGAACGGAATTATCGGAACGTCTACGTTTACTCTACTGACCTGGAGCGCAGGTTCGAATCCCACCTCCTGCATAAGACCGTGGGGTCAAATCCCCCCTCTCGGCAACCATGCGCGTCGGTAAGGGTGAAGGTAGGCGATGAGAAAGATGATTGAGTGGCAACAAACCCCGAAGTCTACCATTATGAAGAACTAATAGAGCGGCTGTTAGCGAGAATTCGCGAGTCGCAGCTAGTCGAGGAGAATAGACAGGCACTCGAGAGCTTCAAGCGCTGGCTCGTAGCCAACGGGCTGAGTGGGGCTCGAACCAACAAGTATCTGATTGAGACCTTCAAGCTCGCACAGCTGAGAGAGAGCTTCAAGCGACAACATTCAATCCATTCGGTGACGGCCCAGTCACAAACCGGACTACATGATGGGACATACGGTCGACACATACCATGACATCCAAAGTCTAGGCATCGAAAAGCTACGGCAGGCCTACGCTGCAAGCGGCCTCTCCATCAAACCCAAGACCCGTCTAAGCTGGATCGAGACCATCAAAGAGATCATCCGAGCCCAAGGAATCAACCCCGAACAGATCCTCACGAAAGAGGCACTAACACAACACGCCACCACCTACCTAGATACGGCGCAACTGCAAGACCACCAACTACAGCTACTCACCACAACGCTCCGAGACCTGATCCACCAAGAAACACAGCGCTTAGCCAACGCCGGATAGTACAAATCCTATACTAGTATGGTGGGCCCGCCCGGATTCAACCCCCTGGGGGAGTGGGCCTTAGGAGTCGAGGGCTGCTCCCCCTCTTTTTGCAAATACCGAACGAAGAAGAATCTCGCACCCGGATCCCATGCGCTTCGAGCCGAAGAACTGCCTACCGTTTGATCGGCACTGCGAACGAAATCCTCACTTTGCCAGCTATGTCCCGAGTAAGTCGGTTGGGATTTTGCCCCGTAAGAGTGCATGTACCTAATCCTCTTTTATCAGAATCATTATCAACGACTAAACCGGTGGTATACTAATATGACCAAGTGACTAAGTCCCATGGGGAAACAGACACAAGTTGCGTCTAATTTCCACTAGGTGCGGTTGCAAAGCTGCATCAGCTTAGGGCGAAAGTTAGCTAAGTGTGCATGGTTAATTGGAGTCGTTCCGAAGCTGGTCAATTGGATGAAACCTTTGCCATCTGACACTGTATTCTTGCTGGGGGCCGGCGTGAACAAAGTTCTCCAGACCTATGATGGGTCAATTCCGCCGCTCATTACAGAGTTCTTCCAAGTAGCCCTAAAGTCACGGAAGTTTTCGAGTGACCTATACTTGAAGAGAATGGAGCAAGTTTATGATTACATCGAGGCATTCTGGAAAAAATCCGCTAAAGAATTGGAAAATGAACCGTTCGACCTGGAAGAATGCTTCACGCTGTTGGAGGCGCAGTTCAATGATGCCCTCGCCAAGGGCCAAACAGAGGATGCCCGCAATCTTTCCAACATAAGATTCACGCTAAAATCGTTTGTAGCCGAACTGCTGTCGGAATTCGAGTTAGAGGCAAGAACTTCAGCTCGGATGCATCAGTTTGGTGAGCTTCTCTGGGCGGAAAAGCCGACCATTCTCTCATTTAATTACGACACAATCATCGAATCTGTCCTGGAATCAGCCTCCGGTTTCAGTGACTGGATATTGTCGGGAAAAGCTTACCCACAGCGGGACCCCGGCGAGCCAATACCAGATGATGAGTTAGCGTTTAGCCACAGCAAATGGAATAGGCCTTTAGGCTATGGAATCAAATTTGATCGAGTCTAACTCCAGAAGGCTGGTATACAGGAAATAGTAGATGGCGCGAAATTCTATTCTCATCCGGAGAACAAACTATACGATTGGGTTTTGCTGAAAATGCACGGATCGCTCAATTGGTTCCGTTTCTTGCCATTTGCGTCTTTCCCTCAGGTAAAGGGCGAACCCGAGGCTCAACTGCCAGCGGACAAGCAAGCGCAGATCATGATGTTCAGAGGGCATTGGTGGCTTGGTCGGCCGCCAGACCTCGATGGCTGGTATACGGATCCCCTCATTCTTACTCCCAACATAGGTAAGTGGCAAAGCGAAGGTGAGGAACCTCTTTTCAATAAGGTCTTCACTCAGATATGGGAAAAGGCAGGAAAGGCCCTCTCCATGGCTCGGAAGTTAGTAGTAATAGGATATTCTTTTCCCACTGGTGATTTTGCGACCACGAGGCTCCTTCTTGAATCTCTCCGAAACGGCGAGTTAAGTGAACTTGTCGTTGTGAATCCCAACGACAAAGTCGTTGATAGGACCATGACCCTTTGTCGGACGAAGGATAACGTACTGAGATATCGAAATACGCGAGAATACCTGGAGTCACTTCCGGTTGATGTCGCGTTACAAGCCAGGCTTGAGATGGAGAAACAATGGCAGAGACATCAATAGCCTAGACGAATTTGAACAGTAGAACATGCGACGTCTCTGAAGTGCTTCACATCGCCTCACCCGAGCCAAGTCTGCAGGATCCCAAAAGAGGAAGTGTGGGTTGACAGTTCAAATACTCTCATACGGTAGCAGGCCCGGTGGGTTTTTGCCATTACGTCATGGAATTCTTGTACTGCTATGCCTCTTTTCCGGGGTGACATGACCCCAGTAAATACTTCGCCCCGCTGTGATCGCAAGGAGCACAAACCTCTTACAACGTGACTTATCTAGGACGAGAAACGGCTGCGGCCCCAGTGACCGTCCGCTGAATTCTTAGGAGACTGTTCTCAAGGGCACAAACCATCCGCCCGTCCTCTTGCGCAGAACTCTCAGGCCGTTTTCGCCCTTATCGAAGATCGCGTATCCATCTGCCAACGCAGAGTCGTAATCCGCCGAGTCTATTCGGGTCTTCACATAGTACCATCCCTTACTGGCCCATCGATGAGTCTCCGCTGGAATTGCCGTCTTTTGCATACTGGGAATCTGTTCATGCTTAGAGACTGTGAAGACTTCACTTCTCTGTGGTTCGGACACGGGTTCCTCCAATCTAGGCATTGTAGGGCTGTCCGTCAGGAAACAGAAGCGGCCGTCATGTTTCAACCATTCTGAAGCAAGAACTTCAACTGGAGGTAGATACGCGGCATGAGTGCCTATACTGTGACCGACTAAGTGCTCTGCCCAGTCGGCGGGGTAGCCTCCGGTCTTCAGAATGGCAAGGCTCAGTGTCCTGAAGACGTGTGGGTGGTAATAGTGGTGAAAACCACCGTATCGCTCGTCCATCTGAAGCTTCCTGAAGGCTCTGTTGACATTCTGCCATGCAACGGTGTGTGAGAGAGGTCGATCGAGCGATTCCGTCGGGCACCCTCGTTTGTGAGCATATCCATTGAAAATATGCTCAGGAGTCTGTCTTCTCGATTTGAGATAGCTTTTCAAGAAGAGAACAGTCTCTGAACTCAGGAATCCGATCCTGTGAATCCCTGTCTTTGTTTCTCTAATGTGAAGATAAACAGGTTTCTTTGAGAAGTCGATGTCAGTGACGCGAGTGTGCCGGACCTCTCCGATTCGGGCTCCCGTACTGATCAGCATCGAAATGAAGAGCTTGACCTTCAAGGGTGATACGATCAAGAGTCCGCGGACCTGGTCGCGAGTGGGCAATCGCGAGGCTAGAACTGGGACTCGATGTGGCTTCTTGACCGCGAGCGTCAGATCCGATGGATCTAGTCCGAGGCGGGAGTATCTTAGGAAGAGGAGCAGGTTGGATCTCATGCCGATTATGGTCGAGGTTGACTTGTTCTGCTCTTTGAGGAAGTCAATCATCCTATTGGCGGATTCAAACGGATCAACCTCACCATGCTGTATCTTCTCGATGATCTTATCAGCCTCGGGAAATAGACTGTCAGAGACGAATGACACGCCCCAAGGGCCCCTCTTGTCCTGTCTCGGAAGGGGCTTCCAGAAACCGTTGGCAATTAACCAGTGAGCCAGCGCTCTTCTCCTCTCGGATCTGTTGCTCTCTGACATTCCAAGGCTGACAAAGGTAGAGGCATTCCGAACCACGTTCAGACTATGAGACAACTCCTCTGCAGCCTTATCGTATGAGCAAGGAAAGGACCTCATGAGTGAACAATGAGATCCGGAACTTGTAAGGTTCGCCGACTGAGAGTCTGAAAGAACCGCAGTACGAGATAGGAGTCTAAGGCTGAGCCTCGCTCCAGATCCTAACTCCCGGAGGCTTGTCTTAGGATCTTCGTAGGAGGTCTTTCGAGGAAGACACGCAATAGGAGCCTCTGACTCGCGAGATGAGAAGCTTCAGGCCCGGCTGTCGCAACCGGGGGTACCCACTCTGCACTCGTTAGGGTAATGTTATCGCCCCCGTACGAGTTGCTATGCCCCAACCCCGCTGCCAAAGAGAGGCGTGAGGGTCGTGCAGGCCTCTTCGCTGTACTATCTGTCGACAGTCTTTGTATTGAGATATGCGTGGTTCTTCACAGTAATTCCTCTGATCCCCTTTTTCGCCATCGGCCTAAGCACCATAGTAACGGACCTTGTTTCCATGCTGCGCAGGTCCTATTCTCTTGCGATAACTAACCGGTTTCCACAATGTCTGCAGACCCCTATGGGAATCACGTCGATATTGCGCCTCATCAAGGATTTCTCAAAAAACACATTTCTGTAGTAAGAGCTATTTGTTGTTCGTGCCTTATTTTGGGTTACAGCTGACTAAAATCTAGTCGGCCGCCTGAAATGAGTGCAAAATACAAGGTCGTTTAGAGGTGTCTAGACCCAGAGCAAATGGTCAGGAACCGGCCCGATCACATTCCCACACTTCAGTCGTGATCGTCCTTTCCATCTGTTTTTCCTTATCGGGAGTCACAGCTAATTGGTATTGGTGGTATCAGCCTCGAACGTTGGAAGTGTTCTGGTTTTCACTGCATCAGACGTTTGAAACACCGATATGGGCTCTGTTCAGTCTCGGAGTTCTACCGATGGTTTCCTCGTTTGTCCTCGTGATGCTCTTAAGGACTATTTTCGAGAGAGGAAGTTTGAAGCTGGGAACTGGGGCCATGGCCATTTTGGTCGTGGTCCTCGTTCTGGCGAGCAGCATGATGGCAGGACTTATGGCTAGGTCTTCGTCAATCGGCGGTGGACTTGTGGAAGGAGGCAACGTGGTTCCTTGCACATGGTTCGTTTCGTTTGATGGGACTACGCCATTTGCGCATGCGCAACTCTCACCGAGCCTATTTCCAAATCCTGGCAGCATCCTTGTAGGAGCGGATGGAGAAGATATCACAACCTTTCTTCACTCTCTCGTCACCAGCGACGAGAGCATCTGTTTTGGAGCGGCAACATTCTCTGTTGGAAGTTCAGCCATCGGTTTGGCCAACAACCTAGTCTTTTCAGGCATCCCTGGCGCCACAATATTCCGGCTAGCTCCCGGAACAGCGAGACATGTGATGTACTGGGGAACGGTATCGAACTTGACGATACTTGGCATAACCTTTGACGGCGATGCGCATAACGAGGCCGACGCGTCCAGTAGGACTGCAGGAGAGCTTCTTGTGCTGAGAAGCCCGTCAAATAACCACGTCGTCCTCGATAACATAGTGTGCGAGAATGCAAGGAACGGAGCTTGTCTCGACCTAGGCGGGAACGACTTAGTGGTGCGCAACAGCAAATTCATACGCAATAGTGGCGATGCTGGGGCCTCTGCTTGGCCTGTAGACCACGTTCACTTTGGAACCTCAACAGGCGTAAGAGTTTCGGACAACTACTTCAACGATTGTACCGACACGGCTCTGGCCATGGATCACGTCAATCTCGCAACCGTCGTAGGCAATACTCTCATAGATTGCAGTAGCCAACTATGGACATACACCCCTGTGGGAGGCGGAGCCTCCACCAACGCCAGGGTTAGCGGCAATGCCTTCCGGCAGACGAAATATCTTGGGCCCGCTATCAGAATAGACCACTTTGGTGACAGCACCGTGACCCCGACTGCTATCGGAGTTACCATATCTGACAATAGTTTCTCCAATCTTCAGCAGGGAAGCTATGACTTGATAGAATTAGCCTGGGCTAATGCGATAACTGTAAACAGCAATCTGATTCAGAGTGAATCTACTGACCCCGATAAATATGCTATCGCCGCGATTAGCGATGCAGACCTGATCGTCAACAGCAATACGTTTCTTAACATAAACTCGGGCGGAGCAGGCAAGGACACATTATTCCAGGCTATTGCAGGTTTTAGCGTTGCAGGGAACACATTCCAAACTGCTCATGTAGGGTTAGAGTTTGGCTGTTGTGCTTCTGCATCGTCAAACGGGGTCGTTGTCAATAACATGTTCGACAGAGTCACCAACCCGATAATATTCACGACTTTTCCTACAGACACGGTCATCGGGAACAATCACTCGTGAGACCGAAGAGGAAACAATCATCGGTTCCACCACCCTCACACTCTAGAGGTGCTAGAGAGATCAAGGAAAGGTTGACATCGAACAAATCTGCCTGCAAGTCTGTACGGTTCTGCGTTCGCGAATTATTAACAAAAGTTCTCACGAAGAATAAGTCGTAATGTCACTTCGCACCCAAGATGTAGCCGTGCATCGGCCAGGGCCAGAGTCTTTCTAGCCGTTTCAATATGGGGAGAAACAACCTCGGGCATCTTCGGTAGAAGGTTACTGGTATGCGCATCACATGCCCGCTTCGGCCGATCTTGAATCCGGCCTTCAGAAACATGTCTTCAACATCCGAAATCTTGTAGTAGTATTGTTCAGAGGTTCCTATCCTGCAGTAGACCAAAAGTCGTCTCAGAAAATTATCTGTCTCGAAAGTGACGAGACACTGGCCAGATGGCTGAAGCGCGTTGAACATTCCCTGCAAAGCCTCAACCGGCTTCGGGATGAAATGGAAGGTTCGTATGCATAGAACATAATTGAAGTAGCTTCTGAAACCAAGCTCGGAACCGTCCATCTGAACAACAGTAGCCGCGTTATGAGTGCGTTCAAATGTTGTTCGTAGCATCTTTTGCGAGAGGTCTACTCCCGTGTATTCTGCTCCTCGCCCAGTGAGAGAGACCGCGAATCTTCCTGTAGCCGTTCCCACCTCTAAAACACTGGAGCCCTTGATGATGGAAGCTACAAATTCCTGTTCTTTATCGTTGACATATTGCCCTCCGGCTGTTCCGTATCTGACTCCGTCATAATTCTCTGCATTCTTCTCATAGTCCGACTTGACGACCAAAGTGCTCCTCGCGTTTTTCTGAATCAAACTAAGTGCCTTCTCGCCTTTGGATCATTTGATAGCTGACATATCGAAGTGATAGCATTCGACTCCTTGTCGTAGGTCTTGATCGCCATCGACTTGACGTGGAGATTGGTGTTTGTCGTATGATACGCACCTAGAAAGGGACCACTTTCATTATGCTAAACCAGAAGTATGCTTGCAAGTAGACGAGGGTGGTTAGGGCGATCACTTCAATCTTGAACTTGGTAGGTTTCAAAATGACGTAGCCTAACAGCATGAGTAGCATGCTCAGGGCTGTGACATCGCTCAAAATTATTGAATTCGGCAAAGCTTCGAGGCCGTTGAACAATACTGATCCGACTCCAGTCACGAGATAGGTCGAGGTCTGCAAGAGAGTTATGGAGAGGAAGGTACTCATTATGCCGAAGAAATAGGTGAAGTTGGCAAGCCCATCTCTTTGGGTGATGAACGCGTAGAGGATTGAAAGCGGTATCACCCAAGAGAGCCATTGCGGCTCTGCCTGGGTGAAGATGTCAATAGAAACGGCAGCAACGATGCTCCAGAGCAGGAGAGTCTTCAGCATAGACCGACCGCCTCTTCTTCTGTCGACTATGAACGCTGATATGACGACCGCCCCCGCCAACCAGATGAGAGGAGTTGAGCCCGTGAATCGAAGACCTGAGAAAGCGGCGATGATGCCGTATGAACGTGACAGGGCTCCACTGCCCCCCAAGAAGCGCAGAACAAAGCCCACGTAGAAGTTCTCTAGGCCGCCCTGGAAGTATGGAGCGAATGTTATCAGGCTCACTCCTGAACCTATACCGAGCTGAATAGCGAACTCCTTGAAACGTTTCTGGGCAATGTTGTCAATCGCCATTAACCCGAAAGGAATGATTCCGAACAGTTTGATCAGGCCCGAAATTACGAAGGCCAAGCTGGCGAGACGCGTTTGATTGCGTGATACCAGAATGAACCCAGTGACTAGCGGTAACATCATTAGCGAATCATACATTCCCCATGCCGCAGTAAGGTAGATTATGAATGGGTTGAGGAGGTAAAATGCGGCGTATCGCAACTTTCCGGTAAATTTCAGAAGTAGGTAGAAAATTCCTGCATCGGCGAGGATCACAGGGATACGGAGGATCAGCCCCTCTAGCATATAGTTCGGATGATAGAGGAAGACAATGTCAGGGAAACCAGCGTCTCGAATTATGGCATACATCGAATAGAAGAGGAGCTGGATGTAATAGAGTAGCGGTAGGGAAGAAAAGAGGGTGTCGAATCGACCGGTCTCGTAGTAAAGCCTGGCGGAATACGTGAAGAAACCCAAATCGGTGGCATGCCCCGCGAAAGAGGCAATCTCGACTCTTACAATGAGACCCACTAGAAGTGTCGCCCACACTCTAGTCTTCATCTTTGAACACCTTCACCACCAAGATGACCATCGCAACAGGAATTACAAAGAGAAAGATGAAGAAATAGAACACAAGGTTACGTGCTATTGCTGGATCGACGCTCGCACTCACCGCGGTCTGTTTCACGAAGAATCTTATCGAGACGCTGTTGAGGTGGAAGAAGTTTATCATTCCAGTCTTCGCGGAAACCACTAAGGAAGACGAGTGTACACTTCCGGAGAACAGAGGCGACGAGTTTACCATCAAAGGTGATAACAGGGCTAACTCGTATGTTGTCGCGATCTTCGTAACGTAGGTATACCCTTGGGCCGCCACGCTGGCTCCAACTGTGAGGTATGGAACGTAGCTAAGATCTGAGCTACCCTTGATGTCTAGGCCGACGAAAACCTGGTAGAGCGTCTTCGTTGCCATGGTGGGACCTAGGTCTGCAACAAGCGCTGTGAAGTTTCCATTGACTTCGTTTGAGCTTGACTTCGTAACTTGTGCTGAGTTCGCTCGCAAGGAAGAGACATACAGTGAGAAGGCTCCAGTGATGAGTGGACCCGCTTCAACGTAGAGTGCCATCCGTGTGATTCTGGCCCCCGTCAAAGAAAGAGTTGGGTTAGGAATGGAAGACTCTGTTACGAGACTCGCCAGGATAGTCTCTGGCGCACCAAGGCCAGGCCGATGTTGCAATGCTGAACCCTCGTGCCACGCTGTGAAGGACTTGTTGTCCATGGTCACTCCCCAAAACCTCAAGCCGTACGAGATTCCCCTGGAAACCTGCAACCGCACGGCGATTATGGGACTCTGGTCTAGCGAGATGTTGATGCTGTGGTAGACAGACATTGCTTGAGCGGTGGTCCTATATGGAAATAGGATGTTTAGACTGAGAGACTCATTCACCTGAAGTACTGCGGAACCAGAGCCAGAGAGAGTCCACGATGATGCATTGTTGAAGCCTTCGCTCCAAATGCGTGGTCCAAGGGAAATACCTTGCAATGAAACAGCCTGAGTAATATCAATCTGAGAGGCCGTGCTCTGTGGAAGCGTGCCGCGGAGGAAGACCGCGGGGAGGGCTAGGGTCAAGGCCAGAATTATTACGATATAGTAAAGCCGGGGCTTCGTCTACGATTCCACCTCGTCAAGCAGCTTTTTTGCCGACATTTCGAGCGTGAAGTTCTCCAGAACCCTCTTTCTCGCTTTCCGGCCCATCTCGCGACGGAGTTCAGGATTGGACAGGAGTTCCGTCATCCTCCTAGCTATAGCCGAGTAGTCCCTGGGGGAGACGATAAAACCAGTTTCCCCGTCGAGAATTATCTCAGGTGGTCCTCCGTGGTTGGTCACGATGGACGGTTTCCCGAATAGTCCTGCCTCGACTGGTGTTAGCCCGAATGGCTCGTATAGAGATAGGTGGATGAGAAGCTTGCACTGTGAATAGAGCTGAGCAAGTTCTTCTTCGCTGTGAGAATTACCTTTGATATTCAGGGGTACCCCCAACATTTCCGCCTGTTCTTCTAGCGGAATTCTTTCTTGACCATCTCCCACCACGACAAGTTTGGCGTAGGGCACCTTGGAGGCGGCCTGAATCATGCCATCTACGTTCTTTAGTGGGATCAATGGACCTACCGCTAGCATGTAGTCGCTCTCGCCCACAAAGTCCTTCGACGAAAGGTCCTCCAGTATTGGGTCAGCTCCAGGATATACGACCGGAGGCTGATAGTCCATTTTGTAGATTCGTTTGAGAAAGCGCGAAAGGAACCTGCTATTGGCAACTATCTTAGAGTATCTTCTCACAACATGTATGTCGATTGCGCGCGCGACACGGACAGTCTGGTCAAAGACGAAGTCTGATAGTACGAGGCTGGACGCGGTCCGGCCATAGTATTCCTCGCTAGTCTGTTTGACTGTCCTGCTGATGGACCGATAATCCTCTCCGGTGATCCATCTCTCCCAGGCAAGCTCGAACATCGACCCGGAGTACCAGATCGTCCGCTTCCCAAGGGTCTTCGCAATGTACAAAGCCAGAAGGGGGTCCACATGGTGATGAATTATGATCGAATCGTAGCGGGACAGTTCCTTGAGGAACCTGACTATCCTCCCAAGGCCTATAGGGCCCGGTAAGGTCGAGGGTATGCTCCTGATGTCATAGCCGTTCAGCCTGTCCCGCCAACGTGGAGTGACAAGCCCACTCCAGAACAGTGTCGCGTCGACGTTCATCCTCCTGAGTTGCTCGTGATGTGCTAGCGCTACTCTCTCCGCACCTCCAAAGCGGCCGTAGGACTGGTGGACTATGGCTATTGGCAACCGATAACCAAGGGAAGAAGGACGAATCAGGAGCTGGAACTAAAGGCTATTGGAGCTTCTTTCATCCAAAACGTAACAAACGGTATCCTTAGAAGTCCTACGATTGAAAGAGGGCTTGAAACACGTATTCACGCTTGAATTATCGACCCAACGGCATAGTTCGCCGAACAGAGCAGAATGACCAGCAGAAGAAGGGCACCTCTCAGGTTTCCACCTCCCGCTCTCGATATGAGCCAGAGAGTGCCAAAAGCCGCCAACGCCGGAGTGGGCAGGTCGTAAATGAGCCGACTCTGGTGAAAGGCGTTAAGGAGCACGAATGGTACCGAGGTGCAGGCGACCCAAGAAGAAAGCATACCCGTCACCCTACCCCGGAACTTGATTGTAACGAAACAGAGGGCGCTGAGACCCAGAAGGACCGCGTTACCCAGCAAGCCGTCGTAAAGGACGGTCAGAGCGGTCCAGAGGTTAGGCCAGAACATCCAGAACTGCGAGATTCCAAAGACGGGTGCTTTCGTCCCCAGGTCCGCAGCAAGGGTTGTGCCACCCGCAACCTGATTCTTCGTAAAGTCAACGATTATTCCGCCGAGAATCAAAATCACGGAGGATACTGTCAGGAGCTTCCGTTGGTCCCCCGACCTGATGGTCCCGTAAACGAATGTCGTAGCGAGGATCAAAGCCCACGTCCAGGGATGCGTCAACAACAAGGCCAGAGACAGAAGAAACAGGGGAAGGAGAACAGTTCTCCGCTTGGACCGTTCAAAGAGGAACAGGCTACCAAGGAAGAAGTAGGCTATGATAATCGCCATCCAGTTCGCAAGGTAGCCAGCCCAGATCCCTACGGTGACGTTGAAGGAGAAGCAACCAGCAAACGCGGAGATTGCGGCGGCTCCTGTGTTCCCAGAACCAGCCTTGACAAAATAGAACAACGACAAAGACAAGAGAGGGCCGAGTATTATCGGAGAGAATTCCACAGTTAGTTGTGGGCCGACGCCGAGGGACGCTATCGAGTAGAAGATGATGAGAGGAAGCGGTCTGAAGCCGCTGTCTGCTTGACTGAACGCATAAGAGATGGCTTGTGGAAATGGTCTCACGAGCATTTGGCTAGTCCAGTTGATGTACGAGGAAGTGTCAGTGCCTACGATGGTTCCGCTCGGGTTTAATCCGGGCCAGTAGGGAAGCGCTCCGAGCAGTGCCGCAACCGCCATAGCTATGATCAACAGAAATCTTGGATGGCGCAGGACAACGAATCTCTCGGCCGAGGAGCGCTGGCTATCAAGGCGTTTTGCAGCTTGTGAAAATACTTGCACGAAGCTGTTGAGCCACACTGAGTGTTTCTGGGAAACTCTCAAGGCGAGTATGGCAATCCAAGAGTACAGGAGTACGACCAGCATGAAGGGCGAGAGGGGAACTAGCCAACGAAGCGCCTGAGCTTGATACCACGCGAAACTTCCGACCGTGTAGAATGAGAAGGGATACAACACCAGTTGCCCTAGGGCGGTCGTCTCGAATATTGAAATCAGCACTAGGGCATCGTCTAGAACGCCTCCTATTCTGATACGCAATGACGGACCTTCTTGGGTTCAGCGAATATCTAAGGGCTGTTAGGAAAATCAATCAGTCTTAGTTTGCTGAAGGCTCGATCACTAAACCTCACATCCTACTTTTTTAACGGAACAAAGTCCAATAGCCTTTAGTCTCGGTTTCCTGCACGTTCGTTGCCCTTGCATCACGGTACGTGGAGTCGACCCTCGGGCGGATCGAGAATCGTTCGTATCGCAGCTAGGTTTAAGTTTCGCGAGGGAGGTGGACATTCCTCTTGAAGCTTCCAATCACACGTCTGCTTGCTTACGTCCTCATTGGCGGTGCGGTGGCTTCTGCTCTTGGCGTCGCGTACACGCAGGTGATTCTTCCCTCCTCTAATCTAACAACCCCGAAGGTGACATGGACGATAAACCCTCTGACCATTTCGTTCGCCGCAACCGACGGCTCAGGCAGCGCGACGAACACATTCAGTTGCAGCCCTAGCGCGGGCGCCATCTCCCTACGCACCGTCAGCAACTCGCCAGGAATCATCGCGCTAACTACTGTTCCAATCAATTTCAGCAATTGCGGAGCAGCTCTCTTACAGGTAACTGTGATAGCGACGTGTCAGGTAACCGCAAGCCAGTGCCGCGGTAGCTATTCCGGGCTAGTGCAAGTACGGCAGCCCACAAACTACCGCAACCTCCCTGCAAATCTCCAAATCAACATCGTAGTCGGATAACTGGTCCAGTCATCCGCACGAGTCTCTTTATCAGAAAGTGGTGGGAGAGACGAATCATAACAGTCTTGTCCGAGACCATTGTATTGAAATGTGACTGCCATGAAGCCTAGCCGAGTCTCCCATTTCGGGAGATCCTCTATGGAAACTACCGTGCATATTGTGCTTTCACCTTCCGAAGGAGCTCGCTGAGATAGGCTGAGTTTTCAATCAAGGCTCTTTCTTTGGCAGTGAAGGATGGAGGACCCTTTGCAAGTCCTCGCAAGCGCCGACGGAGCTTCGAGTACGCCGTCACGTACGTGCGCATCCTCTTGTTCCTCTCAGCAAAAAGAGCCGATCGACGGCTCTCAGGCAGACGCTCAATCCATTCTTTGGTCTTCCCTGCAAAATAGCCAGGATGATGCTTGTGATACCATGCAGAGTACTCCCCGGGAGTGCTCGCAGAACTATAGGGGTTCTTTTCTTTCCCAACGATGGATTTCGTCCGTTTTTGCTTCCATGTCCGACTTATTGCCCTGGCCCTTCGGGCGACATGTTCTGGACTCTGACGACGCCTCCGGCGTTGGCTGTCGTAGGGCATGGACATATTGACGAATGGCCGTCGTCTATGGGCTTTTGTACAGAGTTCCGCTAAACTTGTTACTAGCTGTTCGAGGTGGTTTCGACAGAAGCTCATGCACTTGCCTTCAATCTCCAATTTCTTGATCGGCGCTTCCTCTTTGACGCAAAATGTGTGCACGGCGAATCCCGTTCGGCCCCCTCTACCA
>Ga0137371_10002094_pt1 | contig 15835 bp, 14 predicted proteins | sample SagtaG_7_FD_104919 | JGI IMG/M metagenome (GOLD analysis project Ga0137371, IMG submission 104919) | Vadose zone soil microbial communities from Sagehorn Ranch, Mendocino, California, USA - Sage1_R_40_16 metaG | ecosystem: Environmental > Terrestrial > Soil > Vadose zone | place: USA...
GAGGAGGTTGCGCACGGCGAAGAGCGGAGCTCCTGCTAGCCAGATCGACGCTCCGGCTGCGAACGGGACGATCGCGCAGAGACCGCATAGACGAGCTCGGCCGCCGTGCCGCGCGAGTACGACAGCCCCTGCGACCACCGCGCCGAGAAAGACCAGGGCAAGGAGGTTCTTCAGCGCCTCGGTGTGGGGCCAGCTGCCCGCGAACAACTGCCAGTTGGCCGCAAGCACCGTCCGGAGGTCGAACGAGCCGATCCAGCTGAATCTCTCGCGCTCGTATTGATGCTCGAGAACGGGCATCCAGACGAGGAACGGAAGCAGCCCGACCGCGATCGCGACGCTCGCTCGCGCTCGAACCGGTCGCAGGTGGGGAGAGAGCGCGAGCCAGGCGAGACCTGCCACGGCGAAGAGCAGAAAGAAGTAGTGCGTGAGGGTGCCGACGACAACGGACCCGGTGAGGATCGCGGCAGTCGCGAGCGTCGGGGACGCGGCGAAGCGGTCGAGGGCCATCGCGAAGAGGAGCGAGACGAGCGCGTACAGCTCGTACGCTCGGAGCTCGCTGCCGTGCGTGACGAGCTGGCTCCCTAGCGCGACGAGGACCCCGGCGAGCACGCTCCCCCACAGGGGCATGAGCCTCCGTCCCCAGAGGACGACGAGGCCGGCGAGCAGCGCGCCGGCCAGCACCGAGAGAAGCCGGAGCGCCTCGACCGAGATCCCGAGCTCGTGTCCGCTCCACGCGATCCCGTACCAGGCGGGCGGCGACGACTCGGTGCGGGCGACGTGCCGGAGCATGGCGATCGGCGTCGGCTCGAGGACGATGTTCGCCGAGACGACCTCGTCCTGCCAGAGCGAGTTCGTGAAGGCTCCCGGTAGGCGGACGGCTGCCGCCAACACACCTACGGCGATCGCCGCGAGCAGGGCCGTGCGCTTTCGGACAGCTTGCTGCGGGTAGCCGGGTTGCACTTCCCTCACCTCGCAGCCCTGAGACCAGTCGCGCGATGTGCGACGCCGCGCTCAGAGGACGGAGCTGATGATCGTACAGCCCGCTGCCGCGCGCCGGGCGGGCGTTGCCGGGCGTTCTCGGCGTCCCGACTATGCTCGCGCGATGGTCGAAGCCTGGAAGCGAGCGCTGATTCTCGCCCCTCATACCGACGACGGCGAGCTCGGCTGCGGAGGGACGACCGCGCGACTGGTCGAGGCGGGGTGCGACGTCAGGTACGTCGCCTTCTCGATCGCGACGCGCTCGCTTCCGCCGGGCTTCGAGCCGGACATCCTCGCCCGCGAGGTGCGCGAGGCGACCGCCGAGCTCGGGATCCCCGAGGCGAACCTCACGGTCCACGACTTCGACGTTCGGACCTTTCCGGGCCGCCGCCAGGACATCCTCGAGCTGCTCGTCTCGCTCTGGGAGGAATGGGAGCCCGACGTCGTCTTCCAGCCTTCGCACCACGACGTACACCAGGACCACCAGACCATCGCGCAGGAAGGGCTCCGGGCGTTCAAGCGAACGACGATCCTCGGCTACGAGATCCCGTGGAACAATTTCGACTTCGCGTACGGCGCATACCTAGCGCTCGAGCGGCGGCACCTCGAGCGCAAGGTCGCCGCGCTGTCTCGCTATGCCTCGCAGAAGCACCGGCGCTACGCCGATCCGGAGTACCTGTGGAACCTGGCGCGGGTCCACGGCGTCAACGTGAACCGCGAGTACGCCGAGTGCTTCCAGGTCTATCGCATCGTCGCCTGACGGGGCAGTCCCGGCGCTTGCGGTGCTGCGTGCGACAACGGTGTCAGACACCGGCGCTTCGTCAAGAGAGTGTGTCGATCGCTCCCCACGCCCTTCTGAGTCGGAAGCCGGCTGTCAGCGGAAGATCGGATCGCTCGCCGGTCCGGCGGAGACAGGTCCGATGAGTACGCCCCTACGACGGTGTCTGACACCGGGCCCTTGCCTCGCGCCGCTGGCGCCCCAGACCGTCAGGAACCTGATGCACCTGGGTGCGAGCCCACGAGTCCTCAGCCCGCCTGAGCCTCGATCCCGAGCGCGAGCTCGCGCGAGATCGCATGCTCGCCGAGCTCGGTCCGAACCGTCACCGGCCCGCCGAAAGGAGCGATCGCGACGAGCTCGACGCTCGACCCGGGGATAAGGCCGAGCTCCGTCAGGTAGCGCAGCAGCTCGGGATCGCCGTCCGGGACCCTGGACACGAGGGCCGGGTCGCCGGGCTCGAGGTCGGCGAGTGTCGTGTCGTCGCCCGGTCGGACCTGGAGCTCGCGGTCCGGGATCGGGTCGCCGTGCGGGTCGTGCGTCGGAAAGCCGAGCTCCGCGTCGATCTTCGCTTCGAGCTCCTCCGAGAGGGCGTGCTCGAGCCGGTCGGCCTCCGCGTGCACCTCGTCGATGGAGAAGCCCAGGCGATCGGCGAGGTAGCGCTCGAGCAACCGATGGTGGCGTAGCACCTCGAGCGCGCCACGCCTGCCGGTCGGCGTGAGTGCGACGCCCTTGTACGGTCTGCGCTCGACGAGGCCGAGCTCGGCCAGGCGCTTCGTCATCGCCGTCGCGGACGGAGCTCGCACCCGCATCCGCATGGCGAGCGCCGACGTCGTCACGCGCGCTCCCGAGGACTCGAGTGCGTAGATCGCCTTCAGATAGTCCTGGACGGCGACGGTCAAGTCTGCGGTCTCGGTCTCCATCTCCTCTCTTTGAGATTACACTCCGAATCGGAATTAGCGATGCCTAAACCTTCGCTGACCGAACGCCCGCGCCGCGATGGCCAGACGTCCGCGGGCACCGACCGAGCTGCCCTCGTCCATCCTCTGGACGACGTCCTGCCGGGCGAGGCGAGGGTTCTCGAGGCGGCCGAGGAGTCGCTTGCCGGCCGGCGGAGGGGGGTGCGCGGCCTGTCGCCCTTCCTCGGCCCCGCCTTCATCGCCGCGGTCGCGTACGTCGATCCCGGGAACTTCGCGACCAACATGGCGGCCGGGGCGGGGTACGGCTACCTGCTGCTCTGGGTCGTCCTGATGGCCAACCTGATGGCGATGCTCGTGCAGGCGATGAGCGCGAAGCTCGGCATCGCCACCCGCAAGAACCTGCCCGAGGTCTGCCGCGAGCGTTTCCCGCGCAAGGTCAGCTTTCTGCTCTGGATCCAGGCCGAGGTCATCGCGATGGCGACCGATCTCGCGGAGTTCATGGGGGCGGCGATCGGGCTCGACCTCATCTTCGGCATCCCCCTCTTCCCCGCCGCGCTCCTCACGGGCGTCGCCGCGTTCGGAATTCTCGCGCTGCAGGCCAAAGGGTTCCGGCGCCTCGAGGCTGTCATCGCCGGCCTGATCGGCGTCATCGTGGCCGCCTTCGCCCTGCAGGTCTTCATGGCCGAGCCGAGCGCCTCAGGGATCGCGCATGGCGTCTTCGTTCCCGGGTTTGCGGGCACGAAGAGCGTCCTGCTCGCGGTCGGGATTCTCGGCGCAACCGTCATGCCGCACGTGATCTACCTCCACTCGGCGCTCACCCAGCACCGGCTCGTCGGCGCGACCGAGGAGGCGAAGCGGCGGATCTACCGCTTCGAGCTCGTCGACGTCCTTATCGCGATGAGCCTCGCGGGCGTGATCAACATGTGCATGCTGATCACGGCGGCGTCCGTCTTCCACTCGCGCGGGCTGACGGAGGTGGGCGACAACCTGACGCAGGTCTACGACTCTCTCGGCACGTACCTCGGCCACTCGTCGTCGTTGCTCTTCGGGATCGCTCTGCTCGCGTCCGGTCTGTCGTCGTCGAGCGTGGGCACTCTCGCCGGTCAGGTCGTGATGCAAGGGTTCATCGACCGCCGCATCCCGCTCTTCCTCCGGCGCCTGATCACGATGGTCCCGGCGCTCCTGATCATCGCCGCAGGGATCGATCCCTCCAAGGCGCTCGTCCTGAGCCAGGTCGTCCTCTCGTTCGGCATCCCCTTCGCGCTCGTGCCTCTCATCCTCTTCTGCCGCAATCGTGCCCTGATGGGGAGCCTCGTCAACAGGAGAGCGACGACGGTTGCGGCGGTGATCGTCGCGAGCGTGATCATCACGCTCAACGTCTTCTTGCTGGAGCAGACGCTGATCGGCTGAGGGCGGCCTGCAAACCTGCGTCATCATGGCCGGAGATGACGCTCGCCCGACGAATGCTCGTGGCTTCCGCCACAGCGATCGTTCTCGTTGGTTCGGTCGCGACTTCGGTTTCTTCGGCTCCGAAGCTGCGAGCTCACTTCGATCCCGTCTCGTTCACCGCCGTGAGCGACACCGACTACTGGGTGCTCGGGAGCGCCTCGTGTCGCGTGGGCAGGTGCTTCGCGATCCTGCGGACGACGGACGGCGGCCGCTCCTTCGTGAGCATGTCGGCGCCCGCGCTGCGGAGGGAAGGAACCGTCCCGACCCTTCGGTTTGCAGATCGGCTCGACGGGTTCGCCTTCCTCCCGGAGGCCGGCGGGGTGTTCTACGCGACGCATGACGGCGGCGCCACCTGGCACAAGCTTGCACTTGGGACCGTGCTCGCCTTCGCGACCGGGGGCGGGAACGCGTACACGGTGACCGCTCGGTGCTCGCTGCGGCGGTGTACTCGATACCGGTTCGAGCGCTCACCGGTGTCCGCGAATGCGTGGCGCGGCGCGGCGCTGCCGTTCGTACCGAGCGGCTCGGTTCTCGACCTCGCCGCGCACGGCTCGAGCGTCTGGCTGCTCGGCACCCCGGTTGGGGGTCAGCGGGGATCGGAGAAGGACGTGTTGGCCCGCTCGACGGACGATGGACGGACGTTCGTGACGCGCCACGGCCCGTGCGTTCCCGGCCTGGGCGGCGAGTTGGCCCCGACCTCCGCACGCGCCGTGTGGGCCGTGTGCCCGACCGGGTTGTCGGCCGGCGCGTGGCGCTCGACGGACGGCGGGATCACCTTCTCCGCCCTGAGGACACCGCCTCTCGTGAACTCGGCTCGGCTCGCGCCGGCCTCCCGCGACACCGCCGTGCTGTCAGGGAACGGCGCGGGCGATCGTCTGCGCCGGACGACAGACGCCGGAGCCACGTGGACGGTTCCGCACGTGCCGGGGCGTGCGACCTTCGTGCCCTGGATCGGCTTCACCGACGCGGCCGTCGGGACTGCCCTCGTACAGACCGGCTGGGACGCGTCCGCGAAGATCGAACGGGAGGCCTTGTGGCGGACGACCGACGGCGGCGCCGACTGGTCGAAGGTCCGCTTGCCTTGATCCGTCGCGGCTAGGCGGAGTAGCCGAGCCTGCGCTCGGTGTCTGCGACCAGGGGGAGGATCCGCCCGATCGCCTCGGCGTCCCGCTCGCGCCACTTCCCGGCGCGCGGCGCGCTGAGTGCCGTGCGCGAGACGTTCCCGGCGAGGCCCGCCGCGTACCGTGCAGCGGCCGGGACGAGCGCGAGCCCGAGTCGCGCGTGCAGCGTCCGGAGCTCCTCGACCGGATTGCGCACCAGGTCCTCGTAGCGGAGATCGATCCAACGCGCGTCGTCGATCTCGGTGCGGCCGTCGAGGACCGCCTCGTTGCACGCGACGTACTGACGAGCGCAGACTTCTTCGAGCGAGGCGTCCCGGAGCTGGCGCCAGCGCGGGACGAGTGCGAAGCTCCACTGGTTCCCGGAGAGCGGACCGAGACCGTTCAACGTCTCGGGAAGGCGGTACTTCACGAACCGTGGCCGTGCCTTCCAGGCCTCCACGAGCGAGCTCACCGTGGGTGCCGCGCTCCGGCGCAGGAAGACGAAGGTCGCGTCCGGGAAGAGAGTGTCCAGGTACCTGACGCGCAGGCAGCTTTCCGGCGTCTTGTCGAGGAACCGAGCTCGCCGCACGAACAGCCTGACCGCGCAGTACACGTACTCGCGCTCGCGCTCGCCGACGTCTCCTGCGTCGAGCGCATCCGAGTCCCAGCCGCGGTCGCGCGGATGGTGGAACTCGTCCCAGAGGATGTGCCCCTCGCTCTGGACCGACCGCAGCTCCGGGCTTCGCACGAGCGCCTCGTACAGGATGCTCGTGCCGGAGCGAGGACAGCCGAGGACGAGAATCGGGCTCTTCGGCGGCTCGAAGCTCGGAAGGACTCGCGAGAGCGGACGGGCGATACGTGGGGTGCTGCGCCGGACTTGCCAGACGATCCGGCGGAGCGCGAACGCGCGGTTCGTCCTCACGGACGCGCAAGGCGGAGGCGAGCGCCGATCGCCTTCCGCTCGACGGGGAGGTAGAAGCCGAGCGGGACGAGCACGAGCGGGTAGGCGAGCGACAGCGCGACCGCGAGGCCTAGCCCGACGCCCGCGAGCTTCCCGGCGACGACGAGGGCCACCCCGGCCAGCCCGGCTGTCACGACACGGCGCCACTGGTAGGGCACCGGGTAGATCCGTTGCGCCCTCCACGCCATCCCGAGGAACATCGTCAGGTAGGCGGCCACCGTCGCGATCGCGGCGCCCATCATCTCGTAGCGCGGGATGAGGATCACGTTGAGTGCAAAGTTGACGGCTGCTGCGGCGCCGGTGACGACCCAGTTGAACTGGGTGCGCCGCGCGCGACCGATCCCGATGGCGACGACGATGTAGCCGCCGAAGGCGACCGCGGCGAACGTGAGTGGGCCGACGACCCGTGACGCGCTCGAGAAGGCCGGCGCCGCGAGCCACTCCACGAACCACGGGGAGAGGAGCGTCAGCCCCGTTGCTACCCACGTCGTCGCGACCACGAGATACGTGAGGACGAACCCGTACGTGTGCTTCGCCTCCCGCTCGTCGTCGATCGAGTAGGCGAACGCGGGCCAGGCTGTGCGGAATGCCGTCAGCAAGAGCACCATCGCGGACGCGATCCGGACGCCGACGGAGTAGAGGCCGACCTCGCGCGTGTCCGTGAGCTTCACGAGGAAGAAGCGATCGCTGAAGTTGGTCACCCAGAGGAACACCGCGGTCGGGACGAGCGGGAGGCCGAAGCGGTTCATCTCTCGTAGCAGGGTGCGGTCGAACTGGAGCCCGAGCTGCTCCCGCCGGTAGGCGAGGAGTGCGAAGTACACGGTCAGCGTCCCGATGAAGTTCCCGACGATGACCCCGAGCGGGCCCTGGTGGAGGGAGACGACGAGCACGAGAGTCGCTCCCACAGTCACCAGGATGTTCACGACGCTCGCGACGACGAAGGCAACCGACCGCTCCTCGACGCGGAAGAGCGACGTGATCTGGGCCCAGTTCATTCCGGCCCAGAGCCCCACGAAGGAGGCGGCGACGAGGTCGGCCGCGCTCGAGGACCCGAAGAGCACGTCGGAGATCTGGCTCGAGAGGGCGAGGCCGAGCACGAGCCCGATCGTCGCCATCCCCATCGTGAACCAGAACGACGTGCGCACCACGAGCCTGCGCTGGTCGGCGTCCGGCGAGTCGAAGTAGAAGCGGAAGAAGGCGCTCGTGATCCCCATCGCGAGCAGGATCCCGAGGACCGTCGTCAGGGCGATGAGCGTCTCGACCTTCCCGTAGTCGGAGGGTGTGAGATAGCGCGTGTAGAGCGGCAGGAGGAGCACCGCGAGGATCCGCGAGACGAGCCCGCCGAGGCCGTAGATGACCGAGTGCTTGCCGAGTCGCTTGAGCTGGGTCCCGAGGCCGGGCACTACAAACGAGAGTAGAGCGCGAGGAGGCGGTCGGTGACCTGCTCCAGGTCGTGCACGCGCTCTGCGTACGCCCGTGAAGCCGCTCCCAGCCGGCGTCGCTCGTCGGCCGAGGCGACGAGGGCCTCGAGCCGGGCGCGGAGGTCGTCCTTCGACGCGCGCACGATCGGCACGCGTGTCCCGAACGCCTCCTCGGTTTGTCGCGCAGCCTCCTCGTGCAGATGTCCGACGACCGGCTTCCCGAGCGCCATGCACTCGATCGCGAGCATGCCGTACCAGCCGGAGTTGAGCTGGTCGACGACGATGTCGGCTTGTCGGTAGCGCTCGAAGGCCTCTGCGTGATGCAGGCCCTCGACGAGCACGAGCTCAGCGTCGAGCCCGTTGCAGGCCGCGACGACGTGCTCGGTGCCCTTGCGCCTGCGCGACGTCGGCGCGTGCAGGATAACGGGTCTCGTGCGGTCGCTCGGCGGCGACGGCTCGATTGCCCGCACGTCGATTCCGAGCGGGATGACCTCTGCCTCCTGCACCCAGCGGGTCGCGTCGTAGGAGCCCACGACCTGCGCACCTGCCTTCTTCCCGAAGGCGAGCTCTGCCTGCGACTTGCCGCGGATGTCGGAGCCGAGGAAGTGCATGACCGACTTCTTGCGCAGGGCGCGGAGGATGGGGAACTGGAGCGAGCGCGGGACAAGCGTGAGCCCGAAGTAGAAGTGGAAGACGTCCGCTTGCGGCAGGAGCTCGGCGAGAGCCCGCCACTGCGTCAGCTGCCGCCTTGCCAGGCCTCCGTGCCGGTCGAGCGAGCGGTCCGCCTCGGGATGGAGCTGGTAGCGGTTGAAGACGACGAGCTTCGCGTCCACCCCCCGGCGTCGAAGCGCTTGCACGTTTGTCCAGGGGATGCCCGCGATGTTGACGGGGCAGTGAAGGACGCGGAGCGAGCCGGTGCGGAACGAGCCGGTGTCAGACACCGCATCCTGTCAAGGGGAATCGTGCCAATTCCGCGTCGAGGACCTCACAACCCATGTTGACGTTGCTCCTCTGGCCTCACGTGGCATTGCGAACTCGCCGCCAGCATGCGGGCTGGCAGCATCGGAGGGGTCCGATGCGCCCATGTTGTCCGCGGTGTGTCCGCGGTGTCTGACACCGGTGTCGCCGCGTTCTCGAAAAGTCGTCACGCATCCCACTCGACCTGGTCGAAGAAGCGAAGCGCCGTGCGCCCGGGTCTGATCCGGCTTGCGAGCGCGGCGAGCTCGGTGTCCGAGATCTCCCCGAGCGTCCGCTTCACGCCCAGGTAGGGCAGGTTGAGGTCCTCCTGGTAGACGATCGTCGAGATCCGCGGGTTGACCTCGATCACGAGGTCGCCGACGAGCTGGATATTGAAGAAGTGCTCGATGCGGAGCCCGGAGACGATGCGCCCGGCGAGCGCCATGAGCTCGGGGTCGTCGAGCGTGACGAAGTACATGGCGAGGCCCGCCCGCATCGACTCCCGGGTCTTCGGATGGCCGAGCACGACTCGTTCGCCGTCGCCGATCCCGTCTATGGTGCGCTCGCCGCCGACTGCGAGCTCCATCACGAGGAGGTCGGGGCCTCCGTCTTCGGGGAGCAGCTCGAGCGCCTCCTCCAGGCGCATCGAGACCGCCCCCGGCCGCTCGTGCAGGAGCTGGTGTGCTCGGTCGACTCCCGCGTCGAGGACGCGATAGCCGCGTGATCCCGAGGAGAAGACGGGCTTGAAGCACACCGACCGCTCCGGATAGCCGAGCTCGTGTGCGGCTCGCTCGACCTCTCGTGCGCCGCGGACTCGCTGGAACTGCGGCGCCCGCACCCCCAGCCGATGCAGCAGCTCGTAGCAGGCGCCCTTGTCGTTCGCGAGGCGGATCGTCTCCGGCGCCGACACGAGGACCTTCGTGCGCCCGAACGCGTCGCGCCCCTCGGCGAGGCGCTCGAGGTCGAACGAGGACTGGGGGAGGACGACGTCGACCGCCTCGCCGGCGGCGATCTCCCGGACGGCGCCCGCGAAGGCCGGATCGCTCCCGCGGGGGACGATGTGGAAGGAGTCGCAGAGCTGCCGACCGACCGCGCGCTCCGACATGTCTGTTCCCACGAGGCGGACCTCTCGCTCTCCGTTCCCGCGCAGCGCCCCTGCAAGCGCCGCGGTTCCCGGTGCGCCGCAGGCGGTCAGGAGAACCGTGATCGGTCGCAGAGGCACGTGCTCAGCCCAGGTCGATGTCGTCGTCGGCCAGCTGCTGGAGCCGGCGGCTCTTCTCCGCCTCCAGCATCGCGCGCATCGTCTGGCCCATGGTTGCGCCCGGATACACCCAGATCTCCGGGTGCACGAGCATCTGGAGCCACGCGAACGAGCCGGCGCGGAGCTCCTCGTGCGGGCAGCCGGAGCGCCAGCGCTGGTTCGAGTCGGACCGGTAGGTGGCGGGCGCGAAGAACGGCTCGGCGTACGTGTTCACCGCTCCGGGAATCGACTTGGACATGAGCGCGGGATCCGGGTTGTGCCAGGAGACGACCGGATCGAAGCGGTCGTCGAGCGCGACATTCGGGTACACGGCGTGGAGCCCGACGGGATGGCCCAACTCGCGCAGGCGCGCGATCGCGGCGACGCCTTCGCTCGCGGCCAGGTTGTAGAAGCCCGACTCGGTCATCAGCAGGTAGGTGGCCCGGACGCCGAGCTCCGCCTCGAGCTCCGCCATCTCGACCGCGGCGGCGAGCGAGAGGTCGACGTCGTGGCGGAGGAAGACGTCTCCGCGCTCCGGGCTTCCATCGAAGGCGACGAAGCGGTAGCCGCCCTTCTGCGCTGCTTCCAGGATCTCCCGGTAGTGCGCGAAGTCGAAGCCGCAGCTCATCGCTGGGCGAGCACCCAGTGGAAGGTCGCCTCCCGCTCCGGCTCCTGAAACGTGACGACCTCGTCCAGGAGCCGCTCGAAGCCCGCCTCCTCGAGGAGCTCGCGGTTCCTCTCGGGCGGATACCCGGAGAAGAACATGGGGGCACCGAGGAAGTCCCCCGTCCACTCGGGGAGATCCTCGGCGCCGAGCGAGACGAGGAAGAAGCCTGCCGGCCGGAGCCAGCCGTGGATGCGCTCGAAGATCGTCGGCAGGAGCTCTCGCGGGACGTGGTTGAACGAGTAGAAGGAGGCGACCGCCTCGAACGACGCGGACGGGAGCTCGAGGCTCGTGAAGTCCGCGTGCACGAACCTCGCCTCCGGGAGGTTCACGCGGGCACGGCGAATCTGCGTGGCGGAGACGTCTACTCCCGTGACGCGGAAGCGCTTCGCGAGCAGCTGCGTCTCTGCGAGCCCTGAACCGCAGCCGAGCTCGAGAACTCTCGCGCCCTCGAACAACCGCGAGGTGAGCTCCTCGAGCCAGCGCTCGCGCGGGTCGCCGACGATCTGCCGGCGCCACTCGTCGAATCGCTCGCCGATCGCGTCGTAGCCCTCGCCGACCACTTGGGCCCGCGGGTCGGTCACGATTCGACCTCCACCTCGAGCAGGGTGGCGGCGTGCTCGGCTCGCCGAAGCGCTTCGTCGGGGGAGTCGGCGACCGCGATCACGTAGCCGCGCCGGTCGCCGTCCCTGCGCACCGGTCGGATCGTCTCTCCCAGCTCGAGGTACGTCTCGGCCTGGACGACGCCGTCCGCGGAGAGCACGGCATCGAGCGGGCCGATCCTTGCCACGCGGCCGGTCGGAAGCGGGCCGGGCTGCGCCGTGAAAAAGCGGATCGCGAGCGGTTGCGAGAAGCTCGGCAGCGCGACCTCGTCACGAACGGCCTCTCCGAGCGCCTGCCGCACCGCGATCTCGACGAGGTCGACGCCCACGGCATGACGGACGAGGTCGGCCATCTGTCCGCCCGGGATCCTCGCAGCCACCTCCACCACGATGACACGCCCGTCGCGCGCGGCGATCAGCTGTGGGAAGGCGATTCCGTCCCGCATCCCGAGCGCGAGGACGGCCTCGGCGGCGATCGCCCGGGCGCGCCCGAGCTGATCGGAGTCGATCGACGTCGGGTAGACGTGGATCCAGCCCACGCCGAACCCGATCCCGGGAGGCCGCAGGCGGTCGGAAAGCGTGAGCAATGTCGCCGTCCCCGCCCGCACGACGACGATCCCGTTCATCTCGGTCCCCTCGACGAACTCCTCGAGGATCGCCTCGCTCGTGGGAGATTCCGCAATCGCGTCGCCCAGAGAGCGAAGGAGGTCGGACTCGCGCTCGATCCGGAAGACGGCGCGCTGCCCGCCCGAGTCGGCGGGCTTCAGCACGGCGGGAAAGCCGACCTTCCCGCTCGCCGCCTCGACGTCTGCACCCGACCGGAGCAGCGCGAACGGCGGTTGCGGAATCGCGGCGGCTGCGAGCGCCGCACGCATCTCGCCCTTGTGCGTCATCCGGAGCGCGGTCGCAGAGCCGACTCCGGGCAGGCCGAGCGCTTCGGAGACCGCCGCGACGACGGGAACGGCACGGTCGGCGGCCACCGTCATGACTCCGTCGACCGCCTGCCGGCGACCGACCTCGACCACCCGTTCGAGCTCGGAGAAGTCGACGATCTCCGCCACGTCCGCGGCCTCGAGCCCGGGCGCACCGGCGTTGCGGTCGACCACGACCACCCGGTGGCCGAGCTCGCGGGCCCGGAGGATGGCGCGGCGCTGGTGGCGCCCCGCGCCGACGACGAGCAGTGTGGCCATCGCTAACGAGTTCCCTCGGTCTTCGCCCAGGTTGCCGGCGAGCCGGCGCGCAGGTAGCGGACGAGCGCGTCGAGGGTCGCCGCCGTGGCCAGCAGGTAGTAGTAGGCAAGCGCGGCGCCCGGCACGGCGCGCCGCCTGCGGCCGGCATACGCGAGGGCGAGGAATCCGAGTTGCCCGACGAACGCGACCGCGTACACGGGGTCTTCCTCGGCGAGCGCGGCGCTCGAGCCCAGGAGGACGAGGTGCAGGATCCCGCTGCCGTAGCGAAGCACCCGGTGCGAGAGGAGCTCCGCGAGGTAGAGCGCATCACCGGTGCGTACGAGAGATCCGTCCAGGAGCGGCCGCCAGCTGCGCGTCATCATCCGAACCTTCCGCCCGTACTCGTCCTCGGCGTCGCGGGCAGCCTTCTCCCACGCGATCGCCGCCGGTTCGTAGACCGCCCGGCGCTTTCGCTGGACGAGGCGGAACGGGAGGCCGAAGTCGTGTCCGATCCGCGCGTCGTCCTCGCCCAGGTAGTCCGACCTCCGGACGGCGTAGATCGCGCCGTTACCGGCCGTGATCGAGCCGAGCGCGGACTCGCTCTCGCGCTGCCAGAGCTCGTATCGCCAGTAGAGGCCTTCGCGGCTCGCACCGTCCGCCGACTCAAGCCGCAGCTGGCCGCACACGTACCCGACGGATGGATCGGCGAAGCTGCGAACGAGCCTGCGCAGCGCATCCGGCTCCCAGCGCGAGTTCGCGTCCGAGAAGGCGATGATCTCGCTCGAGCTCTCCACGACCGCGCGATTCTGTGCCGAGGCCTTGCCCGCGCGCTCGCAGCGGAGGAGCCGAACCGACGGGGACCGGCCGGCGAACTCCTCGACGATCTCGTTCGTCGCGTCCTCGGATCCGTCGGAAGCGACCACGATCTCGAGCTCCTTGCCGGGGTAGTCGAGCTCGAGGAGGTTCTCGACCCTGCGAGCGATGACCTGCTCCTCGTCGTGCGCGGCCACGATCACGGTGACGCCCGGCGTGATGTCCTCCTTGCGAACCGGTCGCGGCCGGAGCCGTGCGAGCGCCGCCGCAGCGACGGGATAGCCGACGTGGGTCCAGGCAAGCGCGCCGAGGCTTCCCCAGAAGAGACTCTTTGCGAGCACGGCGCGACGATACCCGCCGCCAACGAGTTCTTAGTCGCGTCTCCGGTACGCCGGGAAGTAACCGCCGTACTCGATCCCGTCGACTCCCGAGAGCGTCCGGTACGCCTGCTCGTCGTGGACGGCTTTGCCCAACGTGGCGGGCAGCAAGCCTCCCGCATCGAAGCGCCGCTTGAACTCGTAGAGCGAGTCCTCGAAACCGCCCACTCCGCCGCCGAGGTGGAAGTGGGTGAAGCCCTGGACTGTCGCCCACGCTGCGGTCTCGTAGAAGAGGACATGGTTTGCTCCGAGCGACTGCCCACGCTCGCTCGACGCCCCGAGGTGATAGTGGAGAAGTGGCGGCGATGAGAGACACACGATCGACGCGGCGAGCTCTCCGTCTTCGTAGGCGTCGAAGCGCAGGAGCGCGTCCCCCAGGTCTGTCGCCAGATGCAGCCAGTACTCCTCGGGAAAGAAATAGAAGGACGATGCGTCCCTGCGGCGCATCGTCTCCCGGTAGAGCGCGACGAAGTCCCCCAGCTCCTCGGGCCCGATCGCGGCGGCGATCTCGACCCCGGCTCGCTGTGCCTTGCGGACGACGCGCCGGTGATGTGCGTCCATGCCGGCGAGGAGCTGCTCGGGATCTCGTCCCTCGAGACGCCATCCGACCGTATGGCCGATCACCTCGACGTGCCAGCGGCTCTCGGCCAGTCGCTGGTTCTCGAGGACCGGATGGAAACGGGCGAACGTCGCGACAACTCGGTTCTCCCGACACCAGCGGTCGTAAGCCTCGAAGAAGAGAGCCACGGGCGGATCGTCGCCGGTCGCGACGGGCCCGCCGTAGCCCATCGGCGTGCCGACGTCGCGGTACCCCTCGGGGGCCTCGCGCAGGAGGAGAGGGAAGGCCACGCTGCCGCCGTCGGCCGCGAGCCGGAGGAAGACCGGCCGGCCCTGACCGAGAAGCGAAGCGCTCTCCAGGTACGCGCGTCGGAAGTACACGTCCGCGAGCCCGAGATCTGCAAGGAGTTCGTCCCACGCCTCTGGGGCGACCTCGACGAGAGTGCTCACGAATCGCCGGCCCGCTCGCGCGAGGCGCGGGCGCGCTCGATGTTCATCTCGTCCACGGCCGGCTCCGGCTCGGTCCGGAAGAGCTGGGCGAACGTGAGGAAGACGATCTTCAGGTCGAGCCAGAGCGACCAGTGGTCGATGTACCAGACGTCCTGCTCGATCCGCTCGGGCCAGCCGATCGCCTCGCGGCCGTGCGTCTGCGACCAGCCGGTGAGGCCCGGCCGAACCGCGAGCCTGCGCCGGTCGGGGGCGCTGTAGTTCGCCACCTGCTCCACAAGGTCCGGCCGAGGGCCGACCAGGCTCATCTCGCCGCGCACGATGTTCACGAGCTGCGGGAGCTCGTCGAGCCCTGTGCGGCGAAGGACCCGACCGCTGGACGTGAGGCGTGGATCGTCGGAGACGACTCCGAAGGGGTCCTGGGTGAGCCCCAGCTCCTGGCCGACCGCGACCGCGTCCGGGACCATCGTGCGCACCTTCAGCAGCCGGAACGGGACGCCGTCCCTCCCTGCGCGAAGCTGCGTGAAGAAGACGGGCTTTCCCGCGTCGCGCCTCACCCACGCCCAGATCGCGAGGAAGACGGGTGACAGGACGGCGAGCGCGACGGCCGCCAGCACGCGGTCGACGATCGACTTGACGGCGAGCTGGATCTTCCTCACAAGGCCGCCGCCTGCGCCGGTACCTGCCCGACGAGCGCTTCGTAGAGCCGCTCGTGGCTCTCCGCGGCAGCCGACCACGTGAGCGTGTCTCGGGCGGCGAGGGCGCCTTCGTAGGCACGCCGGAGCTCGCCCCGATCGGTGAGAAGCTCGACACAGGCTGCCGCGAGGGCGTGGACGTCCTCCGGCGGGACTGCGCGGCCAGCGCCGAACTCCCGCACCGAGTCTCCGACCGCTCCCAGATCGCTCACGACCGCAGGGCGTCCGTGGCCGAGCGCGAGCGCGAGCACTCCCGACGACTCGATCTGGCGGTACGGGAGGACGACGAAGGCGGACGAGGCGAGAAGGGGGGCAAGCTCGGGGTCGGGCAGGAAGCCGAGCCGCCAGTCGATCGCGCGATCGACTCCGAGCGTCGACGCGAGCTCCCGCACCGGCTCGACGGGATCGAGCGGATCGCCGGCGACGACGAGGCGAGCATCAGGAACCTCGCGCAGGATCTCCGGGAGCGCCGAGACGAGGACGTCGAGACCCTTGTATCGGCGGATGAGCCCGAGGAAGAGCAGCGTACGCCCCTCGGGAGCGAACACCGGCTGCTCGACCGGTGACTCGAACACGGCGTGTGGGATCAACGTCATTCTCGAACGCTCGATACCGAGCTCGGCCAGTCTGTCCTCCGTCTGCGTCGCATGGACGACGACGCGGTCGACGGTCTCGAGCGCCTCGCGCCAGGCACCGAGCGCTCTCTGGC